>Ga0116210_1002770_pt1 | contig 10252 bp, 9 predicted proteins | sample TshhotsprinmetaG_FD_94483 | JGI IMG/M metagenome (GOLD analysis project Ga0116210, IMG submission 94483) | Hot spring microbial communities from South Africa to study Microbial Dark Matter (Phase II) - Tshipise hot spring metaG | ecosystem: Environmental > Aquatic > Thermal springs > Hot (42-90C)... | reverse complement strand
AGCGTCAAAAGCACCGCCGAGACCATGGGGCGGCCGCGTCGCGGGACAAAATGCCTGTTTTGCGAGTCGAGTTTCGGGCACCTCTTCAGTTGCCCCCTCAAGAAGTTGATTGACGACGCCGAGCGATTGGAAAACGCCGCTCGCTGGTAAGCGATTGCGATTATCTGCAAGACAGGGGTAGGTATAATATTACAGCCTACCAACGGGTGGGCAAAAGCAATCAAGCACAGCTGGAGGCAACCTACTGTTGGCGTTAGAAATCATCCCCTTAGGTGGCACAGGAGAGATCGGCAAGAATCTGAATCTCGTTCGTTATCACGATGAAGCCGTCTTGATAGATTGTGGCATCTCGTTTCCGGGCGAAGACTTGCCAGGGGTTGACCTGGTCATCCCGGACCCGTCGTATCTGGTGGAGATACGGGAGCAGATAGGTGCTATACTGCTCACGCACGGACATGAAGACCATGTGGGCGCGCTCCCTTACCTCCTGCCTGTGCTGGGAGAAATCCCCATCTACGGCACCGATTTCACGCTGGCGCTGATAGAACACAAACTACGCGAGCGTCGTATCCGCGCCCAACTGAACACCATTCAACCCGGAGAGCCGTTCCAGTTGGGCAGTTTTGCGGTGGAGCCCGTTCGGGTGACCCACAGCATCCCCGATTGTGTGTCGCTCGCCCTGCACACCCCCGAAGGCACGATTGTGTTCACGGGCGATTTCAAGTTTGACCATACCCCCGTGGATGGCGTACGCACCGACTTCAACCGCTTGGCACGGATTGGCGATGAGGGGGTGCTGGTGCTGTTCAGCGATAGCACCAACGCCGAGCGTCCTGGGTGGGGCGACAGCGAGAGCAAAGTGAGCGATACCTTCTACACCCTCTTCGCCCAAGCCACAGGACGGATTTTGATTACGACCTTCGCCTCCAACCTGCACCGCATCCAACAAGCGATCGACATGGCGGAGGTCTACGACCGCCGTGTCGCCGTGCTGGGCAGGCGGATGGAGCAGAATATTGAAATCGCTATCCAGCGTGGCTATCTACGCGTTAGCCCGAACCGAATGGTCTCGGCGCGCCAACTGGATGAACTGCGCGACGACCAAATCGTCGTGCTGACCACTGGCAGTCAAGGAGAACCGCTGTCGGCGCTAAGCCAAATCGCTGCGGACGAGTACCCCCGCCTCAAAATCCGACCGGGCGATATGGTCATCCTGTCGGCAACGCCCATCCCCGGCAACGAGAGCCTCGTCTGGCGCACGGTCAATCGGCTGGTGCGTTTGGGGGCGCGCGTCGTTTATGATGGAATTGCGCCCGTGCATGTGTCGGGACACGCCTACCAAGAGGAACTGAAATTAGCGATTAGCCTGCTCAAGCCCAAGTACTTGGCGCCCGTGCATGGCGAACCGCGCCACCAAGCCCAATACTTTGAACTGGCACGCCAACTAGGCTACACCGACGACCAACTCTTCTTGATGGAGAACGGGCGCGGACTGCGTATCCGGAACGGTAAGGTGGAGTATGCCGAGCCAGTGCCCGCAGGACGACTGCTTATTGAGGAAGGGGTAGAAGGCGGTGTGCCTGAGTACATCATCCACGACCGACGCCAAATCGCCCAAGAGGGGATGATGATTGTGCTGATTACGGTGCGCGCTCAGACAGGCGACTTGTTAGAAGACCCTCAGTTCGTGATACGGGGATTTGAGTGGCAAAACGAGATTCAGCCCGAACTCGCCCGCTCCACCATCCACGAGATTATCGGCAAAATGCTCCCTGCTGAGGCGAGCGATTACGATAATGTGCGCGAGGAGGTCGTGGTGACGATGCGCAAGTTCTGCAAGAAGCACCTAAGCCGTCGCCCGCTCATCGTGCCGATTGTAACCGAAGTCTAACGCTGGCGCAGGAGGGTGTACTGCGCCAGCCACCGCAAAGGGTTCGCCCGCTCATCGAAGTCGGCTAAGCTCTGCAGAGCCTCTCGGATGGCGGTCTCGGCTTGGCGCCACGACTCGTCCAATCCGAACAGGCGTGGGTAGGTCGCCTTGCCTCGATTTCGGTCGGATTGGGTGGCTTTGCCGAGCGTTTCGGGGGTGCTGGTCTCGTTCAGGATGTCGTCCACGATTTGAAACGCTAGCCCGATGGCGGTGCTGTAGGTGTCTAAGGCGCGCAGTTGTTCGGGGGTGGCGCCTGCCAGAATCGCTCCCGCAAGCACCGAGGCGCGTATCAGTGCCCCCGTCTTGCGCAAGTGGATATAGGCTAAACCGTCGGGAGTGGGTTCGCTCCCCTCCGACAGAATGTCTTCCACTTGTCCGCCTACCATCCCGTCCACGCCAACCGCTTGGGTAACCAGCGCCAGCACTTGGATGACCCGCTCTGCAGAGGTGGTCTCTGCCTGTTTGGCGAGCAGTTCAAACGCCATCGCAAACAGGGCGTCGCCCGTCAGGATTGCCATCGCCTCGTTGTAGGCGCACCAGACCGTCGGCTTGCCCCGCCGCAGGGTGTCATTATCCAACGCTGGCAGGTCGTCATGCACCAGGCTGAAAGCGTGGATGAGTTCTAAAGCACAGGCGGTGGGCATTACCGGCTCAAGGCTCGCCCCACATGCTTCCGCCGAGGCGCCACACAAAATAGGACGGAGCCGTTTGCCACCACCCAACACCGCATAACGCATCGCACTGGGAAGTTGGCGCGGTCGCTCGGTTTGGATGGGCAGGTACTGCTCCAACGCCCGCTCCACCTGCCCCAAGCGAGCTTCTAAGTAGCTCTGTAGCTGTGCAAGTGTTGTGTCCACCGCTGTATAGGGTACCTGATGGCGCGTGAGCTCTGTCGGTGTTGTTCGTCTTCTGTAACTTTCTTTCCTATTCAAGCAGGAATCCCCCCTGAAAAGAAAAAAAGATAGTCAAGGGGGGCTATCCCTATGCAAACGGTGTGGCAAAATGAGGAGGTCTTTCAGTGGTCTCACTGGGTGCTTGCGTGGTTCGTGCAAAGAGGCGTCGCCTCCAGCTAGCGAGACGACCTGATTCAAGAGTGCCTCGTTCGGCTCTGGTGCGCTCATGAGCGGGGATGCGAAGTGTGTCGCGCCTATGTGAATGCAGTCTGCGAAAGCGTGTGGTGCGATTATCTGCGTCAGGTTCATCGTCAAGTGCCCACGATTGCCTTGGACTGCTACGAAGACCTTGCAGAGGAAGAGGGTTACGCACAGGCAGAGGCGCGTCTGATAGTTGAACAGGCACTGGCTCAACTCTCACAGCGGGAGCGGTTCATCGTGGAACAGCGTTACCTCCAAGAGGAACCGTTCTCGCAGATTGCTGAGGTGCTGGGCGAGCCAGTGGAACGGGTGAAGAAAGCGTGCCAGCGGGCGATTGCCAAACTCCAACGCTGGGCACAGGAAGGCACGGGGGGCTGACAAAGGTACAGGCGTTCGGTACAAAATTGTGCCAAACTCACCCCGTTTCAAAGACCGCTTCTACTTATTATCACGCCCCCACCTGTCATTCCGAGCCGAAGGCGAGGAATCCCATCGGGTCGCCCTGAGCGGGAGTAGTGGGGCTGTGTTTGGGGAGCGCCGAGATTCTTCGCTTCGCTCAGAATGACAGTTGGGGTTTTGTGATTACAAACTTGTGGGTGTGCGGTGGCGCAACTGCCCTACACGAGCGTGCCCCTACTGAACGGCTTCCCTGTGGAGGTGGTGATTGAGCCTTTAGGGATGCCCACTGGGATGGAACACGAGAAAGATTTCCTCATCAAGGTGCGCTCGGACCCTGACGAATGGCACGAGCGCGTGAAGGTGAAATTTTTCTTGGAAGCTGTCCCCAGACGGTGAGGGCGAGCGTTTAAAGAGGGTGATGGAGGTGAAGAGATTCACACCAGAAAGAGCATGGAGGAAGAACCAAAGTGTGAGGGACACTGCTACAAAACTCCAGAACAGCAGAATGCAAGATGCGTGCCTACGGAGGGTTATGCTAATAGTTGCCGTGTGAAATGGGAAGAGGTTGAAATAAAAGGCGAACGCGCTACTTGCTCACCAGGCTCTATTGGTCAGCGTGGGACACACTGTAGTTCTTGTAATAACGATTGGGAACCTTACGATGGCAAAGCTTGGGTACCAGTCTGTGAGAGTTGACATGCTAAAAAGAACAACCGGTGCGTGCGTAGGTATCCTGTTTCTGCTCGGTGGAGCCGTGGCGAGCGAGTCCATAGATCTCGCTCGCCAATCCCTTCAGAAGCGCGAGAGTCATTTGCGGCACTATAAAGTCAATTGGGAGTTCACCGAACATGTTGTAGAAGAAGGCTTCGATCCCTATTTTGCCTTTGAAGCGATGCGGCGATCGGGGGCTGTTGTAACAGAGAAAGAGAAGCAGGCAGAATTTTTCTCATCAGACAAAGAGTACAGTTATGAAGATGAGATAGTTATAATCAGATGCGATACACACTTTTTGTTGCAAACTGCTCAAGGGGTTATGGGGCCAGACGGTTTGAGCAAATGGAAAATCATTATTTACTATGGTGATGATTATTCAATCCACTTTCCAGAAGACAAAGATGGCGTTATAAAAGTTGCTCCGTATGCGTCACCAGCAATATTGCACAGTGTGAGCACCACCCAATTTGTTTATCCCATAGATATAGCTTTTCTTTCGAACCTGAATGTGCTAAACATTTTTCAGCTGGATAGAGACGGTAAATGGCGGGTGCTTCAGGAAGATGACGAATACCTCGTAGTGGAGGCTCTTTTGAGTGCCAGTGAAAAGGACTCTGGCTACACTCAGGACACAATACTACAGGTTGGTCTAGCGAAGCAGAAGGGGTATGCGCCAGCGTGGGCGAAGGAATACAGACCTTCAGCCCAAAAAGACCCCATTATAGAGATTGTGGTGACTCAGTGGAAAAGTTATAGCGGCATCTGGATGCCATCCCGAATTAAGCGGACGCGTCAACTCGAGCGCTTAGCTAAAACGACACGCGAATTGCACCTTAAGCATTTCTCAGAAGAAAAGGTATCATGCAATATAAAAGAGATTAGTAATTCATCTGTAGGAAATATGGTTTTAGACCACAGAGTGAGCCACCGTAAAAATATTCCTTATGGACTGTTCGGAACTGAGAGTTTCGACTTTGTGACATATGAATGGCGCGGGTATTTACCCCCTTTGGAAGACCTCAAACGCGTCCAGCAATCGGAAAAGAAAGCAGATGACTTCGTTTTCACTTCTCAGTACCTGTTTTGGATCCCTCCCCTCATTCTTCTTGCGTTTGGAACAGCATGGCTCTACAAAATCTTGCGCCGTCAATAGGTTTGACCGAACTCAGCGAGTCACTCAGCGCCACTTGCCTCTGGATACTTTCTGGGCTGGTCATTAGAAGTCAGTTTGTACCGCTCAGGCTGGCTTCAGCGATCGGAAAAGTCTTACTTGCAATCTGCTTGATCATCACATTCGTACACTTACTGAGTTTGCACCCATTTGTAAAAGTTGTAATTGACCAACAAGCCACATCGGTCGGTCTCTGGTGTTTGGGCATGATGCTTATTGGAATACCCTTGATAGTCCGCTCTAACCGTAAGTTCACGGACACTCTGCTGTACATCCTCACATTAGCATCAGTATCTTTCTTCGCCTCTGTGCTGGCTCATCTGTACGGCTATGACCCACATGGGGAACGCCTCTATCGCTTCCAAGGCTACAATCGTCCCTCGGGTCTTTTCGCAAGCCCTCTGGAAGCAGGATTAGCAGGACTGATAGGGTGGGGTTTGGGGGGCGTGCTTGCGATGCACGCAAGCAAAGGACATTGGTGGATGGGATACTTCCTCATCAGCCTCAGTACGGCGGTCGTCTATCTCAGCCTTTCCCGAAGCGCCTGGCTGGGACTGGCGGTTGCCACCTTGATAGGGATCGTCTTCTGCCCCCATACTCATCGCAAAGCACTGCTCCCTGTGTGGGGTTGCACCATCGCTGTGTTCCTGCTCTGTTCAATCGCTATACCATCAGGGTGGGAACGGGCAGAATACGCTCTGCAAGGCGACCGCTCCGTGCATAACCGACTGGAGTCGTGGAAGACCTTTCTGAGCCTTGTTCCGAGTTTACCTTTCGGGGTGCCCTACAACTGGGAGTACGCTCCTGAATACAACATTTATCGGGGAATTACGTTGGTCAACGCCTATTTAGACCTGTGGCTGTACTATGGTGTGCTTCCCTTCCTACTTTTTCTTGGGGTTTGTGCTGTTTTAGCTTGGCGTAGCTGGAGGTTAGTTCGGCGCGGTAGCCCTTATGCTGGGGTAGGTTTAGCGTCGATAGCGACCCTCATTTGCCTGTTGTTTATGAGCCCTTTCTGGGATATACTGGTATGTACCCTGTTGGGAGGGCTGTGGGGGTTGGTAGCGGGAGTGGAGGTGTCACATGAGAAACCGAGCCTTCACGCTGATTGAACTGCTGGTGGTGATTGCGATTATCGCCATCATCGCCGCCTTGCTGTTTCCCGTGCTCGCGAATGCACGCGAGTCGGGGCGTAAGACGAAGTGTCTCAGCAACCTGCGCCAAATCGGGATGGCTATCCAGATGTATCTGGGCGACTACGACGAGACCTTCCCGATGAGCCGATTTCCCGACGCCCAACGCCCCTTGAGCAATCAGTGGGGCGGACTGCAGGGCAGTAGTTGGAACTGGAAACGCGCCATCCGAACCTACTTGGTCAGTGTCCAGCTCTACGAGTGCCCCTCCAACGCCTTCCTGTGGAGCGACGATTTCATCGAAAACTACGGAGGCACGGCGGGCGACGAGAGCAACTGGGCTTGGCAAGAGAAGCTGCCCATCTCTTACGCTTATAACGGCTCCTTTTTCCACGAGGGCATCCCGATACGCGACCACGGAGAGCCGTTCCAGCGACCGCGCTACATGGCGGAAATCCCCGAACCGAGCTGGATGATACTGCTGTTAGAAACGCGGGTGAACTATCCCGATTTGGGCGGATGGACGCTGACGCAGGAGTGGGTCTCGAGCACAGGGAGTTATCAGAGAGGGCGCGGGCTGTTGCACTCGCACCAGCGGGGTGTGAACTGGGTGTTCTGTGATGGCTCAGCGAAGTGGCTCAAAGTGGCGCAGACCTGTGTGCCCCGCCAGCGCTGGACTCCTCGTGAGAGCGACCAGCCGATTTTTGATGAGCGGGCACGAAACTTGGTGGAAGAGTATCGCTAAGAAGGCCTCCCCACGCGCACCAGCCACTCAGCGAGGAGCCGAGCAGGTACAATTGCGCCGATGTTGCGCCTTTATCTGGTTCGGCATGGTCAGACGGCTTGGAACGCTACAGGACGCATCCAGGGGCACTCTGATGTCCCGCTCGACGAGGTGGGCTTGCGTCAAGCCCAGCAGGTGGCGCGCTGGCTCGGAGAGCGGGTCAAGAAGCCTGTCGCCATCTACACTAGCGATTTAGCCCGTGCCTCTCAGACCGCCGAGGCGATTGCCCAACAGGTGGGAGCGTCTGTTGCCCATGTGCCTGACCTGCGCGAACGGTTCTGGGGCGCTTGGGAAGGGCTGACCACCGAAGAAATCCAAACCCGCTATCCTGACCACCACTTCACCTACCTGTACGACCCACTCAACGGCACGCCCCCCGAAGCCGAACCGATGAACGACTTCTGGGCGCGCGTGCGCGACTTCCATCACCGCCTGCGCACGGAGCATACCGAAGGCGAACTGATTTTGGTGGGGCACGGCGGTAGCCTAAGAATCCTGCTCTGTGAGACCCTGCTCGGCAATGTTCATACCTATCGGCGTATCCGCTTGGACAACACGAGCGTATCCATCGTGGAACATACCCACGAGCGCGCATGGGTCGCCCTGCTCAACTTTATAGAGCATCTCCAAGACCCGTCGGTAGACGGCTTTTAGGGGGCGAGCGCCTCGTAGACCACGCTGGCGACCGCCACATCCTCCAGCGCTATCCCCAGCGATTTGAACAGCGTAATCTCTTCGGGTGCAAGCCGTCCGGGCATTTGCCCTGCTACAATCTGCGCCAGAGGTATCACCCGCTCCCAGCCCAGCCTGCGCTGTTCAATCGGCAACACGAGTTCCGCAGACTCAAGGCGTGCCTGTTGGGGGTCATCCACGGCGATACGGTCGCACCGAGCGACGGCATAAGTGTCCAGTTCGCGTCGGGCGAGCGAGTTCGCACCCCCTGCATTGAGATGCGTGCCAGGCTTGAGGAGCGCGCCCGTGAGGAACGGCTCACGAGCGGTGGTAATGGTAATCACGATGTCGGCGTCTGTGCCTGCCTGCTCCACACTTTCGGCTGGCAGGACGGGGATGCCGAGCTGGGCTTCCATCTGCAGGGCGAACTGGGCAAGGCGTTCAGGAGTTCGGCTGTAGGCGCGCACCTGTTGGATAGGACGCACCGCGCAGACCGCCTCTAACTGGGTACGCGCTTGGTCGCCCGTGCCGATAATCGCCACCGTTTGGGCATCTGGGCGTGCCATATGTTTCGTGGCGACGCCCGACGCGGCGCCCGTTCGGATGCGTCCCAGCAGGTCTGCCTCTATCAGTGCCAGCACCTCGCCCGATTGCGCCGACGCCAACACCACATGGAACCGCGTGCCAGCAGGGAACGAGAAATAGGCTTTGTAGCCGATGTAGCCCTTCACATGCCAGCAGGCGCCCATCAGGTGGAGAGTGCCCTGAGGCGTGTGGATGCGCTGACGCGGCTGGTTCGTGGCGCGCCCGAACGCCCAATCCCGAAACGCCGACTCGACCGCCTCCAACGCTCGGTTCATCGTGAGCAGTTCCGCGACCTGCGCCTCGCTTATCAGTAGGGGCTGGCTATCCCCTAGCCGAATTCGCTCCACCACCGGGCTTAGGATACCCGCTGAGTGCCGATCGTGCTCCTCTGGGGAAACTGTCATTCTGAACGCGCTCCCTCTTTGCCATTCTGAGCGAAGCGAAGAATCGGCCCTCACCCCCGACCCCTCTCCCGAACCTTCGGGAGAGGGGAGTCCAGACCCTTCGCTGACGCTCAGGGTGACGGGTTGGGAAACTGTCATTCTGAGCACTGCGAAGAATCTCGGTGCAACACCAAGCAGAGACCCTTCGCTGACGCTCAGGGTGACAGGATGAGCTTTGCGGGCTATCCTAAAACTTGCTGTTCGGGGGTATCGCCTGCGTTTGAGAGCGGGCAAGCATACTGCAAATCTGAGATTAGAATCTAACCTTTACTAGATAGCCCCACCCTCGCAAACCTGCCGATACGCTCGCAACTGTGGAATAACCCCTACGGTATGGGGAGGAACTACTGTGTTTGGCGTGGCTGAACTGTTTGTCCAGCTGGGCTTGATTACCGAACAACAACTCCACGAGGCGTACCAGAAACAGCAAGAAGGGGTTCCAATCCCTGTGGAACACCTGCTGGTTCAACTGGGGCATATCAGCGAGAAGGACCGCGTGCGTGTGATGGGCTACCACTGGGGGGTACCGTTCGTTGACTTCGCTGAGACGCCCCCAAAGCCCGAGATGGCGTCCCTAATCCCCTCCGAGCTTGCGAAGCGTCATCATGCCGTGCCTGTTGCCCAAGAAAATGGCAAGCTGATGGTGGCGTTGGCAGACCCGCTGGATATCTTCGCCATCGACCAGATACGCCAGCATACTCAAAAAGAGATTGAAGTGCTTATCGCCACGGAGGAGGATATCCGCAACGCCCTCCGCCAACTCTATCGCGACAGTTCCGCTGTGGACAACACCGTCAAGGAACTGATACGCGACCTGGGCGAAAGCACCATCCAAGTCGCCCCTAATGAAGAAGACGACCTGTCCGCTGAGGAACTGCGCGACATTGCGGACGATGCGCCCGTCGTGCGCCTTGCGAACATGATTATCTCGCAAGCGATTGTGGACGGAGCCAGCGACATCCATATTGAGCCGACCCGCGAGAACCTCAAGGTGCGCTATCGGGTGGACGGCGTGATGCTGGATGTGATGGTCTTGCCAAAGCGAGTCCAAGCCTCGCTCACCTCACGCTTCAAGATTCTGGCGAATATGGACATCGCCGAGAAGCGTGTGCCCCAAGACAACCGCATCAGTGCCACCATTGATGGCAAAGAGTACGACTTCCGCGTCTCCACCTTGCCCTGCGTGTACGGCGAAAAAATCGTGATGCGTGTGCTGGATAAATCGAGCGTGCGAGGGGGATTGGACAAGCTCTGCTTCCTACCCGACACTGTGGAGAAACTGAACGAGGTCGTCAGCCGCTCGTATGGGATTATTCTGGTCACAGGT
>Ga0116210_1002764_pt1 | contig 10272 bp, 7 predicted proteins | sample TshhotsprinmetaG_FD_94483 | JGI IMG/M metagenome (GOLD analysis project Ga0116210, IMG submission 94483) | Hot spring microbial communities from South Africa to study Microbial Dark Matter (Phase II) - Tshipise hot spring metaG | ecosystem: Environmental > Aquatic > Thermal springs > Hot (42-90C)... | reverse complement strand
GGTGTGGTCGGCGCGCCTGTAAGCAGGTTCCACATCAAGGTCTCGCCGAACAGCCTTCGGAGGTGTTCGGGCGTGGGCTGTTGGAGCCAGCGTTCTATGGCGCGTGCGGTGTCCATCGGTATTCAGGGTTCGCTGGGGCGTTGCAGAGTCCTGCTGACAGCAAACAGGGTACTGGGGGCACTCGTTCTTGTCAGAATCTTTGGCGATGGTTAGCTAGTGTTGCAGGGGCGCGCTTAGGACTTGGTGGGCTGTGCAGGACTCGAACCTGCGACCCGCTGATTAAGAGTCAGCTGCTCTACCAACTGAGCTAACAGCCCACTCTGGGGCGACCGATGGGACTTGAACCCACGACCTCCTGAGCCACAGTCAGGCGCTCTAACCGACTGAGCTACGGTCGCCGAGTGCTCGCAAATTATACCCTGTTTTCCTCTGGGAATTCAAGCGTTGGCTAAACCTTGACTTTTTTCCACCCACCCTGTTTGAAGAGGGCAATCATCAGAAGCCCGCTGAAGCCCGAGCTGAGCGCCATCGCCCACCAAGCCCCGACCGCATCCCAGCCCGCGGTGTAAACCAACAGATATGCCAACGGCACCCGTACGACCCACTGGGTGAGAAAAGTCGCCATCATCGCCTTGAGCGAGTCGCCGGCTCCTTGAAGCGCTCCTGCCAGCACCATCCCGAACGCCAGAAGCGGTTCGGTGATTGCGTTAATACGAAGGTAAGCGACCGCCAACGCAATCACCTGAGGGTCTTGACTGAACATTCGGGCAAAATGCTCGGCAAACAGGTAGAACACCACCGCCATCACGGTCATCACACCACACGCTTGCCACGCCGAGCCCCACCCGAACCGTTCGGCGAGGCGTTCGTTGCGTGCGCCCAACGCTTGACCCACCAACGCCGACGCCGCAATCGCAAAGGCGAAGCCCGGCATAAAGGCGACCGACTCCGCCGTCAGCCCGATGGGCAGGGCGGCGACTGCCGCGGTGCCTGCCGCCGTGCCGGCCAAAATGCGCGTGAACATCACGGAACTGGTCGTGTAAATAAATGAGCGCGCTGAAGCGGGCAGACCGATGCGCAAAATGCGCCACCACCACCCCCACAACGGAAGCGCAGGAATCGCCAAGTCACGATGGCGCCCGAACCACTGCTGACCCCAAAGCATCAGCGTGCCTGCCCACATGGATAGGGCAAGCGCAATCCCCGCTCCCTGAACCCCCAGTGCAGGGAACCCCAACCGCCCAAAAATCAGCACCCAGTCCCCTACAATATGGACGACCGTCGCCACGATACTAGCGAACATCGGCGAGCGTGTGTCGCCCATGCCTCGGAAGGTCCCGCTCAGCCCCATCATCAGGAAGGTGCCCGTTAGCCCCATCAGAGCGGGCGAAAGAAACCGATAGGCTTCTCGCTCAGCGCCTGCCTCCAAGCCGTACCAGCGCAGTAGAAACGGCAACAACAGGTAGCCCAACAAGGTGAACAACAGTCCCAAGGCCACCGCCAATCCCAGCGATTGGCGCGCCGATTCGCGCAGGCTGGCTTGGTCGTTGGCGCCATACATGCGCGCAACAATCGCAGTCGTGCCTGTGGAAATCGCCATCGAGAGTGCCATACAGAGAAAAACCAACTGGCTCCCCACCCCCACCGCAGCGAGCGCCTCCGAACCCAACTGCCCAACGAAGATGCGGTCCAAAAAGCTGTTGGCGGTCTGAACCAAAGAGGCAATCATGGTCGGCAGGGCAAGTGCCCAAACCGTGCGTGCAGGAGATTTCTCGGTGAGTTGATGGATAGGTTCGGACGAACGAACGGTTTTCATATGCTGGAATTCTACCCATCAAGCATTCGTGGCACGGATATCTTGCCCGTGATGCTTCTCGTGGCACGGACATCTTGCCCGTGATGCTTCTTGTAGCACGAGCATCTTGCCCGTGATGCTTCTCGTGGCACGGGCATCTTGCCCGTGAGTTTTTTTATGACAGGCAAGACGCCTGCGTTCCCAGAGGAAACATCCTACCCTACCTCATGGATTGCATGCTTTGTTCACGTGCAGGATGCCCGTGCCACGATATGGCTTGCGTGCTTCGCTCCACGGACAGGATGTCCGTGCCACGAAATGGCTTGCGTGCTTCGCTCCACGGACAGGATGTCCGTGCCACGATTTTTCAAACACCCTTTGAACCCCTGAGGATGTTTGAAAAATAGCTGAGTGTCCTTGTACCTGTTCACTCCTCGTCTTTCCAGAGAACCTCACCCCCCTGTGTCCCCCCTCTCCGCAAGCAGAGAGGGGGGAAGCACAGCGCCCCTAAGCCCCCTCTCCGTTTACGGAGAGGGGGTTGGGGGTGAGGTCGATACAGATTTTTCAAACATCCTCCTGAACCCCTTGACATTCTCAAAGGACTTATGGTATAATCAACCTGCTCGGTATGCCGGGCGAATAGCTCAGCTGGGAGAGCGCTTCCCTTACAAGGAAGAGGTCGCAGGTTCGAGCCCTGCTTCGCCCACCAGCGAGCTAAGAGGTGTTTGGGGCTGTAGCTCAGCCAGGTCAGAGCGCTAGCCTGTCACGCTAGAGGTCGCGGGTTCAAGTCCCGTCAGCCCCGCCAGTCTCTACCCCAGCCCGCCGGGGTAGCTCAGGTGGTAGAGCACAGGACTGAAAATCCTGGTGTCGCCGGTTCGACTCCGGCCCCCGGCACCATCGGGCGAGTGGTGGAATGGTAGACACGCCAGACTTAGGATCTGGTGGGCAGTTGCCCGTGAGAGTTCGAGTCTCTCCTCGCCCACCAAATCGGGTATAATGCAACACGATGTGCGGGAGTAGCTCAGTGGTAGAGCATCTCGTTGCCAACGAGAGGGTCGCGGGTTCGAGTCCCGTCTCCCGCTCCATAACCTGTCCGTGAAGAGGCACCCAAATGGAAGCAATCGTACAACAACTCGACCCCGTCACTATCCAAATCTCCATCGAAGTGGACGCCGAGACCACTCAGAAAGCGATCAATCAAGCGATCCGCCAGCTGGGAAAAACGGCGCGCGTGCCGGGCTTCCGTCCTGGACACGCTCCCTTAGCGCAACTGCGCCAGATGATCCCCAACGAGTGGATTATGCAGACGGCGAAAGAGATTTTGATAGAGGACACTCTTTTCCGTGTATTGGACAGTCATCAGATCCTCCCCTACCGAATGCCTAAAGTGGATATCGAGCAGTTTCAAGAGGGCGAGCCGTTCCGATACAAAGCGACCGTGCCCCTGCGCCCCAAAGTGGAGCTGGGTGAATATCGCGACCTGCGTTTCCCTGTACCGCCTCAAGAGGCAAGCGAGGAAGAGGTCCAACAGGTGTTGGAGTCGGCTCGCGAACAGATGAAACGCTTGGAACGCACCTCCGACCGACCTGCCCAAACCGAAGACCATGTGGTGGTACAAATCCGCTCGCTGGAACAGGAGGACGCTAAGCCCAGCCGCTATCGCGTTGTGTTGGGCAACTCGTTCGGTGAGCTGGACAATGCCTTAGCAGGGATGCGTGAAGAAGAAACCAAGCAATTGACGCTCAACTTCCCTGAGTCGTTTGACGACCCCGAACTGGCGGGCAAGATGGTGAATGTGGAGCTCACCGTGCAACAAATTTACGCCCCTATCTATCCAGAGATTGATGACGAGTTAGCAAACAAATACGGATACCAAAACTTAGCTCAGATGCGCGAGATTCTTAGTCAGCGGATTGTGCAGGAGAAGCAAACTCGGCTGACCGACCAGGCGCGCGAAGCGGCGCTGGCGACCCTGCGTGAACGCTCCAATGTACAACTGCCTGAAGCGCTGATTGAAGAGCAACTGCGTGAGGAAATCGACGAGTTCAAACGCGACCTGCTTGAAAATAGGGTGACCCCAGAGATGTTCCTCCAACAGACGGGGATGAGCCAGGAGCAACTTATCCAGCAGCTGCGCGAGCGCGGTATCACGCGCCTGCAAAACACCTTCATTCTTTTGGAGATTGCGGAACGCGAGGGTATCCAAGTCAGTCCAGAAGAAGTGGAGGCGGTCATCAACGACATGGCTCAAAACTACGCACGCACCCCCCAAGAGCGAATACGATTGCGTGAGGACAAGGCGTTCCACGAGCGCATCGCCAACGAACTGCGCATCGAGAAAGCCCTCCAAAAACTGGAGGCAATCATCCAAAATGATTCGGGAGGCAACCCAGATGAATGAGCGAATTACAAACCAACTGATACCGATGGTGGTGGAGCAGACGGCTCGGGGCGAGCGCGCCTACGACATCTACTCCCGACTGTTGAAAGACCGGATCGTGTTTGTCGGCACCCCCATCAACGACGACATTGCCAACCTCGTGGTCGCTTCCCTGCTGTTTCTGGAGAAAGAAGACCCCGACAAGGACATCGATATGTACATCAACTCGCCGGGCGGGGTCGTGAGCGCAGGCTTAGCGATTTACGACACGATGCAGATGATACGCCCCGATGTGGCGACCATCTGTATCGGGCAGGCGGCGAGCATGGGCGCGGTTCTGCTGGCAGGTGGCGCTGCAGGCAAACGCTACGCCCTACCCCACGCCCGAATCATGATCCACCAAGTGCACGCAGGGTTCCAAGGCACCGCGCTGGATATTGAAATCCAAGCGCGCGAGGTGCTCCGCTACAAGGACATCCTCAACAATATCCTCCACCGCCACACAGGGCAACCGATTGAGCGCGTGGAACAAGACACCGCACGCGACTACTTTATGTCTGCCCAAGAAGCCCGCGAATATGGAATAATCGATCATGTATTAGACCGAAGTATTCGCTAAGGAGGCTCTCGTGGCAAGAGGTACGAACGACACTCGAATGATGGACCGGTGCGTGCTGTGCGGTAAGCCCCGCGACCAAGTGCGCAAACTCATCCTGGGCATGCACGGCGGAGTCTGCTCCGACTGTGTCAAGCTCGCCCACGATATTTTACGGCAGGAGACCCAGCATACCCCCTCGTCCCCCTCCACCGGCTTGACCGACTCGGTGCCCAAGCCGAAGGAGATTTATCGGATTCTGAACCAGTATGTGGTGGGTCAAGACCGCGCCAAACGCGTGCTATCGGTAGCGGTCTACAACCATTTCAAGCGCCTCAAGGCGGGCAGCGCCCACGATGTTGAACTGCAGAAGAGCAACATCCTGCTCATCGGCCCCACAGGGAGCGGGAAGACGCTCCTGGCGCAGACGCTGGCACGCATCCTGAATGTGCCGTTTGCAATCGCCGATGCCACGGCGCTGACCGAAGCGGGCTATGTCGGCGAGGATGTGGAGAACATTCTCCTGCGCATTATCCAAGCGGCGGATATGGACATCAAAGCCGCCGAGCGCGGGATTATCTATATTGACGAGATAGACAAAATCGCGCGCAAGGCGGACAACCCCTCCATTACGCGCGATGTGTCGGGCGAAGGCGTCCAGCAAGCCCTGCTCAAAATCTTGGAAGGCACGATTGCGAATGTGCCTCCCCAAGGCGGGCGCAAGCACCCGCATCAAGAGTTCCTGCAGATTGACACTTCCAACATCCTGTTCATCTGCGGAGGGGCATTTGAGGGCTTAGACCGTATCATCGAGCGACGGCTGACCGACCAGTCGATGGGTTTCCGCTCCAGCCCTGAGGCGCGAAAGAAGCGCAATCTCGGCGAACTGCTTCAGCATGTGTTGCCCGAAGACCTCCTGCGCTTCGGTTTGATCCCTGAATTCATCGGGCGCCTGCCTGTGATTGCGACCTTGGATACGCTGGACGAGGCGACCCTGGCGCGCATTCTGGTGGAACCGAAGAACTCGCTCATTCGGCAGTATCAGAAGTTCTTTGAGCTGGATGGCGTGGAGTTGGTGGTCAAAGATGAGGCACTGCGCGCAATTGCACGCGAAGCCATCAAGCGCGGGACGGGCGCACGCGCCCTGCGCTCTATCTTGGAAGAGGTGATGCTGAATGTGATGTACGAGGTGCCCTCGAACCCCAACATCAAGCGTGTGGTGATTACCGAAGAGACCATCACGCAAGGCGCGGAGCCTCAAATCCTGACCGAGGCGGATACTCAGCAGGCTTCGTAGGTTCTGAACGCTTCGGGCTGTTCACAAGGCACGGGCAGGTTTGCCTGTGCCTATTTCTAATCGCTCCCCAGTGCAATCGGCTCGCCTGCAGGAAGCGTAATCCCCCAGCGCTGGGCAATCGTTGCGCCGATGTCGGCAAGGCTTCTGCAAATGCCCAAACTGCGCCCCTGAGCAAGTTGCGGACTGTAAATCAACAGGGGCAGATACTCGCGGGAGTGGTCGGTGCTGGGCGTGGTGGGATCGTTGCCATGGTCGGAGGTGAGGATGAGCAGGTCGGTCGGCAGAAGTCGGGAGAGCAAGTCCGCCAGCATCGCATCGAACGCCTCCAACGCTTTGGCGAAGCCAACTGGGTCGTTGCGATGCCCGTAGAGCATGTCAAAATCCTCAAAGTTGGCAAAAAGGAACGCACAGTCGCTCTCCAACGCCCGAAGGAGCGATTGATAATGGTCGGGGTTGCTCTGGGTGCGCTCGGCGTGCCGAAATCCCCGATAGACGAACAGCTCGGGCACAACCCCAATCCCATAGATGCCGACCTGGTGTTCCGCCAGCGCATCAATCAGGTTAGGAGGGGGCGGAAGCGGAAAATCGCGGCGGTTCTCGGTGCGTTTGAAACTGTTGGCGTTCTGCCCCACGAACGGGCGCGCAATCACCCGTTGGACATGGTGAGGGGGCTGGAGGAGCGCACGGGCAATCTCACAGTAGCGGTACAGCTCGTCCAACGGGATGACCGCTTCGTGAGCGGCGATTTGGAACACGCTATCTGCGCTGGTGTACACAATCGGGCGCCCCGTTCGCAGATGCTCCTCGCCCAGTTGCTTGATAATCTCGGTGCCCGAAGCGGGATAGTTGCCCAACACCTTGCGCCCAATCTGCGCCTCAAAAGGCTCTATCACTTCGGGTGGGAAGCTGTTGGGGTAGGTGGGGAAAGGCACTTCGGTGTGAATGCCCATCATCTCCCAGTGCCCCGTCACCGAATCTTTGCCTTTGGAATGGGGCTGTACCTTGCCGTAGAGGGCGATGGGGGTCGGATGAGGGGGCATCCCCTCCATCGCCACGAGGTTGCCCAAGCCCATTCGCTGGAGCGTCGGCAGATGCACCCCACCCACAGCCGATGCTAAGTGCCCCAAAGTGTTGGGTTCGTTCTCGCCCCAGTCGCCGTACTCCTTAGCGTCGGGCGCAGAGCCGACCCCACAACCGTCCAACACAATCAAGATGGCGCGTTCCCAGCTCATCGGTGGTGCTCCTCACTCCTCAAAATCTTCTATGACCCAGCGGATAAGCCCGTGTCCGTTGAAGGTATCTATTTCCGGGCGGAAGAGTAGGTTCAACTGCGTGCTTGGCTCGATTGGATAATCGCCCCCACCCCAGATGACCCCCTCCAGCACGACGGAACCCTCAGGACGCAGTTTCAGAAACAGGTGTTTGCCGTCGCGACTGGTGTGGCTTCCGAGAATCTCCACCTCGCGACACATAAATAAGGGGTTCTCGTTGCCTACCCCGAACGGCTCCAAAAGTGTCAGCTCCGTGAGCAGGCGCGTGTTGACCTCACTGCCCCTCACTTCCATATCCACCTCCAGGGTGGGCACTAAGTCCTCATCGGTGAGGGTTGTGTTCGCATGCTCCAGAATCGTTTGGCGCAGGGTTTCAAAACGCTCCAGATCCACCGAGAATCCCCCTGCCAGTGCGTGTCCACCGCACTTGATACACAGGGGCTTCATCTGTGCCAACAGGGGCTTGAGGTCATAAGCAGGGATACTGCGAATGGAGCCACGCGCCACACCGCCCACAGGATCTATCGTGGTGGCGAAGGCAGGGCGATGATAGCGATTGACCAACTTGCTTGCGACCAGCCCCACAATCCCGTGATGCCATCCTTCTGAGTGAACCACCAGGGCGCGGTGGCGTGTGAGACCCTCTGCCTCGACCTGCGCAATCGCCTCTTGAAAGGCTTCTTCTTGAAGGGCACGGCGTTCCTGGTTGTGCTGGTCTAACTGCTGGGCGAGCGCTCGGGCGACCTCGGAATCGTCACTCAACAGCAGTTGGAGCGCCGAGACGGCGTCTTCCAAGCGTCCTACCGCATTGAGTCGTGGGGCTAACCCGAAACCGATGTCGCGCGTGTTGAGCGGTCGCTTACCCACGCCACTGACCGCTTTGAGGGCGTTCAATCCCACCCATTTGCTCTGTTGGAGGTAGTCCAGCCCATACTTGACCAGCACGCGGTTCTCGCCGACGAGGGGCATCACATCGGCGACCGTGCCCAGCGCCACCAGCTCCAACATCCGGCGTTGGAAGCCGTTGAGCGAAATTTTCAGTTCGGTCAGGAGCGCCTCTGCCACGCGGTACGAGACGCCCGCCCCACACAAATCGCGGAACGGGTAGCGCGAGTCGCTCCGCTTGGGGTTCACGATTGCTGAGGCGGAGGGCAAGGTGTCGGCGGGTTCGTGGTGGTCGGTAATCAGCACTTCTATGCCGTGTGCCTGAAGCTCTTGCACGGCTTGGTGGGCGCGGATACCGCAATCGCAGGTCAGCACCAGTTTGGCACCGATACGGCGCGCCCCACGCAGGGCGGACTCGGCGTTCAGGTCGTAGCCCTCGCGCTCGCGATGGGGCACGAACGGCTCGGCAGGCACTTTCAGCCGCCGAAAAGTGGTCACCCACAGCGCCGTCGAGCTCACCCCGTCCACATCGTAGTCGCCGTAGACGAGGATAGGCTCCTTATTCTCCACAGCGCAGGCTAAGCGTCGCACGATGGGTTCTAAATCGGGCAGGAGCCGGGAGTCGGCTAAGTCGCTCAGCGAGGGATGGATGAACTTATACGCGCTCTGGGCGTCGGTGTAGCCACGCGCCACCAAGAGACTGGCGACAGTCGGGCTGAGGTTCAGCTCCTTCGCTAACTGTTGTGCTTTCTGACGGTCAGTAGTTCGTAGGACCCAGCGGTGACGACCCATCGTGAACAGCAGATTGTACCCCATCGGCAGGAACTGTTTAGCATCCATAGAAACATTGTTCACACGGTGAACGGGGTTGATGGTGTAGATTATTCTGCCCAGTTAGACGCCTTGATTGAGCATATCCGCTCACGCGGGTTCGCTGATGAGCGTGTGCTGGAGGCGATGCGTCGTGTGCCCCGCCATCTGCTGGTGCCTCCTGAAGGGCGTCCCTTCGCTTATATTGACCACGCACTGCCGATAGGGGAGGGTCAGACTATCTCCCAGCCGTCGCTCGTGGCGCAGATGACCAGCCTTCTGAAACTGCAGGGACACGAGCGGGTGCTGGAGATTGGCACAGGGTCGGGCTATCAAACAGCCATCTTGCGCCTGCTGTGCCGAGAGCTGGTCACGATGGAGCGCTTTCCGCGCTTAGCCTTGGGTGCGTTTCATCGGTTGCGCTCGTTGAACCTGCCTCCGATTGTGTGGGTAATGGGGGACGGCACGCGTGGGTTCCCACCTTATGCGCCGTATGATTGTATTCTCGTCACGGCGGGTTGTCCCGACCAGGTGCCTCCGCCTTTCTTGGAACAGCTCAGTCCTAATGGGGGGCGACTGCTTCTGCCGATGGGTACGCGTTCCTACCAGCTCCTGACGCTCATCACCAAGCGGGGTGATAAGTTGTTCACGCACACTTATGGTGAGTGTGTGTTCGTGCCGTTGGTGGGGAAGTATGGCTGGTCGGAGTGACAGTTCCCTCCTGTCACCCTGAGCGTTGGCGAAGGGTCTGGGGTTAGGGCAATCGTTCAACCTCACCCCCAGTTGTCCCCCCTCTCCGCAAGCAGAGAGTGGGGAAGGACAGTGCCCCTAAGCCCCCTCTCCGTTTACGGAGAGGGGTTGGGGGTGAGGTCAATCAGGTGGGTTGAGATTCTTCGCTTCGCCCAGAATGACAGTGGGGGCGAGGGAGGCTAACGAAAGGGGACAGAAACCCTCACCCTAATTCAGGGAGTAGGAGTGCTGGCTCCCCTCTCCCACAGCGTCGAGAGAGGGGCAGGGGGTGAGGGCAACCGCCCTCCTGAAGCAGGATGTAGAAACCCCTTTCCAACTCCACAGGCGCAGGAGCGTGATGACTGCGAAACTAAAACGAGGGTGTTCGAAAAATCACTGGGATCGCGGGCGTCCCGCCCGCATCCGTGGCTTGGGCATCCTTGCCCAAGCTGTTTTTCAACGAATGTGCAGGCGAGACGCCTGCGCTCCCAGCAGACCCATTCTGCCCTG
>Ga0116210_1002761_pt1 | contig 10286 bp, 8 predicted proteins | sample TshhotsprinmetaG_FD_94483 | JGI IMG/M metagenome (GOLD analysis project Ga0116210, IMG submission 94483) | Hot spring microbial communities from South Africa to study Microbial Dark Matter (Phase II) - Tshipise hot spring metaG | ecosystem: Environmental > Aquatic > Thermal springs > Hot (42-90C)... | reverse complement strand
GGGTTTATTTCTTGACTATAAACTTATTTCGGTTAAATTCCACCTTATATGAAAATCCACGAATATCAGGCAAAAGCGATTTTTTCCGATACGGGCATACCGGTGCCCAGAGAAAAACTCGCCACAGCTCCGCCCGAGGCAAAAAAGGCTGCTGAGGAAATCGGACTGCCGGTTGTGCTCAAGGCACAGGTACTGGTTGGCGGTCGCGGCAAAGCCGGCGGAGTAAAAAAAGCGGAAAAACTGGAAGATGTGGAGTCAATCGCCGGTCAAATCCTCGGAATGAATATTAAAGGGCTGGAAGTGACAAAACTCCTGGTCTCGGAGTGTGTTGCGATCAAAGCTGAATTCTATCTTGGTATCACCATTGACCGGGCACGGCGCAAACCGGTTTTAATCGCCTCAGCCGCCGGTGGTGTGGATATAGAAGAAGTGGCAAAAAAGACCCCAGAAAAGATTATCAAAATAGAGATTAACCCCCTTCTGGGGTTGCTTCCGTTCCAGGCACGCAACGTCGGTATGGCGCTCCTGTCCGAGGCAAAACTCGCTACTGAGTTTACCAGCCTGGCGCTCAAACTCTACCGGCTATTTATCCAGCGTGACTGCTCGCTGGTTGAAATCAACCCGCTGGTCTTAACCGGTGGTGGAACCCTCCTGGCACTGGATGCCAAAATCAACTTTGATGACAACGCCCTTTTCCGCCATCCGGAGAACGAATCCCTGCGCGACCTGAGCAGCGAAGAACCAAAAGAGATTGAGGCAAAAAATGCCGGTCTGTCCTATATCAAACTCTCGGGCAATGTCGGATGCATTGTCAATGGTGCCGGACTGGCGATGGCAACAATGGACTTAATCAAACGTTTTGGCGGTGAACCGGCAAACTTTCTTGATGTTGGTGGGTCATCCTCTCCGGAAAAGATGGTGACCGCAATGCGCATTATCCTCTCCGACCCCAGCGTGCGGGTGATCCTGGTGAACATATTTGGTGGTATCACCCGCTGTGACGACATCGCCCAGGGTTTAATTCAGGCAAAAAATGAAGCGGATATCAAGGTTCCGATAGTTGCCCGGCTGGTGGGCACCAATGCTGACCGGGCGTGTGCCCTGCTGGCTGACAGTCCGGTATTGAGCGCCACGAAGATGAGCGAGGCGGTAAAACTGGCGGTTGCCAGGGCGAAGGAGGCAGAATGAGCATCCTCGTTGACAAAAACACCCGGCTTCTGGTTCAGGGGATTACCGGACGGGATGGCGCCTTTCACACCCGGATGATGAAAGAGTATGGGACAAATGTCGTTGCCGGTGTAACACCGGGCAAAGGCGGTCAGGAAATTGAAGGGGTCCCGGTATTCAACTCTGTGGAGCAGGCGGTGAAAGCGACCGATGCCAACGCCTCGATTATCTTTGTCCCGGCTGGTTTTGCCGGTGATGCCATTCTGGAGGCGATCTTTGCCGGAATAAAACTTGTCGTCTGCGTCACGGAAGGAGTCCCGACACTGGATGCGGTCAGGGCGATTGCCGTTGCCCGGACACACAACACCCGGATTGTCGGACCAAACTGCCCCGGTGTTATTTCACCCGGTAAGGCAAAGGTCGGAATAATGCCTGCCAGCGCCTTTCAGCCCGGCTGTGTCGGTGTTGTGTCCCGGTCCGGAACCTTAACCTACGAAATCGCTGCCAATACCGGTGAATTCGGTCAGTCAACTGTTGTTGGCATCGGTGGTGACCCGGTCATCGGCACCAGCTTCATTGACTGCTTAAAGATGTTTCAGGATGACCCGGAAACAAAAGCGATTGTCATCGTTGGTGAGATCGGCGGCAATGATGAAGAAAGAGCGGCAGAATTTGTCCAGCAATATGTTACCAAACCGGTCTTTGGCTTTATCGCCGGTCAGACTGCGCCACCGGACAAAAGAATGGGACACGCCGGAGCAATCATCTCTGCCGGTTCTGGCACCGCGGAAGAAAAAATCCGGGCATTTCAATCTGCCGGTATAGATATCATCTACGAACCGGAACAACTGACAGAGCGGCTCAGGGCAAAACTGTAATTTTTTAAATCCACCCTACCGTACCACGATTAACTTTAGCAGACATTTAATGCCGTCGGCGCGGACAGGGCACACACCCGGCGATAGTTTGCCCACTCGCTCACATCCGTCACCAGCAAAATACAATACGGCTAACCTCAGGTGTGGATTTGCGATTCCAACATCGGGACAAACTCGTGGTCAAATAACATAGTAAAACCAGGGAAATCAGGAAGGAGAAAAGACCTGGCGGTGGATAAAGCAGAGCACCATTTTCACTTCCCTGCCGCTCTGAAAACAGGTTGAAAAACTATCTGCCGGGTTATCCCCCAGCCTACCCCCTGTTATTTAATTTTAAATATCTGATTTTGCTATAACTTTCGGTAAATAAATATATTATCAAATATATTTTATGAAGAAAAACAAATTCGCTGTTAAAAAATGAATACCAATAGGTAAAATTCCTGGTCCCGGATTTCCTTTATAGTTGGTAATAATATGCCCGTTATCAGTAACCACGTGCGGTTGCTGACAGTAACCGGAGAAGGTATCCAGCTGCAAGCCGGGCGAGAATATCCTGCCCATATCGGTTGATTTATAAAAATGGGAGTGGAGCACAATTCTGCCCGGATGACGCAGCAGTGCCACCGCCACCACCAGATAATGGTTTGCCCCGGACTGGACATAGCCATCCGGCGGACAGGAGTCAAAAGATACGGTATCATCGTCAACCCGTACTGCGGGGATAAACTCGGCCCGGGTCAGGGTGATAATAAGAGATGAGATAAGGGGAGCAAAAATAACCGTTGCATATGCCAACGAATGATAACTACTGAAGGAGTAATGTCAATGGTGATGGTTGTCGGTTTTGGGATTTTAACTAACCAATCCGGCGGACACTGTTGCTTTCGCAACAAGGGCAGGAGCGCTCTTCCGGTTTCCCCGGGGTGTAGAAGAGTTTAAACTCCTTACCACAGCACAAACACTTAAAGGGTTGTTCGCCCGGTTCTTTAGGTTCGGGTCGGATACCGGCACGGGGCGGGTTCCCTAAAATCCGCATCGTCTCCTGAATCTCCTCTCTGGTTACCGTCTGGCGCAACCTTTCCAGTTCCTGCATGGTATAGACAAATCGCTGTGCCTGAGCAGCAGATATCCATTCCAGTTGCAGTCTTTCCGGTCTGATCCCCCATGCCTCCAATCGGTCCCAGAGCCTTTCCACCCGGCGCACAGTGTGACGGTTGGCATTGAGGTAATGGCAGTCGGCAAAGTGACACCCGGAGACTAAAACCACCGGTGCACCCAGGGCAAACGCCTTGAGGACAAACTTCTCTGCCACCCGGGCACTGCACATCGTCCGGATAAGCACCTGACGCGCTGGATACTGCATCCGACCAACACCCGCAGTATCACCAGCAGCAAAAGAGCACCAGTGACAGGCAAAAACCACCGATTTCTCCTGTGGCTCTTCGGCAAGCGCCGACTCAATCTGAGCGAGCAACTGTTCATCAGTAAAGTTATTTGCCTCAATCGCCTCAAATCGGCACTCAGCGGCACAACCACCGCAACCCGCACAGACCGCTGGAATCGGTTTTGCTGGCTTGCCCTTTTCCCATTCCAGCGCCTTAAAGGAACAGACCGAGAGACAGACGCCACAGGTACGACACCGCTCGGTAATTACCTCCACAGTATAGGGCTCTGCCGGTATTGAGCCCTGCGCCAGTAACCTTGCTGCCCGACCTGCCGCAGCGCTTGCCTGAGTTACTGAATCCTTTATGTCCTTTGGACCCTCAGACCCACCAGCATAAAACACACCGCGCACCGGGGAATCAACCGGCTGAAGTTTGGGATGTGCCTCCAGTAAGAAACCCTCCGGGTGTAACTGCAACGAAAGCAGTTGCTGCAACGGTCTTGTTTCGGCGCGAGGCTGGACACCGGTCGCCAGAACCACCATCTCCACCTCATGAGTCTCCAGTTGTCCGGTCTCGGTATTCTCCACATACAGTGTCAAATTGCCCGATGCCCGGTCTTCCACAACCTCGCCCGGAATCCCCCGGATGTATTTTACCCCGAGCCTCTTTGAGTGCCAGAGCATCTCCTCAAAACCTTTACTGAACGCTCGCAGGTCAATGTAAAACACCCTGACATCAATATCAGGATGATGGTCTTTCAAAACCAGGGTGTCCTTAATCGTATTCATACAACAAATATTACTGCAGTAAGGTGTCCCCTGCTGCGTACATCTTGAACCAACACACTGGATAAATGCGATGCTTTTCGCTGCCCGGCGATCACTCAGCCGGATGACCGTGCCACCGGTCGGACCACCGGAAGATGCCAGCCGCTCAAACTCCAGAGCGGTGATGACATTCGCCGCCCGCCCATAACCAAAATCCTTGCGTACCAGCGGGTCAAATGAATCCATACCGGTGGCAACGATAATTGCCCCTACATCAACCGTGAACTCCTGGTCCCGGGCGTTCAGGTCAATGCATTTCTTCTCGCAAGCCTGGGCACACTTACCACAGGCAATCGGATTCAACCCCAGACAGTCCTGCGGATTCAACACGTAGGCAGCAGGGATCGCCTGGGGAAATAGCTGATATATCGCATGACGCCGCGAAAGCCCGAGATTAAACTCGTCCGGCACCAGCTGGGGACACACCCGGGCGCAGTCACCGCAGGCGGTGCACTGCTGTTCGTCAACAAAACGTGCCTTCTGCCGGAGTGTTACTTTAAAATCACCGACATGCCCGGCAATATCCTTGACCTCGGTCAGGGTCAGGAGTTTGATTTTCGGATGCCGACCGACATCCGCCATCTTGGGCGCAAGTATTCATATCGCACAGTCCATCGTCGGGTAGGTCTTATTTAACTGCGCCATCAACCCGCCCAGAGACGGCTGTCGCTCCACCAGATAAACCTGATGCCCGGCATCCGCCAGATCAAGGCTTGCCTGAATCCCGGCAATACCACCGCCAATCACCAGCACCGCATCCCTTACCGGAAAACGGCGCTCGGTCAGCGGTTTGAGCCAGCGGGATTTTGCCACTGCGATCCGGACCAGGTCTTTCGCCTTTTTTGTTGCCCGTTCCGGTTCCTGACTGTGCACCCAGGAACACCCTTCCCGGATATTGGCGATCTCCAGAAGAAAAGGGTTAAAACCCACCTGCGCCAGACAGGCACGAAAGGTGGGTTCATGCATCCGGGGCGAACAGGCAGCAACCACCACCCGGTTGAGGTTATGCTCGGCGATTGCCTTCTGAATTTCCTTCTGTCCTGGTTCCGAACAAACATAGAGATTCACACCGGCATACACCACACCGGGCAAAGTGCGGGCATAATCAGCGACACTTTCCACATCCACAGTGGCGGCGATGTTGGTTCCGCACCGGCAAACAAACACACCCACCCGGGTCTCGGTGGTGCTCGTCATACCTGTGGTTACTGTTTCGTGACTCATTTATTTCCTATCTTACTTTTCTCCCATAGTAAATCAACAATATTCATAACCTTTATCCCGGCGCCGAGAGCGGTATTTTTCTGGGCACAGCGCAGGTGAATCTCGCATTTACTGCAGGCGGTAACTATCACATCGGCACCTACCGCCTGTGCCTCACCCAGCCGGCGCTCCTGGAGCATCTTTACCGCTGCCCCGCATTCCAACCAGGACTTTCCACCACAGCACAGGGCATTTTCCTCATTGTGCGCCATCTCGCGCAGTTCAACATTTTTCAGGGAACGAATAGCCTCACGGGGCGGAGAAAAAACTCTCAGCTGTCTGCCCAGCCGGCAGGGGTCCTGATAGGTAACAACAATTTTACCGTTCTCAGCCGCATCAGGTTTAAAACCGTTTATCACAAGAAACTCACTTATATGAAAAAGTTCTAAACCGGTTGCTCCGACCAGCAATGGATAATCAAGTTTAAACGTCCTCAAGCATTCCGGACAGGTAAAAATTACCCGTTTCACACCGGCTGATTGTAAACTGGCGATATTATACCGGGCCAGGCTACCAGCGGTCGCGATATCGCCCTGCCAGATCAGGTCATGTCCACAACACCGCTCATCAGGAAGAATAACCGGCTCAATTCCCAGATGATTTAAAATCCGCACCGTATTGCGCACTGTCGTTAAAGGTTTAACCCCGAGGTCCTGAAAAAGCACCTGGAAATAAGGCGCACAACCGGTCCAGAGTGCTGTATCACCCTGCTCAACTACCCGCAACCCTGATTCCAGCCAGCCAGAACGATTCTGACGTAACTTACCTCTGCTCATCATCCGGGCAATTGTCTGGACTATACCACCGTGTGCCAGAACCGGTCGTTCCTCACTCCGGAAAAACTCCGTCCGCAACCGAAGAATCTGCTCGGAAATTGGTCTTTCGGAAGGACACACTGCACTGCACAGGTCACAACTCAGACAGGCGTATACCGCCCTTGTTGACACCGCTTTTTTCTGCTCGATCGCCTCCTGAATCAACCGGCGAGGAGAGAACCCCAGACCGGTTCTGCTTACCGGACACACACCACTACATCGTCCACAACCAAGACAGACAAATCGGCCCGAGGAAAATTCTATCGGTTCCTTTACCGGTGCCGGCTCGTGTTCCGCCTTTTTAACCTTTTCCCTGCGGAACTTCTTCAACCCCTCCTCTATTTCTGTCAGGTCATTTTTAGCGATAAAACCAACCACCTCTGCCGGATAACCAAGACAGGTTAACAGGTTCTGACTGATCGCCACCTCTCTGCGGGCGACCTCAGGACCACGCTGATGCCGGCATTCGGAGTCCGGACAACCGAAAAGCAGCACAGACTCGGCACCGTATTCAAACGCGTTGAAAATTAAACCGGCGCTAACCTGCCCTATACAGTTAACCGGTCGGTAACCAAAACCATACTTAATCAACAGGTCCGGAGCGATAACACCTTCCAAGCGCCGGCAGATAAAGGCGAGACTGTTAATTGAATGTGCTCCCTTTTTCACCGTTTTCTCCCCGGTAAAATCTCTTCTGGTCCTGCATATCCCTGCAGGGCGCCGCTGGGACAGACAGCAATACAGAGACCACAGCCCCGACAGTGGGCGGTATCCACTACCGCCACCTTAAAACCCCGCTGCCACTCTTTTAATGAAATTGCGGAATGAGGACAGACATCAACACAACTACCACACCCCCGGCACAACTCACTATCCACCCTGACAATCAGTGGGAAAAGTTCAATGTTAAACTCATCGCCACCAGCAACCTTAATTACCCCTGCCTTTTTCTCCAGTCTCCCGGAGAAAACCTTATCCAGTACCGGGACCCGAATAAAGACCGATTCGCCGGTCTGGGGAAAATAAACCTTTACCAGATGACGGGGGCAGGTGTTATGACACAAAACACATTCAACACAGGGACCACAGCGCAGACAGCGCTGCGCCTCCTGTATCGCCTCGGATGGAGTTAGAACCGATTCAATCTCCTCAAAACTACGCCGGGCAGTAAGCGGCAGGACACGGGGCTGAACCCGCGCAACTGGAACCGCAGTTAAAACAGTGGTCCCCAGTTCCAGTTCTGTAGCACCTAAACCCTGACGCGCCTCTTCTCCCTGACCGGTAATGTAACGATGGATCGCCCGGGCACCAAGATGACCGCTGGCAATGGCGTCAATCACCGTTGCCGGACCACCAGCCGCATCACCACCAACAAAAACACCTTCTGGTGAATCTTTTACCTCCTGCTCTGGTTTCTGTCCCAGAGCGGTGATTACCCAGTTTGCCGGGATAACGAACTCAGAACCGGATATCGGCACCGGTCGGCGCCTACCCGAACTATCCGGCGCGCCCAGAGTATTACGCACACAGCGCAGTCCAACCACCCTGCCCTCCTGGTGAATAAAAGCCACCGGCTGGGTAAGATAATCTAACCGCACCCCCTCTTCCTCTGCTGCCCCGATCTCCTCTTCTGCTGCCGGCATCTCCTCCCGGGTGCGGCGGTAAACAATCCACACCTCATCCGCACCTGAACGCACCGCTACCCGGGCCGAGTCAATCGCTGAGTCGCCACCACCAATGACCAGCACTCTGCCGGAGACTCGGGAGATTTCACCGTTATATACCCGGCGGAGAAATGTCAGACTGTCAATAACCCCGTGCAGCTCATCCTCCCGGGGCAGCCCAAGTTTAATCCCCTTCTGACAACCAGGTGCATAGAAGACCGCCCGATATCCATCCTTCAGCAACTGCTTCGGGTCGGAGACCCGGGTATTAAGGAAAATTTCTATACCCAGTCCCAGGATAGAATCTATCTCCTGTTCTATGATATTCCTCGGCAGACGAAAGGGCGGAATCCCCCACACCAGCATCCCACCGGGTTTATCCTGCGCCTCAAAAATTGTTACCCGGTAGCCAAGCCGAATAAGGTCGTTGGCAGCGGTCAACCCTGCTGGACCGGCACCAATCACCGCCACCTTTTCCGCACGCTGAGGTGTTGCTGGAGGCAATTTTGCCTCCGGTGCGGTAAAGGCGTAATCAGCGATAAATCGCTTCAGGGCACGAATGGCGACCGGCTGGTCAATCTCGCCCCGCCGGCACTCTGCCTCGCAGGGATGGGTGCAGATACGACCGCAGATACCGGGCAGAGGGTTTGTTGTCCGCACCACCGCCAGTGCCCGTTCAAAATTGCCCACAGCAATTAAACCAACATACGCCTTGACATTAACCCCTGCTGGACAGGCAACCCGACAGGGCGAATCTGTCACCGATTTTATTACCAGTTCCTCGTTAACACCGGCTATTTTCAACCATGCCTCACCGCTACCCAGTACCCCTTTAATACCGGTTGCCCCCTCCATCTTACCTCGCCATGTTCAAACCAATCTCATACCCTTTTTCCAGGGCGCTTAGATTCTTTTCCAGTAAGCGAGCAGGTATGGTATCACGCACCGCATTTACCAGCGACTCTTTTTGCACAACACCGGTTACCGCCACCATAAACCCGAGCATGATCATATTGGCGAACATACGATTGCCCACCCCTTCGGCGATCCTGGTTGCAGGAATCCTGTACTCCTTCACCCGTCCATGGTGTTCATGGGGGCGGACAAGGTTCTCTTCAATTATCAGAATCCCGCCATCCTTCAACACTGGCTCAAACTTTTCATAAGCCTCCTGGGACATCGCCACCAGTATGTCGGGCGCAGTGAGATAGGGATAAAGGATTGTTTCATCGGAGACAATCAACTGAGCGGAGCAAGCACCGCCTCTTGCCTCCGGACCAAAACTCTGGGTAAGGGTTGCATACCGATTATCATAGATGGTTGCTGCCCTGCCCAGTACCATCCCCATCATTATTATCCCCTGACCGCCAAAACCAGAAAGTTTAATCTCCATCGTCATCCATCGGTCCCGAATAAGGGACAAATTTATCTCCGACAGCCTGCCGGAGAAACTCATTCATCTTCTCAAGGTAGGTTGGCTGGTGCCGTTGCACAAATCGTCCAACAACAATATCGCTCTGATAGGTTATCGCACATTCGCGGGTGTCAATATCATTTTTTACCACCGACCGCTCCTGATAGTATTTAACAATATCCAGACCAGAACCGAGTTGATTTCTTCTTCCGTAAACCGTCGGGCAGGGCGAAATTACCTCAATAAAACTGAACCCGGGATGTGTTAGCGCCTCTTTTATCCCTCCGGTCAACTGCCGAGCATGAAGCACAGTCCAGCGAGCAACATAGGTGGCACCGCAGGAATCAACAAGAAACGGTATATTAAACGGCGGCTCATAACTGCCATATGGGGCGGTGGTCAATTTCGCCCCCTCGGGTGTGGTAGGTCCAAACTGCCCACCGGTCATCGCGTAGTTAAAATTGTTAACACAGATAACCGTCAAATCCATATTGCGCCGCGCGGTGTGAATCAGATGATTACCGCCAATCGCCACCAGGTCGCCATCACCGGAAATGACCACCACCTTCAGTTTAGGATTTGCCAGTCTTAAACCGGTAGCAAATGGCAGTGCCCGACCATGGGTGGTGTGAAAAGAGTCGAGGTTGACATAACCTGCTACCCTCCCGGTGCAACCAATGCCCGACACGACCACCAGAGCATCGCGGGGTATCTGAAGCTCTTTTACTGCGGTAAGAAATGCGTTTAACACTATCCCCAGTCCACAGGTGGGACACCAGATATGGGGAATTCGGTCAACACGAAGAAAATCATCCAGTGGGTGCCGTTCCAGTCCGGGCAGGTCTTCGGTAAGCAAGCCCTTACTCATTT
>Ga0116210_1002748_pt1 | contig 10337 bp, 10 predicted proteins | sample TshhotsprinmetaG_FD_94483 | JGI IMG/M metagenome (GOLD analysis project Ga0116210, IMG submission 94483) | Hot spring microbial communities from South Africa to study Microbial Dark Matter (Phase II) - Tshipise hot spring metaG | ecosystem: Environmental > Aquatic > Thermal springs > Hot... | reverse complement strand
TGGGCCTCGAGGCCCAGCTCCAGACCCCGCTCCAGGGCCAGCGGTTGGAAGCGGTCGAAGGCCTCGGAGACCAGGTCGGCCAGATCCAGGGGCTGCCCCCGCACCTCCCCGCTCTCGGCCCGCGAGAGGGCCAGCAGGTTCTGGGCCAGGGTCTCCAGCCGCAAGGCCTCGCGGTGCAGGCGGCTGAGCTGCTCTGGCCCCATCTGGCCCTGAAGTCCGGCGGCCTCGAGGCTGGCCCGGAAGGCCGAAAGCGGCGTGCGCAGCTCGTGCGCCGCGTAGGCCAGAAACTGCTGCTCCCGCTCGCGCTGATCCTTGAGCCGGTCGAGCAGGCTGGCAAAGGAGCGGGCCAGGCTGGCCACCTCGTCCTGGCCGGAGATCTGCGGTACCGGCTCCCCCTGCTCAAAGCGAGCCGCCGCGCGGGTGAGGCGCTCGAGGGGCCGCACCGCCAGCCCGGCCGCCCCGTAGGCCAGCCCTGCCGAGAGCAGGGCCAGCAGCAAAGCGATGGGAACAGCGACCTCTACAAAGCGCTCCAGGGTCTCGCGCAACAGCCACAGCGATTCGCTGAGCTGCACGCTCAAATCCCCCTGGCTCAGGGTGTATACCCGCAGCCCCCGCACCTCGCTGGGGCCCTGCCGACCCAGCATGCCTGCGTCGAAAGGTAGATCGGAGGTGAAGGTGCCGCCTTCCCAAATCTTTTGTAGCCCACGGTAAACCTGCGCTGACTGTACGCGGTTGTCCTGCGAAAGCGCGTCGGCCAGGCTGTCGGGTATGGGCTGGCCGCTAAGCGCTGCTTGCAATACTATGCTGGCCTGTAGCTTGAGCTCCCGGTCGAGGTCGGCCAGGCGGCTGCGCTCCAGGATCTGATAGGTCAGGAGCAGGCCCAGGCCCAGGCCCAGAAGGGTCAGGCTGAAGGTGATGAGCGCCAGACGCAGCCGAAGGTTCATAGGGTTGGAGGGTTTCTCGAGGTCGTGGTTGTTTGCATAAATCGCCGGATGGAGGTGCACAGGGGCTGGAGGCCCGAACTATAGGTTCCATAGTACCCCTGACCAGAAGGCTAGGTCGGAGGGGTGAATCTGGGATGAAGAGCTGGAAGGGGCCTCAATTGTTTCAGACCCCCTTCATCTGCTGGGCGATGCTAGAGGGTATGAGGCCTTGGGTATGCTTACTGCCGTGGGCGTTGGGGCTGGTGCTGGCCCAGCCGAGCAGCCCGACGCCGCTTCCCCCGGTGCAGGCCATTCCGCCCGGCGAGATGCAGCCGCTGGCACCCGGTCAGCGGCCAGCGCCCACACTACCCCAGATCGTTCTCAACCCGTCCATCCGCTTCGTGGAGCGGATCGCCTGGGCCTCCAACGGTTTTGTGGAAGCGGCCGAGGCCCTGGTGCTGATTCCGGAGGCCTCCACCACCCCTAGCTTTATGCTCACCAAGGCCCAGCGGGTGGTGGCCGAGACCTTTGCGGCCCGGCCCTCCCTGAGCTATGTGGATGTCTCGATTTATAGCCGGAGGGAGTACGCGGGCTTTGGAGGCCCCTTGCCCCGTTTTACCGCTTCGGTCTCGCGGGCCAGGCTCAACGAGTTTTTGCGCCTGAACCTGAGCAACTTTTTGCAGTTTGACCACCTCTGGATCAAGCCGCAGGACGCTTTTTATGGCCCACCCGCGCCCGTAACCGACGAGCTCGAGCTCACCCCCCAGTTCCAGGGCACCCGGGCCCAGCTCCGCGCCCAGCAGCTCGAGCAGACCGCGGCCAGCCAGCAGGGCGGGGTGGTGGGCAACCGCCTTTTTCACGGCGACCCCAGGCAGCGCGTGGTGGCTCTGACCTTCGACGATGCGCCCCACCCCCTGTTCGAGCCGCTGCTCCTCGACACCCTGCGCCGGGCGGGTGTGCGGGCCACCTTCTTCTGCATTGGCCGCAACGCCGAGGCCTACCCCTACTTCGTACGGGATATGGTGCAGCAAGGGCACGAGGTCGCCAACCACACCTACCACCATGTCCGCCTCAACGGCCTCGACGAGGCCAGCGTGACCGCCGAGATCGTCCAGGCCAACCAGGTGCTTCAGGCCATCACCGGCAAGCCCATCGTCTACTTTCGCCCGCCCGGGGGTCGCTTCTCACCCACGGTGCTCGAGGTGATGCGACGGCTAAACATGACGGTGGTCTTCTGGACGGACGATCCAGGCGACTTCGACAACATCGGGCAGGGCCCCCTCGAGGCCCGGTTGCTGCGGCGGCTGCGCCCCGGTGGTATCGTGCTGTTGCACGACAACGTGCTCCAGACCATCGCGGTGCTGCCGCGCTTTCTGGCTTTGGCAGGACAGCAGGGCTACCGGCTGGGCACGGTGGGTGGGCTGGTGCAGGGGGTGGATCGGAGGTAGGGTAGGGGTATTCCGGTGGGTGAGCAAGGGCAGGCAGAGCGTGGGAAAGGGGCGATGATGATAGCCCAACCGAGCACCGCCATAGCGGTGGAATCCAAAAATAAAGCAACGCCAGCTGGGGCCCGGCTGCTGGCTTTGGACGGGCTGCGGGGCTTGACGGTTTTCTTGATGCTTTTGGTCAACAACCTCGCGCTTCAGGAGGCCACGCCCGACCAGCTCGTGCACGCCCCGTTTGGCGGGGTGACACTGGCCGATCTGGTGTTCCCGTGGTTCCTGTTCTGCATGGGGGCGGCCATCCCGTATGCGGCCTCGAGCTTCGATAAACAAAAGCTTCCGTTGTGGCGCAGGCTGCTTCGCATCCTCAGGCGCACGAGCCTGATTTTTTTGCTGGGCCTCTTCCTGACCAGCGCCCTGGCCCGCACCCCGGTCTTCGCGCTGGGGGTCTTGCAGCTCATCGCGCTGGCCTACTGCCTGGCCGCGCTTTTTTACCTGATCTCCCCCCGGCCTGCCTTCCTGTTTGCGGTCGCAGCAGGGCTTTTGGTGGGCTACTGGGCGGCCATCCGCTTTGTTCCCATCCCCGGCGCGGGGCCGGGCATCTTCGAGGAAGACCGCAACCTGTTGCTGCACCTGAACAGGACCTACCTCGAGCCCCTTGGTCTGCGCGGGCTGCTTTCGACCATACCCACAGCGGCGCTGGCCCTGCTGGGGGCGATGGTGGCGCAGGTGCTAAGAAACGGGGGAAAGAACCCAGTGGAAGTTAAGCGGCCAGGCCCCCGGTCTGCTGGCTTTCGGGAAGCCCTGGCTGCCTACCGTCCGCTGCTCCAGCTCCTCTTGCTGGGCAGCGCAATGACCGGGCTGGGGTATGGCTGGAGCCTCGAGCTGCCCTTCTCCAAAGCCTTCTGGACACCACCCTACATCCTTTTTAGCGCCGGGCTGGCGACGCTTTTGATCGGGGCGTTTTACCTGCTGTTCGACCTCAGGAGATGGACATGGCTGGCCTTCCCGTTCTTGGTATTCGGGTCGAACGCGCTGCTGGCCTATATCCTGCCGATTTTGTTCAAGGTCTGGGTGTTGCAGGGCTGGACGGTCTCGCTGAACGGAGCGCGGGTCAGCCTGCAGGAGGCCTGGCTCAACTGGCACGTGGCCCACAGCGGGGTGGTGGTGGGGGGGTGGACGTACACGCTGCTCTTCATCCTGGCCTGGTGGCTGGTGTTCTGGTGGTTTTACGCCCGCAAAATTTTCTTTAAAGTCTAGCCCCCTGGGCGTTCACTCCATCGCCCCTTCAGCGGCGCAGCAAAAGCTGGAGTGCGACCAGGATCAGCAGGATGGCAAAGCCCCGGCGCAGCACGGCCTCCGGCAGCGTCAGGGCCACGCGAGAACCAAAATAAGTGCCCACCAGCAACCCCAGTGCCAGCAGGCCCGCCACCGGCAGGTTGACCGCCCCCACCCGGTAGTAGTTGAGCACGCCCAGAATCCCCACCGGCAGTAGCAGCGCTGCCAGCGAGGTGGCGGTGGCCTGGAGCTGGCTCAGGCCCAGCAGCAAAACCAGGGCGGGCACCACCACGACCCCGCCCCCAATGCCAAAAAAGCCCGATAGGACACCTGCTGCTGTGCCGATCAAGAGTGCTAACAAAAAGTCCACGGTAACACCTCAAGGGGCTGGACACGCCCGCTACAGTCTACGGCCATTGGCCGCACGGATATGCGATTTCATACTGGCTTCACCTAAGGGAAACAACATAAACCCGCACAGACCATTGCTGTGCCTTACCTCCCCCCAAGCTGCGGCCTCACCCACCGCAGCTTAATTTTTGGCGCGGCCGGCTAAGGCCAGGCCATCCGCTTCACCCTGCCTTCAGGGGATGGTATTAGCATCGCAAGAATGTGCCCGCTAGCCGATTATCCAGGGGCCGAGATAAGCTTAGGTGTGCGTTTGTTAATCGTCGAAGACGAGCCCAGCCTGGCCTCCACCCTGAAGGAAAGCCTCTCGGCCCAGGGCTTCCAGGTTACCCTGGCGGCTTCCAGGTCTGAAGCCGAGGCCCTGGTGTGGGAGCAGCCCTTTGACCTGCTTTTATTCGACGTGATGCTGCCCGAGGGGCCGGAGGCCGGCTTTGAGCTGGCCCAGGCCTTGCGCGAGTCGGGCTTTCATCAGCCCATTCTCTTCCTCACCGCCCGCGAGGCCCTGCCCGACCGGGTGCGGGGCCTCGAGTGGGGCGACGATTACCTGCCCAAGCCCTTTGCCCTGGCCGAGTTGGTGGCCCGCCTTAAGGCCCTGGGGCGGCGTGGGGAGATCAAGCCGCAGGTTTTGCAAATTTCACCCCAGGTCGAACTGGCCCTGGAGCACCGCCAGGTGCGGCGACAGGGTGAGCTGGTGCGCCTTACCGCAAAGGAATACCTGGTCTTGGAGCTGCTGGCCCTCAACAAGGGCCGGGTCTTTACCCGTGAGGAGATCCTCGAGCGCATTTGGGGGCCGGGCTTCGAGGCCGACTCCAACCTTATAGATGTGTACGTCAAGAACCTTCGCAAACGCCTTGGTGAGGATGTCATCGAGACGGTGCGAGGAGTAGGATATCGACTGGGAGAGTGAGTGCTGTTGAGAGCCCTGGGGCAGGATGAGTGGTTTGAAAGGCATTTTGCCACCGAGAACCAAGCGGGCAGCCCCTCATCACCTGCACAGCCTTTAGCTGGCCTGCACTCAGTACAAACCGGATTGGTAGCGATTTATGTCAGTTAAGCAGCACCCGGCCCGCCCTATTTCCAGCCGCTTACAACACTGGCTGCTCGAGGGAGCTCCCAAACCCTCTGAGGGCTACTACAAGCAACCGACCGCCGCCCACTCGAGCCACCCCTGGTGGCGGGTGATGTGCCTGACCGGGGTGGACTACTTCTCCACCCTGGGCTACCAGCCCGGCATTGCAGCGCTGGCCGCGGGGGCGCTCTCGCCCATTGCCACCCTGGTGCTGGTGTCGCTCACCCTGTTTGGAGCCCTTCCCATGTACCGCCGGGTTGCCGGGGAAAGCCCGCACGGCGACGGCTCAATCTCGATGCTCGAGCGCCTGCTCAAGGGCTGGACGGGCAAGTTTGTGGTGCTGACCCTGATTGGTTTTGTGGCAACCGGCTTTGTCATCACCATTACCCTCTCGGCGGCGGACGCGGCCAAGCACATTGTTGAGAACCCCCTCGCGCCGGACTGGCTGAACAGCCAGATTGGTCTGACGCTCCTGTTGGTGGGCCTCCTGGGTGCGGTCTTCCTGCGCGGCTTTAAGGAGGCCATCGGCATCGCGGTGGTGCTGGTGGTCGTCTACATCGGCCTAAACCTGGTGGTGATTGGTCAAGGGATCAGCCTAATCGCACAGAACCCTGGCCTTCTGGCCGAGTGGACGGGGCGCATCGCCCTCGACTACGCCACCCCCGCTGCTGTGGTGGTGGCCGCCCTGGTGGTTTTTCCCAAGCTGGCCCTGGGCCTCTCCGGCTTCGAGACCGGAGTGGTGGTAATGCCGCTGGTGCGGGGCTGGCCCGGCGATTCGCCCCAGCACCCCGTGGGACGGATTGCCAATTCACGTAAACTGCTCACCACGGCGGCCCTAATTATGAGCGTGATGCTGCTCAGCAGCTCGCTGGTGACCACCTTGCTCATTCCACCCAGCGAATTCTGGCCCGAGACCACCGCCCAACGCGAGCTGCGCGGCCAGGCCCGTACCATCGATGTGCCGCTGGGCAACGGCGACGTGTACACCTACCATGTGCCCGAGCGCACGGGAAGCTTTACCGAGCGGATTCAGCTCGAGGGGAAGCAGGGCACCATACACCTCGAGGTGACGGTTACCCCCACCCCGGGCGGTCGGTTGGTGCAGGTGACCAAGGAGGGCGGCGCGGCCAACGGGCGGGCCCTGGCTTTCCTGGCCCACCAGAACCTGGGTGAGTGGTTTGGCAGCCTTTACGACCTCTCCACCATTCTGATCCTGTGGTTCGCGGGTGCGAGCGCCATGGCCGGGCTGCTCAACATTACCCCGCGGTATCTGCCCCGGTATGGTATGGCGCCCGACTGGGCCCGGGCGGTGCGTCCGTTGGTGCTTATCTTCACCGGGGTCTGCGTGCTGGTTACCCTGATCTTTCGGGCCGACGTCAATGCCCAGGCCGGGGCCTACGCCACCGGGGTGCTGGCCCTGATGACCTCAGCGGCCTTTGCAGTCATGCTCTCCGCCCTCGCCAAGCGCCAGCTTTGGGCCGCGCTGGGTTTCGGGGTGGTTACGGCCATCTTTATTTACACCGCTACCGTGACGGTGCTGGCCGACCTCGATGGCCTGGTGATAGCCGCCTTCTTCATCGCTGCGATTGTGGTGGTCTCGCTGATCTCACGCGTCTTCCGCTCGACCGAGCTGCGCGCCGAGCGGGTTCAGGCCGACCTCGAGGCCCAGGCCATCATCCGAAGGCTGGCCCTGGGTGAGATTCGCCTGGTTGCCAACCACCGTGACTCCGGCAGTCCTTTCGAGTACACGCAAAAGCAGGAACGGATGCACCGGCGCACCCACCTGCCCAACCGCGATCCAGTGGCCTTCCTCGAGGTCTCCGTCCCCGACGCCTCCGACTTCTCCGATACCCTCTACGTGCATGGGGTGGAGGTGGGGGAACACCAGGTGCTGCGGGTGCAGGGCACCTCCATCCCCAACGCTATTGCCGCCTTGCTCTTGTATATACGCGACACCACCGGCAAGCTCCCGCATGTCTATTTCGAGTGGAGCGAGCGCCCCCTTCTGCGCTCAGCCCTCGACTTCATCCTCTACGGCGAGGGTGATGTCCCCAGCCTCACCCACGAGGTGCTGCGCAAGGCCGAGCCCGACCCAAAGCGCAGGCCGGTGGTGCATGTGGGGGGCTGAGCTTGGATTTGCGATTTTACGAGTTTACTGTGGGGTTGTATTGATCAAACTCAGGCCAGGACACGTTTTTTGCAAAGATGTGAATTTACCGTTATGGTCAAATATCACAACCGATTTTCAGAGGTGTTCCATTATGTATTAAAGTCTTTCTGCCTTCGGGAGCGGGAAAGTGAGGTGAGCTATGCGTACAAATGGTTTTACCCTGATTGAGTTGGCCATCGTTATTGTGATCATTGGTGTTCTGGCAGCCGTGGCGGTGCCCCGTTACATCGACATGACCACCCAGGCCCGCCAGGCCCAACGCGAGGCGACCCTATCCAGTATTCGTTCAGCTTACGCGATTTATCTAGCGCGGAACGGTGGCAATCCGCCCAACTGGACGCAGCTGGTGGCCAATCTGGATGCCAACACCCAGTTAAAGTTTAATGGCGGTAGCGCTTACATGGACTACGATAACAACAACGCTGTGGCCACCACTGGCGAACGGGTAGCCCTGCTTTATAGCAACGACACCTGCACGACGCTGGTTACCAACGCTACGACTCCCATCCGTTGCGTACGCAATGGTATCAACTAAGCCTAGCAAAGGCTATATCCTGATCAGCCTTGCAGTAGCCCTGGTTTTGCTAGGGCTACTTCTTGTCCCATTGGGTTTGCTCACTTGGCAGAACGCCACACGTAAGACCTCAGAAACCCAGGCACTACAAGCCCTGTATCTGGCAGAGGGGGGTGCGGAACAGGCTGTTGCCCACATCCGGCTTAGCCCGCTTGTGCCCCTTTTTGCCGCTCAGCCTATTCTGATCTGCCGCACTTCCAGCTCCTGTACCCCTAGCAGCCCGGATTACGTGGGTCGGTATTGTTTTAGCAGCGGCAGCTTAGGAGGTTTGGCTTGCAGCGCCACGCGCAGCCTGGCTGGTGGTAAGGTGCGCTGGACGATTTATGCCGTGGGTGAGGAGCGGGGTGGGGTAACCCGGCGGCTGCGCTGGGTGTACAACGCCACAGATGGGGTGGTCGAACAGAGGGTAGTGGATCCGTGAACTCTCGAGGATTCAATCTGTTGGAGGTGGTGGTGGCCCTGCTGCTGATGGGCGTGGCTGCTACGGGGGTGCTGGCTGTGTCGCAGGTTTTGCAGAGCAGCCAGGAGCCGGATCTGCAAACCGGGGCCGCATTAGAGACCCTTCTGGAGGCCTCCCCGGCAACCATTGCGGCCTGTCCCAACCATACCTCCATTCTTCTAGGTAACCATACGTTTTCCGTCTGCCGCGAAAGTATTGTGCAGAACGGATTGGGGTACACTCGTATGGTAACCACCCTGCGGTCGGGGCCGTACCATCTGACCCGGATTCGTGTGACCAACCCCTAGAATGAGGCTATATGCGCCTGATTGAACTGGCAGTGGTACTGGCTCTAGCCGGATTTTTGGCTCTGGCAGCTAGTGCTCTGCTGTTTTATGGCAGCGAGGCTTCTAGAGAGGCCCGTTTGCGCTTGGGCGCCGAGATAGCCTACGATGAACTCCGGGCTCGGCTGGGACGCGATATGCGTGAGGCGTTGCAGATTAGTAGCCTTGTGGCCAGTGAATTACGTCTTGTCGTGGCTGGAGGATGTGTTGTGTACCGGCTCCAGAGCGGCCAGCTTTTTCGTCAGGCCTGGGTGGGTGGCTGTGCGGTTGTATCGGGGGTGCCGGTGCGCCTTCTGGAAGATACCAGCCTCCCTTTGGCGCGTTTCTGTAGTGACCCTGCATTGCGCCGGATGGGTCTGTTTGATGTTTGCCCCTCGAACTGGAACTCTGTTGGGGGAGGGCTGACCCTGCGCCAGAATAATCAAGATCAGGTTTTTGCGCCTCCGGTGGTCTCGCTTCGTTGATTATGCGCCTGGCTTTCCTTACCCGCGAGCACCTGTTGGTATGGGATAAGCGTCGGCTATCTCGCTTCATCCTGGATGGCCTCCTGGATGGCGAGGGACGTTTCCAATTGCACAAGCTTCCGTTGCTGCTGAAAGCCGCACGCAATCTGGATTACTTAGCCGTGGGGCCAGAGTTGGCTTTGTTGCGCACTGGATTGTTTCCCAATCTACCAGGTTTCCCCCTGGACGAGGCGGTGCTGGCGGAGGCTGAGCGCAGCCCTCTGTTGGAGGGACAGTCGTTAACGGTTGCACACCTACCACTGGGTTTTGAAGAGCGTAAAACCCGGCTGCTGTATGCAGCCATGCCCGAGAAGGTTACCGAGCTGTTGAGTCGCAGTCTACGACTAAAGGCTCTGGAACCTCTTCCACTTTTTTTCTGGCGGCATATACGCAGCCTGAGTAAAGCGCGCCGCTTCCTCGTTTTAGAGAACCTGAGCCATACCATTGCTTATTTCGAAGATGGTGGGTTGGTAGGTTTTCGTTATTTAAGCTTGCCTGCTGATCAAGCCTCCCCGGCCCTTGCCGATGAGGTGGTGCGGTCTATAGGGCTGTTTGGAGGTGTTGGAGCGATAGAAGAAGCCTGGCTGGTGGGTCTGCCGGAGGCCTTCGATCCCCCGCCGGGCCTACCGGTGGAGCAGGTATATCGCCTGGATAAGATCATGCCGGAGTACGCTCTGACTGGAGAACCCTATCTGAACCTGAGGCATAGGCCGCAGCGCATTGGGGAGGGTTTGTCACGGCAGGTACAGGTTATTTTGCTGGCAAGCGCGGTTGTTGCCACCATGGGTTTGCTGGCCCATACCTATTTACAAACCAATGTGCAACGACTAGAACGGCTGTATAACCAGCTTAAGTCTGAGCAGGCAGTGGTGGCTGTGCCGAAAACCGAAACGCCCCAGGGGGTGGGCCTGGAGGGTCTGCTCAGTAGCATATCGGCGCGCCCGGATCGCCTTTGGTTTACACGTTTTGAGGCCAGCCGCGAACAGATGCGCTTGCAAGGAGAGGCCATGAACCCCTATGCCCCCCTCGAGCTGGCCCAGGCCCTGGGTGCCCGGCTGGTGCTCCTAGAGGAAAAGGGGGGGGCTCGAGCTGGTCTTTACACCTGGGAGGTGCAACTTGGAGAAACTCAAGCTCGGTGAGCTGCTGGTTAGGCTGGGAAAGCTCACGCCAGAGCAGCTTTCCATGGC
>Ga0116210_1002737_pt1 | contig 10375 bp, 9 predicted proteins | sample TshhotsprinmetaG_FD_94483 | JGI IMG/M metagenome (GOLD analysis project Ga0116210, IMG submission 94483) | Hot spring microbial communities from South Africa to study Microbial Dark Matter (Phase II) - Tshipise hot spring metaG | ecosystem: Environmental > Aquatic > Thermal springs > Hot (42-90C)... | reverse complement strand
TATATTTCAACAGCCCTTTGTTATTGGTTCCATTCAAACTCAAGTAGGGTTGGTCCCGCAGGTTTCATCCTTTCTCACCTGGAGTGATCATCTGGGAAGTTTCAAGGCACGCTGGGGAATAGGCCGCATGGATTACACGGTTGAACCGGGCCTTTATGCGCTGGGACAACCCGATGGCCGCTCCCCCGTACTGGTTACTGCCAATTATAAGATGAGCTTCGACAGGCTACGGGAGGCGTTGCCCGAAAGGAATATGTGGATTCTTGTCCTTGATACAAAAGGGATCAATGTCTGGTGTGCAGCTGGCAAGGGGACGTTTGGAACGGTGGAATTGGTAAACCGAATCGGATCAAGCGGCCTTGCTCAGATTGTCTCCCACCGGGAATTGATTCTGCCGCAGTTGGCAGGCCCTGGTGTGGCTGCTCATGAGGTAAAAAAATTATCCGGATTCAAAGTGATCTACGGACCTATTCGTGCTATGGATCTTCCGGCTTTTTGGGGTAACGGACTTAAAGCCACACCTGAGATGAGATTTAAAACTTTTTCGATCCTGGAAAGGATTGCTCTGATCCCCATCGAACTGGTGGCTGCGTTGAAGGTTGGTATAATCGTCATTGGCCTTCTTTTTTTAACCACGCTTATCGCGAGATCAGGGGAGGGCTGGGACATTGCCTTCAAACAAGGCTTTCTATCTGCACTGGCTATTCTGACCGGAATATTTGCCGGCGCTGTTTTAACCCCCACCTTACTACCCTGGTTGCCAGGTCGGGCCTTTTCAACCAAAGGCTGTGTGATGGGGTTGATTGTTGCGGCCATTTTTATCACGTTCCGATTTGATGTTTTAAGCCCAGGTGGAAACCGGGTTGAGATGGTCGCCTGGGTCTTTCTAATCCCGGCATTTGCGGCTTTTTTAGCGATGAATTTTACAGGGAGTTCAACCTATACCTCCCTCTCCGGTGTGAAAAAAGAGATGCGATGGGCTGTTCCGTTTCAAATCGGAGCTGGCTTAATTGGTCTCATTCTCTGGCTTGGCTCGGTCTTTTTCGCATAAGAGATAAGGGACTTTCTCCCTGAATAGACGGTGAATTATGAATCAAATGGTCTATCTGAAAGATGTGGTTACGTTAAAACTCGATGAGAGAAAGTGTGTGGGTTGTGGGATGTGTTTAGATGTCTGTCCGCATGCCGTCTTCAGTTTGACCAATGGCACGGCTACAATCATTAACCGGGACGCCTGTATGGAATGCGGAGCCTGTTCCCGGAATTGTCCTGCTGAAGCGTTAAAGGTTATGTCGGGTGTGGGGTGTGCAGCGGCGGTGATTAACTCAAAACTCGGCAGAAAAAGCGAGTGCTGTTGTTATATTGAACCTTCAAAAGGGAAAACGGATCCCCCTGAGTATTCTTCTGATTCTAATCGTTCAAGTTGCTGTTAAATAAAGTGCATCATAAATTTCTTTACAGCCCGTTCGTGGTGAGCCCTTCCTTCGACTTTGCCCAGGACGTTTGGAAAAAACCGTTCGCCCTGAGGTTTTTGAAGAGGGAACGGTTAGCTTAGGACAGGCCGCTTGAACTTTGAACAGAATCCCTCAATATGATTCACCCTTCGACAGGCTCAGGGTGAACGGGTTATAGGAATAAGTGTTAGGTGCAATACACTACATGGAAATATTTTCTCCTTGACAACTGATTTTTTTTGTTGTAAAAGGTCTACATATGTAGACCTGTAAATAGGAAATGGAAAGTGAAAAATGGGAAATGAATTGACAAAAAAACAGAAGGAACTATTGGATTTTTTAAAGGATTTTGTTAGTGAGAGGGGTTTTCCACCGACACTCCGAGAGATCGCTTCCCATTTTGGACTTAAGGGGCCAAGGGGGCCTCAAAAGATTCTGAATATCCTCGAGAAAAAAGGATATATCAGAAAAACCCCGGGTGAGTCGAGGGCAATTGAGATTATTGGATTCCCTTCCAAGAATGTCGTTTCGGTTCCCATCCTGGGGCGGGTGAGAGCAGGTGAGCCGATTCTCGCCATTGAGAATATTGAGGGCTATATCAATCTCGACCGGAGTTTGGTTTCGGCTGAAAAGGTTTTTCTTCTCCGCGTCCAGGGAGACAGCATGATGGATGCCCATATTCAGGATGGAGATTTTGCTCTGGTTAAGCCTCAATCAAGTGCCGAAAATGGGGATATTGTTGTGGCTTTGATTGAGGATGAAGCAACGATAAAAAGAATCTTTCTCGACCAGGATCTGATTCGTTTGGAGCCAGCCAATCCCAATATGGAACCGATTGTGGTTAAAAAGGGGGAGAAAAAAATTTCTATTGTCGGAAAGGTCATTGGAATATTTAGGAAGCTTTAAGCCGTTTGCAGATTGCGAAATGCGGATTTCGAATTAAAATGGGAGTCCGAAAAGCAATTCTGTTTTTTACAATCCGATATCCGAAATAAAAAAATGGATCGAGTCATTCTACACATTGATATGGATGCCTTCTTTATCTCGGTCGAGCAGAGAGACAACCCTGCCTTGCGAGGCAAACCTGCCGCCGTATGTGGTTCCCTTTCCCGGAGCGTGATCACCTCTGCTAATTACGAAGCCAGGCCGTTTGGAATTCGGGCAGGGATGCCGATCCAAGAGGCCAAAAGAAAATGTCCCCAACTGATCTTGGTGAGGGGAAATCACTCCAAATACACTGAAACCTCAGCTCGAATTTTTTCCATTCTAAAAGAATTCACTCCTCTTGTTGAGGTGGCTTCGATTGATGAGGCCTATCTCGACATTACAGACTCATTACTCCTTTTTCGATCCTCCCTTCACATTGCCAAATTGATCAAAAAGAGGGTCTGGGAAAAGGAGAAATTAACATGTTCCATCGGTGTGGCCCCGAATAAATTGCTTGCCAAATTGGGGAGCCGAATCAAAAAACCGGATGGTTTGACGATCATCGAAAAGGAGAAGGTTCCGGAGATACTTGAGGATCTTCCAGTATCCAAACTTCACGGGATAGGCCCAAAACTCGCAGAGACGCTGAAGTCAATCAACATCTTCACCTGTGGCCAATTGGGAAGATTTCCAGTCTCTTTCTTGATTAAAAGATTCGGAGTGATCGGCGAGAGACTTCATGAAATGGGGTTGGGGCTGGACGAAAGTCCTGTCATTCCTTTTGATCAAGAGGAAGATGCCAAGTCCATAAGCCACAGCATCACTCTCGAAGAAGATACTTCGGATCTGGATCGGCTAAGAAAGGTCCTCCTTCACCTTTCAGAAAGAGTCTCGAAGCGGATGCGGAAGGAGGGCTATTATGGAAGCCGGGTGGTTCTTACGATCCGATATTCCGATTTTTACACCTTCTCAAAGCAGAAGACCCTTTCCCGATGGATGAACAGCGGTAATGAGATATTCCGTCACTCCGTTGAGATTTTTGAATCGATTCCCCATCCCAAGCCGGTTCGACTTCTGGGGGTAGGGATGTCATTATTAAAAAAGGAGTGGTGTCAGCAGGACCTTTTTGAAAATAGGGAGAAGAAAGATCATCTTCTCAAGGCGATGGACCGGGTGAACGAAAAATTCGGGGATTGGACCTTAACCTGGGCAGAACTTTATTGAATTTGGGATGAGGAGTATAGGTGAACCCAATGATGTTTTGAGCAAAAATTGAATGGGGAGGGATTATGGAGATTCGTGGACTCACTGCACTGGTGACAGGCGGTTCTGGTTTCATAGGAGGTTGTCTTTCGGAACGGCTGGCTATTGAAGAGGGAGTCAATGTCCGAGCGATGGTTCGGAATCTGAAAAAAGCAGAACGACTGTGGCAACTCCCCTTGAAGATTATTCAAGCTGATTTGCTCGATTTAAGCTCTTTAAGGGAGGCCATCTGTGGATGTGATCTGGTTTTTCATTGTGCGGCCATGGTCCGAGAGATGGGAGACCGTAACGATTTTTTCAAAACCAATGTGGAGGGGACCGAAAACATCCTTAAGGTTTCCGGGGAGGCCGGAGTTAAGAGATTTATCCACTTCAGCAGTGTCGCTGTCTATGGGATGAACCCGCCAGATCGTGCCGATGAAAACACACCGTTTCAGCCCTGCGGCAATCTTTATTGCGATACGAAGATTGCTTCGGAAAAGGCGGTGTGGGCGGCACATAAGGAAGGGAAACTTCCTGTAGTTGTCATTCGTCCTCCCAATGTGTATGGTCCGAATTCAAATCCATGGACAGTTCGGCCTATTAAACTGATTCTATCGGGCCAGATGGTCCTGGTTAATGGAGGAATGGGCCTCTGCAACTATGTCTATATTGATAATCTCATCGATGCGACGGTTGCAGCAACGAAAAACGACAGATCCGTGGGACAGGTCTATTTGATCAGCGATGGTCACGCCGTGAGGTGGAAGGAATTTTTTGGATACTATGCCCGGATGGCGGGAAGATCTAAATTGAGGTCCGTGCCCGCATGGCTTGCAAAGATGATTGGATTGGGTATGGAGATTGCCTCGAAATTTACAGGCAAAACTCCAAAGATCACACGGGAAGCCATCAGTTATTTATCGAAACAGGCACGTTTCAATATTGAGAAGGCAAGACACGAGCTGGGCTATCAACCCCGTTTATCTCTGGAAGAGGGGATGAAATTGATTGAAGAGTGGCTCAGAGAATCGGGGTATTTCCCGAAGGATTAAGAATCCTCTAAAGTGCCATTCCGGCATCAAACTTCTTTACGATAAACTCCAGCCGGAATCCAAAATTTATTTTGTTGATTCCTTCGAATTAGGAAGTCCACGTCTTGAGTCGCCCGCAAATATCCATAAGATTTCAAGGCAAATGCACCAACAAGGCCGTAATCGTTTCCTTCTTTTTTGAAGAAATCAATTTGAATCCGGAATATCGTCTTAATATTCAAGGCAAGTTGCCTATGCGAAAAAAGTGTGAGATGCCAATAAGAAAAAAATATGGAATCATTTCTTAACCCTTGCGGATGGAGAGTGGAAAATTTTAGAGTATATGTATTTAATGATGGACAAGGAGATTTTGCCAATTGATTAAAATTTATATCGCGAGGCATGGGGAGACGACGTGGAATGCGGAAGGGAAGATTCAGGGCTGGAGCGATCCAGAGCTGAGCCCTCTTGGATATTCACAGAGCCTGGCCCTTCTTGAACATCTTAAAGATCGGCCCATCCAAGCCATTTATAGTAGCAGCCTTCAACGTTCCTACCTGACGGCCCAGCCCATCGCCCAACACCTTGGCCTTCCCATTCGGAAACAGAACGAATTGAAGGAGATCGGTTTTGGGATTCTGGAAGGAAAGAATCTTTTCCAGTTTGATGAGGAACTGAAACGAGAATGGAACCGATTTAAAGACGATCGCTTCTCCTATCGGATTCCCGGGGCGGAGAATTATGCAGACGTTGCCAACCGGTTAAGACCTTTTGTGAAAAGAATATTGCGGGAGCATGAAGGAGAGGAGATTCTCATCGTAGGCCACCGAGTTGTTAACCGGTTACTGATCGGGATGTTTTCAGATATTCCTCTGGAAAAGACGTTGAAAATTGAGCAGACCAATGATTGCCTCTACCTAATCGAGCGAAATGGAGAGATCAGAGTCTTTCACTATCTTGACGGAGTGGTCAGGGAGGGGCTACTCTTCATAAACAAGGAGATTGTCTTGTGAAGAGGGATGAGAGACGGAAAAAGAAAGATGATGGATGAGGGAGGTTTGACGAAGATTAAAGCCAAAAACAGGGAAGTCCGGTGTGTGATTTATGATTGTGATGGAGTTCTTTTCGACTCCTTCGAAGCCAATACAAGATTATATAATGACCTGTGTGCGATGGTCGGAAGGGAGCCGCTTCAAGAGGAAGAGATGGAGTATGTCCATTCCCATACGGTTTATGAGGCGATTCATTTCATCTTCGGCAGAGGAGACGAACTCGAAAAGAAAGGCATAGAAGCGCTAAAGCAGGTTGATCTGAGAAACTACATCGGATATCTGAAGATGGAACCTTACCTGTTTCAGACCTTAAATCGATTGAAGGAGGGGGGTATCCTCCGTGCCATCAATACCAACCGGACGACCTCAATGAAGCACATCATGGATCGGTTTGAGCTTTGGCCCCTTTTCGATATGGTCGTGACTGCCCTCGATGTGAAACACCCAAAGCCCCATCCTGAGTCAATTGAAAGAATCCTCCAGAACTTTAGCTTAAAGAAAAACGAGGTCGTTTTTATCGGAGATTCGGAGATTGACCGACAGACCGCCCATTCCTCTGGCGTTCCATTTATTGCATATAAGAATGGAACCCTCAAAGCCGACTTCCATATAGATAACCATCTGGACCTTCTCGGTTTTCTTCAGTTCGGCAATCCTTCTTGACAAATTTGTTGGGTTCAAACCATTTAAAAATAGAAGTGGCTTTAGGTGGAACAACTTTGATTGAGAGGAGGCGCTATGGAACAGTGGCAGCAGTGGTTTCAAGAGAGGCAGGTCGAAAGAACAATTCAGTCGTTGAGAAGGAATAACTTTAATGCGATCTTTGTTCCGGATTCCAAATCGGCCTGTGAAGAGGTGCTGAAGCAGATACCGGATGGAGCGACCGTTGGCGTGGGAGGTTCGGTTACACTGATCCAGACGGGATTGCCGGAGGCACTGGCAGGTCGGAACATCCAGCTTATCTGGCCTATACGCCAGGGCAAGACACCGGATGAAATTTTCGACCTGATACGAAAATCTTTTTCGGCGGATGTCTTTCTATCGGGCACGAATGCAGTGACTGAGGATGGAAAGCTATTTAACGTAGATGCAACAGGCAACCGGGTAGGTGCCATGTTCATCGGCCCCAAGAAGACGATCATTGTCACTGGCGTTAATAAGATTGTTAAGGATATAGACGCTGCAGAGAAACGGGTTAAGGAATGGGTTGCTCCCCAGAATGCAAAACGGCTCGGTCGGAAAACACCCTGCGTCGAGACGGGTGTGTGTGCGGATTGCAAATCACCGGACCGGATCTGCAATATCTATGTCATCCTGGCCAAAAAACCGGTGCGCACCGAGGTGTTAGTGATTCTGGTAGGAGAACAGTTGGGAATCTGACCCAGAATTGCGGAATGCGGATTTCGGATTGCGGAGTTACCCCGTGGCTTTTGAGCTTTTTGCCCTATGCACTATGCTCTCTGGCTAAAACAATGCGTGCATCTACTGCCATGGCACCTCTTTCAAGGGCCATTACCGGATTGATATCGATTCCTTCGATTTCAGGAAAGTCCATCATCAATTGTGAGAGCCTGAGAAGCATCTCGACGATTGCTTCAATATCGGATGGTTTTTCTCCTCGTACACCTTTGAGTATGGCAGATCCCCGTAATTCTAAGACCATCTCTTCTGCCTCAGAACGATTGATGGGTGCAACCCGTAACGAGGTCTCCTTCAGAACCTCCACATAGATTCCACCCAAGCCAAAGAGGACAACCGGTCCAAAGGAAGGATCACGCTTTGCTCCTAAAATGATCTCCTTCCCACCAGAAACCATTTTTTGAACAAGGACGCTACTTACCTTCTCCGGATTTAAACTCCTCATCTTTTCATAGGCCTCTTCCGCCTTTTTGAGAGATTCGATATGGAGGATCACTCCACCCACATCCGATTTGTGGGAGATCTCAGAGGAGATGACCTTCATGGCGATTGGGAATCCCACTTTGCTTAGGGCGTTTTTTAAGTTCTCTTTTCGATGCACGACCTGATAGTCTGCAGAGGGAATTCCGTATGCTTGAAAGATTTCCAGGGCTTCGAAAAGGAGTGGGTCTCTTTTCTCTTTGATTGCCGTTTGAAGTGTTAGAGAGGCTCGATTCTGATCTACAGGGTAAGGAGGAGTTTTTTCCTTAGCGGTCGTCAAACGGCGGTAGTGATCCCTGGAGATGGCAAGCGCGGTTAAGGCGTCCTCAGGTTCTGTGAAGATAGGATAACCTAACGCTTTCTTGATGTAGGCGAGCTCCTCTTCATCGGTGTTATATTGAAGGGCAACAGGTTTCTGATAACGGGTGGAGAGATCTTTTACGGCTTGGATAAACCTGCGAGAAGGTTCTTTTTCCTCCGCTGTCGCGCCGTGCATGAAAAGGATACTGTGAACGGATGGAAACCGGAGTCCCTGTTCAAGGATGGTGGTATAGAGATCGAAGTTGAAGAGGTCTCCGAGATCGAGTGGGTTAGTGGGCTGGATCACCTTTGCCCTGAAAAGACTGTGAAACTGTTCCTGGAGTTTTGGATCTGGAGGAAGGAGACGAAATCCATGCCTTTCTGCAGAATCGGCAGCAACAACTCCGATCCCCCCGGAGCGGGAGATGATGACTAGATTTTTCCCCCTGCAAGGTGGTAAAGAGAGAATTTTGACGGCATTGACAAATGAGCGGAAGTCTTTCGTGCGAATAATGTCTGCCTGCTTTAAAGCAGCTTCAACCACCTTGTCGTCATTGGCAAGGGCTGCGGTATGAAGCCTTGCAATTTCGCGGCTTCCCTCACCCGTATTGGCTTTATGGATGATGATGGGTTTGGAGGTGGAGCGAGCGATCTCCATCAACTCTCTTCCCCGTTCGAGACTTTCGAGATAGAGGCCGATCATCTCAGTTTCAGGGTCTTCGATCAGATATTTGAGATAATCGATCTCGTTCAGATCGAGTTTATTCCCCATGCTGACGATCTTCGAAAGCCCCACATTGGCGCTGACCATTAGGTTTGCATAGGTAAGGAGGACCCCTCCACTTTGGGCCAGAATGGAGAGTTTGCCTTTGGTCACCGGTCTGCTTCTCATCTTGACAAAGGGGACGACAAAACCATTATGGACATTGGTAATCCCGATGCCATTCGGCCCGACAATCCGAATTCCTCCTTTCCTGGCGATCTGAAGAACGGTTTGTTCCAACTGGCCGCCTTCTTCCGAATATTCCCCGAAACCTCCGGATTCGATGATGACCCAAGGGATCTTCTTACGTCCGCAGGCCTGGATCAGATCAGGAACGGTTTGGGCAGGCGTGAGGATAACGGCTACATCGATACCGTTAGGGAGTTGCTCCATGGAGGTGAGTATCCTTCTCCCATAGAGAACCCCATCCTTTCTCCCCACTAGATGGATTTCTCCATTAAATTGGAACTCGAAGAGGTTTTCGACAATATTCCTGGCGAGATTGTCAGGTCTTTCTGAGACGCCGACCACCACCACCGATTTCGGATAGAAGAGCTGGTTCACTGTAAGTCCTCCACTCAGTAGATTAATTGATAAATTTATCGAATTCAATGGGCTTGAATAAATTGTATTTTAATTGACTTTTGTCGCAATCTGATATAATAAGAATTAACTTCTTTCTTTTAGAAGGGTTAAAGGGAACCTCTAAACGAAGGCGGGAGTTGGGTGATTTTAAAAATTTATAGATTCCTGCTTTCGCAGGGGAATTATTTTATGAATAAATTTTTATTATTTCAAAAGGAGGTACCCTTTTGAAAGATTCTGAAAGAAGGATTCTTAAAGATCGCCGAAAGATTCCTCCTTCTTTATTTAGCCGATATACTTTTTGGAGCCGTCGAAAGAAGATTAGAAGAAAGGCTGACCAAGAGATCACGGGTTATTTGGATCGAGGCGGGTTATCCAATATCCGTATTCCCATTCGAGTTAAACTTTCAATTGCCATCACAGCAGTCATTTGGCTCACCATTTTGATCCTAAGTATCGTTATTCTTGCCAGGCAGAAAGACCAACTTTATTTGCAGACTATTAAAACGGGTAAAGTGAGCCTAAACTATTTTGCCAACAATGCCAGTATTCCTCTTTTGAAGGATGACATTTTGCGATTGAATACATTGATTAAAGAAGCAAAATCAATAGAGGGTATCCTTTATGCCATAATTGTAGACAGGGAACGGATTATCAAAGCCCATACTGACCACAGCCAGATTGGATTACCCTTCCAGGGATTTAAAACATCTGAACAAGTGAAGAAGGATGGAGATGTGATTTACTATAATTACAAGCTTCCCGACGGTCCAGATGTTTTAAACTTGTCAAAGGCCGTCACGTTTCAAAATAAGGAATTAGGAGAGGTTCATGTAGGTGTCTCTCTGGATTTCATTAAAGACCTTATTTATCGAGAAAGTGTTTTTATCTTCATTATGAGCCTATTTATTGTTCTATTAGGAATTTCAATTGCCATCTTGCTTGGATATAATTTCTCCCGTCCTATTTTAAAGTTGGTTTTAGCCACCAAGGAAGTGAGTAAAGGAAACTACGAATATCGAATTGAAATGCCCCGGAAGGATGAATTTGGATATCTGGCATCCGCTTTTAATTTCATGATCGGGGAGCTTTGGGAAAAAGGTTCTTCCGGGTATTGAG
>Ga0116210_1002720_pt1 | contig 10428 bp, 9 predicted proteins | sample TshhotsprinmetaG_FD_94483 | JGI IMG/M metagenome (GOLD analysis project Ga0116210, IMG submission 94483) | Hot spring microbial communities from South Africa to study Microbial Dark Matter (Phase II) - Tshipise hot spring metaG | ecosystem: Environmental > Aquatic > Thermal springs > Hot (42-90C)... | reverse complement strand
GAGAATTACACCAGAGTTACTTACAGTTTTTCTGAGATTTCCGAAATAAAATCCTCTTTCTGTTTTGATGGTCAAAGTATCCTGAGTTACAATCACATTTCCGATCAGTTCCGCATCATTTCTTGACAAATACTGAATGGCTTTGTTGCAAGTTACTTTCACATTCCCTTGAGTAAGAACGACATTTCCAGAAACTTCTCTTATAGACTCACCATTTACGACCATTCCAATCAGGCTGTCGCCCACAATAATAATATTTTCCTGAGCTAGAAGAGAAGCAGAAAGCATTATTATCAAAATGAATGATTTCATTGAACTGAATCTCTTCTTGTTATGTAAGTGATACGATATATGGTGTAATTTTTAAGTGATTGGTCTGATTCAAAACCATATCCCTGAATTTTCTCAGTGGGTGAAATGATAGTTACAAATTTATCTGATACAATTTTTCTTTCTTCATTTTTCCATTTTATCAGTTCAGTATAAATAGTAACGCTATCACTGAAAACAACCACACTGTCAATCGCATAGAGATCTGTTGTCAAATCATCTACTCTACCTCTTTTTGAAGTAAGTGTAGTTGTTTTTGTTTGCTCTTCATCGTAGAAATCTACCTTGACACCATCATTTATTAAAGTCTCATTTCTTTGCGGAAATACTTGAATGTGACCAGCAAACAGAATTGCTTTTATCTTACCTGAATCAGAAAAAGTTACCTCTGAATTCCATGATTCCTGTACCGGAATGTCCTCATCTTTGAATGAGTAATCAATAGGAGGTTTTAGTCTTTCACTTTTACAACTTACAATTAATGATATTATTAAGAGGGACAGAAGATATTTCATCTAGATTGAAGCCCAAGATTAATCAACTCGTGTAAATGAATAATTCCTATTGGTTTTAAGTTATCATCTGCAATAATTAAAGAAGTTATTTTATAATTTTCCATCATCTGCAAAGCAAAAGAAGCAAGAGTATCGGATTTTATTACCTTGGGATTTTTAGTCATCACATCTGCAGCACAAAGATTTTTAATATCGAGAGTTTTTTCAAGAAGTCTTCTCAAATCGCCATCAGTAATAATTCCGGTAAGAACTCCATCATCATTAACGACACAAGTGGTTCCTAATCTTTTACTTGAAATTTCATAAATAACTTTGGTCATCAAATCAGTTTCTTTAACAATTGGAATTCTATCACCAGTAATCATAATCTCTTTAATCTTAAGAGATAATCTTTTACCAAGACTTCCAGCAGGATGGAGAAAAGCAAAGTCTTCTTCAGTAAAATTTCTAAGATGAAGCAGAGTAACAGAAATTGCATCACCCAAAACAAGGGTTGCAGTTGTCGATGAAGTTGGAGCGAGGTCGTAGGGACAAGCTTCTTCTTTGACTGCGATACTTAAAAACACATCTGATTGTTGAGCTAATTTGGAATTTTTATTTGCGGTCATAGCAATAATCGGGACTCCAATTCTCTTAAACATAGGTACTAGATTTAAGATTTCATCGTTTGCACCACTTTTAGAAATAACGATAGCAACATCTTCATTTCGAACCATTCCGAGATCGCCGTGTAAAGCGTCGGTGGGATGTAAAAATATTGCAGGAGTACCGGTTGAGTTTAGAGTTGCTACAATTTTTCTTGCTATCAAACCGCTTTTTCCCAAACCAGTTAAAACAACCCTTCCATTAGATTTATAAATTATCTCAACAGCTTTTACAAAATCTGCATCAATTGAATCAATAAGATTTTGAACAGCTTCACTTTCAATTCTAATTACTTTTTTAGCATGTTCAATTATTTGTTCATCTGTTAATGTAATTTCTTTATGGTTATTCATTTATTATTCTATTTATTGGAAGATTTAATTAGTGAATCAATTGCTTTTATTTCTGAGATAAGAGGTTCAAGTTCTATTAAAGGTAATTGACTGGCAGCATCACTCAAAGCTTCTTTAGGATTAGGATGAACTTCTAAAAACAGTGCATCAATTCCGACTGCAGTAGCGGCTTTTGCAAGAGGTTTTATGAATCTTGGTTCACCACCGGAGATATTTTCTTTGCTTGGTAACTGAACCGAATGAGTGGCATCCATTACAACTGGATAACCAATTTCTTTCATAATTACAAGTGATCTCATATCAACAACAAGATTGTGATAGCCGAAAGTAGTTCCTCTTTCGGTAAGTAAAATTTTATTGTTCCCTGTTGAAGCTACTTTCTCTGCTGCGTGTCGCATATCTTCAGGAGCAAGGAATTGTCCTTTCTTAATGTTTACAACTAAACCTGACTTTCCTGCTGCTAATAACAAATCTGTTTGTCTGCATAAAAATGCTGGTATCTGAATGACATCAACGGAATCAGCAACTAACTTGATGTCGTCTTCTTTATGAATGTCAGTTAAAACAGGCAAATTAAAATTTGTACGAACCTGACTTAAAATTTTAATTGCATCCTCATCGCCAAGTCCTGTGAAAGATTTAAGACTTGTTCTGTTTGCTTTCTTAAAACTGGATTTAAAGATAAAATGAATGTTCAGTCGTTCAGTGATTTTTTTTATCTCTTCTGCTGTCTTGAAAATGATTTCTTCAGATTCAACTACACAAGGACCCGCAATCAAAACTAAAGGATTGTTATCGCCTATTTTTATGTTTCTTACTTCTACCATAATATTTTTAATAATTGGTGGTTAAAATATAAATTTTCTGCCTGTTAATGAAGCACCTATAAAATTCTATTCGGCTGATTATAATAAATCATCATTTGTAAAAATAAACTTGTATTTTTTTCATCTGAGTGAATCTGTGAAATCTGTGGTTAAATTAATAAACCACCGATAACACAGATTAAAAATTTTTATTATTTAAGTAATTTGTTTTTATTTTAACAGTAATGAAAAACAATAAAAGAAAAAATCAGTTAATTAAAGCTGCTTCGAAAAGATTTTCCAAACTCGGATATTATAAAACCACTTTAGAAGAAGTTGCTAGAGATATAAGAATCGGAAAAGCAACTATTTACCATTACTTCAAATCAAAAGATGAATTATATACCGCTGTTTTAGAATCGGAATCAATTGAGTTAATTGAAAAGATTAAAGCAATATTTAACGATGAATCAATTGATATAATGGATAGATTCTTAAAATATTTTGAATTAAAGAACAATATTCTTTCAGAAAACAGAATGGTTGCTCTTTTATTCATCAGAAAATTTACATCAGAACTAAGTGAGAATGAATCAAAATTATTAGAGAAACTTTTATCTGATGAAATTAATGTTGTTAGTCTTGTTGTAAGTTTTTTAAATCGGGAGAACATTGAAAAATTCGATAACAGAATACCAAAAGAATTAGTTTATCTCAGTTGGATGATTGCGATATTCAAAAACACAATAAATAAAGATGAAACTGAAAAAAGTGTTTTCAGTGAATCAAGGATAAAATCATTTATCAAATCTTTTCTGCCTTAATCCTCATCAGAAGTATCTTCGAAGAATAATTTCTCGTATTTGTGCTTAATCATTTGGGCTTCGTAGATAAAGAATACATCTTCTGCAATGTTAGTTGCATGATCGGCAATCCTTTCTAATTCTCTTGATATAACCAGTAATGCAACTGCTCCTTCAATATTATCAGGACTTTGTTTCATTATGTTCTTAAGAATTGCATGATTTTCGGCATTTAATTTATCCACTTCGCCGTCATCATAAATTACAGTTTTTGCCAGTTCAGGATTTCCATTAATATATGCATCTATTGCATTTTTGAGCATCTTCTTTGCATTTATAAACATTTCAGGAAGTTTAGTCTGATTGTAAAAATCAGGTTTCTTTTCAATCAATATGAGATTTTCAACAATATTTACTGCTATATCACCTATTCTTTCCAAATCAGTATTTAGTGTCATTGAAGACATAATTAATCTCAAGTCCATAGCAACTGGTTGGGTGAGTGCAAAAATCTTCTGACAGATTTTATCAATCTTAAGGTCGAACTTATCAACTTTTTTATCCTGTTCAATTACATATTTAGCAAGCTCAAGGTTATCTTCATCAAAAGCTTTGCTTGCAAGCTGAACTTGTTCATCAACCAGACTACACATTTTAATTACTCTGGTTTTTAATTTATCTAAATGTTCATCTAATAAACGTTCCATAATTCCCTCTTATTAAAAAAATTTTATCCAAATCTACCTGTAATATAATCTTCAGTTTGTTTATTTGAAGGATTGGTAAAGATTTTTGAAGTTTTATCAAATTCAATCAAACGACCCAAATAAAAGAAAGCCGTATAATTGCTGACACGAGCTGCCTGCTGAAGATTATGAGTAACAATAACGATTGTATATTTCTTTCTTAATTCGTGAATCAGTTCTTCAATTTTTGCTGTTGAGATTGGATCTAAAGCACTTGCAGGCTCATCCATTAAGAGAATTTCCGGTTTGATTGCAAGAGCACGAGCGATACATAACCTCTGCTGTTGACCTCCGGATAAACCGAGAGCTGATTCATCCAATCTATCTTTTACTTCATCCCATAAAGCGGCTTGCTTTAGACTAAATTCTACAATTTCATCCAATTCAGATTTGGACTTATTTCCCAATCCACCAATTCTCAAACCGAAGGCAACATTTTCATAAATTGATTTTGGAAAAGGATTTGATTTCTGGAAAATCATTCCAACTTTTTTTCTTAATTGGACAACGTCTATACCTGATTTATAAATATCCTTCCCATCAATAATAATTTCTCCTTCGACTCTGACGTTATCAATTAAATCATTCATTCTGTTTAATGTTCTTAAGAAAGTGGACTTACCGCAACCCGAAGGTCCAATCAAAGCAGTTACCTCATGAGATGGAATATTCATCGTAATTTTTTCTAGAGCAAGTGTATCGCCATAATAAAAATCTAAATTTTTCACTTCTACTTTCAATTTAGATTTTTTATCTGTACTTCCGTTTGGTTTTTCGACAATATCTTTATTAACTAACTCCATAATAACTCCAGTTCTAAAATGCAGAAGATTTATATTTTTTTCTTAATCTCGCACGAATAATCATAGCAGTAATATTTAACAGTACAACAATGAGAATTAAAAGCAAAGTTGTTGTGAATACCATTGGTAAAGCAGCTTCGATATTCGGAGACTGAAAACCTACATCATAAATATGAAATCCGAGGTGCATAAATTTTCTATCCAAATGAAAGAAAGGGAAATTAGCATCGAACGGCAAAGTTGGAGCAAGTTTAACGACTCCTGTAATCATAAGCGGAGCGACTTCGCCGGCTGCACGAGCCATTGCCAAAATCAGTCCTGTCAAAATTCCTGGCATTGCTGCGGGGATGATAATTCTTCTGGTAACCTGCCATTTGGTAGCACCAAGAGCGAGAGCAGCTTCTCGCATGCCACGTGGAATTTGTGTTAATGCTTCTTCAGTTGCAACTATAACCACAGGCACTGTAAGCAACGACAAAGTTAATGACGCCCAAAGAATTCCACCTGTCCCCCACGTTGGCGCTGGTAATCTTTCGGGATAAAATAATTGGTCAATCGTTCCGCCAACGAAATAAATAAAGAAACCTAAACCAAATACACCAAAAACAATTGAAGGGACACCTGCAAGATTATTCACAGCAATTCTTACTAAACGAACTAAAGTACCTTGTCTTGCATATTCACGAAGATAAAGTGCAGCTAATACACCCAACGGAACAGTAAAGATGCTCATTATCAAAACCATCATAACAGTACCGAATATTGCAGGAAAAACTCCACCTTCAGTATTTGATTCTCTCGGCTCGTCGAATATGAATTCAAAAATCTTTGTGAATGTAAAACCTAACTTGCTAGTAAAATTCATCTGATTTGGTTGATAGAATCTAACAACATCAAGAAGCGAAATTGTTTTTGGTCGTCCGTTAATATCTTCACAATAAATTGAGTACAAACTTGCTAAAGATCTCAATGAATCTACTTTCAATTTCAACTGTTCATATTTAGAATTTTCTATTGCAATAGCTTTATTCAACTCTGCAATTAATCGTTCTGCTTTTGATTTATCATCTTCCTGATACTGAATTTTTTTGATTTCAAGGCGAAGACTTTCAATGTTATAATTTATTTCACCAATATCTGATTTTTCAATACTTTTAATTTGTTCTCTGTAAGCAGCTATTTCATCAGCTTGTTCTTTTACTTTAATAATAAAATCAGGTTGATCTGATTTAATAATTTTATCATCAATTATCAGTTCTCTGATGAATCCATAAAAATTACCAAACTCTGTTCTTTCGATAGTTACAGCATCATCAGGGAAATTCACGGATATAATATTTCTCGCATCTATCCATTGAAAATCAAAACCATAAATATCTCTATTTCCGATTTTTAATTGAATTCTTTTCAATCCGGTATTCTTAAGTGAATCCGGCAGATTATAATTAGGGATTAATTCTTCTTTAACTACTTCACCTAAAATTTTTCTTCCATCATTTAAAGTAATCTCTCTTAATTCAGAAGCCCAGAAATAATCTTTACCATTGAGTAAAATCAGAACTAATAAACCCGAAATCATAATGAGACTGATTCCAAGTCCCATTCCTGTAAACCAAATAAAAATTTCTCCGGATTTATATCTGTTTTTCATTATATCAAAGCTCTGCATATTTTTTTCTTAATCTTTGTCTGACAATTTCTGCAACAGTGTTAATTAAAAAAGTAAAGATGAAAAGTATTGTTGCAGAAAGGAATAAAATTCTATAAAGAGTTCCGCCATAAGGTGCTTCAGGAATTTCAACGGCAATGTTAGCGGAAAGAGTTCTCATTCCGTTGAACGGACTAAATGATAGAATCGGAGTATTACCGGTAGCCATTAAAACAATCATTGTTTCACCTACTGCTCTACCGAAGCCAATCATAATTGCTGAAAAAATTCCGGGACTTGAAGTTGGTAAAACAATTCTGGTAGCAGTCTGCCATTTTGTAGCACCAAGAGCGAGAGAAGCCGAAGTTAAACTTGAAGGAACACTCGATAAAGCATCTTCGCAAATGGTGAATATTATCGGTATTACTGCGAAACCCATTGCAAAACCAACTACTATACTATTTCTCTGATCATAGTTCTGATTTAGAACATCTGATATCCAGATTCTGTAATCACCACCGAGTAAATGAATTTCAACTAAAGGTCCTAACCATTGAGCTACAAAAAATCCGAGTATGATTAACGGAATTATAGCGATTAGTTCCGAACCAGCTTTTAGTTTTGATGTGAATTTACCGGGTAGTTTATTCCAAATATATAGACCAAGCACTATCATAATTGGAATTATTATAAAAATCAGCATCACTCCAACAAATATTTTTTCAAGCAAGGGAGCAAGCCACAATCCTGCAATAAATCCGATTACTACACTCGGTAGTGCAGCCATAATTTCAACAGTGGGTTTAATAAAATTTTTAATACTCGGATGAGAGAACTGTGAAGTGTAAAGCGCACCCATCAATGCTAATGGTATTGCAAAAAGCATCGCATACAAGGTTCCCTTCAAAGTTCCTAATATCAAAGGAATCAAACTGAATTTAGGTTCAAAATCATCAGTACCACCAGTAGATTGCCAAACAAATGCAGGTTCAGAATAACCTTCATACCAGACTTTACCAAATAGTGTTTTGAGTGAAGTTTCCGGATGAGGATTATCAATTTCAAAAAGAGCTATTTTCGAGTTGTTATATAAAATTGCAACTGCATCACTTTTTGGTGCGTATGATATATCTTTTATCCCGGTATCATTACCTGAAAATTCTAATAAAGTTCTTTCACTTGTCAAATGATGAAGATATGATATTCCTTTTGAATCACCGGTAATAAACGTTTTATTTCTTGATGAAGCTGAGAAGCTACTTATAGTACTATTATGAGCTTTGAAGATATGCGGATTTACTAATTTCCAACCATAATCTGATTTTTCATCCAATATTCTCATAAAAGAAGCAAGTTTGCCGTTAGCATTTCCCACGATTACTGATTGATCACCAATTACAAATCCAAGTTTTGTAATGGCTTCAGTATCTCCTTCAAAAGGATATATTGATTGAATCAACTGTGGATTTTCTTCATCTTTAATGGAAAGATAAAGTAATTTACCGTCGAAAGTTCCCACCATTAATTTTTCGCAGAAATTATCCATTTCAATTGAAGTAATTTTAGTATCAATGAATTTGTCTAAACTACTTGAGAAAGTTTTAATGGATTCTTCTCCGTAAAGATTAATCGTTTTAGAATAAGTGTATTGCAAAAGATTATTATTTGAATTGACTGCAATTACTGTATATGAATTATCATTCTTTAATCTGAATGACAAGTGCTGTATCGAATGTTGAAGAGAATCAATTTGCAAAAGATTAATGAAATTAAATTCAGGAACTATTATTCTTTCACCAGTTTGTGAAAATTCTGCTCTGAAATTTATGCTGAAGAGTACTACTTTACCTTTATTAGTTCCCAAACCGATGTAATTATTCGAAAAGGTTTTTGAGACGGAAGTAACTTTCTCTCCTTTAATCGTATCGAGTGAAAATGATTTTATGACAGAATCTTTTTTAAGATTGATAAAATCAATCACACCTGAGTCGGTAACAACGAATAAATTTTCTTTGTACTCATCAATTCCGATAAGAACAGGAACACCTTTATTTGAACGATTATGATAGTTAATTGTTGAAGATTTTTGAGAATCAGCGCCAAACCATAATGGTAAAGATTCGAAGAAAATAAAAACTAATATTGCTATTACTGAAAAGATAGTTGCAATACCACCTGAGTAAATTATTCCCTTAGATAGCTTGTCATAAAATAATGCTTTTCTATGCTGATTATTCATCGGAATAATTAGTTAAATCTGTTATTCAAGTTTTTTCAATTCTTGATCAATGAGTTCTTTGGTCAGTGGCAAATAACCATCTTTTACAACAACTTCCTGACCTTCATAAGTTAAAACGAATTTCAGGAATTCTTTGAGAAGTGGGTCCAATGGTTTATTCGGAGCTTTATTTATGTAGATGTTTAATGTTCTTGAAAGTGGATATTTTTTATTCAAACAATTTTCATAATCGGGCAGATGAAATTCATCTTTATCAGTAAATGCAAGAGGCAAAGCTTTAACTCCGGAGGTTCTGTAGCCAATTCCTGAGTAACCGATACCAAATCTATCTTCAGTAATTCCCTGCACAACTGACGCACTACCGGGTTGCTCTTTGACGTTATCTTTAAAATCTCCTTTGAATAAAGCGTGCTCTTTGAAATAGCCATAAGTTCCGGAAGCAGAATTTCTACCATAAAGACTGATAGGTCTGTTTGCCCAATCGCCTGTTAATCCTAAAGCTCCCCATGTTGTTATATCAGATTTGAATCCACCTCTTCTGGTTTTTGAAAAAATTGCGTCTACTTGTGGTAATGTAAGTCCTTCGAGTGGATTGTCTTTATTTACGTAAACTGCTAATGCATCAATAGCTACTCTAATTTCAGTTGGTTTATATCCGAATTTCTTTTCGAATGCATCAATTTCTTCTTGTTTCATATCTCTTGACATAGGACCAAGTTGAGCTGTACCATTTATCAATGCAGGAGGTGCTGTGCTTGAGCCTTTACCTTCGACTTGAATGTTTACGTTTGGATAATATCTTTTAAAGCCTTCCAACCATAGAGTTAAAAGATTATTCATTGTATCTGAGCCAATACTGGATAAATTACCAGAGACACCGGAGACTTTCTCGTAATGCGAGATATTTTCATCAACTTTTATTGTGGTATTATCGGTCTTTGCGTTGGGAGTAGAATTTTCGGTTGGAGTTTCGTTTTGTTTGATTGATTCCTGCAAATTCGATTGTTTATCGGAACTTTCTCCGCAGGAAAAAAATACTGTTAAGAAAGACACGAAAAATAATATCTTTAAGTAGTTATACATTTAATTTTCTCTCCTTTTAAAATTTTGTTAAGAAAATTAAAAAAAAATTATCTGTTAACCTTAAAACTTATATTAATAAATTATTAAGTTCGAATTAAGAATTAACAATGTACAATGTAAAATGTACAATGAACAATGTATAATTAAAAATTAAGAATGAAGAATTCATAATGTCATTCCGAACTTATTTCGGAATCTCAAAAGAGAATGGTTTTGTAGAACAGAATTTATTCTGTTAATTTGCTTAACTCCCTCAAAAACAGATGCTGAAATAATTAGATGTTGAAACACGTAGATGCTGAAACACGTAGATGCTGAAACAAGTGGATGCTGAAACAAGTGGATGCTGAAACAAGTTCAGCATGACAATGTGCGACAGTCATTCCGAACTTGTTTCGGAATCTCAAAAGAGAATGGTTTTGTAGAACAGAATTTATTCTGTTAATTTGTTTAAGTC
>Ga0116210_1002715_pt1 | contig 10436 bp, 6 predicted proteins | sample TshhotsprinmetaG_FD_94483 | JGI IMG/M metagenome (GOLD analysis project Ga0116210, IMG submission 94483) | Hot spring microbial communities from South Africa to study Microbial Dark Matter (Phase II) - Tshipise hot spring metaG | ecosystem: Environmental > Aquatic > Thermal springs > Hot (42-90C)... | reverse complement strand
CGTCCGCCCCTACCGCCGCACGGGGAGGGGGGAGAAAAGATGGGGTTTTGCGGGGCGGCGGCGAAGCCGCCGCCCCGCAAAACCCCTCTCTGTCCCCCCTCTCCCCCGCCCGTCAGGGCAAGGAGGAGAGGGGGGTAAGGGGGGTGAGGGGGCTGAAAACCGTCCATTTTGCGCCGCCAAGGCGATAGCCCGTTGGCTTTTGCCCTGCCAGCAGCCTTTTCAAAGGGCACAGCCGCCAATTTTTGTTTTATAACTTAAAATTTGCCATTGTCAATGTATTACCCCGCAATCTGCCATAAGGCTGAAATACATCCCCCCACACCCCAGACAAGGGACTTGACAAAATCAGGAATCTGTTGTAATATTATAACAGCATAATGGCCTGATGGCTTATGAGCAAGATAGACCGCGGCTCTCCCGTACCCATCTATCATCAGTTAAAGACGCTGATCCTGGATCAGATCGCCAGCGGTCTCTGGCGCCCCGGTGACCAGATTCCCAGCGAGAGCGAACTGTGTCGGCTATACGGGATCAGTCGCGCTCCGGTGCGCCAGGCGCTCAAAGAACTGGAATACGAAGGCGTGCTCGTCCGCCGATCCGGGGCAGGTACGTTCGTCAACCGCTACGTCTCCCCGGCACCTCAGAATGTCCCCATTCAGATGATGTGTTCCGACTCCCACTGGGGGGATTTCCTCCAGCGCGTGGAGCAGGAATGGAACGCTGCTCATCCCCAGCGGGCCATCTCTTTCCGCGTGGAAGTTGTGAGCCACACCCATTTCTACGAACTGCTCAGCGCGGCCGTCGGCCGCGGCGCCGCGCCCGATGTGGCGATGGTGGACTGTGTGTGGGTCGCCGGCCTGGCGAAGTCCGGCTTCCTCTATCCCCTGGAGGATTTGAGCGCCCCGAATAACCATCTCGGTTTTGGCAAAGACCTGTACCCGGCCTTCGTCGCGGCCAATTCCTACCGCGGCCACCTGTTCGGCCTGCCGGTCAAAGCGGACCTCTCGGTGCTCTGGTACCGGAAGGACTGGTTTGACGACGAGGGTCTGACCCCTCCCAGGGATTGGGATGGCCTGATAGAGGTCGCTCGCCACCTCCTTCAGCCTCCGGTCCAGAAGCGCTACGGGTATGTCCATCCGCTGGCCTTTCCCGGCGGTACGGCAGGTGGAGAGGCGACCGTTTACACTTTGCTGTCCTTCATCTGGTCGGCGGGGGGAGACATATTTGAGGGTGGGGAGATCGTCCTGGATAGCCCGGCAACCCGCAGGGCCCTGCAGTTTCTGCGCGACCTGGTGGTGACCTATCAGGTCGCCTCTCCCCAGGTGACCCAGTATCGGGAAGACACTGCCCCGCTCCTGTTCGCGACGGGCAAAGTGGCGATGGCCCTGGGCGGAAGTTACGAGGGCGACCTGATCCGACGGGCCAGCGGCTGGATGGACGGGGTGTTTGACGAAAGGGTAGGGTTTGTACTCCCGCCCTCTGCTCCCGGTGGTGAGGCGGCTACCACCATCGGCGGGACCTCCTATGTGTTTCTGCGCCAGAGCAAGCAGCCGCAGGAAGTGATGGAAGTGTTTCGCTTCGCCACCGACCCGCGGCGGGTGAGTGGCTATTATCGGGAGATGCTTCAGATTTTACCCAGTCCCTCGTTTAACCAGATGGTCGCCGCGGATACGGAGCCGCTGCTGGCCTGGGTTTCGGAGAAGATCGCGTCCGGTCGTGCTCGGCCCTCCATTCCGGACTACGCCAGAGTTTCCCGGCAGTTACAGAGAATGTTTGAAACAGTGTTTGCCGAACCGACACCTGTTGAGCAGATCACCCGCCGCACGGCCGAACGTATTGCTGTGATTACCGACCTCTCCTGTCGTGAAACGTTCTAAAGTTGTAACTGTTCAGGCTATTGTCCTTCAGCGATTGAAATCGCCCCTCAAGGGCTTGCCGCCGGGCGTCCACCGGCGGGGACGCCGCCCCGGCGACCGTGCAGGCGGTCGCCCGGCACGAAGTGCCCTCCAGGGGCGGTTTCAACCGCTGACTGAACAGTTACCTAAAGTTTACCGTCATCTCAAGAAAGGAGGGATGCCAGCAGAGAAGCAGGAGACGTGTTCCGTACAACGCATATACCCTACAGCACAAACCATTTACCCTTATCAACTCAATAGTACTTTACTGTAAACCCAAAATCTCAAGGAGGAGATACCATGAAGAAGTCCTGGCTCATTCTGAGCGTTCTGCTCGTCGCCGCGTTCGTCATGAGCGCGTGCGCTCCCAAAGCGACGCCCACTGCGGCGCCCGCCACCGAGCCGCCGAAGCCGGTGGAGCCTCCTGCTCCCGAGAAGGTCGTCATTGCGTTCTGGGAACAGGAAGGCGACGAGGTGGATGTGTTCATGGACCAGTTGATCGCCGAGTTTGAGGCGGCCAACCCCACCATTGACGTGGAACGCACCCACTACGACAACGAAGCGCTGCGGGATCAGTTCCAGACCGCCGCTCTGGCGGAGGCTGCGCCCGAGGTGGTGCGCGTCCCCAACGACTTCGCGGGCCCCTTCAGCGCGCTGGACATCGTGGCACCGGTTGACCAGTTGTTTGATAAGGCGTTCCTGGACCTGTTCTTCCCTGGCGCGCTGGAGCCGGCGGTCGTGAAGGGCACTCTCTGGGGCGTGCCGGATAACTACGGCAACCACCTGATGCTGCTCTACAACAAGGACCTGATCCCCGAGGCTCCCAAGACCTTTGAGGAACTGATTGAGAAGGCCAAGGCGTTGACCCAGGGCGACATTCAGGGCTTTGCCTACAACCTGAACGAGCCCTTCTGGGGCGCTGGCTTCTACGGCGCCTTCGGTGGCTGGCCTCTGGATGCGAACGACCAGCCCCAGTTCAACAACGAGGCCTTCATCAACTACCTGAAGTTCGTGAAGAGCCTCAAGGACGAGGGAGTGGTGCCTCAGGAGTGCGACTACAACTGCGCCGACACGCTCTTCAAAGAGGGCAAGGCGGCCATGATCATCAACGGCGACTGGTCCCTCGGCAGTTATGTAGAGGCCCTGGGCGACAAACTGGGCGTTGCCCCAGTCCCGCCCATCAAAGGCAACCCCTACACCGAGATGACCAGCGGCAAGTACTTCATGGTCTACAAGGGCGTGCTGGATGATCCGGCCAAGAAGGACGCCGTGGTCAAGTTCATCACCTTCATGACCTCGGCCGACGTCCAGAAGCGCTGGCTGGATAACTTCAAGCGTCTGCCCTCCAACAAAGAAGTGGCGAAGGACCCGGCGATTACCTCTGACCCGATCCTCGCCGGTTCTATGGCCGCCCTGTCTTACGGTCGGGGTATGCCTGCTGCGCCCGAGATGCGCTGCGCCTGGGATGCCTGGCGGCCCAACCTGGAGGGCGTGATGGCGGGCACCATCACCCCCGACGAGGCTGCTGCCGCTGCTCAGGCGGCCGCGGACGAGTGCGTGGCGACCCTGAAGTAGGTTGTAGAAGCACAGGGGGGAGCATCCTTGCTCCCCCCTTTTTTCAATTCAATACCTTTGCTCCTTGATACGGATACCGGAATCCCCCCCTTTCCCCAGCGAGGGGTGTTGAAAAAGTAGCGAGGGACGAGGTACCGGAGGCCTGTCCTGCTCTTCTGGGAAGCGTTTTCACCCCTCATCCCCCGGCCCGGAGGGGGAGAAAAATTTGGGGTTTTGGCGCTGGCGGCCGAAGGCCGCCCGTCCCGAAACCCCCGTAAGGGCAAGGCTTGTCCTTGCCCTTACCTCCCCGTGCGGTCGTAGGGGCGGGACGATCCATCCGCCCTCAAGGGAGGGGGCCAGGGGAACATCACTGTTCTACCCAGGGGTGACCCCCGCTGGATGAAAATCCGACTCTTTCAGCAACCTTCAGCGGGGGGTGTTGAAAGTATATAGCAGACGGTGCGTGCTGCCTCCGATAGGAAGTTCCTTTGGGGAGGAAAGGATGGAGAAGATCAAATCTCTTCGGAAATATCTGCCCACCGCACTCTGGGTTCTGGCAATTCTGGCGGTATATTTCCTGCTCCGGGTGCTGATTCAACCCTACTCCGCCGGTATCTCCCTGAACCGCCCGATTGTCGTTTCGCGATTGCGGGAAGTCGGTCTGTTCGTCGGCGCCATCTTTCTCGGCATCGCCCTGGTGGAACTCTACTTTTACCAGATTTTCTTCCGGGCGCCCCGCAACACCTGGAGCGGATGGATTATCCGGCTGTTCCAGGGATTGATCGCTCTGGTGATGCTCCAACTGGTCGTGATGTTCTTTGACCTCACCGACCTGATCCGCCTTCCGGCAGGAGCGGTGAAAGATTTCTTCTGGTTCCCCAGCAATGCCGTGACATCGCTCCAGAAATGGGCTATCGGAGCGAATCCGACTTCTAAAGAGAACGCTTCGCTGTTCGTCGCCCTGACTGTTCTGCTTCTTCTGGGGGCGATTTTCGGCCTCATCCAGTGGCTGAGTGGGCCGCGCGTGTCCCGCGTCGGGCTGGCGTATCTGCTGGTTATCCCGGCCTTTATTGGAGTGCTCTTCCTCATCGTCTATCCCTTCCTATTTGAGATCAAACTGGCCTTCTCCAATGCCTCGCTGGGCACTCAGGCGACCAAAAACGCGTCCTATGGGCTGGTATACGGTTGGGAGAACCTGAAAACCCTCTTCACCGGTAACGTGGCCAAAGACGCGAAGTTCTTTGAGGTCTTCGGGCGCACCATCCTGTGGACGGTTATCAACGTCACGTTCCACGTCTCTATGGGCATGATCCTGGCGCTCCTGCTTCACCGCCCGATGAAACTCCAGGGGTTCTACCGCACCTTGCTGGTTTTCCCGTGGGCTATCCCCACCACCATCGCCGCCATGGCCCTGCGGAACGAGTTTGACCTCCGTTACGGCTTCTTCAACATCATGCTGAAGAACATCCAGACCTTTTTCGCCAACCTGAGCGACCAGGTGACTCTTCTCTCGCCTGTATTTTCCTGGCTGGCGGCGAACATCGGCCCCGTCTCCTGGAAACAGGACCCCTTCTGGGCCTTTATGTCCGTCCTGATCAGCAACATCTGGCTGGGCATCCCCTTTATGGCGGTGATTATCCTGGGCGGCCTGCAGAGCATCTCCCACGAGTATTACGAAGCCGCGGAGATAGACGGCGCCTCCAAGTGGCAGATGTTCCGCAACATCACCCTGCCGCTGCTGCGCCCGGTGCTCACCCCGGCGGTGATCCTGGGCGTCATCTGGACGTTCAACAAGTTTGACGTCATCTACCTGATCACGCAGGGGGGTCCGCAGGAGAAGACGGACATCCTGGTCTCGTCTATGTACAAGGCGGCCTTCCAGTTCTACCGCTACGGCTTCACGGCGATGTTCGCCCTGGTGATTTTTATGATCCTGCTGGTATTCACCATCATTTATCTGCGCGTGACCGGTGGTCTGAAAGCGGCTACCGAGTGAACGGTGGAGGTTACAATGTCCAGGAAAAACCCTATCGCTCGTTTCTTTCGCTGGTTCTTCTTCCGCGCCCGGGGCGATAGCCCCTTCAAGCGCCTGATGATCCATCTGCTGCTGATTATCGCCTGTGCGATTTGCGTTTATCCGGTCCTGCGCGTGGTGACCATCTCCCTGCGCCCCAACGACACCCTCCTGACCACCAGTTTGCGCATCATCCCGGAGAACGCCACGCTGGATAACTACAAAGAAGTGCTCTTCGGCGTCCCGGATAAAAACCGCCGGTCAGACTTTTTCCTCTGGCTCTGGAACTCGTTCTCCATCGTGATGGTCACCTCTCTCATCAGCGTTGCGCTGGCGGCGGTGAGCGCGTATGCCTTCTCCCGTTTCCGTTTCCGGGGACGGTCCCCCGCGCTGGTGTTCCTCTTCACCACCCAGATGATCCCGGCGGGGATGTTGCTATTGCCGCTCTACGTGATGCTGGCGCGGCTGAAAATGATCAACACCTCCCTCGGCCTAATCATCGCCTACTCTGTTTCCTCCGTCCCGCTCACTATCTGGATGCTGAAAGGGTACTACGACACTATCCCCATTGACCTGGAAGAGGCGGCCCTGATAGACGGCGCTTCTCGCATCGGAGTTCTCACCCGCATCATTCTGCCACTCTCCAGCCCCTCCCTGGCGATTGCCTTCCTGTTCAGTTTCATGGGCGGCTGGAGCGAGTACCTGGTGGCGCGCGTCGTCCTCCAGAAGAATGACATCTACACGTGGCCCCTGGGTATCTTTACGTATGCCCAGCAGTTCACCGTCGCCTGGGGCAAATTTGCCGCCGCCTCGGTGCTCATCGCCATCCCGGTGATGGCGCTGTTCCTGTATTCTTCCAAATGGCTGATCTCGGGCCTCACTCTGGGTTCTGTGAAGGGGTGATCTATGCGCAGTATCCGTATCCTGAACTGGCTTGTTCTGCTGACGTTGCTCCTCGGTGCCTGCGCGCGCCCGACGGCGACACCGGTCCCGCCGTCGCCCACCGCGCCTCCACCTACCGAACCCGCCCCAACGGCCGCGCCGCCCAGCACCGACGTCCTGTATCTCAACCTGGTGTGGCATCAGCATCAGCCGCTCTACTACAAGGACGAGAACGGCATCTACACCCGCCCCTGGGTGCGCGTCCACGCCACCAAGGACTACTACGATATGGCGGCGACGGTGGCCCAGTATCCCAATGTCCACGTCACCTTCAACCTGACCCCGGTTCTCCTGCGGCAACTGGACGACTTCGTCCAGAACGGGGCGAAGGACAGATACTGGGTGCTGGCGGAAAAGCCTGCCGCGGAACTCACGAAGGAGGAGAAAGAGTTCATCCTCCGGCGCTTCTTTGATGCCAACTGGGATAACATCATCAAGCGGTATCCCGGCTACAAGGCGCTCCTGGATAAGCGCGGCGGGACCGACGACGAGGCCATCGCGCGGGCGCTGGAGACCTTCACCGAACAGGACTTCCGCGACCTGCAAATCTGGTTCAACCTGGCCTGGATGGACCCGGACGACCTGGCGAAAGAGCCCCTCCGATCTCTCGTCGCCAAAGACCACGGCTTTTCGGAAGAGGATAAAGTTGTTCTCTTCAACGAAGTGCGTCGGGTGATGAGCCAGGTCATCCCGATCCATCAGGAACTCCAGGAGAAGGGCCAGATTGAGGTGACGACGACTCCGTATGCCCATCCCATCCTGCCCCTCATCTACGATACCAACCTGGCCCTGGTAGGCAACCCCGACGCGGAGATGCCTCAGCGCTTCTCCTATCCCAACGACGCCATCACCCACCTCAAGCGCAGCGTGGAAATCTACGAACGACACTTCGGGCGACCTCCGCGCGGGCTCTGGCCCGCCGAAGGGGCCGTGGCGCAGGAGATTGTCCCTCTGGTGGCGAAGGCGGGCTTTCAGTGGATGGCTACCGGTGAGCCGGTGCTGGCCCAGTCGCTGGGACTGGGGAGTTTCACCCGTGATAACCGCGAGGTCGTCCAGGAGGCCGATGCCCTCTATCGCCCCTACTACGTGGTGGGCAAGGACGGCGAGAAGGTCGCCATCTTTTTCCGGGACTGGGTCCTCTCCGATAAAATCGGCTTCACCTACTCCGGCACCCCCGGAGAGCAGGCCGCCGAGGACCTGATCCAGCGGCTGGAGAACATCCGCCTGCGCCTGAAGGAGGAGGGCGCTCCCGGCCCGCACGTCGTCAGCATCATCCTGGACGGCGAAAATGCCTGGGAGTACTACAAGAACGACGGCAAGGAGTTCCTCCACGCCCTCTATCGCAAACTCTCCGAGAGCCAGACCATCCAGACCGTCACGCCGTCGGAGTACCTGGCGATGTTCCCGGAGCAGCGGACGCTGGACTATCTGTTCCCGGGTGCCTGGTTCAGCGCCAATTACGACACCTGGATCGGCGAGCCGGAGGAACGGCAGGCCTGGAACTACCTGGTCCAGACCCGCTACGACCTTTCCAAGTACGACATCAGCAAAACGCGCCAGGCCAGTCCCGAGGCGATTGCCCAGGCGCTGGACTATATGTATCTGGCCGAAGGGTCGGACTGGTTCTGGTGGTACGGGAGCGACCAGGATTCGGGGCAGGACGAGTACTTTGACGAGGGCTTCCGCGCGCTTTTAAGGAGAGTCTACGAGTCGCTGGGGGAGCCGGTGCCGACCTTCGTCAATGTGCCGATTATCCCGAAGAGACCGGCGAAGGCCGAGCAGGAGGTGAAAGGGCTCTCCACCCCGACGGTGGACGGCAAAAGCGCTCCCGGCGAGTGGGATAACGCTGCGCTCTTCACCAGCGGCGCGCTGGCCGCGGGGATGAATCTGGCCTACGCCTTTGACGCAAAGGCCCTCTACGTCCGCCTGAACTACAGCCAGGCCCTGCCCGCCGGGACGCGCCTGGGCATCTACCTCGCCTCCCCGCGCTCCCCCCAGGTCCTCCCGTACACCCGCGCGGGGGAGGGGGAGACTCTGTCCCTGCTGGGGATCGCCGCGTCCCACCTTTTTGAGTGGGATGGGCAAACCTTGCTGGTCTACCGGGCCGGAAAGGCGAAGTGGGAAGGTGGCAAGGCGGTCGGGGCGGCGGCGCAGGGGGCGGACACCTTTGAGGCCGCCATCCCGTGGGAGGCGCTGGGCGAACTGGAGGCCGGAGACGACCTGCGGGTGGTGCTGGCGATCCTGCCCGCGGGGACGGTCCTGCCCGTCCAGGGCCCGGCCCAGGTCGTCCTGCCCGACCTCGGGACCGCGACGGTCATCCTGGAGGTCAGCGACCCGGAGGGGGACGACCACGGCCCCGGCGCCTATATCTACCCGACCGATTCGGTCTTCAAGCCCCAGGTCTTTGACCTGAAGTCTTTCAGCGTGGCCTACGACGACAAGAACCTCATCTTCAAGTTCGCCTTCTACGGCCCGATCCCCAACCCGTGGGGCTCGCCGAACAACCTGGCCCTGCAGACGCTGGACGTCTATGTGGATAAGGACCCCGGCGCCGGGACGGGCGCGCGCCTGCTCCTGCCCGGCCGCAACGCCGCGCTGACCGCGGGCAACGGCTGGGAGTATGCGGTCTGGGCCGAGGGCTGGACGCCGCAGATCGTGTCCCCCGACCCGCAGACCGGCACGCCCAAACAGGTGACGGGCGTCTCCTTCAAGATCATCGTGGACCCGGCGGCGCGCACGGTGACTCTGCGGGTGCCGCGCAGCCTCTTCGGTGAGGGCGATCCGGGGACCTGGGGGTACGTCGCGGCGGTGCTGAGCCAGGAGGGGTTCCCCTCCACGGGCGTCTGGCGGGTGCGGGATGTGAACCCCACGGCGGCCCAGTGGCGCTTTGGCGGCGGCCCCGACGACGTCAACCACACGCGCATCATAGACCTGGCCTGGGACGGCACCCCGACGCAGGAGGAGATTCTCTCCACCTACCCACCCAGCAAGGCGGATATCGCCACCCTTGGGCCCGACGACTTCGCCCAGATTCCACTCCTGCGGGTGCGGCCCTGAGAGGCCTGGTCTCTTTGCCATAAAGGGCAATAAGCCCCGAATGGGGATGGATTTTGTGTTGGGCGGCGAAACCGCCCAACACTGTTTAAATGGCAGGAACGTTATGACCGAAAAGATTGAGCGCTTGCGCCAAACGATTGCAGGCCTGAGCAGTGTGGGGGTAGCATTCTCCGGAGGAGTGGATAGCACCCTGCTCCTGGCGGTATGCCGGGAGGTGCTGGGGCCGGAGCGGGTGCTGGCGCTGACCGTTCACTCCGAACTGACCCCCGCGGTGGAGCGGGAGCGGGCGGCGGAACTGGCCCGGACCCTGGGAGTGCGCCACATAGAGGTCCCTTTCTCCGCCCTGGGGGTCCCGGATATTGTTGCCAATCGCGCCGATCGGTGTTATCATTGCAAGCGAGCGATATTCGGCCGGTTGCTGGAGATTACCCGTGCCGAGGGCTTCGCTGTGCTGGTTCACGGCGCCAACGCGGATGACCTGGGGGATTATCGGCCGGGTATGCGCGCGGCGGAGGAACTGGGAGTGCAGGCCCCGCTCCTGGAAGCGGGCCTGACAAAGGCGGAAATCCGGGACGTCTCCCGCCGGATGGGCCTGCCCACGGCCGACCTGCCGTCTATGGCCTGCCTGGCTTCGCGCGTGCCGTATGGGACGCCGCTCACACCGGAAGCACTGGCGCGAATAGACGCCGCCGAGTCGTACCTTCGGCAGGAGTGGGGCCTGGCCCAGGTGCGGGTGCGGGACCATTTCCCGCTGGCCCGGCTAGAGGTGCCGGAGGAGGAGATCATTCGCCTGGCCCAGCCCGACGCCCGGCGCGCCATTGCCCGTTATCTGCGCGCTCTGGGCTACCGCTACGTGACGCTGGATATGGAGGGGTTCCGGAGCGGGAGTCTTAACCCGTAGTCGCGTATCGCGTATCGCAAATCGCGTATCGCGTATCGCTAATCGCGTATCGCGTATCGCTAATCGCGTATCG
>Ga0116210_1002714_pt1 | contig 10436 bp, 7 predicted proteins | sample TshhotsprinmetaG_FD_94483 | JGI IMG/M metagenome (GOLD analysis project Ga0116210, IMG submission 94483) | Hot spring microbial communities from South Africa to study Microbial Dark Matter (Phase II) - Tshipise hot spring metaG | ecosystem: Environmental > Aquatic > Thermal springs > Hot (42-90C)... | reverse complement strand
TATCTTTAACTTTAATACAGTGGGCACAGGACAAATCCACAGTTCTATCTTCTGGCAAAATTCGCCGGGATGTGTAGAGACCTTCTGTCCTGCAGGCAATCCAGCATGTGCTGGTTTACAGATTATTGAGTCCGATATATCACAAATGGTAGACCCGCTGTTTGTTTCTATTCCGCCGGAATTCAAGTTATCACCCGGATCACCGTTTGTGGATGCATCTACATTGACCAATCCGAATTTTGATATTCAAGGAGTTCCGAGACCTCAAGATACCGCTTCAGACCGTGGTGCCTATGAAACGGTGAAGCAGGCGATGACGGTTGCATGCAATAATATTAGTGTCAATTTAGACGACACAGGAAATGCAACGGTAAATGCAAGTTCGTTGTATAATAGCACAGGTAGCAGTATCCCCGGTGGATTGTGGAAATTGTTGGTAAATGGTTCTCCTACATTCAATCTAACTTGTGCGAATATCCCATCTACTCAACGGACTCTGACAGCTATTGACTATGCCGGCAATATCGCCACATGCCAGGCTAATATTACAGTAAATGATATAACTCCACCAGATGCCGTCTGTGCAAGTATTACGGTATATCTGAATGAAAATGGTGAATACACACTAACTGCCGGAGAGTTGGACGGCGGTAGCACGGACAATTGTGGTCCATTGAGTTTCAGCATACCGCCTATAACTTATACCTGTGCAAATGTTGGACAAAATCAGACATTGTTGACCGTAAGAGATGGTGCAGGATTAGAGGATACTTGTCTGGCAACGATTATTGTTCAAGATAATCGGCTACCTACTGTAGTGACCAAGAATATCGTGGTAGATTTGGATGAAATGAATCAAGCGACGATAACTCCTGCAGATGTGGATAATGGCACATCGGATAATTGCGGTATTGACCGTCTTGAATTAAGCCGGAGCACCTTTGGTTGTGATGACCGCATTGTTCCTCAGACAGTGACATTGACTGCATACGATGTGAATGGTAACTCTGCGTCTGCGCCCGCTCAAGTGACGGTGCGAGATGTGAAGAAACCGCAAATTACATTACGCGGAGCCTCTTATATGGTCCTTGTGGCAAATGTTGATTGCTATATTGAAGAAGGGGCCTTCTGGACGGATAATTGCGACGGTACCGGCGAAGCAGTTATCGGTGGTGATACTGTGCCGACCAATTGTCCACTGTTACCTTCAGATGAAGGCGTATATACAGTAACTTATAACTACACAGAGTTGAGTGGAAATTCCGCGGACGAAGTTACGCGTGTAGTGAAAGTGATAGTCAATCAACCGCCAGTAATTACACTATTGGGTGATAACCCGAGGGTCATCTCTTGTAAAGAAGAGTATATAGAACCGGGTTATATAGCGTTAGACCCAGAAGATGGCGATTTGACAGAAGAAGTAATCGTAACCAGCGATTTGAATAATCAAGAGCCTGGTACCTATCAGATTGAATACAAGGTTACAGACCGCGACTTAGAAAATCCGCAAACCACAATTGTGTATAGAACCGTTGTAGTTGTGGATAATGATGATCCGACGGTTATATTGTCCGGTCGGAATCCATTGCCATGGCGGTTAGGCACACCTTGGAGTGAGCCGGGTTATACTGCGATAGACCCATGCTGGGGCGATGTGACAGTCCTAACAGAGGTGGTAGGTGTAGTAGATGTGAATACTCCAGGAATGTATGTGATTACCTATACGCCGAAAGATTACAGTGGTCGCAGTGGAACGCCTGTAGAGAGAGAAGTACATGTTGGCGAGTTCTTCTCGTTCGTAGCCCATCCGCAGAATACCGATGCATATGTAGATTCCGCTCCGTTTGATTTGAAGGCAACTTTCAGTGGCGGTATCTTCATACCCGGATATAATTCCTATGAATGGTTCCGTGGTACAAGCTCGGTAGAGACGGGCCCAGTTACAGAGAATACGGTATCGCTAACAGTTAACCCGAGCACATTGTCGCCGGGCTCCTACTTCTACAGTGTGCGGATAGAGGACCTTGAAGGTTCGAGGACATCGAATCAAGCAAGAGTACGGATTGCCAATCATTTGGCTCTGGCTGAGCCGATACCGGATGCGGAAGTGGTTCCGGGTGACCGGTTCTCTATGACGGTTACCGTAACAGGTGGTATCGGTCAATTGAGTTATCAGTGGCAAAAGTCTGATGAGAGTGGTGGGAAAGCCTGGGTTAATCTGACAGATGGTGGAAATATCTCAGGTTCGTCCACAAATACGCTTGTATTCAACCCATTCACAGAAGAAGACCCCGGCACCTATCGTTGTGTCATATCTGATGAATTGACAGATATGATTTACTCCAATAATGTGGTGTTGACGAAAGGTTCCGGTATCCCTGTGGCCGGTGCGGTCGGTATAGCGTTGGTCAGTGCGTTGAGTGCATTGGCCGGTGTGTTTACACTGCGGAGACGGCAACGCTAATGCGTTGAGAAAGCGAAACGGCAATTGTTGAGGCGGTTCGCCCTTCGGGGCGAACCGCCCTTTTTATGTCTGACAGGTCCGACTCGTCGGACCTGTCAGACCATACAAATCTGTTGTAGAGGCAGGTCCAACATAAATCCGCGCTTAGGGATGGTGCGGAGCCGTTCTTTCCACTCTGGGGACACTTCACACAACTTCCGTAAAAGCATGCATTTCTGAAAAGCCATTTGTGCATCTTCAACAATAATATCATTCCATAATTCTTTGTAAACTTTCTCGTAAGACACACAGCAACCCGCATTTTGAGCTAATAAACAGAGTAATCGATATTGTTTTTCAGGGACACGGATTTTCTTCCCTTCCACCCAGACTTCACCCGGACGCTTCATATCCAGAACTAAAAGATACTTTGTCTCTTCTTTCGGTGTGTCAGTTTTTGTTGAAGAAAACGAAGAGAGAGGTTTCGGTTTTCTTTCTTCGACGAGATCATAGGAACGCTCTGGGGTAATGGGTTTATCTGCTTGTAAAAAGAAAGGTTCCTGTGATGCTTTTGGCTTGAATACGGGAGAAGACGAAGTAGAGTTGAATTTAAAGTTTTTTGACCTTATCTTTTGAGCGTGCTGTTTTAGTTTAAGAATAGTGGTTGAGGGAAGATATCTGGAGAGGATTGATGAAGAAGTTTTAAGAACGCTTTCTATATCTTTTATCCCGTTGGCCAGCAAGGTAAGTATTTGAGAACGGGAAAGGAGCCCTTCAAATATCCGAGCAAGCGATAAGCCCTCTACAGGGATTCCCCAGCGGACTTGTTCGGCTAAGATTCGGAATTCATCAGGATGATTGATAGACATCAGTTCCGCTAATTGCACCAGAACATCTAAAATCCACGAAATACGGGCACCTGCCTGTACCACCTGCCCCGCAGAGACTGCAAATTCTTCTTCTATTTCGGACAGGGACTTTCCGCAAATCCAACTGCGAAGAACAAAAGCAATTTTTAGTCCTTTTGATTCATGTAGATGGGGTTCAGCCAATCCCTGATGGAACTTCTGGATAGGGGTTATTACATCCCAAGGGGTTCGCAATGGAGTTTCCCGCAATAATTGTAGGTATGTCTTGGATTGAAATTCCTGTAAGGAAAATTCAAATTGAGGTAGCCATGCGTCCGGTGTAAGCGATGCGGTCAAAAGAATATCCAGTTCATCGCGTTCTCTTCCTCGGACCGTGTTTAGCCATTGTTCTAATTGTTCTAAGGTATCCGGAGATACTCCTTTTGTAGCAATAATCACACCTCGAGGAGTGAGTCCGTATCTGTATAAGTTCTTCTTTATGCAGAAGCCTCTACGAAAACAAGAGTCCATAAAGTCTGTTGCCAGAGTAGAAAATAAGTTAGGTTCGCGGTTCATTGAAATTTGTTCGTTTGCCCTCCAGGAAGACCTTAAAAATTCTTCTAAATGTTCCATAGTTACAGATTGGTAGGAGGCGATGACACTAAGCAAGGGCGTGTTCAAACCGGCTATGTTATTAGGAGGGAATGAGAGGGGAAAGGATTGCTGAATATACCATGAATATAATTGGTTTTTCTCTTCCTCGCTGGTGGCGATAAGGATAGCACGGGCAGGCTGGTTTGAGTATCCGTAACGGCCGGCTCTACCCGCCATGTTTTCATACTCTGGAAGGGATAGGGGAGAGGGACCGCCATTTCCTTTTTTGTCTGCGTAGTGCCACTTCTCATGAGAGATAATGACATTGTCCACGGGTAGATTCAACCCTTTGGATAATGTGCTGGTGGCGACGAGAACACGAAGTTCTCTATGGCGGAAGGCTTGTTCTACGATTTGTCGTTCTTCGGGAAGTAAATCGCTGTAATGGAAGCCAATACCGTGTTGGAATGCGTGGAGTAGGGCATCACGAGCGCGAGTAGGTTCCAATGATTTTATTTGCTCCACGGATTGTTCCGCAGGGGGAAGGTGTAAGTATTCAGCCAGTTCCCATGCGAGGGCTCGGACTTCGTTGCGGGTTTTCATGAAAATGAGACAGGTCTCTTCTTCCTGCGTCAATTTTTGGATTGTCTGGAAAAGAAGAGGAGACTCGGAAAGGGACTCATCAAAGAAAGGTTCCTCTTTTGGATTTCCATGTTCATCCATGTAATAAAAGGTGCCATTGTATAATATCCCCTTTTTTAGGGGAACAGGCCGAATGTTCGAATGGATTAACACTGCTTTCATCCATTGTGCAATAGGGGCTGGTTCCGGAAGACAGGCGGATAAGGCTATACAACGGGCAGAAGAACCGAGACAACGCGTTAATAGAAAATCAGCAGTTGTTCCACGCTCCGAGTCAAATATCAGGTCAATATCATCAAAGACGATAAGTTGAATTTTGTCCAAAATGGAGGGTTGTCGGGCAATTAACTGGAACATCTTTTCGTAGACTACTACTGCAATATGAAATCTTCCTTGTTCTAATAAGGGGTCGTGATGACGATAGTCGCTGGTGGAGATTAGGATTTGTAAGCCATATTTTTTGTGTCGGTTCCGTAGAGTTCGAAACATCTCTTCTGCCTGAACGCGTAAAGGAACAAGATAAACAGATTTTCTATGTTGAAAACTGGTATGAAGCATGACTAACTCTGCGAGGAAGGTTTTGCCGGTACTGGTAGGAGCGTGAATGAGGAGATTTTTCTCAGAAAATAGCATTTTATTTTTGATGATTTGTTCTTGCACAGGTAATAGTTCGTGACAGAAGTTTTGTAAATCCTTTAATAACAGTTCGGAAAATCCGGATTGAGACAAGTATTCAGTGATATTCATGGTTTATTCTCCCAAAAAAGTTTTAACTATATTATAGTGAAAATTTTTTCACTATTCAAGTAGGAAGGAATGTATGTAGGTTAAAGGAGAGAAAATATGTTATACTCTTGTATTCTGTATAGGACAAATTCAGGTTATGTGTTGACAGGACATTTAATAAAAGGAATAAAGTTATGGCAGATAAAATTGATTATCAAATTTTTGGGGATGATATGCAGGCCGTGCAGATAACCTTGGACCCGGGCGAATCCGTCTTTGCAGAGGCGGGAGCAATGCTTTCAATGGATGATGGAATTGAGATGCAGACGAGTGCGGGAGGAATTATGAAGGGGCTGAAACGTGTGCTAACCGGCGAGAGTTTCTTCATTACGAATTTTTATAATCAGGGCCATCAACGGGCAAGTGTAATTTTTTCGGCACCATATCCGGGGAAGATTATTCCGATTGATTTGAAGGTGTTTGAGGGGACTTTTATTTGCCAGAAGGATGCGTTTTTGTGTGCGGCGGGAGGAGTGGAAGTAACACCGACATTGGTGAAGAAGATAGGGGTTGGTTTGTTTGGCGGGGAAGGGTTTGTTTTGCAGAAAATTGTGGGTGATGGGTTTGCTTTTGTGCATATTGGCGGGACGGTGTTGGAGCGGGAATTATCGGGGGGAGAGACGCTTCGGGTGGATACGGGTTGTATTGCGGGCTTTACCTCTACCATTAAATACGACATTCAGTTTATGTCAGGTTTTAAGAATATGTTATTTGGAGGGGAAGGAATGTTCCTTGCCACTTTGCAAGGACCGGGGAAGGTCTATCTTCAAACTTTGCCTTTTTCGCGTCTTGCGGACCGTATTATTATAGCCTCTCGTAAAAATCGTGAGGAAACGAATATCGGCGGAGGAGGCAAAGGGTTGTTGGGACGAATGATAGGGGGAGGTGGTGGCTTCTAATATGGAACAGTGGAAAGATTCAAAGGTAATTTATCAGGGAAAAATTGTAAATGTCCGGACGGGGGAAGTTTCATTAGAGGATGGAAAGAGTGCGTTTCGAGAGGTGATAGAACATCCGGGGGGTGTTTGTGTCGCGATGCTGGATAAGGACGAAGTTATATTGGTTCGACAGTTTCGTATTGCAATTGGTAAATATATTTTGGAGGCGCCGGCAGGTAAGTTGGAAGGGAAAGACGACCCGATGGAACGGGCACGAAAGGAAATGGAGGAGGAAACGGGGTATCGAGCGGGGATATTTGAATATTTAGGGTCTGCTTATTCATCGGTGGGATATTGTTCGGAGATAATACATTTTTATTTTGCTACTGATTTAGAGTATGTTGGGACGAAACCGGATGATGACGAGAATATAGAAATAGTAAAGATGCCGTTGAAGGTGGTGAAGGAGAAGTTACGCACTTTTTGGTTTGAGGATAGCAAGACATATATTGCTTTACAGGCAATGCTTTATCGTCTTCAAGGAAGGGAGAGTAACTGTTGAGAGGAAAAGAGTTTTTTATATGGTATAAGGAATGCTTGCTGTAATCCAGTTTAACATCTAACTCACCATGAGGCTCTGTGTTCTCTCTGTGGTTCTTTTTTTTCACCGCGGTAAGCAGGAACAAAGAAGATATGTTTATTTTTCTATTTTTTCTGCTTCAATGCCGACAGTGAGAACTACTTCATCTCCGATTTGTGTAGGTAAATATTTTGTCATACCGAAATCGCTTCTTTTGATAGTAAAAACGGCTTCAAAGCCGATTCGTTCCTCATGGTTTCTTCCTTTTCCGGCACCGACCCATTTTGCTTCCAATTCAATAGGTTTATCTACACCAAGCAGGGTTAGTATCCCTTTTATTCGATAACGATTTTCTTCTATATGTTCCCACGATGTGCTTTTGAATTTGGCTTCAGGGAATTTCTCGACATCGAAAAAATCGGGACTTCGTAGATGTTCATCTCGTTTATTGTTTAATGTATTTATACTGTTTGTTTTGACTGTAATTGTAATGGATGCGTTTTCTACATGTTCTGGGTCAAATTGTATTTTCACCAGAAATCTCGCTGAAAGCCCCATATGCAGGACTGATAGCTAAGTGTAGTACCCTAAACCACACTGTGGAATGTACAGGGTCCATTTTATAACTGGTTACATTTGCACTCAGACCTGATGATGTAGTGATAAGCAAGAAAAAAATATATAAAATACACCTATTATACTTTGTTGCAAACATTTTCTATCCCTTTCTTTTTTTACTTATGAAACAGATAGATGAAAAAAAATATTTCATGCGAGAGAGCAAAAAAGGAAATATTGTTATTGTACGGTATATCTTGTTTTTACATAGATGAAAATAAGAGAAGCAAGGAGACCTGTTAGTAAGAACAAAGTAAGGGAAAATGTGGCAGGGACTTTATAGTCCGGTTCCATATCAATGGGATAAAAATGGGCTTTTAAACGAATGTCTTTTGTTATTTCCACAGTCAAGTTCTTTCGAGATGTACAAAAATCTCCTTCCCATCCTGTAAAAATATACCCTGGTTTTTCCTTCACCTGAATATTAACAATATCCCCCTCAGTGTATCCGCAATCCTTCTTTGGGATAATGATTATTTCGTCTTCAAGATGGATATTAGAAGTAACTTGTAGTTTCAGGTTTTGTTTTAATTTATACCGCATAATCCGAGGGATTACCCCTCGTGCGAGACTGTATCCAACCCAGGATTTTTCATTGTCTCGCCAATCCGCTCTTTTGCTCGCTATCGAGGCAGAGAAATTATCTGTAATTCCTTCAAGGATGCCCAACGGGATAATATAAAGATCCTTTGTAACAAAGGTTAACTCTATTCCAGCATATCCTGTACGATTCTCTGTTATAAGTAACCAACCAATATTTGGATATTCAATAGCACTCCGCACTTCGTTATAGGAGGTGCGTCCAATAACAATGACATCTAAAGGCTCTGTTCGTGGAGATATAACCAAATGAGCACCAAGATTATTGATTCTATCGTCTGTAGCCCAACAGATATAATCTTCAGTAAACCAAAAAGTTGTTAGGCGAAATAAAGATTGTGTTTTTAACGCTGGAGGAAGAGATGGGTCGAGGTTGTAATCCGTAACATCCAACCATGTATCTCCATCATCTTTGCTTTTGAAGATTTTGGATTCTTGGCGTCTATCACCTGAGGATAAATACCAATGTCCTGTGTAGGGGTCAACCTGAATGGTATGAAAATGACGAACTTCTGGGGATTCGGAGCCATACGCCCGTTGATAAAATACAATATCCCAAGAGGCACCTCCATTTTTAGAACGGAATACACGGGCATATGGGTCTGTATCCCTGCAATATTCGGCTATCATTATAACCCCATCTTTTTCATCGACACTCCATGTTCCCAACCAACCCAAGACTTCACCTGTTTGGCTCCACCTTCTTTGGACTTTATTAAAATACCATAATTCTCTATAGGGGTTACTTATAGATAAAAGAGAACCGTTTTGAGTTGTGTATACATGATTAGAAAAAAAGTTTTGAAGGTAAATGGTTTCAACTATGTTCCCGTCATGAGTTATTTTTCTCAGGATGTTATTTTGAGGATAATTGAACACCCATATATTATTATCAGAGGTATGTTCTCCAAATTGATAGGAATTGTCAAAGTTGTCTTGATTTACTTCGAGTGTGTAAGGGGTATCATCGATAAAGAAGCAAAATTGATAATTAATACCTCTAAAGAGAATAAGTGTTAATGTTAACAGAGTAGCACTCATCAAATAGAAGTATTCCGTTCAGTAGTTTTTTATCCTTTTTATAAATAATTACAAAACATCTTAGTGCCACTGCTAAAAATATATAAAAAGAACAAACTTATTTTCAAATTATTTGCAAATCTAAAAAGAAACCCTGCCTTTGCCTTTTACTCGCTCAGGCAGGGCCATAATGATGAAACTCAATAAAGAAGACTACGTTGCATCAAACAAGGACATGATGTTAGCTATACCTTGATTGATGGGTTGTTTTGTTGGATAGCGAATGAATTCTACATGCCCATCCAGATATAACACATTGCATCCACCTGGTATATGGTTGAACAGTACGGTGGTTCCACCTGCACCTAATTGGTCTAACATAATGAAAATTTCACTTTGTGCTTGGGCTGTTGCAGAAGGATTATTAATATCCGTAATCATGAACCGTTCAATACCTTCCCGAAGGCGATATACCGTATTTGAACCACCATTTCCATAGCCTACGAGTAGAGAACCAGAAACATCTCCATCAACAGCCGCATTCAAATCAGCAATCTGAGCCGGAGTTGGTTGCCCGTGAGAAGATGCCGTTGTCATCGCAGCTACACCATTAGGATGATTTAGTGCCATTTGGGCAATTGCAAGGGGCAATTGTGCCGCAACAAGTGTGGTTCCTGTTAATGGAGGACCTCCAATTAGGTTAACAAATGTTTGAACTTCAGGAGGGAGAGAATTAAGGGGAACTAAATCGTTGGGATTGTCTCCCATCCGGTCAAAGACCCAGCCGAAGTAAGCATAACTGGCGTCTATAACATTGACTCCTGTTCCTCCACCTAAATAGTAGCCAAAATGAAAATCATCTGGCGTAATTCCCAATACAGGGAAGGAATCCCCTTTCAGGGTATCATTTACTGTATCTTGAGCATCCGAAGGGCAGATAACAATAGATGGATCCGTCAAATACTCTGGATAAATAGCCTTTACCTTTGGTCCTGCTGCTATAAATAAATTCCATTGTCCGTTATCTTCTCTCTGTGCTGCTTCTAACTCTAATGGGGGGAAGCGTTCTCCTTTCGATTCATTAGAATACATTTTGAAAACAAGTCCCCATTGTTTCAGATTGTTCTGGCAACTGGAACGACGTGCCGCTTCACGAGCACGGGCTAATGCAGGCAATAATATCGCCGCGAGAATACCTATAATTGCTATGACAACCAGCAATTCAATGAGTGTAAAACCATGTTTTTTCATAAAATACCTCCTTCTTACTTGTAAAAGTACTCCATTATTTAAGATATAATTGTGAGAAATATTAATTCGATTCACCTCCTTTCTATCATTTCTCTAATAAAATTATAATACAAATATTAATAAATGTCAATGTTTTTTTGTATAAAACAAAGACCATTTTAATCATAATTAATATA
>Ga0116210_1002713_pt1 | contig 10439 bp, 7 predicted proteins | sample TshhotsprinmetaG_FD_94483 | JGI IMG/M metagenome (GOLD analysis project Ga0116210, IMG submission 94483) | Hot spring microbial communities from South Africa to study Microbial Dark Matter (Phase II) - Tshipise hot spring metaG | ecosystem: Environmental > Aquatic > Thermal springs > Hot (42-90C)... | reverse complement strand
TTTGGCCCGGACTAAATTACGTATTGTTTGTTTTAGTTTTTTAAATAGACTCTATATATTTTTAAGGATATATAGCTTGCATGTTTGCTTATTTAGTAACTTCTTACAGAAATAAATTTCTGTTTAATATCCAAATTTTGTCTTAAAATCTTGTCTTAAAGACAGTGGTAACCAGTTTACCATGGGTGTAAGTATTAGTATTAAAAAGCAATAAGGATAAGGCTCATTAGTTTTTGGTAATGACTATTTCTATTAGTTGGCTTAGGATTTAGAAAGATTTTGTTTCAAAGATTTGAATATCTCAAGTCATCAATTTTAATTAATTCCACTGAAAATGGTTTGGTTAAATAAGGAATTAATTAGTACAAAACATAGAGATTTCTATAACTTTTTGTAACTAATTTTTTACTTTTGTAAAGATAGAAGATATCTTGAATAGAATAGATTTAGGCTAAAATGTTAAAATTTACTCACAGGTCAGCTTTTTAAAAATATAATATAAAGGCTTTTTAATAAATCACCTTTAGCTTCTCCTAAAAACAAAACAAAAAATTATTCCATACAGAAACTAAAATCCTAGTTAGCGTCAGTGACGACCTGAGTATTACACGTAAAAAGAAGGTAAACAAAACAACCGAGGTTTTTAAAACAATAGGGTAGCAATAGATGTTAATTAATTTCGTTAAACAACAAAATGAGTCATTACTTGATGGTTTTGTGAGAAAAATTGATGATGTTGGGGAGGGTGGGATCTCTGGAAAGTTTAAAAAACAAAGATTATCAGCTTCGTCCTCAACTAACCTTCGAACTAATCAAGCAAACTTAGCATGTTCTAATACATAGAAGATTATGATATTTTTAGCTATCGAATTAAATGGTACAGACAAAACAAGAATCACTACTGATGAAGTAGCCGGAAATAACAAATATAGATTTATTACTTAGCTTGTGGTGATGTATTTAGTTTTTTTAAAGCATAACCGATCTTCTCCCAGAAATCAACTAGTTTTCTTTTTCTTATCTTTTTCTTATCGTTTAGACACAGAAGACACAGAAGAAATTTTGTCAATAGTAAGTTTTTACTACTAGGAGCTGATCAGATTTATGAGTTTATTTTTATTCTTCAGCTCTCAGTAGAGATACTAGTTGGTGTGATAGATTTATGACTTTTTCTCCCTGATATTTTTTTGTATCGTCACTCAAGCACTTTCTCAAATTTTGATAATAACGAACAAACATTGTTAATTGATTCTAGAACAAGAACTACTGAAAATAGATTGGGCGCTGATTATTATGGTTTTGTTTTTGATACTCCGAATTCTTATTTAGTAGTAAATTATTAGAATCAAGCGGAAATTTTGCTCTCGAAAGAGCTGGTATAAGTAGAGGTAGGTTGAGAATTGATTCTAGCAAGAAAGTATACTACCTACAAGTCTATTCCAAAATAGAATCGTAGGATTTGTCACTGATCTTAATTATGACAATTTTTCAGTGGAATTTAAATAGGAAACTTGTGATTTAGACTTTGTGAGTAAAGTAGGTAAAGGATTTATTTATGTTAATTTTGTAAAGATAGTCTCAGGAAAAACGGTATATATTGGTCAAAAAGTGCAGAGTCTTTCAGGTGGATCTTTTACCGAAGGCGTATATATTTCGGGTTTAATAGTAATGTTAATTGACTTCTGATTTGAGATTTTGTATGGTGATGTTTTATCTCGCCTATTGTAGATTATGTGACCCTGTTGTGAGGATTAGCGCTTTTTAAAAACTATGTTAGTTTTTGTGCTTCTTCGTTAATCAAAGAGTAAGTTAGATTAAAAAAGAAAATTGGATTCCTAGTTCAAGGAGTTTTTGATTAAAGGAGTTTATTGTACTCGATATTTTTTAAGTAAATAAAAGATAGTTCTATCTAGTCTTTAGATTATTTTTGATTCTTATCAAAATATAACCCTTGTAAAAGGCAATGTATGCACAATATATTCTATCTAAAAAAATGCAATCCCAACATTAATAAAAGTTTGATTTTAATTATTTATTACCCTTCAGTAATAAAAAACTTAAGATATAAAGCAAAAAATCCATACCAAAAGATTATATTGACATTTTATTAAAACAAACCAACTGTAAACCAGTCTGGTTCCGTAGCTCAATTGGATAGAGCAGTTCCGTCCTAAGGAAAAGGTTGTGCGTTCGATTCGCGCCGGGACCACCATCGGTTTTTTAATCAGATATTTTTGCTAATTTCTAAATCTTTATCTCAACAAATACTACAAATTTTAATTAAAAGGATCGACTTCTTTCACTAAAATATAACTATATTTGGTGGAAATATATGGAAGATTTTTATGATGAAAAAATGGCAAGATAATAAAATATGGTTATATTTAGACTGAATAGCAAAATTTTTAATTTTGTATTCGGTGTTTTTAGCCTTATACCAAGAACTCGTGGGTGGTGTAGTACATTTTTTCAATATTGAAATTACTCTATCGTGGTACTTTTTCCGGATAGTTCCATCTTTTTTTGCCTTTTTACTTATTCCTCTGATTAGAAAATTGTTTAATTTTAGAAACTGAATTTTATTTTAATAGTTTTGTTCTTCCCCTTGTTTTATTTTTAGATATTTTTGCTCATGTTAATGCTAACTTTGGTTTATAATACTTATTATAATTTACCTTTTTGGGGTATTGTTGGCTTTGATAAAGTTGGTCATTTTTTAGGAGGGGTTGTATTGAGCTATATTTTTTGTTTTCTATAGTATTCACAATCTGGGAAATAATCGAGTTGTTAGTAGAAAAATATGGTATAACTAAACTTTGGTTGATATCTACTAGCAGGGCACGATACTAATGAAGATTTAACGTTCAACACGATAGGTTTTTTGCTTGAATCGAGTATATTTTTTGTCTCAAACTATCTAAAACACATTTATAAACAAAAAAGATTTCAAACAACAAAAAGTGGTGATTAATACCAAATATACCGATTTTACTATTAACTTTTACAAACTCAATCTATCTCCGACTCTTTCTGCCGTATCCAACCTAATGGAGATTCATAAACAACAGGCTTTGTTAATAATTTTAACAAATTTTTAGTCAGGCTAAGAATGACTTTAATTTGAGATTACTTCACCTTGTTAATAATGACACGGAAAGGTGCAATTGATAGGAAAGAAAAATTAAATTAGATTTACACATAAAAAACACCCCCGCTGGTCAATAATGTTGTTGTCTTAGGGTCTGAAGGTGATTTATCTACACCCTGAAAATTGTAAGTATCACAATATCCAGGATGGCACCCGGATAGTCACGACCATCAGTAGTGCATAGTAGCAGTACTGTGACAGCCAGTCACTATTAACAAAAATATTCATGTCAACCGGTTTTCCAACCGAAGTACCATGTTTTCCGCATTTGGTTTCTTCCTCAACAGCCTTACGGTGATTGAGCTCCACAAAAAGGTAGAGGTAGAAATAGACGAACAAGAAGGCAAGGGCTACCACCACGAGGATAGTATACTCGATTAGATCGAGATGATATACTATTGACGTACCTCCTAGTATTTCTTTTTTTTACCGTAAAAACCATACTCTATGGTCAACCTATAGGTGAAAGAATATATAAGTCTCGATATATTTTAGCTTAATTTCTTTAGTCTCATTAAGAACTTTTATTTTTTTTAGAAAAAACTCTTGCTATATTTTTTCCTAATTAACAATAAACTCTCTAGAAACCGCAAAAAAGATCCACACCTATAAGATTATTCTAAAAAACCCAAAAGCTAAGCCAAAAATAATAAAAACAACAATAATTCCTACCAAGAGGAGTTATAAAGCGTGATTTATAAAGTGATTTATAAATTTTGTAAAGTAAATTCTGGTTTATCAATTCGTAGGTTAGTAGGTTAGGATCGTTGCTCACACAAATTTTCTTAAACGGGCTATTGCGATAGTTAAAATAAATCGACCAACTGTTACTGCTGACATCAAGTTAGTTATTTGATTGTTATGACAATATAATTCATTCAGTTCATTCAAACCTTCCAAACTTAGGCTACTACCTATACTCAAATAACAAAGTAACAAAATATCCATTGGCTATCGGTGCTGTAAAGTCACAATTTACCCTCTTGATTATCTATAATCAGCTTCATAACCTCCTCTATACTACAACCTATTTTGTTAGCAAAATAACATAGCCACCTATGATCAGAAACTGTTGGTTCCCAGTTTGGCATTTTGCGCTCATTGCTAAAGGTTGGTTGATATTTTGGTTAAACATTTTACACGATGTATTTTTATTTTTTTAATTACAACCAGCCCCATAATTACAACCAGCCCTAAAAAAATTTTACAACAATAATTAGTTTAGACTTAGATGAACAAGACATGCGATCTCATAAAACTCTGAAAAACAAGTTAGAGTTGGTTAATGTTTAAAAAATCCAAGTTTTTGTGATTGACCCATGATTAGATTTTGTCAGTCAGTATTGTTGATTATCAGATCATACTGTAAGTGGAGTTGTATGGTGAAAATATATTCTTTTTAAGCTAAAATGTATTTTTGATCATATTTTCTCAAAACTTCTTGACTCTGATTGATAAGTCTATAATAATTTCCCTGCTTCTCATATAAAAAAGCAGAATATACACAAAGACTCTGTAGTTTGAGTAACTTATCAACTCTAATCGAAACAAAAAACCACTTCAAACAACACTAAAGTATTTTGATCTTTATCGTAATCTTTGGCTTAATTAAATTGATCAGTTTGCAAATCTAGATGCATGATAATTTTTTTCAATTTCCATTGAGTATCAGAAAAGTTTAATCTCTCATTCTTTCTTTGCCTAGCCAAAACTTTTGAAATAATAATTTTCAGTTTTGTTTGACCCATTAATTTTAATACTTTTTACTACGCGAGTTGTTCCAACCTTTTACCAATGACAACCAAATAGTTTGCCAGATTTTTGGTAAACTCAGTTTTATCGGATGTATCGACACATATTAATATTAATTATCAAGGGTTTCTCTGGGTTTTTGGTTGAAGATGTTTTGATTTAATATGATCTCTAGAAAATTTAGCATAACTAATTTTTATTTTCTTGTTGTAAAAAATTTTCCAAAGTTTTTCTGCTTTTTCAAAAGCTTGATTTAATCCTTCGAGAACCGCCATGATTAGTAATTTAAAAAGCAATGTTTTTGGTTTTGGGTTCGAAGGTGTTCTGAAATACTTCATTTTTAAGAAGAAGGTTTAACTAAGTATTTTACTACCTTTTTTACAGATTTTGTTGAGCTTAGTAACATCATCTAACCCTCTTGCCAAACCAACATCTTTTATATCATCAACTATTAGTAGAAATTTGCTTTAGGCAGAACTAATTTTTCTACAACAATTCTGACTGTGCCAAACGTTTTGGTGTAAACTTTTTGCAAAACACAACTTTGTAATAAAACAAACTAATGTGACTTTATAATCCACAAAGATTCCTGATATAAGCTGTTAGAAAAGCTGCATTACTGAATTGTTCTCTATTTAAGTAGCTTGAGTTTATTTGAGATAACAAATTTAAAGCCGCTTTAGGTGGTTGTAGTTCAGGGTGGCGAAGCACTGTCAAACCAGTATTTAGATAACTTGTAAATAATGGTGATTGAAGGTAACACATAAAATACTTTCGGCGGATGTTTAAATCGGGAACTTTACCAAAAATAGTGTCAAGTTTTTGAAAAAAATCTGAAAATATCTGGTTTTTGTTTTGAGCATTTACACTAAAAGTAACATGACTGATATTAAGGTGTCCTAATTGAACCGGGTGGTAAAAGTCCTTTAGATTAACTAAAGGCCTGACTGTAGGATCTTCAATATATTGCGGAACTGGTCCACCCAATATGGCTGGCTGTGTCAAAATACTATGACTTAATATTTTTCTAGTACTTTTTGTTCCAGTTACCAAATCTGAAATTTGTTTTAGAAAACCTTTCTTTTCTTCTTCTAAACTTTTTGATTCTATCTCTACAAAGTTCTGTTTAAGAGCTTGAAAACCTTGTAAAGCTTCTGGATATTCACCTAACTGTAAACTTTTCTTTAATTTAAGCAACTGTAGCATATCCATATCTTTAACCCTGTCCATCAGGTACTGCTTTTCATTGGGTAAAAGATTAGAATTTTGAATTAAGGTGAGAATATTGCTAGATTGAGTCATATTCACAGAAATTCTCTTCCCGAAGTATATAATAACAAGGCATTCTAGTCAAACCTTTATACCCGTCACTACAATATTCAATAATATTATATTAGATATTTCTATCACTAAAAAGTTCTATGTTTTGTTATCTTTTCTTATTTGTACAATTCTTATCTAACTTTAATAATTGATATTTCTCACTAATGAAAAAATTGTTCAAATATCTTTTTGAGAAGTAGAAAAGCGAAGTTTTGGCGGAATAGACAATTCCCCTTTTGAGCAGTCTGCATGGCGAGATGAAAAATATTCCTTTAAGAAACAGCAGTACATTAGTAGTGTTGATAGAATAGATTTGCCAGTTTTACTAATTTTACTAGTTTAATCTTTTTAGTTGTAAAAAGTTAGTTTAACAAATTAAAAACTACACGGAGTAGTAAACTACTCTCTTCGTTACTTCTTTTAAAAAGTTAGTACCTACCAAAAACTGATAAAACCACCTTTTCTAAAACAGAAATTAGTTTGAATTTCAAAAAACTACTTAATCAAAACACTCTTAACATTTACCAATTCTCTAAAGCCCCACCCTCCAAGTTCCCTACCATAACCTGAGTCTTTGATTCCACCGTAAGGCATCTTAGGATGGGAGCTAAGCATGGAATTAACATAAACATTGCCTGCCTCAATTTGAGGTATTAAACTTTCTGCTAATTCATAATTTTCAGTCCAAATTGTTGCCCCCAAGCCATATTTTGAATCGTTGGCAACTTGTACTGCTTCTTCTACACTCTGTACTACAATAATCGGAGCAATTGGGCCAAAAGTCTCTTCTTGATAAACTGGCATGTATTTGTTGATATTAGTCAAAATTGTCGGTTCATAATAAAAACCTTGCCTATTCATTCGCTTACCGCCCATCACCACTTTAGCTCCCATTTTAACAGATTCGTTTACCATCTCTTCTATTTTCTCCAAAGTTTTAAGATTCCCAAGAGGTCCAAAAGTTGTTTTTGGGTCCATAGGATCACCAACAACTTCGGCTTCAAAAGCAATTTTTAATTGATCGATAAAAGCTTCGACAATCTCTTCTTCCACAATAAACCTTTTAGCAGCATTGCAAGCTTGACCAGAATTTCTCAGTCTAGATTTGTGTGCTTCTGGCACAGTTCTTTTTAAATCAGCATCTTTAAGAATAATAAAAGGATCACTTCCACCAAGTTCCATCACAGTTTTTTTGAGGCTTCGACCAGCTATACTAGCCACCTCTTGACCTGCTCGACCACTTCCAATCAAAGTCACAGCTCGGACTACTGGATTTTGAATAACTTGTTCCACTGCTGGTGAACTAATAAGCAGACTTTGAAAGACACCAACCGGAAAACCAGCTTCTTGAAACAAAGCTTCAATAGCTAAACTACATTGTGAAACATTTGAGGCATGCTTCATCACTACCGTATTGCCTGCTAAAATAGCTGGAACAACTGGCCTAAGAGCCAGCCAAAAAGGAAAATTCCAAGGAGCAATGTGCAGCACCACACCCAAAGGTTCAAAACTAATATATGATTTTTTAGCATCAAGCTCAACAATTTCTGGAGCTAAGTGAATAGGTGCACTTTCTGCATAATAATCGCAGGCCCAAGCAGATTTCTCAATTTCAGAATAGCTTTGACTAATCGGTCTTCCCATTTCTTGAGTAATTAGACTACCAAAATACTCTCTATTCTCTCTCAATTTAAGGGCCAAATTCTGCACTAATTTAATTCTTTCCTCTAAAGTCGTATTTCTCCATTTTACAAAACTCTGTTGGGCTAACTCAAGTTTTTGAGCAATTTGCTCGCTAGTCAAGTGGGGATGACTAAAAACCTCCTCACCTGTGGCTGGGTTGATAGACACTAAGTTCATAGTCACTAACACTACACTAATTTGAAAATTAAAAACTCAATTCTTTTAAGTCAAACTAAAGACTCTGTCAAGTTTCTAACCATTTTAACAAGACCTTTTCTTGTTAGTTGTTTTTTTAACTTAAACTATTTAATTACCCCGATTGGATACAAGATTCCAATAAATTTGTTAACTAACCCGACTAATCTTGAGTAGAGGAAAACTAAGACTAATTTTTATTTTTAATTTAAAAACCAGTATTGTGAATCTCGTAATCCCTGTCCAACCGCAGTTAATTTACCATTTCAATTTATCAACTATCTTCTAAACTTAATAAAAAACTCTTCAAAAGTAATGTAAATTAGTAATGTAAATTTCTTAATCAGCACACATCAAAGCTCGTGTTTGCCGTACCCAAGGGTTAAAATTTTGGGTGTCGATCTTGGATCGAGAAAAAACTCAAATGCCTTTTTAAGTTCACAATTTTGACTTATATCTTGATGCTAGATAGTGATACCTTGCTTCATTCGGAAAAGATTTTTGACTTATCAACCATCAAAAAGATTTTGTTTCGGGTTATTATGTCTATGCTGGCAAACAAATTAAGCCAGAAGTAGGCATGTCATTGCTGGTCTTTGGGATGAAGAGTTTTTGAAAAAGAATAAATAATTTTGCACCTTTTAAAGTTGGCCACATAGAAGCAAAAGAGGAATGTGTGTAAGCCAATTGGTTCGGACTTTGGTTTTGTTTAAGCAAGAGAAATGTTTTTAAAAAATTGAATATCCTTAGCTTGCTTAGGAAATTACTACTATACACGAAATAGTAGACATTACCTCCGAAGAAGTTAGTTTTTGTAAAAAATTAACCAAGGCAACTAAGCTACCTAAAGTAACTTAAGAGGTTTTAAACTATTTAAGCCAATCAAATAAATACTAGTAAGTTATATAATACTACTAGTAAGTTTATAAATCATAAATATGTAATCACTCCTCTACGGCTTTTAGAACACAAATTTAGGTAAAATCAAGGAATATCTAAAATCAAATTAAGAGTTTATAGTGTTACAGTTTATGTTATATATTGTTATATACTACTAAATTTAAAAATTATGTAAAAAATAGGTCGTATTTAAAGATTTGAGTAAAATGATTTAGATCGATACTTAATTAAGCTATAGTGGTGCTTCCACCTACCTCTATCTTTAGATAGCTAGTCTAGGCTATCAAAACAATTTGTTTTCGGTAATGTTGAGAAAAAAGTATAAAATTCCAGCAGTCTTTTGCAAAATTTTGAGCCTGTATGAAGTTATAAGAAATTTATATTTTTTTGGATTGCAACTCTTGTATTGTCATACAAAACAGTTAAAAGTATGTTTATTCGCTACATAAACACACCCTCTCAAAAAATATTGACCAGATTGGTTTTGTCGTGGACACCGTATAATTTTTTTTAAAAAATGCATATTCACGAATATTCACGGAATTACTTTTAAAAATCTTAGTTTTGGGTATACTAAAAACCAACTAATTCTACAAAACATCTCCCTAACTTTCCCTAAAGGGAGTTTTATAGGTATATTACAAGTAGCAACGGTTCTGGTAAAAGCACTTTGATCAATCCTATAGGTGGTATCATTCCTCATCATATGGGCGGTTTTCTAAAAAGCAAAATATGGGTCGACGATATTAATGCTAAAGCAGCAAACATATCTGATCTAGAAAGAAAAGTAGGTATAGTTTTTCAAAACCCGGATTGTTCTTTGTTTAATTTAGCCGTGGAAGAAGAAGTGGAATTCGGTCTGAAAAACTTTAAACTAAAGGATATACCCACTAAGGTGGATCCAGCTTTAGAAATAGCTGGTCTACAACACAAGAAAAAATTAACCCTCAAGATCTATCCATGAGACAAAAACAAAAACTGGCTTTAGCTTGTATGTTAGCTCTGGAAACAGACCAACACCATTTTTGATGAACTGTTATCTATATTCGATTACAAAAACGCTTAGAAATATATAAATTTTAAAGATAACTAAAGCAAAAAGGCACAGCTATAATTATTGTGATAGAACATGACACAGATTTTTCGTGGCAGTTTTGTGGTTTGAGTTTGATTTTGAGTGAAGGTAAAGTAATATTGTTTGTAAAACCAAAAAAGTTTCTGAAAAGATTCAAATTATTCAATAATTAGGTATTAAAATACCAAATATAACCCAGGCTTAACTAGTTATTTGTGGTTAAGATCATCAATGAATACTGCTATCTATAGCTTTTATGTATTTGTATTTTCTACTTAGTTAAGTATCTATCTAAAGATTAGTTGTTATATTTTCATGTTTTTATTAGTTAGTTGACTAAAAAATATTTTTTAATTTTAAGGT
>Ga0116210_1002712_pt1 | contig 10442 bp, 8 predicted proteins | sample TshhotsprinmetaG_FD_94483 | JGI IMG/M metagenome (GOLD analysis project Ga0116210, IMG submission 94483) | Hot spring microbial communities from South Africa to study Microbial Dark Matter (Phase II) - Tshipise hot spring metaG | ecosystem: Environmental > Aquatic > Thermal springs > Hot (42-90C)... | reverse complement strand
GCTCTTTGCACCTTTGCGGTAAACACCCCTCTTTCTTCGCGTCCTCCGCGCCTTGGCGTTTAACACCCCTCCTTCTTCGCGTCTTCTGCGCCTTTGCGGTAAAAACCCTCTTTCTTCGCATCCTCTGCTCCTCAGCAGTAACCCCCCTCTTTCTTCGCGCTCTTTGCACCTTTGCGGTAAACACCCCTCCTTCTTTGCGCCCTCCGCGCCTCAGCAGTACCCCCCTCCTTCTTTGCGCTCTTTGCCCCTTGGCGGTAAAAATCCCCAAAGACACAGAACCCCGGTCTGGTGTACAATACTCTCACAAGGAGGTTCACCATGCCACTCATTCATGCCGACTTCTTCTCTCAAGCCTTGCAACTGTGCGTGGAAGTGGATGTCATCCTGCCCCTGCGCCCGTGGAAAGGCGCGGGCGTGCGCGACGACTCCCTTCACCCCACCCTGTATCTGCTCCACGGGCTTTCGGATGACCACACCATCTGGCAGCGGCGCACGTCCATCGAGCGCTACGTCGAAGACTACGACCTTGCCGTCGTCATGCCAGCGGTACACCGCAGTTTCTACACAGATATGAAAGCCGGTTACCGCTACTGGACCTACGTCTCCGAGGAACTGCCTTACGTGATGCGCTCGCTCTTCCCCCTCTCCGATCGGCGCGAGGATACCTTTGTTGCCGGGCTGTCCATGGGCGGGTACGGCGCCTTCAAGTTAGCCCTCTCCCACCCCGAGCGCTTTGCCGCCGCCGCCAGTTTTTCCGGCGCCCTCCACATGGCGCTGGCATATCAGGATCCCACCCCCGAATGGCAGGCGGAACTCAACCGCATCTTCGGCTCGCTGGACGAGTACCGCGGCAGTGCCAACGACCTCTTTGCCCTGGCAGAGCAAGCCAGAGCCTCCGGCAAACCCCTGCCTGACATGTACGCCTGGTGCGGCACCGAGGATTTCCTCCTCCCCGCCAACCGCGCCTTCCGCGACCACGCCACTCAACTGGGTCTACCGCTGACCTACCGGGAAGGACCGGGCGACCACTCGTGGAAATACTGGGACGAGCAGATTCAGGTCTTCCTGCAAAGGCTTCCGCTGAAGAAAATCGCCTGAAGGCTTAAGGCATCAGGATGGCAGGCACCAGCCCCAGCATGGCGGGGAAGAGCAGGCGCGGGAAAAATCCCAGAAGGATGAGCGCCGCCACGCCCACACCAATCAGAAGGGCTTGAAAAGGCGTCTCCCGCGGCTCACGTGGACCGAAGTACCCGCCGGTGAGCACTGCCAGCACCCGGAAACCGCTCAGGAGCAAACCACCCATGCCCGCCAGCGCCAGCACGGCGCTGAGCGGGCTCTGGCTTGCCAGCGCCTCCAGCAGAAGGAATCGCGTCGGGAAACCTGCCAGCAAAGGCAAACCCGCCAGCGAAAGATACGCCACCGCCAGCCCTGCCGAGGCAAAGGGAGATGTTTCGGCGGCGCGTTCCAGATCCTCAAAGCGCAAACTCCTGTGCAATCCCTGCAGAACCGAAGCCGAAAGCGCCCACAGCGCCAGCGCCAGCACCCGCGGCAGGAACAGCATGGCGAAGATTTCCATGCTTTCGGGGGTGTTCAGGCTCAACGCCAGCAGGGAGATGCCGGTTTCGATGATCACCGCGTAGGCAAACAGCCGCCCCAGATGCCGCTGGAACACTGCCCAGCCTCCCGCCGTGACAATCATCACCACCCCGCTCAGGCGCAGAACCTCCCACAGTTCGGGCAGATTCTTCAACCACGTCACCGCGTTGATGTACTTGACCCCCAGCAGCAGGAAGGTCGTGGGCAAAAGCATCAGCAGATACCCCAGCGGATACGGATCGGCTTCCTCTGCCACCAGCGGCATCCACGTGTAAAAGGGAAAGACCGCCAGCCACAGCGCAAACCCCAGCCCGAGAAAAACCTCCGCCAGCAGGGGAAAAAAGGTGTTGACCGGGTTGGCTTCCACCGCGCTCAACGCCCAGCCTGCCAGCAAAACAAACGGCATGGCAAAGGTCTGGAAGATGAGATAACGCAGCGCCCCCGTTCCCACCGGTTTTCCCGGCGGCGACACCAGCGGGATACTCAACAGCACCGCCAGTTCCACCAGCAGGGCGGCGTAGAGGAAAGGCTGAACCGAGAGCGCCGCCAGCAGGAGCGCCGCCACCGCCAGCCCGTAAGGCACCATGAAGCGGTGAGCGCGCGCCTCACGCGAGCCGCCAAACCAGAAAGCCGCAATCAGGTAAAAGAAAACCAGCAGGGGACGGTCATTGTTCCCCACCACCAGTTGACGCCCCGCCAGCGCCAGAGCAGACTCAATTTCCCAGCGCCTGCCAAACAGGCGGAAGCCTGCATCAATGGGCACAAGCCACGCCAGAAGCGCCAGCAGAAGGCACAGCCCCACCCCCAGGCGCGTCACCCAGCCCTCGCGCCAGCGCAACAGCCACAGGATGACGGCAAAAACCAGCGGCAGCACCACCCAGATCAGCGGAGCGTTCATCGGCGCACCTCTTCGGTCATGGCTTTGCCATAGATCTGCATCAACCCCTCCAGATGATGGCTGGCGGTGAAGCGCTCTTCCACCAGGCGCCTGCCCGCCTGCCCCATGTGATGTGCACCGGCGGGGTCGCCAAGCACATCCCGGATGCGCTCCGCCAGTTCAGCGGCACTGCCGGGGGTGAACAGGTGTCCCTGCACCCCATCCTGAACCAGATACGGCAGTCCCCCCAGACGCGCGGCAATCACCGGCACCCCGCACACCATGGCTTCCAGCGCGGCAAGCGAAAACGGCTCGTACACCGTAGACGGAATGACCACCAGCGCCGCCCCGCACAGGAACTCCCAGCGCCGGTCGGGAGAAATTTTGCCCGTCAGTTCCACATTTGGCAATCCGCGTGCCATGCGCTCCAGCGCCTCCCGCTGAGGTCCATCCCCGGCAAGACGGAAAGGCACATCCGGCAGGCGTCTTGCCGCTTCGATGAGCAGGTGCGCTCCCTTTTCCTCAGACAGACGCCCCAGAAACGCCACGTATCCGTGCACGGGCGGGGCGGGGCGCGCTTCTGGCAGAGGATCGGGAATGAAATTGCCCAGCACGTCCAGTTGATCCGCGCGGAACAGGCGGCTTTCCACCATTTTCTGCGCGGTGAAAGGCGTCAGCGCAATGGCTCGGGTAATGCCCGCAAACGTTCCCCGGCGGCGGTGCACCCCGATGGAGAGCGCATACAGCGCGCTGGCGGTCACGCTGTTGCGGTAACAGCGCCAGCGCACCGCGTGCAGCGTATTGCCCCATTTACAGCGCTCGCAGATAGCCCCGCGGGTGTAGAACAATCCATTCGGGCAGAGAAAACGCACGTTGTGCAGCGTCTGTACCACAGGCACGCCCTCCTCTGCCAGCACGCGGTACACCGCCGGAGAAATCAGCGGGAAAACGTTGTGAACATGGGCAACTTCGGGTCGGGTATTGCGAATCAAACGGCGCACCTCGCGTACCGCGCGCGGAGCATGCACCGCGCTCAGCCCCAGCGCCAGTTTCTTCAAAGGCGCGGCACGGCGCAGTTCCTCGTTGGTGCGGCGGTAGAAGATGACCTCATGCCCTGCCCGCTGAAGCAGACTGGCTTCGGCTTCGAACGCCAGCGTTTCGCCGCCCAGTTGCTGATAATCGTTGTGAATCAGCAAGACCCTCATCCCTGTTCTTCCTCTCCCGGGCGCATGGATGGCGCCGAGACCACATAAGACCCCACCAGCGCCAGCCCCAGGGTGATAAAAGCCTGCACCCCCGCCACCAGAACAGACTGCTCCACGCTGGTGTACAACAGGTCGAAACCCGCCAGCGCCGTCAACAGCGCCACCACCTCACGGAAAGGTCGCGTGGACATCCCCAGGTGCAACATGCCCATCCCGATGAGAATCAGCCCGCCCCGCATGGCAGGCGCAGGCACGGGAAAGTAAGCCACCGCCAGCGGTGCAACCGAGTACACCAGCAAAATCACCAGCCCGGAAGCAATCAGATAAAAGGTTGTACCCACCCATCCCGGCGGGGGCAATTCGCGCCAGTCGCCGGCAGGTTGCGCCGCACCCAGCACCGCCACTGCCATCCAGCCGGTCACCAGTTTGACCGCCGCCAGCCCCGGCGACCACACCCACAGGATATACGCGGCGGCAACGGCATACACCACCGCCAGCGCCATCAGCCCGCGCCGCCATTCCTGCCCCACCAGAAGATAAATGGCGGCCATCAGCGCCACCAGTTCCACCCCGCGGAAGACCCACTCCAGCGTCATCGCGTCACCTCCGCGCGCACCAGCGAGACGAACAGCGCCAGCAACACGAACACCCACAGCATGCCGCCGCTCCCCTCCAGCAAAGAGGACAGCAGGTCGAACACGCCCGCCACCCGCTGATACAGCCAGCCGATCAGGCGGTACAGCCATGTCAGCCCGAAAAAGTCGGAGAGGAACGCCCCGATCCGCTCACCGGAGCGCCGCACCGCTTCCGACTCGAACCACGCTGGAAATCGGCGGCGCGCCAGAATGGCAGCCCCCCATCCCAAAGCCACCAGCCCCAGCGTTGCCCCGCCGCCGATGAGGCTTTCGCGCGCAGGGTAAAGCGACATGCCCAGCACCCCCACCAGCCAGTAACCCAGAATCAGCACCATCAGCCCCAGCGGATAGACCACCTGAATCCAGCGCTCCATCTGACGCAGGGAATCTCCCTCCACAAAGGCAAAGCGCAGTGCCCCCAGCAGGAGCAAAGGCAGGGGCAGCAGGAACGCCCATTCCAGCGGCGAAAAGGCGCGCGGTAGAACCCCGCTCCAGCCCGCCGAAAGTGGCGTAAACGGCAGACCCGACATGCCCGCCAGCGCAATCAGCGGGAAGACCACCGTCCCCGGCTGCGTGGCAGAATACAGGAAAAACACCGATCCGGGCAGAATCAGCAAAATGCCCCACGCCAGACTGGCAGACGGTTGACCATGCACCACGCAGACCACTGCCATGCTTGCTGTGGCAATCAGCCAGAAGGGGCGCGCGGTGAGCACATCCGGCGCGGTCAGCCACGCCGCCGCGCTGTAGAGCGCCGCCAGTGCAAGAAGCGCCAGCAGACCTGTCTGCCACTCCGTCGGAATGGCTTCGGCGGGCAGGCGCGCCAGCACTGGCAGAACCGAAGCGGCAGACGCCATCCGCAGGGCGGTGCTCAATCCGCGTCGCGCCACAGGGCTTTGAACCGCGGTCAGGTGCAGAGGAAGCACCCCCAGACGCAATCCGCTGGCAAAGAGCAGGAGAAGCGCCTCACGCGGCGGGAGCGAGGCAAAAGTGGGGGGTAAATTTTGCCCGCGCACCAGCAGGATGGCGGTCAGAACCAGAAAACTGCCGCTCACCCGCACGGCAAAAGCGGTGACGGTTTGCAGTCCAATGCGGCGTTCGCGGCTGTTGGCTTGCAGGATGACCAGTTCGATCAGATCCATCAACGTCCAGGACAGCACCAGGCTGAGCAGATTGACGGCATACACCGCCAGCATGGCAACCGCCAGAATGCTGAGAATGCCCGCCCATGCCGGCGGGCTGACATCGCGCTGAAGCCGCGCCGAAGCGGTCAAAAGCGCTCCCAGCGCCAGCAGACTCAAACTCATCGTATACAGCCACGAAATGCTGTCCAGCCCCCAGATGGGGGAATCGGTGAACCGGGAGAGGGGCAGCCAGTTCTGCGCCACCACCTGTTGAGGCAGATGCCAGCGCAGGAAGAGCAAAAAGGCGCTCGCCAGCAGAGCGCTCAACACACCGCTCAGCCAGGCGTAGCCCACGCCGGGACGGGTACGCCGCAGGATGAAAATGACCAGCGTACCCAGCAGAAGCAAAGACGGAGGAATCAGCGCCAGCAAGGGTTAAATCACCTCTCCGGTCGTTCGTCTCAGGAAGCGTCCCATGCCGGGACGTCCGCGCCACTCCCCGCGCTGTACAATTATCTGTCCGCGCAACAGCACCGTTTCGGGAAAACCCTGCAACTCCCAGCCTTCGTAAAGATTGTAATCGGTGCGGTGATGAGCGTACTGCACCCCGTAGGTCACCTGCCGGGATGGATCCCAGAGGACGATATCGGCATCCGCGCCGGGGAGCAGGGCGCCCTTCTGCGGATACAGCCCGAAGATGCGCGCCGGTTGGGTGGCAGTGAGAGCGACAAATTGATTGGGGGTGAGCCGTCCCGCGCCCACGCCGTACGTCCACAGAATGGGCAGACGATCGCCCACCCCGGGCAAGCCGTTGGGAATGCGGGTAAAGTCGTCTTTGCCCAGTTCCTTGCCGGGGATGGCAACCCGTTTGCCCTCGTACTCAATGGGTTGTGTGCCGTCGTAAAAGAAAGGACAGTGATCTGTGGCAATGGCTTGCAGCGTGCCCTGCGCCAGCCCCTGCCACAGGCGTTCCTGATCGGCAGGCGTGCGCACCGGCGGAGAGCAAATCCACTTGGCGCCGTCGGGACGCTGCAGGTCTTCCTCGCTGAAGAAGAGGTACTGCGGGCAGGTCTCCCCCATCACCGGAACACCCTGATCGCGGGCATACGCCAGCATATCCACCTCGCCCGCGGCGTTCATATGCACCACGTAGAGCGGCGCTTCCGCCATGCCCGCCAGCGCCGCGCCGCGCAGAACGGCTTCCACCGCGCTCCATGCCGGACGGGTACGCGCATGCCAGATCGGCTCGGTGTGTCCCTGCGCCAGCGCTTCGGCAACCAGCAATTCGATGACATCGCCGTTCTCGGCGTGCATCAGCGTGAGAATGCCGTGCTTTCCCGCCACACGCATCACCCGCAGAATGTCGTCATCGGGCAGGCGCAGGCGGTTGTTGTAAGCGGTGAACACTTTGATCGAAGAAATGCCCTCTTCCAGCAAAGTGGGCAGTTCCGCCAGCGTGTCGGGGTAGATCCGGGTAATGTTCATGTGAAACGAGTAATCCACCGCCGCTTTGCCGCCCACCCGGGCATGCCAGGCTTCCACGCACTGACGCAGGGCAGGCATATCCTGGCTGACAAAATCAATCACCGTGGTGGTGCCGCCGAACGCCGCCGCCTTGTGACCGGTGTAGTGATCGTCCGAAGAAACCGTGCCGAACATGGGCAGGTCGAAGTGGGTATGCACATCCACCCCGCCGGGGAGCACCAGTTTGCCCTCCGCATCCAGCACTTCGGCATCGGGGGCGCTCAGGCTGGCGCCTATGGCGGCAATTTTCTCCCCCTCAATCAGGATATCGGCGCGGAAGGTCTCCGCGGCGGTAATCAGTGTGCCATTTCGAATCAACAGACTCATAGTGTCCTCCAGTCTCCGGCTGGCATTGCCATTGCAACTTTTTTGGATGATTTCAAGTATAAACCAAACCACAATTCGTGATATAAACATTAAAATAGTTGCAACACTCGAACTGCGCGGGAGAGTCCCATGAAGCCTCTGCAAATTTCCCCTTCGGGAAAGTGGCTGTTTCACGCCACCCCTCAGGGCAAAGTGATGGTGTGGGATATTTCCAGCGGCAATCTGCATGCCGTCTGTGATGGGCACTGGATTGGTCTTTCTCAGAATGAAGACACCCTCCTCACCCAGACACCCGAAGGCGTGAAAGCATGGGCGCTCCAGACCGGTCAGGAAATGGCGCTCACCGCGCTAAACCCGGACACATTTCCCCTGCACCAGCGGGTGCTGGTGCACAAACAGCCCTACACCCTGCAACTCGACCTTCAAGATGCTTTCACCGGCGAAACGGTCTGGAATTTCCGCTTTGCACAGGACCCCCGCTACCATGCCCGTCTGGAAGCCTGCACGCTGGCGCCCGACGACCGCTCCCTGCTGATCACTCTGGCTGGCGAGTTCACCGGTCAGGCATGGGCGCACGGCTATGTGCTGGACATTTCCAGCGGCGGAAGGCGGCTGAAATTCAAGGTCAACCGCCACCAGCCCCCCTCGTTTTTCTCCTTCTCTCCTCCCCCGCTTCAGGTGCTTGTGCCGGATGAGATGTACCACCTCACCCTGATCAATCTGGAAAGCGCTCACATCGAACAGGATGTATGGGTCAGCGGATTTTCGGGTGTAGCGGCGTTCTTCCCCCTGTTGCCCGCCGTGCTGGCGGTAAGCGTGTGGGAGCCGGTAGTGGATCCAGCCATCTCACCGTTTTCGGTACAGTTTCTCGACCTGCGCCGCACCAGCGGCGATCGCATGCGCCGCGCCGCGGTGATTGCCGAGTTTCGAGAAAGCCATCCGGTGTACGACATGGTCTTCACCCCCGACGGGCAGACGCTGGCAGTGCTGGTCAGCACCGGCGCCATCCACCTGTGGAATCTGGCACAGGGACGCATCGAGCGCACGCTGGAACTTTAAAGCGTGGATTCAGCCCGGCTTTCCCTGCGCCAGCCGATCTGCCAGCGCGCGGATTTCCTCCCGCAGGGCAATCTTCTCCAGCCAGTGGGCGGGAATGCCCGCCTCCCCATAAAAAGCACCTGCAAATTGCCCGCACACTGCCGCCGTGGTGTCGGCATCCTCGCCCAGATGGGCGGCGCGCAGGACGGCATCGGCAAAACTCTGGCTGTGCCAGAAGCACCACAGCGCCGCCTCCAGCGTATGCACCACATACCCCGAACTGCGAATTTTCGCCTCCGGTCTGTCCATGTACTTGCCGCGCGCAATGGCGGTTATGCGTGGACTGCCGCGGAAGGTCTCGGAATCGCCCAGCAGGACCTGTTCTTTCGGTTGACCAGCCAGCGCCCGCACCAGCATGCGCGCCATCAAACGGCAGGCATCCACGCACTCCGCCGCGCCGTGCGTGGTTCGCGAACTCTCGGCGCTGTAGTGCTCAGCCGCATCGAGATCGGGGTAATAAAACAGGGGCACCGGCGCCAGGCGCATGATACAGCCATTCCCGGCAGAATACGGGTCGGTCGAACCGGCAAACGGCTCTCCCGTCAGCCGGTAGCGTTCCAGCGCCGCCGCCACCGTCCCGCCAATGTCGAAACAGTACCCCGTACTGCTCCAGTACCCCTCATCCCGCCACCGGCAGTAGCGTTCCATCTGATCGCGAGCATCGAAACCGTTGCACTCCACCAGGCTGGACGCCAGACACAGCGCCATTGAGGTGTCATCCGTCCACTGCCCGGGTTTCAGGTAAAACACTCCCCCGCCCACGATATCGGTCAGAGGTTCAAAACTGCCGCGCGCCCGAAATTCGAGCGTCGTCCCCAGGGCATCGCCCACCGCCAGTCCCAGCAGGCAACCGCGAAAACGGTTCAACAAATCCATACAGCCACCTCCTACCGGGTCTGCGCGCTTGCCGAGGCAACCATGACCGGCACATTCCCCGTCTGCGCCAGCATGCCGCCAAAGGTCTGGGCTTCTGCGCTTTGCGTGTCGAGCACATTCTTTGCCCAGCGGTAACTCACCGACTGGTAAAGCAGTTCCGCCTCAATGGTAAAAGGCGCGCCAGCCGGGTTCACGGGAATGCGGTACTGCACGGTATCGCCCCCGCCGGTAAAATCGGGGTCGTTCAGGGCATCGCCAACCACTGCCGAAACACGGGGCGGCTGGGACTTGTTAAAGCCGCGCGGTAGCAGTCGGTTATCCTTGATGTACGAGGCGGCAAGCAACTGGTAGGTGGTCACCTTACCGGTTTCGGTCTGCATCACCGGCTCGTAAATCTGCACCTGATCTGCCGCGGTGATGAGGGTGTAATGCGGTTCATAAGTTTCGGGGTTTTCATCGCTGGCATTGCCGTAAATCTTCCCGTCGCGCTCGTACCCGCCCGACTCAAACACCACCCTGCCGGACGCATCCTTCACGGTGACATGAAGCCAGGCCCGCCGCGAGGGGAATGAAGTGGGGAACTTATGTCCGGTGAGCAGGTCCACGCGCACGGCAAACTCCAGGTTATCGCCCTCCTGCCGGGGTGAGGTGATGGCAAGAGTGGCAGTACGGGTTTGCAGGTACTCGGTGGTCCGGGCAATGTGAGCATCCAGCCCTGTGCCGCCGGGGTTGCGCACGCCCTCCACCTTGCCGTCCTTCAGCAGGGTGAGCAGGAAGACATTGCCGCCGGTAAAGGTGTGGCGGTAAAAGGGCTGATAGGTATTCTGCGGGGTGATGTTGGAAACAGGCGCAGAGCCTGCCGCGGCGGGCATATGGCAGTCCTGACAGGACGATTGCTGCGCAAAGTCCGAAGCCAGCCACTCGCTGAAGGGCGTCTGCTCGTAAAAGAGGGCATCCTCTCCGCTCAACGAGCCATCGGCGGTGATGTAGTTCAGGTACAGTTCGTGGCAGGTGGCGCACAACTGCGACTGGCGCACATGCTCGCTCTGCACGGCAAGGTATCCTGAAGCGGCTTGCATGGTCTGGCGGTTCTGCTCGCTGATGGGAAGCGCCCCGTACAGCAGACGCTCTCCCATTGCAGTGACCGTGTCAATTGCCATATTACCGCTGTGGCGCAGTT
>Ga0116210_1002709_pt1 | contig 10450 bp, 8 predicted proteins | sample TshhotsprinmetaG_FD_94483 | JGI IMG/M metagenome (GOLD analysis project Ga0116210, IMG submission 94483) | Hot spring microbial communities from South Africa to study Microbial Dark Matter (Phase II) - Tshipise hot spring metaG | ecosystem: Environmental > Aquatic > Thermal springs > Hot (42-90C)... | reverse complement strand
ATGTTGTTCATCACTTCATCGCCCAAGCCGATGGCAAAGATCACTGCCCCCTGTCCGCGATAGGCACTGCCATCGGATTGGCGGCAGGGATTACATCGACCTGAATCCAGGCACGGGTGGTTTTCTGTGCCGGGCATGATGATATGGCCTGCTTCAGCATCCCCCATTGCTAAACAACCGACAAAATCCGCCATATCGCGGGCGTAATCATCGGCGTCATAGAGCGAACCGCTGCGGTGACGGCTGGATACGTCTTGATCTTGACAAAGAGGTAAGAGAGCGGAGTCCATGGATGCCTGCGGGCAGAAGCCTACGGGGTAGGTATCGTAATTCGTGATATTATCCTCTTCCTGCCGATCGGTGGCATTTGCCATGCCGTCGGTCAAGAGAACCACGACCCACAAAGCATCTTCGCGAGGATCCAAAGAGAACATATTGCCGGCACGTAATAGCCCTCCGCCAATGTTGGTCGTTGCCTGATAAGACCAATCGCCTGTTTCCCAGCAAGAGTTGCAATCAAAAAAGCCTGAGTAAAAAGAATCCTCGGCAGCCACATAACCCTCCTGCGTTGTATCTGTAGGAGGCGAAGCAAAGCTCTCCGGCACATAATACAAACAAGGCCCTTTTTCGATCAGCATTGGACTGCCGGGATTATTAGGGAATTCAAAGCAGTAACCGGGCTTATTGAGATCATTGAGGTCACGCAGGTCCGAAGCCTTCAAGTCACGAATGATGCTTTCAGCCGTAGCCCGATCCCTGACCCAACCCTCGGTGCGCACAAAGGTTCCCAAATCTTCCCAATTTTGGCGATAATGGGCGCCGCCTGGTGTATTACTCACCCAGCCGTTAGCGAAGGTGACAATTGCAAGGCGATCCTCCTCCAAGGCTTCGGGTTTATCTAGGACGCGCCCCACAAAGGTCAACGCAGCCCGTTTGACCTGCTCGAAAGGTTGACATTCCCCCGGATAGCCATCCGTTCCGTTCGGATCGAGATAATTGCACACCGAAGGATCGCGCAGACAAAAAAAGTACTGGTCATGCGGTCCTGGGATTGGAAGTTCCCCATTAAGCAATTGTTGGCATAACCTTGGGTCATCAACGCCGGGGCGGAAAACCGGTGCGTCAAAGGTCATCGAGTCGGAGATATCGATCACCAGAACCACATCCACCGAGGCAGCCTCCGCAATGGAGCTGGCACTCACCCGCAAGGTCTGTACACCAACCAGATGGAGAAAGATCGTCGGCACATCTAACGAAGTTGTCACGCGGGCAAGTTTGCGCCGTGGTGTGGTACAGAGCTGGGGATCATTGCTGCTTCCCCCACCGCCGGCGCTGCTACATTGACCCCAAAAGACACCATGCGCATAGTTGCACTCCGCCTCGCAAGTTTGTACCGTTACCGTGTACATGTCTGTAGCAATGCCGTTTAATTCGATGGCTTCGGCTGCCACTGCGGTTAAGTCTTGCAACTGACGCATCTCGCGAAATTGTCCCGAAGCCGCTAAGGAAGCGGCATCCACCGCTTGGCGCAGATGTCCGTAGTAAATGAAAAGCTGGCCTACATCCGTAGTTAGCCCCACGATGGCTAGGAGAACTAGAAAAGCAACTGCCACCAAGATCAATGCCTGGCCGCCTTCCCGCTGCCGTTTTGCAGCGTTCACTCTCATGGCTCGGGGGTCGGCGTTGGTTCGGCAGAGCTGTTGGGCATCACTGCGTACGGCCGCAGCAGAATCGGGTCGGGGACGAATGCAGTTATCCATGGCAACTTTAACTTTTGGTCATACGAATAATAGAGCTCAACTAAAACATAGCCCGTGTTGGGGGCAAAACCGCGCAGTTTGGCTTGCATCTCGGCAGTGGAGAAACTCGAAGATTGATTGCGAGTGCCGGTAAAATCCTCCGCCATTGACCAACCCGCCTCGCCGACATCCTCGGGGAAGCGGGCAGCAATAACACCGCTCGGTCCATCTACACTGAATACCGAAATGATGACGTCATCTCTTCCATTTGCCAAGTCTAAACTCACCATGGGAGCTTCACGGTTCAGCTCGCGGTTGACCAAGCAGGCGGTTTGGCGGTAGAAATCCAAGGTTGCTTCACAGTTGGTAACCATATCGCGAGATTTATAATCCGAGTCCGAGGCATAACGGGCGGCATTACGCACTGCATCTTGAATGCTCATATATTCATTCAAGAGGAAACCAAATTCCAGCAAACCCGAAAGGACAATGAGCAGGACCGGCAAGAGGATGGCGGTCTCGACCAGCCCTTGTCCTTTGCGGGGTTGCGAGCTTAATAGACACCCTCGGCACGGGTTAGAAAGCTTCATGTTTTGATTATAGTAATTATTATCGATAAAAGCAATACGATATCCTAACAGAATTGAAAGTAAGTTATTTTTTCGGTGTCTTAGTCGGCTTACTTTGTCCCGGTGGTTGTGGGGGACTTGTGGGTTTGTTAGGGTTGGGTGGTTTCGGCGTGGGCTGGGGCGGTTTAACTTGCGTCGGTTTGGGTGTCTTGCTGGGGATGATCACTTGGGTCGGGCGGTGGGTGTTGGTCGGGCGCGGCGTCAGGCTAGGGCGTGGGGTTGGCGTCTGGGTTTGCCGTTGTAAACCAGGTGGCAGGCTCTCTTGAGTAGCCGTCCAGGAAGGAGGCTGGATGACCGGAAGGGATGGTGTGGCGCTTGACGGGATTGCCCCTGCGGGTTGAGTGGGGGAAGCTGCGCTGGGCGCTGTCGGTGTCGGTGTCACCGTGGCGGTGGCTTCGGCGAAAAGTGAGATCGCTGTTGATGATGCTTGCTCAGAGGCTGCTTGAGCTTGTTGAATCGCTTGGGCTAACGACAACGGCATGTCGCTTTCTAGCCCAGCGAGGACTGTAATTTGGTGCTGCAGGCGAGTTTGGATGTCCTCGTTTAACTGCTGGGCTTGAAGGGGTTGAGTGTGAACCGCTTGTTTGACTTCTTGTAAAGCTAAGTGGAGTTGCACTTGATAATTGGTTAAAGCTAGTGGTACCTCATCATAGCGGCCGTGTTCAGAGAGCTGTTTGGCTTCATCCAAGCGTCGTTCGGCAAACTCCATGCGCAAACGCGCTCTCTGGCTGGCTTCTAAGGTGAGAGATAAACGCGTTTCCTCGATGGCTGCTTTGACCGCATAGAGAGAGTCGCCGGGTAAGCTGTCTTGCGAAGCTAAGGCGATCCCGCTAAGGGAAAATCCTATAAGGCAGATGAGAATCAAAACTAAGCCGCTCCATGCCAAAGTTGAGCGGTTGACAAAACTGCCGAAACGGCGTTGAGCCAAGCGAGGTTGTGCCCGTTTTGCTGAAAGCGCTTCAGCTTGGATAGATCTCATTATCCTCTCTTGTAGGATGAGCTGGCGTTGGGGAGAGTGAGATAGACGCCCTCGCTGGGAACGAACCAATAAGGCGCTTTCAAGCAGGGGATATAGCTCGTGGCGCAGATGCGGGTAGGGTTCAATAGCTTGCTCTAGGGTTTTGCCTCCCTGGAGCATTCTTTCTAGGCAGTGCTCTAATGCGTTTGCGAGTTCGCTGGGTTCAGTCATGTTTCGCCTCTTTCCATCAAACGGCGCAGGGCAGCGAGGGCGCGATACTGCAAGATCCGCACCGCCCCATTCGATTTGCCCATCACCTGAGCGGTCTCCTCGTGGCTGAGGTCATTCAAAAAGCGCAGCACCAAGACGGTACGGTAATCGGGTGGCAGCTTGAGTAAGTAGCGGTGCAGATCGGTCAAGTCTATATTGCCAAAGGGCAATGACGGCTCTTTAGCAATGGAGTTTTCTTCATCTCCTTCCAGGAATGCAACTTCTGAGTCTCTGCTTTTCTGCTTGCGATAATGGTCAACCAGCCGATTACGGGCGATCCGGTAAAGGAACACGTAAAAGGGGACATTTTTGTTCGCTTGATACTGCGATAAACCTCGCCAGAGGTTCAAAAACACATCTGCAGTCAAGTCTTCTGCATCCTGTTCGTGGCTCACATGAGCATATAAATAACGATAAATCGCTTCTCCATGGCGGCGGTACACTTCTGCGAAAGCTTCGGATTTTCTTTTTGTGCGAGCGCAACCAATTCTTGGTCTGTTTTGTTTTGCCAATCTGGCATTCATCCTACCCTATAAAACGTATCATTATGAAAATCCATTACACACCTTGCAGAATTGTCAGGTTATAGATAATCGCGTAAGTGGCGGCTGCGAGTGGGGTGGCGGAGTTTGCGCAACGCTTTTGATTCAATTTGGCGAATTCGCTCGCGAGTTACGTTGAAGTATTGTCCCACTTCTTCTAGGGTGTGATCTTTGCCATCTAGCAAGCCAAAGCGCATCTCAAGCACTTGGCGCTCTCGTTCCGAGAGCACGGCTAACGCATTTTGGATCGATTCGCGCAGCATCTCGCGGGCGGCGGCATCCATCGGTTCAATGGCATCCTGATCTTCGATGAAATCACCCAATTGACTGTTGTCCTCACTGCCCACCGGGCTTTCCAGAGACATCGGTTCTTCGGCTGCTTGAAGAATGCGCTCGACTTTGACAGCTGCGCGCTGCCAGCGGCGGCGCACATCTGGCGGGATAGGAGTGCCTTCTGCCAGACAGCGGTGGATGATTTGCTCATCCTTGGGATCGAGAAAGCCAGCCTCCAGTGCCATTTCGTCATTGCCCGGTTCACGGCCTAGTTGTTGCAGTAAACGGCGTTGAATGCGTAAGAGGCGATTGATCGACTCGAAAACGTGAACTGGGATACGGATGGTGCGCGCTTGGTCGGCAATCGAACGGCTGATGGATTGCCGTATCCACCATGTGGCATAGGTGCTGAATTTATAACCCCGAGCTGGATCGAACTTCGCAACGGCGCGCAGCAGACCGATGTTGCCTTCCTGAATCAGGTCTAAAAAGGCACTGCCTCGCCCGATATAGCGCTTCGCAACCGAGACGACTAAGCGCAAATTCGCGCGAATGAGGGCATATTGGGCTTCCGCAGCAGCGGAGCGGATCTCTTCGATTTCCTGTCGGAAAACTTCCTCATCGGGAGGAAAACCTTTTAGGCGATTTGGCGTTGGGAGGTCTTTCTTACTTGCTACGTAATCGCTCAAAGCCGCCACGGATGGATGAGGAAAGAGGTACAAGTGCACATACACCGAAAACACATAACGCGCTAAAGTATCCCAACGGCGGTCTTCTCCCCATCTGCCGTTGTCCAAGTAAGAGCGCACGTAAGAAGGAGAAGCAAGATTCCAGCTCTGGCGCAGTGCCCGCGCTTCTTGAAGGACTGGTTCCAAGTCGGGACGTTCGTACTTTAAGCGTTGGGTATCTTCTTTTACCCGCTTCCAAGCTGTGCGCGTCTCATCCAACAGGGCGTGGTAGTAAGCCGAGGCAGTTTTCTGAACCGCCTTGATCTCACTCGGGATGAGCAATTCAAGACGGCGCAGGCCGTCCAAGCGGGTTGCCAGCCAGAATTCCCGATCAGCGTCTAAAAGCTCGATGCCACCGATCTCTTTGAGATACAATCGTACGGGGTCTTCCCCCAATTCGGAGAGCAGGCGCGGGTCTTCCAAGATGTCAAGGGGCTCTTCAGCAACGATTTTCTCCAATTCCTCGACCTCTGTGGGCAGAGGCTCTTGATCGGCTTCTTCTAAGTCGGTGCTCTCCAAATCTACCAAGAGATGATCAATTTTCTGGGGAATAAAAAAACCTTCTAACGAATTGCTTTTAGCCTCTTCAGCTAATTGGGGTGTGGAATTTCTCTTTCTTCTCATTTGAGACGGGCTCATACCAACCTCTTCTATTAATCAACGAACAGATACCCATGGTAGGGCGTCAGTGACTGGTGACTTTCTTCAGCGCTTTATCCAACTTATAGCGCGTTTGAGTCAGGGACAGGATTTTCTGCTGAAAGGACGGATTAGCCGAGGGATCCCCTTCCTGCAGGGCAAAACGCAAGTAGTCTAACTGTTGAGTGAGATTGCGTTGACGTCGTTGAAGCACGGCTCGCAATAAATCGTCTAACAACCGTTGGGGAGTTGCTTCCAATCCGTCACTTTTTTTGAGGATTTCTTCGCTCATCTCCAGCAGGGGCAGGGAGAGGTGCTGGAGGATATATGGGAGGGGTTCCAAGAGGTCTTGTTCCAACGATTCTTGCAATAGTCGTAACAAGGTTTGGTGTTCGGCGGACGAAAAATCGCTTGGCGACAAACGTTCTAGCCCTTCTTCCTGAAGCGCCCGATCTAAGCGGTAGAGCAGATCGGGATAGCGCAGTAGAACGCCGAGAATATGCTGTTCCAAGTTGAGCTGGTTTTGAACGAGGGGAGGGAGCGGAGAGGGGGTAGGCGTGGGAGCAGTCTCGCCTTTCTGCCGTCGCTGGCTGGGCTTGCGTGGCGAAGGGAGCCTAGCTAGTAAGATGCGTTCATCCACGCGCAACAGGCGGGCTAGATGTTGTAAATAGGTGTCTCGCTCGATGGGATTGGGGATTTCCTTAATCAGCGGTAAGACGTAGCTGGCAACTTCACTTTTCTGCTTGGGGTCGTTTAAGTCCCGTTGAGCGGCGAGGGTTTCCATTACATGCACCACAATGGGTCGAGCTTTGGCAATGATCTCTTCCCACTTTCCAGCATCCTCTTGCACCACCTCATCAGGGTCCAGTCCTGCCGGTAGGGTTGCGACGCGGATATCCGCTTGTAAACGCCCTTCCCAGCGCAATAAACCGCGGCTGTCGAAAACCAGTTCTTGGCTTTGTCCCATCGCCTGGCGGGCGATTTCCAAGCCTCGCAGCGTTGCCTTTTCACCAGCGGCATCTGCATCCAAAGCGAGTACGATCCGTTTGGTGAAGCGTTTGAGCAGGTAAAGCTGCTCCTCGGTGAGGGCAGTGCCCATCGGTGAGACAACATTGGTGAAACCTGCCTGATGCAAAGCGATCACATCCAAATAGCCTTCCACAAGGACGGCTTGATCTTTAACCCGAATGGCACGCCGCGCCAGATCCAAGCCGTACAAGATGCGACCTTTGTCAAAGAGAGGGGTTTGGGGGGAGTTAAGGAATTTTGGTACGTCTTGGGGATCAACAATCCGCGCTCCAAACCCAACCATCCGACCCTGTTCATCCCGGATTGGGATCATAATTCGGTGGCGAAAGCGGTCATGAAGATTGCCCTGCTGGCTTTTGCTGACCAAGCCAGCTTGCATCAACACTTGCGTATCTACTCCCTTGGTGGAAAAGTGCTGAATCAAAGCGTCCCACCGATTCGGGGCATAGCCGATGCCGAAAGCCTCGAGAGTCTCATCACGCAGCCCTCTGCTGCGCAGATAATCCCAGGCTTGTCTGCCGGTTTCAGTGTTCACCAACTGATGTCGGTAGAATGTCACTGCATCTTCCAACAAAGCCCGCAAGTTTTCGTGTTCTTCGCGCTCGGCTGCCTCTTGCGGGGTGAGCGGTTTGAGCGTCACGCCTGCCCTGTGGGCGAGGATTTGTAACGCTTGGGTGAAGTCAACACCCTCTTTTTTCATCACAAAGGCAAAAATATCTCCCCCTTCGTTGCACTGTCCAAAGCAGCGCCACGTGCCGCTCTCAGGGAAAACGACAAACGCCGGCGTGCGCGTGTTGCTGTGAAAGGGACAAAAACCTATGTAATTCTTGCCCGTGCGCCGTAGAGAAACGCTTTCGGAGACAAGAGCGACAATATCTAATCGCGACTTGATTTCTTCGATTACTGACACCTTTTCTCTATATTATACATTCATCTTCTCTATATACCGCCTTCACAATTCCTTAATAACCTTTGTCTAAAATGCTCTTCAGAGAACTGGTGAATCACGACCCCACACAGTGAGTTTTCGGCGATTTTGAGTGGGGCAGCGCTCTCAATCTTGGATCATCTCGGAGGTAATCCATGACCCTTAAAAATTTTCTTCTTGACATCGTCATCTTTATCACCGCGTTGATTGCCTTTGAGCCGCGGCTCACCGGCATCTCGTTGCATGAATGGCTGAGCTTGGCATTGGGCATCGTCCTTCTTGTCCACCTTTTGTGGCACTGGGATTGGGTGATTAACGTGGGCAAACGCTACTTTCAGCGTCTATTTCACCTTTCTAGGTTCAAATTCGTGATAGACCTTTTGCTGTTGATCGCCTTTGTCTTGGTCATGCTGAGCGGCATCTTGATCAGCCGTAGTCTCTTGCCGCTCGTCGGTATTCAAACCAACCATCATTCGATATGGACAAGGATCCATTCGCTGGCGAGTGATTTGACTTTTCTATTAATGGCGGTTCACTTAGGGTTAAACTGGGATTGGATCGTTTGCGTCTTCAAACGATATGTCTGGAAACCATTATGGAGTGGCGGGACGACTTTATCGAACGTCACCAAAGCGGCTTCCGAAGCCTGTCAGCAAGCTGCGGAAGGATCCCTGCGGAGGTAATCATGAAAACAATCGGGCGCCTGACTGTGTTGATCTTGGTGATCGGTTTGATCACTATCGGGTTGTATGCCTTCTTCCAAAGCTCGGCAGTGCAAAATTGGATTGGCCTGGTAGCTAATGGTGGGCGCGGCCGCTGGGCTGAGCGAGCCGGTGACAATCCCTTATCGCTCAAAAGCGATCAAGATTCATGGGATGGAAACGGCCAAGGGCGCGGCTTTGGGGCTGGGAGGAGAGAAGGTGGCGCCTTCGGACGCAGCGAAGGTTGGCGCGGAAACCCCGCTAGCATAGGCGATAACTTTGGCACGACTATCGGTTGGCTGAGTTTGATCGGGAATCTGCTCCGCTTGGCGATCCTGATGGCAGTGGTAATCGGCATGGTCAAAATTGGGCGTTGGATCGGCAAAAAACTAAAATCCGCCCCCCAATCAAAGAACAGTGAAGGTCAGCCTGAGCTGCTATAATAAAAACATGGTTTCAGACTCTTATGATAACTTTTCTTCTCCAACCCGGTATGATCAGAGCGGCGCGATGAGCCGGCGAGCCTTCCTAGATGAAGCCGTGACAGAGTTTCGCAAGTTTCAGCGCTATGGACATCCTTTTGCATTTCTAATCCTCGATATAGATGAGTGGGGGGCGTTCAATGAGCGCACTTCGCCGCAGGTCGCGGAAGAAATCTTGAAACAACTCGTTACAGCACTGATCCAAATGCTGCGTGAACACGATTGCATCGGGCGGTTGGGCAGCGAGGAGTTTGGCATCCTGCTATTAGAGACCGACCGCCCAGCCGCGCAGCTCACTGCTGAGCGTTTGCGCCAAAATTGTGCCGATTTGGTCTTCAGCGCAGCGGAGGGAAGTTATACCCTAACAGTTAGCATCGGCGGCAGTTTGCCGCTTGCTGCTGATCAATCGTTTGAAAAAGTGTTTTTACGTGCCGACCAAGCCCTACAGCGTGCCAAACAAAATGGGCGCAATCGAGTGGAAATTGTCGAATAGGAGCGCGGTTTAAAGAATGGGGTTATCTAAGGGGGCAGGATAGTAAAGCTGGTGTAGTGATAGGCGATCTTGTCCTGATACAGCCCTAAGGTATCGCTGCCGTTTTCCACGCGGCCGCGTGGGGAGACTGCTCGCCAGCTAAACCAACGCGCACTGCCTTGACCGCTGTAGGCGAGATGCGTGAAGGTTGCGTTTGGCAACAACTGATTGAGAAAACTGTCATACCAAGCCCGCAGGGCTGTTAAGCCTTGAATTGTGCGGGCAGCGCTGACATGCACTGCGTCTGCCATGTAGAGAGAAAGAACTGCGTCAGGATTGTGGGTGTTCAAAGCGTTGATCAACTGCTGGGTGATGTCGGCTGCGGGCGGTGCATAGGACCATGGGTAATCACGGATGATATTCCAAACTTCTGGCAGATATTTGCGTGTGTTTGACCATTCCCAGAAGTTTGCTGCGCTTAGTCCCAAGCTCTGAGCGGTAGTGAGAAAATCCAAAACTTCGGTGGGGCTTGCCGCCCAACTGCCACTGCGGTAGGCAGAGCCGACGGGGATGATCGGACGGAAGGGGGACAGGGCTTGAAACTCCATCACCGAGCGGCGCAGTTGGTCTGCCGGATTATGCGCTCGTTCCCAATAAACCTGGGGCATGTTGTAGTCGCAGTGCTCTAAAAATTCCTTCCACGGCACCTGAGGATGATAGGTTGGGTAGCGATAAGAACACAATGCGATAGGTAAGGAGGGATACGCATTGCGCAGCCGTTTCATGAACGTGCGCGCCGCTGCGTCTTTGCCAGCTTGTTTGTACTCCCCTTCGACATCCAAAGCATAACCCTCTAAATTGAGCTGTCCGATGCGTTGAATGGCTTTATCCGCCTCGCTGATAGGTTCGTTTCCGTAGAGGTAATGCCATCCCCACACCCGAATGCCCTTTTGGCGTAAGGCGTTTGCCAGCGGTGGCACAAGATCGACGTTATTGACGATATTATAGCTATATGCGCCATCTGCCACCTTGATCAACACATGGGTGAAATTGGCTTGTT
>Ga0116210_1002706_pt1 | contig 10469 bp, 6 predicted proteins | sample TshhotsprinmetaG_FD_94483 | JGI IMG/M metagenome (GOLD analysis project Ga0116210, IMG submission 94483) | Hot spring microbial communities from South Africa to study Microbial Dark Matter (Phase II) - Tshipise hot spring metaG | ecosystem: Environmental > Aquatic > Thermal springs > Hot (42-90C)... | reverse complement strand
AGGGCTTTCAAAATCTTCTCGGGCGTGATCGGCAGATCTCGAATGCGCACGCCGACGGCGTCGTAGATGGCGTTGGCCACCGCCGGAATGGTCGCCGCCAAGCTCCCTTCGCCCGCCTCTTTTGCGCCGAACGGACCTTCGGGATCGATCGTTTCGACGATGATCGTTTCGATGGACGGCGAATCCACCGCCGACGCCGTCTTGTACTCGAGCAGCCCCGGATTCATCGTCAACCCCTTTTCGAAGATCTGCTCCTCGGCGACCGCTTGGCCCAACCCCATCCAGACCGAACCTTCGACCTGCCCTTCGACGGTCAGAAGATTGATGGCGCGTCCGCAATCGTGCGCGACCCAGATCTTGTCGACTGTGAACTGGCCGGTTTCGGGATCGACCGTGACTTCAGCGACTTGAGCTGAGTAAGAGTAGGCGACGCCTGGACCGACGCCCGCGCCGCGAAAATTCCCGCCCTGCGCTTCGGGCGGCGGCGTGTACGATCCTTTGCCGATGAGCGTGCCGCCTTGTTCGATAGCTGCCATCAACGCCTCTTGATAGCTGATGGCGCGTTGCGGTTCGTCTTGCGGAAAGATCTTCTCGTTGCGTGCGACCAGCCTTTCGGGACTCTCGCCGAGGAGTTCGGCGGCGACGCGAAAGAGCTGCCGCTTGATGTCGCGCGCCGCTTCGCGCGCGGCGTTTCCGGCCATGAACGTGACGCGCGACGAGTAGGAGCCAAGGTCCACGGGCGTAATCGCCGTGTCGGCTGCGATGACGCGCACGCGATCGAGCGCGACGCCTAATTCTTCGGCGACGATCTGCGCGTGAATCGTCTCCGTCCCTTGGCCGATCTCCGCCGCGCCCGTGTAGACGGTGACGCCGCCGTCGTAATCTATTTTGATCGAGACGTTGGAGTGCGGCATCTTGGAACGGATGATCGAGTTGGCCGCGCCCGAAACGTAGTGCGAGCCGCCGATGCCGACGCCGCGCCCGAAGGGGAGTTTGCCCCGTTTGTTCTTCCAATCTGAGGCTTCGATGACGCGCCGCAAGCATTCATCGTAGCCGTAGCTCGTCACGCGCAGCGAGTTGACGGTGAACGTGTTCGGGCGCAGACAGTTCTTCAAGCGAAGCTCCGCCGGGTCCATGCCGATCTCTTCGGCCAGCATGTCGAGTTGCGATTCGAAGGCGAAGCGGATACCGACCGTGCCGTGCCCGCGCATCGGCCCGCACGCCGGTTTGTTCGTCAGCACGCGGTAGCCATCGTATTTGATGTTCGGGATGTCATAGATGGCCGCGAGCAGCGCGCCAGCGTAAAGGATCGTCACCACGCCGTATGAACAATACGCTCCGCCGTCTTGAATAACTTTCGCTTCGACCGCCGTGATGCGCCCGTCTTTGGTGACGCCCGTCTTGAGTTCCATGTACTGTTCAGGGCGCCCGCGATGCGCGTAAAAGACCTCTTCGCGCGTGAAGGTGAATTTAACGGGCCGACCTGTTCTCTTTGAAAGAAGACACGCAGCGATCTCGTGTGTGAAGGTTTCGGATTTGCCGCCGAAGCCGCCGCCGACAAACGGTTTGATGACGCGAATCGAAGACATCGGGATGCCGAGCACTTCGGCGAGCGTGCGATGGACGTAGTGCGGCGTTTGCGTCGAGGTCCAGAGCGTCACGCGCCCGTCATGTTCCCAATGGGCCACGCAAGCGTGCGGCTCCATCGGCGCGTGCGTCACGCGCGGCTGGAAGAAACGATCGAAACGGACCGCGCCGCCCGATTCGATGGCCTCGCGAAAGCCCCGTTCGACATCGCCGAAATGGTGGTGGTATTCCTTCTCGATGTTGCGTTTTCTATCGGCGTGGATCCACAGGTTGGGATCCTCGCAGGCCATCGCCTCTTCGGGAGTGAGAAAAGCGGGTAGGACCTCGTACTCAACTTCGATGAGATCGAGAGCCTCTTCGGCGATCTGTTCGGAGACGGCGCAAACGGCGGCGATCTCGTCGCCGACGTAACGGACTTTGTCGATGCAGAAGGCCGTTTCATCATGCCCGATGGGCAGAATGCCGTAGCGCGCCGGCGCGTCTTTGCCCGTCACCACTCCCATTACGCCCGGCAACCGTTCGGCCTTTGAAGTGTCGATGCGCAAGATGCGCGCGTGCGCGTGTGGCGAACGAAGTATCTTGCCATAAAGCATGCCGGGCAAGCGCAGATCGTCAGCGTAAAGAGCCGTGCCGGTCACCTTCGGCGGGCCGTCGGTCATTGGCACACGCTTGCCGATCGTTGAAAAATCGCTCATCGCAGCCTCCAGCGAGTCGAAGTCGAAAGCCAGCTTGGACAGGCTAAATGATAGCAGGTTTCCCGGGCGAGTGCCGCGCGCAGTCGAAGACCGACGCGGATCTTCCGATGGAGGCTGCGCCGCTTTGTGCCCCATAGAGAAGAGGACCGAAAACGATAGGCGAAAGGGGGATCTCCTCAGGCCCTTTCGCCCATCCGCCAGCGGTTCTCCGCGCAAGTCGGTTCATTGCGGCGAACCGATCATGCTCAAGAGCAAGCGTGATTCGGCGGCTTGTCTGGTGGCCGGCGCGAAGTTGTAATTCCGTTTCTTGCCGTCGGCCTTTTTGATCCTGATGTGAAAAGCGCCGATGTCGTTTCCGACGAAGCGATTCATCTTCGCTTCGTCCAGCTCGTTGAGCGGAACTTCGTAGCTATCGCCGCCGTTGTCGCTTTCGAAGATGACTTTGTTTTTGGAGATGTAAAGCGACCCTTCGCAGTAGTCCTGAAAAGTGCCGTTGGCGTGATCGTGGTAGACGCGAAAGATCGCACTCCCGCCGCGTTCGATGGCCGAACGCATGGCGCGTGCCGCGCCGCCGACGTCAGCCTTTTCATACAACAACATCGGCCCGAGCAGTTGATACGCTTCTGGACGCGAAGGATCGAGGCGGATCGCGCGCGTAAGGAGAGCGATCGTTTCATCCGGTCCAACCGATTTGTCGAGCGCGCGCTCCATGAGGTCATCGTATGATGGCGATCGCGCGGAAGGCACGTCACGCGGCGCTTCGTCTGCGTCGCCGCCGAAGGTCGTGATAACGTGTTCGCTGATCGCGCCGAGCAACGAGCGCGTGCCACCGGCGGCGGCGATCTCGCGGCTGATCGCTGGCGTCAGAACGAATTGAACACCGCGCGCTTCGACGATCTGTTCGACCCGCGCCGACGGCACGCCGCTTTGCAACAGCGTGATGATCTCATTCTTGGTCAACGGCGGCCCCTTGATGAGGTTGGCTGCAGGACGCGACGGCGTGTTGGCCGCGCCGTTTGCCACGGGCGCAGCACCCGGGCGGTAGTTGGCGCGCATCGCCGCGATGAGTTGCGGAAATGCCCCGGCTTGGCGGAACTCCGCTTCGACTTGTGGTGTTACCTCGAAGTCCACGCCGCGGCGCTGCACGGCTTCAACCAGTGCCGCCGTTGTGTAACGCTTGGAGCGCACGGCGTTGAGCAGCACTTCTTTAGAAAAGGGCTTGATCGTTTGTGCCGCGAGCGCGGGCAGAGAAAACAGACCGCATAGAGCGAGCGCGATGATGTATGCGGTTCGCCACTGATCGGCAGAGACAAATCTTCTCATGGTGAATCGAACCCCCTTAAACCTGTTGGCGGTGCCGAATGTCTTCGCGCGAGAAGAGCGATCGCCCGAGGGAGTGGTGAGCGACGGAGCTTGGTTTCGACATCTTCATGCAGGAAGCATGGTCTCTTCTCGCGTCCTTCGACGCTTCCCCTGAACCTTTCAGCCGTGCTTGGTGTCTTCGTGCTCTTTGGGAAAAACGCTTTCAGCATCCTTCAAGGCAACCTCATGAGTTCTTCGACTTGTTGTTGGTGGCTTGGTCGTCGGCGCGGCGACGGCGCACGCGTTTCTTGCTGCGCGCGCGCCGGTTGCTTCGCGGTCCGTTTTGTCTCTTTGTGTCCTTCGCCGACGCGCGTCGTTTCTCCTCTGACCGACGGCGTGATCTCTTCGATCGGCGGCAGACTATGCTGCAGCTCATCGAGCGACGGTGACGCTGGCAGCGTTTGTGTGCCCGGCGCTTTCGATTCGAACGTCGTCGGTTCGGGCGAAGCTACGGGTGGCGCGGACTGGCTCGGCGGCGGCGCAGCGGCAGGCTGTGTTGCCTGTTCGGCAGGCGAGTCGCTTCTCGTCCCGAGAGAGAGAAACGCCGCCAGTGAGATCACCAAGAGAAGAGCGAAGGCTCCGGCACCAGCGAATGCGATCTTCTTCGCCGGCCAGTTGCTCGTCGCGGAGGTAGTTGCTTGAGCGGGCGGCGTCCACTCGGCAACGAACCGTGTTTCGCGCACTTGCTCCCCCGGCTGAAAACCTGGCGCGATCACAGTCGGTTTGATCGTCGCCCCTGGGGCAGCATGCTGGTCTGCCTCTGTTTGCGAACCCTCGCTGATGGCAGCGAGCTTCGCTCTTTGCGCGGTGGAAAAGATGGCTGCTTCGTCTACGAGCAGCGCGGCGCGGAAATCTGCGGCTGACTGAAAACGCTCGGCCGGATCTTTGGCCACCGCGCGCATGATCGCCGCTTCGATCGATTCCGGGATCTCGGCGACGATTTGGCGCGGCGGTGTTGGCATGCGCTCGATTTGCGCGCGCATCAACTCGAACTCGTTCTCGATGGGAAACGGCACGCGTCCCGTGAGCATTTCGTAGAGCAGCATCCCCAAACTATAGATGTCGGAGCGCGCATCGGTCTCTTGACCACGCACCTGTTCGGGCGACATGTACTCGATCGTTCCTATAAGGTGCCCGGCGCGCGTCATGCGTGCCGTTCCGAGCACGCGCGCGATGCCGAAATCCATCACTTTGAGCACGCCTTCGTCGGTCAACATCATGTTCGCGGGTTTGATGTCGCGGTGGATGATGCCGCGCCGGTGGGCGTATCCGACGCCTTCCAAAGCGTGACAAAAGAGCGGGATCGCTTCCGTGTACGGGAAGCGCCCGCGTTCGGAGAGCACGCGGTCGAGCGTCTTGCCCTGCAAATATTCCATCACCATGAAGAAATCGTCGCCTTGGCGGAAGAAGCTGTAGAGCGCGGCGATGTTCGGGTGGTTCAATTTGGCCAGCGTCACCGCTTCGGAGCGGAAACGTTCGACGACTTGCGGTTGGCTTGCCAGTTCTGCACGCAGGACTTTGATCGCGACCTCCCGTTCGAGCATCAGATCCAGGCCGCGATAGACGGCGCCCATGCCGCCTTCGCCTATTTTCTCGATGATCTTGTAGTTGCCGACGATGCGTCCGATCATTTAGATTGCCTCCACCTCGCGCGTGATAGGGGTCGGTTGCCGTTCTTCTGTCGCTCGCAAGACGACTATTCCGACTGTGATGTTATCATGCCCGCCGCGCGCGCGCGCCGTCGCGATCAGCTTCTCGCCAGCATCATGCGGATTGCGCGCTGCCAGCAGAATCCGTTCGATCTCGCTCTCCTCGACGAGATCGTAGAGTCCATCTGAGCAGAGTAGGAAAAGATCGCCAACCCGCACCTTGAGGGGCGGGTCAAGGAGCGATACCTCGACTTCTGGCGTCGTTCCGAGGGCGCGTATGATGACGTTTTTGTCGGCGTGATGGCGCGCCTCTTCGCGCGAGATGATACCTTGGCGCACCATCTCCATGACGGCGGAGTGGTCTTCCGTGAGGAGATTAAGCCGTCCGGCGCGCAAAAGATAGGCGCGGCTGTCACCGACGTGGGCGATGAAAGCTCGGCCATCGCACAGCGCAAGCGCCGTACAGGTCGTCCCCATACCGCGCATGCTTTGATCGGCAAGCGATGTTTCGTAGATCCGAAGGTTGGCTTCGCAAAAGGCACGGCGCAGCGCTTCCTGCGGCGCGCCGTCCGCTTCGTAGTAGATCCGACCAACGGTTTCGACGGCGATGCGACTGGCGACTTCGCCGGCAGCGTGGCCGCCCATCCCATCGGCCACGATGGTCAGCGCCCCGCGCCGATCGAGCAGCGACGGATCTTGTGGCTGGAAGTGCCGTCCTGCGTCTTCGTTGGCGTCGCGCACGCAGCCTGGATCGGTCTGTACGCTAGCGAATATTGCGAAATCGCGTTGCCTCTTCTCCGCGTCCGCGGATGACATGCTGTTCGTCTCTTTCATCTCCTTTTCCGGCTCCGACACGAAAGCATCCTCTTCCGATTCTCTTTTGCCGATCAATCGCTGGAACTTTCGCCACACGTTCGAGTTCACTTCTCCATCCTGAAAGTGTACACGTGTCGAGTTTCGCTAACGGTGAACTCAACCGCCTTGTCCTTGAAACCATATCGTTTCAGATTGAGTCGCACCACTTCGCCCGGGCTCGCTGTTAACTCATAGGGTGTCGTCCCCAAAGGTTGGTCGCCGCGATAGACCTGCGCTTGTCCTTCAAAGACGTCGATGATGATCGTCTTGGGTTTGCTCGATTGCGGCGCGGGCGCGTTCGGCACTGACCGAGCTTGGGAAGGCGCAAACGATGCGCGCGTTTCGTTCCCGCCGTTCGAGCCTCCGACGAAGGCCAATAGGGCCGCTATCGCGATCAGCGAAAAGAACAGCAGTCCGACGACGCCGACGAGTATTGTGGCCTCGCGCTTGTTGCTCGCGGCTTTGGGCAGCGCGGGAGGAGAGACAGCAGGTTCTCCGCGGCATCTCAAACGTTCCACGTCGGCAGCGAGTTCTTCAGCCGACGAGTATCGCGCGGCCGGATCACGTTTCAAACAACGCCCGATGATGTGCTCGAGTTCCGGTTTGACCGCTGGATTCAAGCGCGAGGGCGGCTCGTAGATCGCCTGCTTGATGCGATCGCACACTTCGCCGAGCGTGGCTGCCGTGAACGGCGAGCGCCCGGTCACTATTTCGTAAAGGAGTACGCCCAGAGCCCAAACATCGGATCGGTGATCGGCGCGTCCGGTTTGCAACTGTTCCGGTGCGAGGTACTCGACCGTGCCGACAAATTGGCCGGTGGCGGTCAAGCCACGGACAAAGGCCGCTCGCGCAATGCCGAAATCGAGCAGTTTCACTTCGCCAGCGGAATTGATCTTGACGTTGTTGGGTTTGATGTCGCGGTGGACGATGCCGCGTTTGTGGATGTAGGCGATGGCGCTGACGATCGCCTGAAAGATCGCCAGCGCATCGGAGGTCGCCAGCGGCCCGCGCGCGGCAATCATCTCGGAGAGCGTTGGCCCATCGACGTATTCCATGACGATGCACGGGCGTCCGTCAACCTCGATGAAGTCGTAGAGGGCGGCGATGTTCGGGTGTGAGAGCGACGATTGAATCCGCGCTTCATTGCGAAAACGTTCCATTGCCGCCGTTTCTTCAGGCGTGCTGGTAAGCACTTTGATCGCCGCTAGACGGCCGATCTTGGTGTGTTGCGCGCAATAGACTTCGCCCATGCCGCCCCTTCCGAGAAGATCGAGGACGCGGTATTCGCCAACCATCTCGCCGGGTTGCAACGTCTGCCTCGCGTACATGGGTCTGATCCCACGCTAGTTCGACGCCGTGGAGACCGACATCAGCTGTTTGCCGAAACGGATCGGCACGGCGAAGGTGACGGCGGCCCCGCCGCGTATTGAGCTAGCATAGAAGATGCCGATCACGCGCCCACGATCGTCGAAGACAGGTCCTCCCGAGTTACCGCTTCCCGTGGTATTGATCTGCAACTGGTAGGCATCGCCGAAGAGGCTGAAGATCAGATCTTTGTTCTTCTCCAGCTCTTGTCCGCGCAATATGCGTCCAACGTTGCCGACGGCGACGGTCGGATCAGGGATCTCCCGCAACTTCATCTGTCGATTGAAGACGTCTTCCGATCTGATGACGCCTACCACGGGCGGCGACACGGCCGGATAACCCATAACGATCACCGTGTCACCGGGCTTGATCGTGTCGTAGTTGTCGTTCAATTCGACTTTGGGAACCGCCTCTGGAACGTCTATCTTCAGCATCGCCACGTCGTGGCGATCCGAGACGCGCGACAGCTTCGCCGGAATGCGCTGATCGCTTTTCGGAAAAGTTACGTCGAGGATATCGTTTTGCCCTTCAAACGTGCCTCGGATCCCTTCTTGTTGTGTGTCGGCGGGGACCCAGTCCGCTGGTGGCTCCATCTGTCCGGCGTAGATCGGCGTTCGCTTGTCGGCAGCGAAGACAATGCCGAATTGATAGAGCGGATTGTCTTTAGGAAAGTCGAAGTTCGTTCGCCAAGTCGCTGCTACGTGACGGTTCGTCAGAATGAAACCGTCGCTCGCAACGACGAAACCCGATCCGGTGTGTTTGCCGTTGATCGGCCTGTTGAGCGGATTGCGTTCGTAGGTCAAATAGGGTTCAATCTTGCCCGGCGCGACCTGCACGTAAGCCGGAACGATCGGTGGCCCTCCCTTGATGATCTGCCCCTTGTCGTTCGGTAGGAATTGATGGTACACGAGGCTACCTGTTTTGATGTTTATCAGTTTCCACGCCACCTCGATGTAGACCACGGCGCTGCCGTTCTTCTGCGCAATCTCGGTTGCGCTCAGGGGCGCTTTGGCTTCTTTCTCCGCCAGCGTCGCTTGCACTTTGCCGACTTCTTGTCCGACCTGTGCTTCGGTCTTGCGACTGCGGTAGATGAAATAACCGGCAACAGCGCCGAAAAGGACGAGCACGGCAAGCAACGCTACGCTGCCGATGAGCATGTAGGTTCGTGATTGTTGCCGCCGCGTTTCGCTGATGTTTTGCGCGACGATCCGCTCGACGGTCGCTTTGCCGACAGGTGAAGAAGGTCCAGCAGACGAGACCGCCGTCGGTGGGGTGCTGCTGCTGGCCGAGACGCGCGTTGATGGGACCCCGGACGAGACGATGCGTGTGGCTTTGAGCGATTCAGTTGGGCGAGGTTCGATATCGAACTGGAATTCAGGGCCACCTGCGCCAAGTTGCACGATGTCGCCCGGGTTCAAACGTACGCTACCCGTGACCCGTTGCTTGTTGACAAAAGTCCCGTTGCGGCTGTTCAAGTCGGTCAGGACTATTTGGTCCGGATTGTTCCGTTCGATTTGAATGCGAGCGTGCTGCTGTCCGACCACATCATCGCGTTCCGGATCGTACCTGACCGTTGCCGTTGGATCGCGTCCGAGCACTAGCTCGGAGACATGTGCGATAGGGAACTCTTCGACTTGATTAGCTTTCGACCCGCTCAGGTGGCGTATGACGATTCTTTCCATGAGGTCCTCCTGCAAAGTTGCACGATCACACTGCGGACTCCCAAAAGGATCTAAGATTGCCAATGTGCGTTCGCGACGAGTGCACGCCGCCCGTCCGCGATGCAGATGAGAGCGCTCAAAGAACTGATTGCGATGGGGACGCAGCTTGATTCGCGAGGTGGAGGTGCTCAACAAACCGCTGCGCAGCTCGAATTATAGTGCAAAAAAACGTTCCGGGAAAGAATTACGCAGCCCGTCTCCCGCGCCCTGTTTGGGCGGCGGTTTAAGCGCATCGTCGCGTTCGCCTCGGGGCGGAGGCAGGTGAACACGTTCCGCCGCACGTTGAACCGGACGGCGTGCGGCAGGCGAACAACGCCGCTCGCTGATCGTCGCGCTGATCCTCTGCCGAGGGCTTCAGGTGGTTCAAGCGCTGAGTCTGCAGTCCAACGAGTGCGTTGCCTTCTCTTCAGGGGAACCGGAGTTGTTGCGCTCTTTCAAGCGCCTTCATCGCAGATCATTACGTCGAGTGGGGAGTCGCCAACGCTTCAATGGCTGCGCGCTTTCGAATCCGCCGCTCGCGAATCGTTCTGGCAATACGCGGTGGCTGCGAGGATCTGCGCTTTCTGCTGTGATTATCAAGCTAACTCGATTCAGAGCGCGGCGAAAATTCGTCGTAGGTGGCAGCGCGTCGGACGGCGGCGACGATCTTGGTGTAACCTGTGCAGCGACAGAGGTTGTTTGACAGCGCTTGGCGGATCTCTTCATCCGTCGGGTGCGGGTTGCGTTGCAAGAGCGCGTAGCTGCTCATGATCATGCCCGGCGTACAGAAGCCGCACTGCATGCCGCCTTCGTGCCAGAAGGCTTGTTGTACGCGGTCGAGCCGTCCTTGGCGCGCCAGCCCTTCGATGGTCGTTACATCGCGCCCATCACACTGCGCGGCGAGCATGATGCACGCGAGCACCGGCGCCCCATCGACGAGCACGGTGCAAGCGCCGCAATCGCCGTCGTCGCAGCCCTGTTTCGTCCCCGTCAAACCGAGTTCTTCGCGCAGCACGTTGAGCAGCGTGCGATTGGGGGCGGTGACCACGGCGCGTTCTTCACCGTTGACGCGAAACGTGATGACTTGGCGGGCCATGAGCGGACCTCCTTGGCGGTGCTTGCGGCCGTCAGCTCTCCACTGTCGAGCGGACGCGCTGGCGCGCCGGATGGAGCACCACGTTATCGATCAAGCGCGTGCTTCCGACGTAGGCCGCAAGCGAAAGCAGCGCTGTGTGATCGTCCAGTTTGTCGAGCTT
>Ga0116210_1002700_pt1 | contig 10487 bp, 3 predicted proteins | sample TshhotsprinmetaG_FD_94483 | JGI IMG/M metagenome (GOLD analysis project Ga0116210, IMG submission 94483) | Hot spring microbial communities from South Africa to study Microbial Dark Matter (Phase II) - Tshipise hot spring metaG | ecosystem: Environmental > Aquatic > Thermal springs > Hot (42-90C)... | reverse complement strand
TGACTCTTGCCTGTTAGACGTGCTCTCGGAGCGCGGGGACCCACGGTGTTTCTTCATCCACCTATGCCCACACGTGGTGCAAAATCAACCTAAACAAATGGTGGGCCTAGGTGGATTCGAACCACCGACCTCACCCTTATCAGGGGTGCGCTCTAACCTGCTGAGCTATAGGCCCACGACAAGAAAATTATCATTTAAGGTTGATAGATTCAATACCTGTTGCTGATGCCCGGTACCGTTACCCTTCGCCTGATGCCGTTCGACGTTGTCTTAATTCCGGGCTCCCCGCTTTACTCTTGCGAAAAAATACTTCAGACGTGTCTAAAAATATCCATAATGTCCTAAGAAGAAACCTCAACCTTTGAGAACCGCAATCGGACGGAGCATGGCGATTTTCTTCGAGAGCCCGGCGCCCTCGCACACGTCCACCACGCGCGAAACGTCCTTGTAAGCCTCAGGAGCTTCCTCGGCAAGAAGCGACTCTTTCTCCGCAAGAACTATTATGCCCTGCGACTCGAGCCTTTTCTTAAGTTCGCTTCCGCGAATGCTCTTCTTTGCCTTCGCTCTGCTCATCATCCTGCCCGCCCCATGGCAGGTGGAGCCGAAACTCTCCTCCATAGCATCCTCAGTCCCTACAAGTATGTAGGAGTTTGTTCCCATGTCGCCAGGAATTATCACCGGCTGACCCGTCTCGGCATAATGCGAGGGGAGTTCAGGATGCCCCGACGGGAAAGAGGCTGTAGCCCCTTTCCTGTGAACGCAAAGCTGAATCTCTTTCCCGTCAACCTGGTGGCGCTCCATTCTCGCGGTGTTGTGCGAAACGTCAAAGAGAAGGTCCATCCCCAGTTTTCGCTCTGATGACCGGAAGTGCTTTTCGAAAGAGTGGCGCACCCAGTGCATCAGCGCCTGCCTGTTTCCGATGGCGTAATTTACGGCGCAGCTGAGCGCGGCAAGATAATCTTCTGCCTCTTTCGAGCCCAGAGGTGCGCAGGCAAGCTGCCTATCAGGAAGATCTATGCCCATTTGCCGAACAGCCCTATCCATAACCTGGAGATAGTCGGTGCAGATTTGGTGCCCCACTCCGCGGGAGCCAGAATGAATCATAACGGTAATCTGTCCTTCGAAAATGCCGAACTTCCGCCCAATCTCGGGCAAAAAGACCTTCTCTACAACCTGAATCTCAACGAAGTGATTCCCCGAGCCGAGGGTGCCGAGCTGGTCTTTCCCTCTTTCATAAGCTTTGTGGCTCACCTTCGAGGGGTCAGCCCCAGGATAGATCCCTCCCCGCTCGATGTTTGCCAGATCATCCTCGCGCCCGTAGCCCATTGCCACAACCGCTTTGGCGCCGCCCTTAAAGACTTTTTTGAGAAGGTCTTCCGCCGTCCTGATATGCCCGCGTTTGCCAAGCCCTTTTGGGATGCTCGCTTCGAGGAGACCAAGCAATTCCTCAAATCCCGGCCTGACGTCCTCCTCGGTCAGGTTAGTCTTCACGAGGCGAACCCCACAGGAGATGTCAAAACCAACTCCTCCTGGTGATATTACGCCGTCTTCGCCGAAAGCGGCCACGCCGCCAATGGGAAAGCCGTATCCCCAGTGGATGTCAGGCATCGCGAGCGATTTTTTAACAATTCCGGGAAGAAACGCCACGTTAGCAACCTGCTCGAGAGCCCTGTCTCTTTCAGCTTGTGCGATGAGTTCCTTATCGGCGAAGACCACGCCCGGAACGCGCATCCCTTCCTTAAAATCCTTGCTCATCACCCACTTGTACTTTCCTTCTTGCTTAAGCTTCTCCATCTTGTGCATCACCCCGCAGGATGGTTATTCTCAAGCGCAGAGTTCTCTTTCATAATTCTTCCGACCGAGCCTTGTAATCTAACCGACACCTTTGCCTGCCTTCCAAAAAATCAGCAACGAGCGCGATGAATTGCTTCAGGACAAAACTCAACCAAGCCAGTCTCAAACATCGAAGATGACTCTCGCAAACCACTTCCCATTCTTTTTGGACACTTCCATCATATGATAGGTCGCCGCCTTTATCTCATCCAATATCTCGTGCCTGTTTGGGTCATAATTTTCCCCGGTAATCTTTGCTTCGAGATTTTCGCCCTCTATCCTGCAAACATCGAACCCATGAAACAAAAATTCCTCGGTCTCGAAAAGGAAGAGCAGCTCGTTAAGCCACTTGAACATCATTTCAGCCAGGTCAGAAGCATGGATCGAGACCTCCCTCTCCTCAACGCCTCGAACTTTCCCAATATCCAACATCAGGCAAGACATACCCACAGCAGCGCCCTCAAATAACTCCTCGAGCGAGTCCGCCTCTACCTCGATGCCCACATCAGCGGTATGCTCTATCTGCCTGACACTAAACATGCGCGTCATCTCCCGGTTTTCCGCATCGATTAGCTTAACGTTTAGCGCAAAGATTTTTTAACCCACATCCCGCTTCTTGAAAAGGACAAACCTCAAGAAAATCCAAACATCCCCTGCATCTCAAAACGTAATTCCCATGAAGAAAGCAATGCCGGACAAGAGCGCCCCAAGTATTTACTACATACTGCAAAAAACAAAGAGAGGGTATGGTAGCCACAAACTACAGTGGTTGCTCCACAACAATGGAGTTCAGAGTTCAGTCAAATGGGATTCCCCAGATAGCATCATCCCCCGCGCGCAAGCGGAAGCGTGAAAGTAAAGGTGGAACCTTTCCCGGGCTCGCTTTCAACCCAAATTTCCCCTCCCATGGCGCGCACAAGCTCACGCGTTATATGAAGCCCGAGCCCCGAGCCTGGAAATCCTCTCGTCTCTCCGCGCTCAACCTGATAGAACTTATCGAATATCTTCCCTTGTTCCTCGAGCGGAATCCCGATGCCGGTATCCATCACGCTGATTTCCGCGAGCTCTTCCTTCCGCGCAACCTTGATAGTCACCCTGCCCCCGCCCAGCGAGAACTTAACGGCGTTGCTAACGAGGTTGTTAACGCACACTCTTGCCTTGTCAGGGTCAGCAAGGACAATCAATCCTTCTTCAGGGGCGTCAAGAACGATCTCATGAGCCTCAACAACTTGATTTTGGTCTCTTCTTATCTGCTCGCATATTGCCACGATGTCGGTTGGCTCAATCTGGACCTCGAGCCTTCCCTCCTCAATTCTGGACATATCAAGAAGGTTTTCCACAAGTTCCTCGAGCGCGTGAGTCTTATTGAGGATGATCTCCAATGACTCCCTCTCGGTTTCCCGGTCAATTTTGTCGAAATGCTCAACGAGCGTCTTGGCGAAACCCCCGATAACAGCGAGTGGTGCTCTCAATTCATGCGACACCGTGGAGACGAACTCCGACTTCATTCTGTCAAGTGACGTCAATTCTCTGTTCGCGTTCTCGAGCGCTTCAAGGCTCCTCCTCGCGTCATCCAACAGCCGCGCCTTCTCTATAGCCACCGCCGCCTGCCTTCCCAAAGCCTCGAGAAGCCTGACATCCTCCGCGCTTATTCCACGACCTCCGCCAGGATCACAGATTAGAAGAAATCCGAGTGCTCCTCGTCCTGACATGAGGGGAACGGCGACAGCGCTCCGGGTGCCAATCTTGTCCAGGAGAGGGTCTTTGATACCCGGCATGTCCGCCCCCTCCCAACCTGCCGTAAGCGCCCTTCCTATGGCGACCGCTTGAGCCCCTATTCCCTGGTCCGCCGGGACGTTCAACTCCGCGAGTTCCGAAGCGCTCACGTCCCCCGCTGTCGCCGGGAAGAAATGAAAACCCTCATCCCGCTTAAGAGCTATAAGCGCCGCGCTCGCGCCCACCGTTGATAGAGCATCCTCAACCGTGGCCTTGAGAACTGCGCGTAACTCAGCCTCTCCGGAAATATGCTGAGCGCTCCTCAAAAGAGTCGAAAGCCTCTCGTGCTCGTTGTACAATCTCTTATAGACGAGCAGGTTGTCGATGGCGATCCCCATCTCCTTGCCCACAGCCTCATACAGCGAATATTCTTCCGCGCTGAAATTCCCCTTTGTCTTAGAACCGAGCGCTATCAGCCCCACCGGTCTTTCCCCGCTCCTCAAGGGGATAGCAAGGACCTCCTCGAAGCCTTTGTGATGAAATGGGCTCAAAATAGCAGAGTAAGTCATCCCGGGAGCAAAAGATTCAAAAACCATTATCATGGCATTGCCCGCGTCCTCCACGAGCTTACCGAAGGCGCTAATATGCTCCTTACCCCCAAACGATGAGGGATATGCGATAATGCTTCCCTCAGGCGTTGAGACGCTAATCTTATCCTCGTCATAATGGATGACCAAAAGAGCGCCATCGTCGGCGTGGGTGTTGTGTATCATGATCTCGCAAATAGCCCCGCATGTCACATCCAGGTCCATCGTCGCTGTCGCCACACGCATGAGTTCATTTAATATATCGAGCTGCACCAACCTCTTCTCTACCTCGAGCTCCGCCCGCACTCGTTCCCTTATGTCCCTTACGCTCGATATGATCACGGTCTCGCCCCATATCTTGGTAAGCCTCGCTTCAGCCTCAGCCGGAATCCTCTCGCCCGATTTGGTTTCAAGCTGCATTTGGAACGTGGTGACACCATCCCTGAGCAACTCCCGCAATCTATCACCGTAAAGCGCAGCCAGTTTAGGCGAAACGAGACTTTTTACATTCATCTTGAGTAGTTCCTCGTATTCATAACCGGTGAGGGTGGTCGCCATCTCGTTTACGTCAAGAATGTTCCCCTCAATGTTGTGGACAAAAAGTGCGTCTCTTGCGGTGGTATAAATAGTGGAATACGCCTCGAGCGCCATCTCGGTTTCCAGCTGAGCCTTCTTCCTCTCCGTTATATCCTCAACGGCGATAAGGAGTTCGTCGCTTTCCGCCCCAGCCTCACCGAGAGGAGTAACAGAGACAAATACGTCGATCGCGCTCCCGTCCTTCCTCCGCCCTTCCTCCTCGCGCCCAAGCCTTCCCTTACTGTAGACCTCCTCTATGACTTCCTGCGCGAAGCTCTCAAAGCGCTTCGGCTTGTAGAAAAGGAACTCGGGCGTGCGCCCTATGAGCTCCTCTGGTTCGTAGCCGTAAATATCCCGAACCCTCTGATTGGACCAAACAATTACCCCGTTGCGCAAAACCATCAAGGCTTCCGCAATGCTTTCCTCTATCCTCGCTCTGAAACTCTCACTTTGTCTTATCTTGGAGACCCACTTCTCTCTCTCCAACGCGAAGGAGACTGTCTCGCCGAGACGCGCCATCAAATCTTTCTCTGCATCATCCCAGGTAAGCTCTTCCCTTGCCCTCTCAAAACCAATAAAACCGATAACCCCATCCTTTGTGATAAGAGGGCTGAAAGCCACGGCTCTCGTGCCCCTTCGCAGGTATTCTCCCCTTTCGTCGGGTTCCTCTATCTCATCCACCCTGCAGGCAAAGAATTCCGCCGATTCCCCTATTTTCCGCCCCAAAATCGACCCGCTCGAAATCTCAACGCTTCCTCCCGCCCCGAAAGCGGGCTCTATCCCTTCCGCAACCCACTCAAATCGACATACGGCGGTCAACGGCTCGCGCTTTATCTCCGCCCAGTAACCCCGGTCCGCTCGAACGAAATCCGCGACTTGCTTCACGCCCCAGGCAATCGGGTCTCGAAGCGCCCCCATCTGCACCAGACTTTCAGCGACAGATGATAGGAGTTCCTGGGCTTTTAGCCTTCGCTCGCGCTCCCCCTCAAGCGCCACCTTCTCCGAAACGTCCCTGATCAAGAGGAGTTTTTTCGTCTGGCCATCCAGGTCCACGAGAAATGCAGAGTTCACCTCTGCCCAGAAGGCTTCCCCATTGCTTCTGAGGCCTTTCAAGCGATAGCTACTAACAGAGCCCCCCTGCCGCCAGTTCAGCTCATAATCGGATCTTACCCTTTCCCTATCATCAGGGTGGATGAAATCATCAATACTCCTCCCCAGGAATTCCTCGCAGGGCAGCCCCAACATCTCGGATGCCGCGCGGTTGGCAAAGGCGATTTCCCCCCTCCTGTCGGAGAGCAAAATCGCCTCACCGGCTCGGTCAACCAAGGTCCGGTATCTCTCCTCGGACTCCCTGAGCTTGGCCAAAACGCGTTCCTGTTCCGTTATGTCGCTCAGAACCAGCATAATTTTCGCGCTTTCCCCTCTGCCGCCTAAAAGGGAAGCGGTCACGTTGAACGTCATTTCTTCCCCGTTAATTACCGCTTTAACATCTTTCTTTTTCCATTGGGTCTTGCCAGAAGCCACTTCCATCAAAGCCGAAGCCGTCTCATCCATCTCCTCCGGGGTGACAAACTGGAAAATATTTTTACTTATAATCTCGTCAACGCTCTTTTGAAGGAGGGAAGAGCCTGCTCTGTTGGTGAAAAGAATTTTCCCCGCTCCGTTAACTATGCAGACAGGGTCGCGTGAGAGTTCGACAAGCGTCCTGTATTTCTCCTCGGATGCGCGAACCCGACTCATAAGGACCGCCGCATGAAGCACGGAAGAGGCTTCCTGCGCATAAGCGGAAATGAAGTTTAGTTCCTCGGTGGAGTATAAGCGTTCTTTCCTGCTGTCTAAAAGGAGGGCTCCAAAAATCTCTCCGCTGAAAATCAGCGGCGCCATCGCTCGGGTTTTGATGCCGTACCTCCTTTTTGCATACTCGGGAAGACCTCCGAGAGCATCGACATCTTTCAGCACCACAGTCCCGGTGGTCTTTCCAATAACGCTCTTGAAATCAGCAAGGGTTAGAAGCGGGGAATCCTCCGCCTCCTCTGGCAACAACCCAACGATCGATCCAAGCTCGAGACGGTCAGAGCTTTCATCGTAGAGGTAAACGCAGCATATATCAGGACGCAAAAGACCGGATGCTTCCTCAGCTATTACTTTGAGAAAATCCTTTATATCGTGGGGCTCCGAAAGGGTCTTCTCCAGCTTGTAAAGCGACTCCATTTCCCTTGCGCGCATCTCAGCGCGAGACCGTAAAAACACGTTCTCCGCGGAGAGTTCAACTGCCTCGCGGCAGGCAGAAAGCAGACCCAAGTAGGATTTTATTTCCTCGCTTTCCAAATTGTGTCCGAGCAAGAGAAGACCCACGGGATAGCCCCGCGGTTTCACTGGTATAGCGACTAGGCCACTGAACTCCTCCCCGGTGGCAATGTTTTTGGCTTCCTCGTACATCAAAGTGTCGGTAGTCGCGGTCTGAATCTCACCAGAATATACTGCGGAAGCAGGGAATATATTTTCGGTGCCGATTATCGTCTCCGAGAGGTTGTTTTTTGACACGCCGATCTCACTGACGAGACGTCCGGCGTTCATCTCGGGTATAAAAGAATAAGCGACTCCGGCGCGCATCTTGAGAGCGCCAACGAGTATCTCGATGGCAGCAGCCAGTATCTTTTCCTGAGTTTCAGCCGCCGAACACGTTGAGAGAATTTTATTTACGAGCTCAACCTCTCTGGCGCGCATTTCGACGGACTTTCTGTACAGATACCTTTCCGTCACGTCCTGCCCGAGCAGCAAGACTCCCGGAGAGTCGCTGCGGTAAGTCTCAAGCCTGGCCATCGTCCAGGAGACCATCCTTCTGTCGCCATCCCGAGTAACAACAGGTATCAGGGCGGGTGTCTTGGTCGCTTCAGCCTCCGGATGACTCATAAACTCATCAAGTGCTCCAATCGCGTCCTCGGGAAACAATACTTTCAATCCGCCTGATTTGACGAACTCCTCGGGGAATCCCGTTATCTTCTGGACAGCTCGGTTTGCAAATTTCACCCTCCCGTACCTGTCCAGCCCTATCATTATCTCTTCGGCTGAATCGAGGAGGGCTTTGCTGAGCGCTTTATAGGTAAGGGCGTTACGTTCAATCCTGTCCGTATCTTCAACGTCGGTGCACGCCAAAGCAACGTAACTTATCCCGTCGATCGGTCCCGCAACAAACACATAGACGTTCTCGTAGTCATGCCACTCTTCGCCGGATAGAAGCCGAGCTCTTTTGCGATGCACGCCCTTTGTCCGGATAACCTCGTCAATGGGGCAATCTTTGCAGGCGGTCAGGCTCTTCCTCAGCGCACGGAAGCACTTATCCCCAACCTTGGAGCCCCATTTCTCCTTTGCGGCGGAGTTCATGAAAGAGATGTCATGCCGTGAATCCACTACTAAAACAGGTATGCCCAGCACGTCGAGGAAACTTCGGTATTCTCTTATGTCGGGTCTTGTTGTTTCGGCCTTCCTCTTGGGCTCAAGCATCTGAAAACCACCAATTCTTTGACTCATGCGTTACCTTACTGCTCAAGCCTCCCCGGACATGTCGGGGAAAATCCATTTACCCGGGTTTACCTCTCTCCTCCGACACAAGCAACGTAGTGGCGTAAGCACGCTTCCGGAAGGAGGGGTTATCTCTCTCCTCCCTGATCTTCCTCCGATACCGCGTGAGAACCGGTTTCATCATCGGCAACGACAAGCGCGACGGCGCTAACTCGGTCGCCTTCTTGAAGCCTCATGACCCGCACGCCCTGCGTTGCCCTTCCCTGCCTTGGTATCCCGTTAACTGGCACCCTTATCACAATCCCGTCCTGTGAAACCACAAGGAGGTCCTGATTATCCATGACCATCCTGGCCGCCGCCAGCAATCCCTTCTTTTCCGTGAGGCTTATTGTTTTTACCCCCTTACCCCCTCTGTGCCTTAAGGGGTACAGGGACGCGGGCGTTCTCTTGCCGTATCCGTTTTCCGTAACAACCAGAAGGTCCGTCCCGTTGCTTGTCACAACCATCGTAAGCAGGCTATCGCCTTCCCCGAGCGACATCCCTTTCACGCCCGTCGCCGTTCTCCCCATCGGTCGGACGTCTTTCTCGTTGAATTTAAGCGCCTGCCCCCTTTTCGAGATCAGAATCAAATCCTCTTCCCCGGAGGTCAGCCGCGTGCGAATGAGCTCATCACCCTCCTGCAAGCTGAGCGCTATTAGTCCGTCTTTGCGCGGGCTGTCGTAGAGCTCGAAGCGGGTTTTCTTCACTATTCCATTCCTGGTAGCCGTGACGAGGTATTTTCCTCCGGAGTAATCTTTCGTCGCTATTATTTCGACAATTTTTTCCCCCGGCTCAAGAGGGAGCAAATTGACTATCGCTTTACCCTTGGAGGTCCTGGTGCCGGTCGGCAGCTCATGGACTTTCAGCCTGTAAACCTTTCCCCTGTTCGAGAAGAAAAGGATGTAGTGGTGGGTGGTCGTGATAAACAGATGCTCTACGAAATCGCCCTCTTTGAGCTCCATGCCGGTTACCCCGCGCCCGCCCCTTTTCTGTTTCCTGAAAGTCGTGACCGGGACGCGCTTCACGTAGCCCGAATGGGTGACGGTTATTGCCATCTCCTCCTCTGCGATTAGGTCCTCGAGAGTTAGTTCCTGGGCTGGACCTACTATCTCGGTTCTTCTTTCATCGCCATACCTCTCTTTCAGGTACTCGAGCTCTCCCCTTATGATCGAGGTGACCTCTTTCGGGTCAGCAAGTATCCGCTCCAGCCTCTTAATCGTCTCCCTTTGCTCGGCAAGTTCATCTTTTACTTTTTTCCTTTCAAGTCCCGTAAGCCTCTGCAGCCTCATGTCCAGGATCGCCTGCGCCTGAACCTCGGTAAGAGCGAACCGGGCAATGAGGGAGCTTCTGGCTTCATCCACGGTTGCAGATCCGCGTATTATCTTTATAACCTCGTCGATGTTATCTATCGCGACAAGCAGACCCTCGAGTATATGCGCGCGTTCCTTCGCTTTGTTGAGGTCGAATCTCGTCCGCCTCGTTATGACTTCCCGCCTGTGTTCTACATACCTGAGGATAATCTCCTTAAGCGGTAGCGTTTTCGGCACACCGTCAACGAGGGCGAGCATGATTATGCCGAAAGAGGTCTGCATCTGGGTGTGTTTGTACAGCTGGTTGAGCACCACCTCGGGTTCGGCGTCTTTTCTCAACTCTATGACCAACCTCATCCCGCTCCTGTCGGATTCATCCCTCAAGTCTGATATACCCGCTATTGTCTTGTTCCTAACGAGCTCCGCTATCTTCTCCGCGAGTTTCGCTTTGTTAACCTGGTACGGGATCTCAGTGACCACTATCTTCGCCTTGCCTTTCAGCTGCTCGATATGAGCCCTCGCCCTAACCTGTATGATCCCCTTGCCGGTCTGATAGGCCTCGCGTATCCCACCGGTTCCAAGTATGAGTCCGCCCGTCGGAAAATCAGGCCCCTTTATGAACTCCAGAATTTGGTCAAGCGTGGTTTCCGGGTCGTCAAGAAGCTGGATTATCGCGTCGGCGACCTCAACAAGATTGTGGGGGGGAATATTGGTTGCCATCCCCACCGCGATCCCGCTCGACCCGTTTATGAGAAGGTTTGGGACTTTCGCGGGAAGAACGCTCGGCTCCATCATGGAACCGTCGTAATTAGGGACGAAATCAACGGTGTCCTTCCTGATATCCTCGAGAATTTCAACGGCGCTGGGGGAAAGCCTTGCCTCGGTGTATCTCATCGCGGCAGCG
>Ga0116210_1002693_pt1 | contig 10500 bp, 10 predicted proteins | sample TshhotsprinmetaG_FD_94483 | JGI IMG/M metagenome (GOLD analysis project Ga0116210, IMG submission 94483) | Hot spring microbial communities from South Africa to study Microbial Dark Matter (Phase II) - Tshipise hot spring metaG | ecosystem: Environmental > Aquatic > Thermal springs > Hot... | reverse complement strand
TCAGAAACCCGCTGTAGGGAGTACTTTTTTGGCCTGTCAGGGAAGGTCCAACTATCTTCCAGCCCTACCAGCCTGCTGCAAGACCAGATGCATTTATCCGCAATGTCAAGGTACAATACCCCACGGTGGTGTGGGATCAGAACCAGAAGATCCTCGACCTGCGCGAAGACTGGTGGGCGATCCAGGCAGGCCTGATCCCGACGCCGGATGTCAAGCGGATCGTGATGACCAACATCGGCGGCCAGGTCGGCCAGAACATGGACACGGTCGCGCAGCGCGTCGTGAACAACGAGTATGACGCCACGCTCGACATGCGCAGCGCCGTCATCGGCAACATCCTGAAGCAGAACCCCAAGATCACGACGCACACCGGCAATAGGCCGCCCTACGGCTATCTTGACTGGTGGCCCAACTCGCTGTGGGTCAACACGCAGCTCGAGCCGTACAATGATGTGCGGGTGCGCCGCGCGATGAGCCTGGTGATTGACCGCAACAAAATTGACCAGATGGTCTACGAGGGCGCGCAGGTCACCACCATCTATCCCTTCCCGCTCTATCCGAATCTGGTCAAATTCACGCAGTTGCCGGCCATGCAGGAACTGGTGAAGAAGTACGAACCGGGCAAGTTTGACCCGGCCGAAAGCGCCAGGCTGATGACCGAAGCCGGCTTCACCAAGAACGCGGCGGGCCTGTGGGTCAAGAACAATGAGACGGTCAATGCGACCATTCACGGCTTCGAGGGCATTCACAGCGACATCGTCCCGATCCTGTCCGAGATGCTGCGTCAGGGCGGCTTTGATTCCAGCATCAACTTCGGCACCGACGCCTACAACAACATGGCGGATGGCAAGCCGGGCCTGTACATGTTCGGCCACGGCGCCAGCCTGATTGATCCGGCGGCCACACTGGATCTGTACAACGGCAAGTACAGCGCCGCCATCGGCACGACGGCCGGCAGCAACCGGTTCTCGCGCTACAAGAACCCGGAGTATGACCAGATCGTTGACGCCATGGCGCCGCTGGGGTCCGAAGATCCGAAATTCACAGAGCTGGCCATCAAGGCGATGGATATCTACTGGCGCGATGTCATTGACATCCCGATCATCCAGTGGCTGCATCGCATCCCCTACAACCAGACCTACTGGACGAACTGGCCGACCGAAGACAATCTGGGAGTTGGCTGCAACGGCGCCTTCTGGCACCATACCGGCATGCTGGTCGTCACCAGCCTCAAGAGCGTTCAGAAGTAAACTTTTTCATCACGTGCCAGGCACCTCGGAGGTGCCTGGCACGTCATCACGCCCTCACGCGCCGGGCACTCCGGAAGGTGCCTGGCGCGACGAGGATTTCACCTGCAGGGGTGTTTGCGCTGCTCGTGGCACGAAAACCGGGAGAAGTATTATGAGCCTGAAAAGAATCGTCGGCCGATTGGTCTTCCTGGTCCTGGTGATCTGGGCTGCTTCGACGATCACTTTCTTTATTCCTCGTCTGTCGCCCAGAAATCCGATCCGAGAACGTTTTGCCGAACTGGCTCGGATCGGTGGCTTTTCTCCTCAAGACCTGGAAGCCATTGTCGCCTCTTACAACACCAAGTTTGGGCTCGACAAACCATTGTGGCAGCAATACTTCGATTACGTTTCCAGCGTCGCTCGCTTTGATTTGGGTGTATCTCTAAACAAATACCCCAAAACCGTGATTGATCTGATCATGGAATCGTTGCCCTGGACCATCGTGCTCCTGTTCGTCACCACCATCTTGTCGTTTGTGCTGGGCAACCTGCTCGGCGCGATCGCGGCGTGGCCGCGCGCGCCCGGCTGGCTGCGCAGCCTCGCCACGCCCTTCGTGCTCCTGATGGGCGTCCCCCCTGTGCTGATGGGCGTCTTGCTGCTGTTTTTCATCGGCTTCCGGCTGAAGCTGTTGCCGCTGGGCAGCGCCTATTCCACCGGCATGGTGCCCGATTGGTCCTCGCTGAGTTTCATCTTGAATGTGGCGAAACATCAGATCCTGCCTGCCCTCTCGCTCATCCTCGGTTCGGTCGGCGGCTGGGTGCTCTCGATGCGGGGCATGGGCGTGACGATCCAGGGCGAAGATTATGTCCTCTTCGCCGAGCACAAAGGGCTGAGCGGGTTTGTGATTTTCAAAGACTACTATCTCCGAAACGCCTTGCTGCCTCAGGTGACCGGCCTGGCCCTGGCGCTCGGCACGGTTGTCACTTCCAACATCGTCGTCGAGAGCCTGTTCGGCCTGCCGGGACTGGGACGCGTTTTGTCGCAGGCCATTCAAGCCAACGACTTTTTGGTGATCTACGGGATCGTGTTGTTCATCACCATCGCCGTGGCGACCTTGATGGTGGTGGTGGAGTTGCTTTATCCGCTGCTCGATCCGCGTATTCGCCAGGAGTGATCTGAAAGAATGACCCCTACGCTCCCGGTGTCCGAGGAGGCGCCCGACGCGTAGGGCCCCAGGAGAAGAAATGCGCGATGACTACTGTGGCCATATCTCAGCCTGAAGTGCTTCGGCCGGGCCGCTTCACGCTGACGTTAAGGTACCTGCGCCGCAACCAGAGCCTGGTAATCGGCTTGCTGATCGTGTTGGGCCTGGCGATCTTCACCATCCATGGCATGTTGACGATTGATCCGAAGCGCGCCTATCCGCTTGCCGTGCTTCCCAAACAACCGCCCAGCCCGCAACACATCTTCGGCACCGATTTCTTCGGCCGCGATCTGTATGCGGCGATGGTGGTCGGCCTGTGGCAGACGGCGCTTATCGGCATCATTGCCGGCGCGCTGGGCATCACCATCGGCGTGGTGTTGGGCTTCACATCGGCCTATTTCGGCGGGCTGGTGGATTCGGTGATCAAGGGCATCTGCCAGGTGCTGACGCCGATCCCGGCTTTCCTGATCCAGGTCATCATTGCCGGCTCGATTGACAAACGCGAGGTCACCATCTACACGATGGCGTTCATCGTCGTGCTGCTGGCCTGGATGCACCCCACCCTGGTCATCCGGGCGCAGGTGCTTTCCATGAAGGAACGACAGTTCGTCTCGGTGGCCAAGCTTTCGGGCATGGGCGACATTGGGATCATCTTCCAGGAAATCCTGCCCAATCTGCTGCCCTTCATTGCCGCGGCTTTCGTCGGTCAGGTGTTCGCCTCGATGTTCGCCTCGTTCTACCTGGCCGTGCTGGGCCTGGGCCCCCTGCGCGAGCCGCTGCTGGGCAACCTGATTTGGGCCGCGCAATCCCAGGGCGCTTTCTTCAACGGCTGGTGGTGGTGGCCCATCACGCCGGCCGTTGCCATGGTGCTCATCCTCGGTTCGCTGGCTCTGATCAACATGGGCCTCGATGAGATCGCCAACCCGCGCATCCGACGGACGGAGTAGAGAAAAGATGGGCCCCATCCTCGAAGTACGCGATCTACAGGTTTCCTACTACACAGACGCCGGCCGGGCGACTGCACTGGCCGGCGCGTCTTTTTCGTTGAACGCCGGCGAAAAGCTGGGCCTGGTGGGCGAATCTGGCTCTGGCAAGAGCACCATGGCGCTGGCCATGATGCGCATGATCAAGCCGCCGGGCCGCATCGAGGCGGGACAGGTCATCGTGGACGGCGTCAACCTGCGGGAGCTTTCCGAAGCGCAAATGCTCCAGGCGCGTTTGAACAAGATCGCCTATATCCCCCAGGGCGCGATGAACTCGCTGAACCCGGTGACGCGCATCGAAGCGCAGATGGCCGACGCCATCAGGGCACATGACAAACAGACGACCAAAAAGGAAATCGCGGCGCGCTGCCGGCAGGCGCTTGAGTCCGTAGACCTCAAGCCGCAGGTGGCCAAGATGTACGCCCATGAGCTCAGCGGCGGCATGAAGCAGCGCGTGTGCATCGCCATCAGCATCCTGCTCAAGCCCAAGGTCATCATCTGCGACGAGCCGACCAGTGCCCTCGATGTGGTGACCCAACGCCAGGTGATGGAGACGATTGATCGGGTGAAGGATCAGATCGGCGCCGCGGTGATTCTCATTGGCCATGACATGGGGCTGATGGCGCAGTTCGTGGACAAAGTGGCGGTCATGTATGCCGGTCGGCTGATGGAAGTGAGCACCGTGCGCGAGATGTTCACCGACCCGAAACATCCGTATGCGAAAGCCTTGATCAACAGCCTGCCGCGGCTGGACAACAAAGGCGTGTTTCAAGGCATCCCCGGCCTGGCGCCATCCCTGCTGCGGCTCCCTCCTGGCTGTCCGTTCAACCCGCGCTGCTCGCAGGCGATGGATATCTGCCGCGCCGTCATCCCACCGTCCGTAACCCTGGAGGGTGGGCGCACCGTCGCATGCCATCTCTACGCGGACAAGGTCTAGCCATGGCGAATCTATTGGAACTCAAGAATGTAACCAAAATCTACTCGCGCGGTTTGTTGTCCAAGATCTCGACCACGGCGCTGGCAAATATCTCATTGACGCTGGAGAGCGACAAACCCACCATCCTGACCGTGGCTGGGGAGAGCGGCAGCGGCAAGACGACTTTGGCGATGCTGTTGCTCGGCTTCATCAAGCCGACCTCGGGCCAGATCTTGTACAAAGGACAGGACATCCACGAGCTCCGCGGGCCCGAGCGCATGGTTTTCCGCCGCGAAGTCCAGGCGGTTTTTCAGGATCCTTTCGCGGTATTCAATCCGTTCTACACCGTAGATCACCTGTTGACCGTGCCGATCAACCGGTTCAAGCTGGCGAAATCGAAACGAGAAGCGCGCGCGATCATGTACGACACGCTGGAAGCCGTCGGCCTGCATCCGGATGACGTGCTGGGCAAATTTCCCCACCAGCTATCAGGCGGCCAGCGCCAACGCATCAATGTGGCGCGCGCGCTGCTGCTCAAGCCAAAACTTCTGGTGGCGGACGAACCGGTCTCGATGGTGGATGCCTCATTGCGGGCCAGCATTTTGGAGACGTTGCGCGACTTGCAGAGGAACTACGGCGTCTCGATCGTCTACATCACACACGATCTGACCACGGCCTATCACATCGCCAGGTCAATCATCGTGCTGTATCGCGGCACGGTGATGGAGGCCGGCGATGTGGACACGATCATCAAGAATCCCCAACACCCCTACACGCGCCTGCTGATTGATTCGATTCCCTGGCCGGACATCAATCGTCGCTGGGGCGAGACCGAGATCAAGGCCAAAGAATCCGAATTGACCGATCACGGCGCAGGGTGCAAATTCCTCGCCCGCTGTCCCTTTGCCACCGCGCAGTGCAAGAACCCGCCGCCGCTCTTTCGCCTGAGCGACTATCATGCCGCTTCGTGCTACCGGTATGACGCAAATCCCGACCTGCCCTCCGAGGAGCTCTCGCAGGTGCTGCCGATCTAGCGCCGAAACCCTGTCAAGCCGCCACTGACACCACTGCGCGCAACGGGCGCATCGGCTACGATGCGCCCGTTGCAAACCTGCCCCTCAACTCTCCTTCGACCGCCGGACCACCCACTCCTTACTTTTTCGCCACCATCCGCACCGCGGCCAACTCCGCCTGCCGAGCCGCGTCAATCGCGTTCGCCAGCACGCGCGCCGCTTCCTGCGGGCTGTGGAAACCGGTGCTGTTCTCGGCCGCCACGAAGTCCCAGTAGAAGGTCGCTTTGCGCTGCAACTGGAGCGCCTCTTGCAACTGCGCATCGGTGGCGCCAGCAGCTTTGGCCGCGTTGATGGCGTCAATCGCGGCAACAATGGCGGTCTCGGCCTTGCGCAGCAGCTCGGCCGTGTTGTTCTGGATGATCATCACGCGCTCTTTGAGCGCCTGTTCATCCTGCTTGTGGCATGTCTGGCACGCCTGGTTGATGTTGGTGAGCGGACTGCGCACCCAGTGATCCGACACTTTGACCGCGCCGTCCCGGACATAGGGCATATGGCAATCGGCACAGGAAACGCCGGAGCGGGCATGCAGGCCGCTGCTCCACAGCTCGAACTCCGGATGTTGCACCTTCAACATCGCCGCTCCGGTCTCCTTGTGCACCCAGTCTTTGAAGCCGTAATCGTCGTAGTGCTTCTCCATCTCCTCCACTTTCAGCCCATTGCTCCAGGGGAAAGTGAGGATCTTGTTGTCCCCTTTGAAGTAATACTCGACGTGACACTGTGCGCAGACGTAGGAGCGCATCTCCTGGCGGGTGGCCTTGCTCAGGTCTATGCCGAGCGCCTCCAGGCCGTGCTTGAACGCCGGCCGGCTGATCCAGAGCTCCATGGTGTCCGGGTTGTGACAATCACGACACGATGAGCCGAGATGCAGCGTGCCGGAGATCTCGGTGTAGGGCACGCTGTTGAACTTCTCCCACCCCATCTCCTCGATAAGGAGCGGCGCCTCGGCCGCGTGGCAGTTCGCGCAGGCGCCCGGCTGTTTCGTGGCCAGCTGGCGATGCGTGTTCTTCTGGTCAATTAGCCCGTAGTAGTGGCCGCTCTCCTCGTTGTAGTCCACGCTGAACGGCATCGCAGCCCAGATGCGCTTGAGCGCCGGGTACTTCTCCAGCTTGTTCCACGGCACCGATCCGCCGTAGGGCGTCTGGATCGTGCGATCCTGCGTCTTCATGTACGAACTGTACTGGCGGGGGAAATTCTGGCCCCACACCGCCGGATCGAGCTCCCTGGCACCGATCTGGACGATCCGGAGCGGGTATTGGGTGGCCTCGCTCTTGCGCGTCATGATGTTGGTCAGCAGAAAAGCCAGGGCGGCCAATAAGATGACACCGACTGCGAATGCGAGAACGAGCCACAACCAACGACGCGGCGGGGCAGGGATAGGTGAAGTGGGGGTCATAGATCTCCTCCGATGTCTTACTTGCCGTGGCCGACGCCGGCGTGACAGCGCAGGCAGTCGGTCGGCTGCGGGTCATCCAGATGGCTGATGGCCACAGTCAGGTCGGCGTGACAGTAGAGACAGGCATGCTGCGTCACATCGCGGTTGAGCGACGTGATGCGCAGCGGCTCCGGGAAATCGCCGGTGGTGAACGCATAGCTGTGCCGCACCCCGTTGATCCCCTTGATGGCATATTTGTGGACAATGTTGTCGTGCGGCGCATGGCAGTCGTTGCAGACGGCCACGTGTTTGTGGCTGCTGCGGTTCCAGCCGTCGTAATAATCGCGCATGATGTGACAGTTGGCGCACGCCTGCGGATCGTCGGTCAGATAGGAGAGGCCCTGCGCATAATGCACGGTGAAGCCGCCGAGGCCAACGATGCCGCCGGCGATGCCGGACAACAGAATGAACGCCCAAAACGGAAAGACGCTATAGAGCTTGATGCCGGCAAGCAATCTGGAAACAGGAGATTCTGGCATGTACAACCTCCTCGTTGCCGAACCATCGGGCCGAAAGAACGTTCAGAGCGCCACGATCAACATGGCGCCTAACATGTAAAGAGAGGCATATTTAAAAAGCGCAAAGCTGGTCGCCGACGAAGGCCGGACGATGCCCAGGACAGCCAGCGCCAGCAGCCCGATGCTCAGCACGCCGAGCAGCCCCAGCCAGCCCGTCTGCACGCCGATCGCCGCGGCCGCAGCCGCCATGATCAGCGCGGCGGCCAGGCTGGAGACCGCAATCACCACGCGCGTGATGTAGAAGCCATAGGTGCCCGGGAAAGTGGGGACGCGCGCGGCCTGATAGTCTGCGAAATGGCGCATCGAAAAAGTCATGATGTGGGTGGGAATCCAAAACAGCACGCCCAACGCCAACATCACGCCGACCAGATCAACCTGCCCGGTGGCCAGCGTGCGGCCTGCCAGAACCGGCATTCCGCCGGCCAACCCGCCGATCAGGATCGAGAAGGGGGTACGGCGCTTCAGCCACAATGTGTAGACGACCGCATCGAAGAACAGCCCGGCAAAGACGATCGCTGCATAGAGAGGAGCCAACGCCAATGCCCAGCCGACGCCGCCCACGGAAAGCGCGATGCCCAGGATGGTCGCCTCGCGCACACCGACCAGGCCCCTGGGCAGCGGTCGCCAGCAAGTGCGCCGCATCAAGGCATCAATGTCCCGATCATAGGCCATGTTCAACACCGTGCTGCCGCTGATCGCCAGGAACAGGCTGCCGATCAGGCCGACGAGACCGGACCAGCCCCCGTTCGGCGCGTGGGCGCTCAGATATCCGGCGATGCCGGTCGCCAACAGCAGCCCTGTCTGCAGGCTCTTGATGAGCGGCCAGTAACGACGAAACGTGGATCGCAGTTCGCTGATCGCCGAGTGCAAATTCACCATTTGCTATTCTCTACTCGTCATTTGCTTGCGCGCGCAGCAGAACCGGCAACTTGGGCTGGCACCGGCGAGCCGGACGCCACGCGGCTCTCAGATGCGCCCAATTATATTCGATTTCGCGTCCGTTGTCACCTCCCCCAACTGCCGTCGTTGATGGACACAACGACGCTCTCGAGCGACAATGCCTTCCCGCTCAGCGCCAGCGCCTGGCGAGCGATGTACTCCAGGCCGCCGCAACAGGGCACCTCCATGCGGATGACGCAAATGCTGCGAATGTCGTTTTGGCGCAAGATCTGCGCCAGCTTCGCGATGTAGGCCCGGCCGTCATCCAGCTTGGGGCAACCGACCGCAATCGCGTGATCCTTGATGAAGTCCGCATGGGTGTTCGGCGCGGCAAAGGGCACGCAATCGGCAATCAGCGCCAGGTCGGCGTCGGCGAAGAAGGGCGCCTGGATCGGCAGCAGGTGCAATTGCACCGGCCACTGCCGCAGCTCAGAGACCTGACGAGACGCCGAGGCCGCGCCGTCGCTGCCGACAAACAGGGGGATCGCGGCCGCGCCGTCGCTGGCCGGCGCCAACCGGGCCTGGTGTCGGCCGCGCGGCTGTATCGACGGGCACGCGGCCACGCCGACCGACGCCGGATCGGCGACCGAGGCCATGCCATGCTCGCGCAAGTGGGCCACGTGCGCCGCCACCAGATGCGGCGCGGTCTGTTCCAGGTGGCTCAGAACGGCCAGCTCGTCGTAGGCCTCGACTTCCATTTCCACCACCCGCAGCGCGCCTTGCGGGCATTCGCCCAGGCACGCCCCCAGGCCGTCACAGAAGCTTTCTTTCATCAGCCGCGCTTTGCCGTCCACCACCCGCAGCGCGCCCTCGGCGCAGGCCGGCACACAGGCGCCGCAGCCGTCGCACTTCTCCTCGTCAATGGTGATGATCTGTCGCCTGACCCTGGTCATGATCTCGCCTCGCTCACTGCCGTTGTTTGAGTTTGTTGTAAAGTTCGGTCCCAAAGCACTGCTCCGCATAGCGACACCAATCAATGCACGCCTGCAGGTTGTTGTAAACGACAAATCCGCACTGTTCGCAGGTCGCCTTCTTGTCAATCGAAAACAGCTCGACGTCAGCCCCGCACTGCGGACACGTCTTAATGTCGAGCGTGATGTGGCGGTGCAGGCTGAACGAGCCCGGGCAATAGTGATTGAGCATGAGCGCCTCCTCCATGTCCGACGCCTGGCTCTGCAGCCGACCAGACACGTCATCTGACCAGGGCCATCGCGCGGCGGACGATGCCATCATGCGGCCAGGGAAGGCGAAAATCAAAGACTTTTGTCACAGTTGAGGAAAAAACTGCAGGAGAGACAGGGGGTTTGGATCGCAAAATCACGAAAGGCCGCGACGATTTTCACGCCAGGACGAGACGCGCATCCACGGCCATCACCCCCTCACCTTCAGGCAGGACGAGAAGCGGGTTCACGTCCAGCTCGACGATTTCGGGGTGATCGGCCGCCAGCCGGCCGACGCGCACGATGACATCCACTAGGGCGGCGCGATCGGCCGGACGCGCGCCGCGCGCGCCTGCCAACAGCCTGGCCGCGCGCACCTCGCCGAGCATCTCCCAGGCATCCGCTGTCGTGAGGGGCGCCAGCCGAAAGCTCACATCGGCCAGCAGTTCGACGTAGATGCCGCCCAGTCCGAACATCACCAGCGGCCCGAACACGCGATCGCGCGTGACGCCGACGATCGCCTCCTGGCCGCCGCGCACCATCTTCTGGATCTGCACGCCGCGCAGGAGCGCATCGGGGTGGGCCGCCCGGCCGCGCGCCATGAGGGTCTCGAAGGCGCGGCGTGCGGCCGTCTCATCTGCAATGTCCAGGAGCACGCCGCCGACCTCCGTCTTGTGCGTGATGTCGGGACTGATCAGCTTCATGGCCACGGGGAAGCCGATGCGCGCCGCATGCGCGGCCGCCTCATCGGCCGTGATTGCCAGCGCGTCGGCCGGCGTCGGAATGTCATAGGCCGCGAGCAACGGCCGGACCTCAACGGCATCCAGCATCCGCCGACCGGCCGCTCGCGCCCGCTGCAGCGCGTCCCGCACATCCCGGCGGCCCATCGCGCCGACATCATCCGCCATCTCCCCTGCGGCCGGCCATCGCCTCGCCCGTTTCTCTGTTTCCCGATCTGCCAACCTGCCGATTTGCCAACTCGCCCGTCTGCACAAAATGCCGAAGGCCTCCACAGCATCCTCCGGAAAGGTGTAGGGCGGGATCTC
>Ga0116210_1002691_pt1 | contig 10502 bp, 8 predicted proteins | sample TshhotsprinmetaG_FD_94483 | JGI IMG/M metagenome (GOLD analysis project Ga0116210, IMG submission 94483) | Hot spring microbial communities from South Africa to study Microbial Dark Matter (Phase II) - Tshipise hot spring metaG | ecosystem: Environmental > Aquatic > Thermal springs > Hot (42-90C)... | reverse complement strand
TTTGGATAAAACTTCTTCTTGAGCTTTTGCTGATATAAATTTTTTTAAAAATTGTTCTCTGTGCTGACGAAAATTTCTTACATCCAATACAAAATGAGTTCTATCTCCAGGAAACCTTTTTGATACAATCACCCTAACTATATGTTGTATTGAACTGATAACCTCTTTAACCTCTTTACTATCTCCAATAATTTTCTTGATATTTGGAGACTCCAAATTAATTCGCCACTGCTCACCCTCTTTTACAAACTCGACAGAAACATTTTCATGAACAATCGGTTGAGTTAAACTTTTTATTAAGTCAATGATGAATTGGCGATAATCTTGATTCATGAGGGGATGAAAAGTTTTATTAAAAATTTTGTCAAATATTTAACTCTACTACGTTTTATAAAAATAAATTTTTATTATACTATTTTAGTACACCCAAACTCTAAGCATTAGCAGCATTTACTTTTAACTAAAAATTAGAGATCATAAACTTGTGAATATACTTATGAATATAATTATAAGTATAATAAACAAAAGCAGATTTTGAAAAATTACGAAAATTACTTAGAAGATATAATTTTGCACACTATATTTTCTAAAAAACTTTCGAAAAAATTGCGTAAAATAGAAAAATAAAATAACATCGTCTTTTTCGTAAAAATTCACTGTTAACCATATTATTTAATATAATAGTTAAAACTTGTATATTATTATTATTATAAGTATTTAGGCTAAGGCTAATAATTAGAAATTTTAAATTTTTTTATTGATCTTACTTATCAAGCCTAAATTAGTTTTTATGAAAACTACCCAATACTTCAAAACAATATTTACATTTGGTATGATATTACTCTCTGTTTATTTATTTTAATTTTACAGAAATTTAGCTAATTTTATTACTTAGCTTGATTATAACTTTTTCTTTAAACCCTGTCGTAATTTTTTTAAAAAAGGAATTAATTTTAAGGTTTTTGGATAGTTTATTATCGGTTTTGGTGCTTTTGGTATTTTTTGTGGCTTCGAGTTTTTTTGATATTAAATTATAATTAAAAAAGTTAAAAATTTTGTAAAAAAGCTACCAACAATTATACCAATAATAATTAATTATACCAACAATTACAATAAAGGACTTTAATAAACCTACCGAAGTTGGTAATATCAATTTTTTTAAGTTTTAATTAAATCAAGGACCTTGATCCTGATTTAATAAGTTATTTATCTAGTTTTGTTTCTTTTTTACAACTTTCGATAACTAGTGGATTAGTAATAATAAATAACTTATCTAACTTAACTACACAAATTATTACTTTTTTTGACATTTTATTTTCTACGGGACTGGCCCCAAATCAAAAATTGGATTTATTTCCGACCTTAGGAATTAACAAGTCAAAAGTGGAATCTATTTTAACAAAAATAGAATAAAATCAGTCTCTGGACACATGGTTTTGTGTTAGATGCTTTAATAGTCGATATTTTTTCGTTTATAATCTTATCTATAGTAGCTTTTATAAAAATAATTGATCTACTTGGCTTATTATATCAGGGGTAATGGCAGTCACTGTAATAGCGACCCAAGATCTGAAAAAAGCTGTCTGAGTACTAGTTAGCTATTTTTTAAAAACAAATTCAAGGAAATTGGTTAACACCTATAAAATTATGAAATCAGCTGTAGGAATCAGCTCATATCTACAATTTTGACAATTCTAGTTTTTACCAATACATTAGGAATAGCTGGTGTAATTTTTTTTGTCTGTAACAACCACGTTTAGTTTATGGATAACCTATCAAAAAATTTTTGGAAAAAATCTTTGTAACCAAAAAACACTGACACTAATAAAAATAATTTAATTAATAAAATACAAAAATAATTAATTAAAATACATAAATATCATAAATTATACCATAAATTATGACTCAACAGCCAAAAGATAATATAAATAAAGATAATAAATTTGTGCCACCTGTATATGTAGATGCTAGTATTCTTTTGCTAGAAGCAAAACAAAAACTGGAAAATCAGAAGATAAAAGAAGGTTTAGACATTTTACACCATATTACACTTTTATACCCAAATTATTCTAAGGCTTACAACTTACTCGGATATGTATATGATTCTCTTCTTGAAGATACAAAAACCGCTGAAAAATACTATAAAAAATGTCTAGAGTTAGAACCAGATCTTAAAGAAGTTTACAGTAATTATGCTTACTGCCTATTAGTTCTTAAAAAATATCAAGAATTAGAAAAGTTTGTATTGGAATCTCTGACAATCTCTATAACTAACAAACCTTATCTATATCATTTACTAGGTAAAGCTCAGGAAGCTTTGCTAAAATTTGATGAAGCTATAGAATCTTATAGCAATTCCATCTTGCATTCGTTTGATAATGAAGATATCCAAGCTAGGGAAAAAGATATCGCTAGATGTCGAAAAAAACTTGCTTTTTTAAACAAACAAAAAGTTGTAACTAAAAAAACCAAAAAAACAGACCAACTTGACAATAATTAATGACTTAAAAATTATTCCATATAGGTCAAATATCGCTATTATGTCCGAAATTATTAGTAAAATTAAAAAGCAAAGAACTTTTGCTATGATTAAACCAGATGGAGTTTTAAGAGGTTTAACAGGGGAAATTGTTCGTCGAATTGAAGTTTGTGGGCTTAAAATAGTTGCTCTCAAAATGATTAAAGCTACTCGGGAGCAAATTATAGCTCACTACCCAATGAGTGATCAAGCTTGGATTGATAGGTTGGGAGAAAAAGGTCTTAGCACTTTTGAAGGTTTAAAACTCGATCCAAAACATTTTTTAGGAACCGATAACAAGTCTGAAATTGGCAGAAATGTGGCTAAGTCTTTAATTGACTATATGACTTCAGGTCCTGTTGTTCCGATGGTTATAGAAGGTATTCAAGCAGTGGATATGGTTCGCAAACTTGCTGGACATACCCTGCCTTTTAAGGCCGATATGGGTACTATCCGTGGAGATTTCTCAGTAGATAGCCCTGCTATCGCTAATGTGGAAAACCGAGCTATTCACAATCTTTTTCATGCGTCTGAAACTTTGGAAGAAGCTGTAAAAGAGATTACTTTGTGGTTTAAGCCTGAAGAAATTATGGAATATAACAGGGCTGGAGATGATATTATGTACTCTAAAACTTACTAATTATACTTTTTGTGATCAAAAATCTTACTTTTAAAGAATTACATCGAAATTTAGCTCGAGAGTTTTTTCTTTAGCTGACTAGAGGATTTGATTGTTGTAATTATGCAATTTGTTTAATAAAAAAGATAGTTTAGAAAAGAGATTAGAAGTTAGAGATCAGTACATTGCTATAGTAAAAAAATGAAAACTACTGGAAACTTTATATGGGGGATAGCTTTGCTAGATAGTGAAGGAAAGATGTGTGGATCTGTAATGATCTTAAGATTTCTTTCAATAAAATAACTGAAACTTACTAGAACAAGAACCATATGGGGGGTTAATGATATATGAGAAGAATGGAAAATCAGAGTACAACAAAATTAGTATCTTACTTTTTTGAAATAAAACATTTGACACCTAATAAACATACTGGTCACACAATATATGCAGCTAAAAATTTAATATAATCAAATCTGTGCCGCCTAAATATTTTTATAAACTCGGTCATTGTAAAGATCTGTCTATCGAGGAATACTTCAACTTGTCTAGAGATGTCAATTACGACACAGATTCTCATTGGCTAATTGGTCATTTTGATTTAAATGTAAACCTCAGCGGTAGTTTAGTTTTTGGTGGCGAAATTTTTGGATTAGTTTCAAAAAAAGACGATTGGGGTTTGATTAGAATGATAGAAAATATTCTAGATCTTCTTAAAGAAGAAAATCCTTCAGCTAAGAAAATAGGCTTATCTTTACCAAAAAGACAACAATCACAAGCGATAATCGAAATCGCTAAAAAAGCAGGTTTCAAAAAAATTAACTTACCAAAAAAACTACCAAATTTTGGGTCTTGGAAAGCGACTAAAAACTGGATAATTGTTTTTGAATTTAAAAAAGAGTTTTGTGTGGGGAAAATCAAAACTTTTAGTAACCAAGAGTTTTGGGCAAACTTAGATCAAAATCTTCCACACAAAGATATGGAACAAGGGATAATGAATCTCAAACTTGCCAGAAGTTTACTAAATTTAACTAAGAAAGAAATAATTTGGGATCCTTTCTGTGGTCAGGGCAGGTTAGTTGCATCAGGTATTGATCTAAAAAAGCATTTTTTTGTTTCAGATATTTTACCAGAGTGTGCAACTCAATCTCAAATCAATTTTGAGAGGGCAAAAAAAATTTGGCAGTGGGGTCAAAAATATTTAGGTATTGAATCTGACTTAGATGTGCTGCTAAATACGGAAGTTTTGGATGCTAGATTTTTGTCAAAAAGCCAAAATATTACTGATTTTAGGGAGGTAGCAATTGTAACGGAAGGTTATTTAGGTAAAAATTTTCAAATTATTCCCACCGTTGCTAAGGTTCAAAAAGAGTTGTCTAAATTATATGAAATGTGGAGACAAGTTATACTAGAGGCTGATAAACTTAAAATTCCAGAAGTTATTTTTTGTTTACCTTTATATCTTAGAACTGAAGAAAATGGTGAAAAATGGATTTGGCCTAAATTTGAAGAAAAGTTGATAAAACAAACAAGTTATAGTATTTTTTCTTTTAGAAATAAAAAGTTAAACATTCTTTACTCCAGGTCAGATAGTTATGTAGGGCACCTAATTACTAAGCTAGTTTTAGTTTAAATCTTGATCTAAATTAAAGTCGAGTCTTGACATTTAAGTAAATTTATACTTTTAAGTTATGGTTTTTTTAAATTATGGTGATCGGGGATCGTCTAGTGGTAGGACTACGGGTTTTGGTCCCGTCAACCGGGGTTCGAATCCCTGTCCCCGAGCCAGTGTGTATTTAGTTTTTTGACGTAAAAATATACACAAACAGAAACAATATTGGTTTTACTAAAAATGTTTGTTTAAAAATTAAAATTAAAAATTTAAACAATTTAAGTATTCTCCAAAAAGGAAAAACTAGGATTACTCTTCGAGATTCTCTGTTTCAGGGAGAAGCTCTCTGTTTGTAAAATGATTAGATAAAATAATCTAGTCTTTGCAGACTAGAAAAGTGGAATATTTTTTAACAAGTTTGTATTTTTACAAAGTTAAACAATTCTAAGATCTAAACTACAATCATCATGTCTCAAATTTTTAGAATTAACTATCAATTAAAAATAAAGTTTGTAAATGCGTTAATTTTAATACCTCAAAATTTTAAAAAAGTCAGAAATGGATATTTAGATTGTCCGAAATATCACCAATAAAAGGTTTATCTCTCCATAGCTACTATTCCACTAGATCCAATTTCTAAAATCTCAAATTGTTTTAAAGCTGTAATAAATCCTAAAATTTTTTTTCGTTCTCCAGCAACTTGTAAAATAACTGTTTGCTCAGATAGATCAACTACACTACCCCTAAAAATATTTACTAAACTAGTAATCTCAGATAGGTTTCGAGGTCTCTTGATTTTAACTAATAAAATTTCTCTTTCAACAGTATTAGCACTATCAACAGTTTTAACACTAATAACCTCGACTATTTTATTAATTTGTGCCACAATTTGCGGAATTTTATCTGCATCGCCTTGTGTGAAAGTTATAGTAATTCGCTTGATTCCTTCAACTTCTGTGTCTGAAGCAGTTATAGTTTCCAGATTATACATTTTACGACGAATCAGTATAGTAATTCTCTCTAAAACCCCTCGTTTATTTTGAGCAAAAACTAAAATAGTATGTAGTTTAGACATAAAACAAATTTATCGTTTTAGCTTAATTGGAAATACAATCATATTTAACATCTTTTGTTAAAGTTGCTGTTATTTTCTCTTATTAAGAATCTCCAAGGCATGATCTTCATTCAGAATCATTCTGTCAAAAGTCCAACCACTAGGAATCATAGGATACACAATTTCTTGCTCATCACAAGCAAACTCGACTATAGTCGATCTAGTTTCTTGTTTTGACCACTGTAAAGCAGGGATAATATCTTCTACTTTTTCCACAAATCTATAAGCAATACCGTAACCTTCAGCAATTTTAGCAAAATTCGGGTTAGTCAATTCTACTTCAGTAAAATTTTCGTTATGAAACATATCTTGCCATTGTTTAACCATTCCTAGATAGCCGTTATTCAAAAGTAAAATATTAATATTAAGTTTTTCTTGTAAAATAGTCCCAAGTTCTTGAATATTCATCTGAAAACTACCGTCTCCAGTAATACACCAAACCTCTTCGTTTGGTCGAGCAATCTTAACCCCAATTGCAGCCGGTAAACCAAAACCCATAGTACCTAAACCTCCGGAGGTAAACCAAGTATTAAATCTTTCAAATTTATAAAATTTAGCTGCTTGCATTTGGTGCTGACCTACATCTGTTACAATATTGTCTTGACCTTTAGTAAATTCTGATAACTCGTGAATAATACGACTCATTAATAGACGGTTGTTTTTACCATATCCATACTCAAATATATGTTTATAATATTTTCTACTTAATTCTCTATTTTGGTTAATACTATCAAACCAAGCCTGTCTGGAATCAGTAGCTTCTTTAGTCAAACCATCAAATTTAGCGATTAAAACCTGCAAAACATTTCTTAAGTCACCATTAATAGCTACATCTGCTTTGACATTCTTGTTAATTTCAGAGGGGTCAATTTCAATATGAATTACTTTCGAATTTTTAGCATATTCTTCCAATTTGCCAGTAACCCTATCATCAAACCTCATGCCAAGAGCTATTAAAAGGTCCGCATTTTCAATCGCCCTATTAGCCTCTATTTCTCCATGCATCCCCATCATTCCCAAATTTAGAGGATGGCTAGCTGGTAAAGAAGAGAGACCGTGTAAAGTAAAACTTGCAGGGATATTAGTTTTTTCTAGAAACTCTCTCAACTCTATTTTAGCTTGAGATAAAATAACTCCATGACCAACCAAAGCGACTGGTTTTTTAGCTTCCTTGATTAAATCTATAGCTTGTTTGATTTCTGGTAAATCAGGATCAATTGGGGGGTAAGTTTGCACACCTGGCAAGTCCAAAGCCTTAGGTGCGTCAATGTTTTCAGTTTCTTCAATCTGAACATTTTTGGGAATATCGATACATACCGGTCCTGTTCTTCCATTTTGGGCTATAAATACTGATCTAGCAACAGCTTCAGCCACATCGTCAGCTTTTAAGAGCATTTCAGCATATTTTGTAATTGGGTACATCAGACCAATAATGTCGCTTTCTTGAAAAGCATCTGTACCAATCACTTTCGTAGAAACTTGTCCCGTGATAGCCAAGAAAGCCACAGAATCCATCATTGCATCAGCTACTGCAGTGACTAAATTGGTTGCCCCCGGTCCAGAAGTAACCATTACCGGCATTAGTTTACCACAAGCTCTAGTATAACCCTGTGCAATAAACCCAGCTCCTTGTTCGTGTCTTGAGGTTATAAAACGAATACCTGGAAAATTAATTAATTCATCAAAAGTAGGCATAATAGCCCCACCAATATAACCTGTCATAATTTCAATACCAAAATCTTGCAGAGTTTTAAGTAAAACTGAGGCTCCGTTCATTTTTTTACTAGACATAGCATAGTAAATTAAGAGTTTTATCAAAAATCCCCGTCGCAGGGGAATTTAGTTGGTAGATTTTTTGAATCAAAGAAACCAACTCTCTGCTTCAAACCCCAAATTCCACAGGGAAAAGGTTTATCGCTACAATACTACAATATTTCCTTCTTCATATATTATATGATAATAGATATGATATTAAAGAGTGTATATGTCAATACTTGTCAAGTAACTTTATTGACTGAAGGTAGTGCAACACCTAAGGAAGGTTATAACTAATTATAATCAATAATCAAAATCTTTTGTTTTATTTTTACACTTATCTGTTAAAAAAAAATTAGTATTCAATTACTAGTAACATTACTGCATTACTAGTAACAATATGAATAATAATAATTATATTATAAATTATATTATATTTATGTTTATGTAAACTTATGTAAACTTATGTAAACTGAAAAAGTAAGTATTAATTATTCAAAACTTGAAACAAAGCTACTGTTTTTTAGATATAATCTACGATTTTGAGATAAACAATCTTATATTAAATTTAGACACTCTAGACAGGTTTTTCTAAAAAAGAGCAATCTGTTCTTTATCAATTGATTGATTTCTATTGATTTCCAATAATTTTTGTAGAGATTGAAAATTGTACTTTTCTAAAAATGGTACACCTTTTTCTAAATCAAAAGGGTTTTTGGAAACTTGGATATCTGGTACACTCTGTAAAGTAGCTAATAAGTGAGTTTGTTCTATAGTTTTTACATTCAAAACGATTTTAGAAATTAATTTTTGGTTTTTGGGATCAAAGATGAAAGTTTTGGCTCTTGCTAATATTTCTTCGTTTTTAAGAGTATTTGAGTTACCCAAATTTACGGATAAATTCATAATTTCAAATAAAAGCTGAAGACTACCCACTTCATTTAGAATTTTTGTGGCAGTTTTTGGTCCAATTCCATCTACACCTTTTAAACTATCCGAAGCATCACCTACAAGTGATTTAAAATCCACCCATTGATCAGGTTTTAGGTTAAATTTTAATTCAAATTCATTTTTCCCAAAAAAGCTTATTGCCTTTTTATTATGCTGAATAACAAAATTAACTTGGGGAAAAACTAACATTTGGTAAAGATCTCGATCCGCAGAAAAAATTAAAAATTGGTCACGTTGTAATATTTCTTGAGATGTTTCAAAAATACCGAGTTCAGAGTTATCTAAATTTTCTGGACCTTTCTGAAGGTGGTTACAAACTGTCCAAATCAAATCATCAGCCTCAAAACCACTAACTAAAAAAACATTTTGGGTAACAAGGTTGCACCATTGCAAAATGGGTTCAATTTGACTTATCATCTGCTCCTCAGCTTCTTGTCTGCCTGTTTTATAGGTTGGTAAAATTTTATGTCTCCAAGTTTTTTCTGGTGTGTCACAAGCAAAAACTAGTATATCTGGTAATAACTGATTAATTAATGTAAAAACGGTTTTTATAAAACCATAAATAGCACCCGTATGAACCCCTTTATAAGTTAAATCAGGATAAGCAAAATACGACCTATAAATCAAATAAGAGGTGTCTATTACTAAAGCTTTCATAAAATTACCTGGCTCCAACTTTGAATTCTACCACATCCCCATCTTGCATAATATAACTTTTGCCTTCTATTCTCATTTTACCAGACTCAATAGCCTCTTTACGACTACCACAAACCAAAAAATCATGATAACTAATTACTTCTGCATTTATAAAAGTCTTTTCAAAGTCGGAATGAATTATTCCTGCACACATTTGAGCAGTCCACCCTACCTTAAAAGTCCAAGCCCTGGTCTCAGTTGGTCCGGTAGTCAAAAAAGTGGCTAAGCCTAATTTTTGATAGCATTGTTGAATCATTTTATTCACACCACTTTGTTTCTCTAGACCTAATTCTTCTCTTTCTTCCTCGGTTATATCCACAATCTCAGATTCTAGTTTTATATCCATAGCAAAATCAGCATCATAATCAATATTTTTACCGCCATGACTAATGTTAGCAAGTTTTAGTATAGGTTTGTCGGTTAATAAGTTTAAACTCTTTCTCCATTTTATTAGATCCTTATCGGTATCTTCGTTTAATACAAAGTTACTGGCTGGTTGTAGGTTGACTAGTTTGTTTAAAATCTGTTCAGCAATCCCTAATTTTGCAATAGTCATGGGATCACCGTTTCTAGTTTCTTTTTGTAGTTTTGGAAGCATTTTTTCTAAGCTGATTTGATCTGCTAAAGTCATCTCCATCATTAAAATCTCTTCATCTTCTTGTGGTGAGACTCGATTTTCTACATGAATGATTTTTTCATCTTCAAAAGCTCTAACTACAAACAGAACCAAATCAACTTCTCGAATATGATTTAGAAATTGATTACCTAGACCAGCTCCTTGGTGGGCATTTTTCACCAATCCGGCAATATCTTTAAACTCAATCGTAGCATAAACTTTTTTTTCTGAGTTTGAAATCGTAGATAACATATCCACTCTATCGTCCGGAACTGAAACAATACCACTATGAGGTTTTACTGTACAAAAAGGGAAATTTTCGGCTGGTACAGACAACTTTGTTAAAAGGTTAAACAAAGTTGATTTTCCAGCATTGGGTAAACCAACTAAGCCAACAGAAAACATAGTGTGGAAAGTGAATACTAAAGTGAATTATTTGTCAATTTTTATTTTGTCGCAGTGTTTTATTTATCGGTTTAATTATAATTTTAATACCTAATACAAATCATCTCTTCAATTATTCTAAAATTCAGATTGTGTTAATAAAAAGTTTTAAAGTTTACACAAAAAACTTGAAAATATATCTATTACATTAAAAACTTCTTAATTAAGATTTCGTAAAAC
>Ga0116210_1002682_pt1 | contig 10523 bp, 8 predicted proteins | sample TshhotsprinmetaG_FD_94483 | JGI IMG/M metagenome (GOLD analysis project Ga0116210, IMG submission 94483) | Hot spring microbial communities from South Africa to study Microbial Dark Matter (Phase II) - Tshipise hot spring metaG | ecosystem: Environmental > Aquatic > Thermal springs > Hot (42-90C)... | reverse complement strand
TTGATCAATCAAAAGAAATTCATTTTCAAAAAAATATGACTAAAGTCTAAATTCATTTTTTAATTCCTAATCCCGTAGCTGAAGCCAAAGGCTAAAGATAATTCATTAAGGGCGATTTTCTCCCATAAAAAAATATTTAATAAAATATGTAGGATAGACTTTAGTCTGTCATGAGATAATTCGGGAAGGGCAACCTGTTCCTGATTGCGAGCCCTTCCCCTGCAATGATAAAAATCGTAATGTTTTGAACAAATGAAATTATTTTATGCAATCTTTTAATTTGAAAATCCCAAAGGGATAATATTAATAATGAAATTGATCAATCAGAAAAAATAATTTTCAAGAAACTTTGTAAAAACTTCTTTTAATTAACTCCCAACTCCTTCAATAACTCTTTCGCTCCCGATACTTTATCAGCAAACCATAATATGAAACGAATATCAACTCCAATCGAACGGCTGTATGAATCACTCCACGCATAATCATTTATCGTAGCTTCAAATGAACGATCGAAGTTTACACCGACTAATCTTCCGTAAGCATCTAAAATCGGACTGCCGGAATTACCTCCACTCGTATCAGTGTTATAAATAAAAGCAACAGGAACATCATTGAGCTTTGGATGAATATAGTTACCCAACTCTCCTTTATCATAAATTTCTTTGACACGCTGATAAATTTGATAATCACCTCCCCAAAAAGATTTTTCAATCATTCCTTTCAGTGAACTAATCGGAGAATAATAAACAGCATCTCGTGGAGAATATCCTTTGACGTAACCGTAAGTCAATCTCAATGTGCTGTTTGCATCAGGAACAAATGATTTATTCAGCCAATTTCTTTTTGCTTCATTAAATTTTGCTAAGAGGATATTCAGTTTACCATCTCTGATTTGTTGTTTTTTAACTTCTTCATTTCTGAAATCATAAAGTCGTTTAACAAATACAATCAACTCATCATTAACATTTTCAAGTTTTATGTTTTCATCCAGAAATTTTGGAGTGAATGATTCCTGATCTTTCAATAGTTTAGAGCTGAATAATTCATCAATGAATTTTTGTTTATCCTGAATTTGATTCAAACTCTTGAATGGCTCAATATTTTTCAGCTCTGCGAATTGTGCAGCATCAAAAATTATTTTACTAAAAATCTCTTTATCAATTTCCAAATCTCTTTCAGCGAACCAATTGTTAATATCATTTAGAATCTTATTCCGATTTGCTTCTTTGAAATCGGTTTTTCTTTCAGATTCAGGTTTATTCATTTCAGTTTTGTAATCCACAAATAAATTGGCGAGCTTAAATTGGTCTGAAAACATTCTTAAAGCATTTAGTACGAACAGACTTCGCCCGCTATTGAAAGCATCTTTATAAACTTCTTCAAGTTCTTTAATTACATCTCCATATTTTTCTCTTCGCTCTGGTGATGAATCAATAAACTTCTGAAGTTCTTTCTCTTCTTTTCTTTTATTTTCAATCAGGTTAAGATTTCTTATTCCCTGAAGTTTGCCGCGATAATTTTTTTCTGTATTTGCAAGTCCTTTTATAGTTGAAGATATTTCAAGTGCAAATTCAGGGTCAGTCTCACCTAGTTTTGTGAAGTAATTTATTAACCAAGCATATAATTCCTGAATGTACGGCAGTTGAAAATTATTATGATACTCAACGAAATATGAAGGAAAATGTTTGAACGTTCTTCCGGGATAACCAAGCAAAAAAACAAAATCGTTTTCATCAATTCCGTTTCTGTTCACTTTGATGAATTTGCGAGGTTTATAAGGAACATTTTTTTCATTGTAGCTAACTGTTTTTCCGTCTGGTGAAATGTAAGCACGCACGAAAGAAAAATCACCCGTGTGTCGTGGATAAATCCAATTATCTGATTCGCCGCCAAATTCTCCGACAGTGCGAGGTGGAACGTAAACTAATCTTATATCCCGCAAAACTTTATATCGAAATAAAACATATTGTTCACCGACGAACATTTCAGAAACCTCTGCGGTTATTGAACTATCTTTTGCTTGTTCACGATTTACAATTTCACCGATTTTTTTTGAAATAACTTTTGTCCTTTCAGCAATATCCTGAACCTGATTAGCAGCTTCCAATATTTCTTTGCTGACATCTTCATAAGAAACAGTAATTCTGGCTGTTAATCCTTCGGCAGGAATTTCTTTTTCTTTAGTCGGAGCATAAAAACCATTCTCCAAATAATTCTGCTCTAATGTGCTTACTCTCTGAACTGCTCCAAAAACACAGTGATGGTTTGTGATAATCAATCCTTCATCAGAAACGAAAGAGCCGGTGCATCCGCCGATTCTTACCAATGCATCAACAAGACTGGGTGCGTTCGGATTGTAAATTTCTTCAACTGCAATTTTCAATCCTTTCTCGTTAAGATTTATTTTATGAATATCGCTGAGAGGAAACATTCCCTCGTCAGGCTTTGGAGGGATGAATCCAAGCGAAAACGCTACAATAAATAGTAAAGAAATTTTTAATGCAGAATTGAGTTTTTTCATCGAGTTACCTATAATTTTTTTTGTTGGTTGAAAAATAAGAAAAACCCTATCAATGTAGAATGTACAATTTACAATGTACAATGTACAATGTAGGATGATGGTATAGTTAAAAGAAATTTAATGACTATTATTGTTGTAGAAATTTTAAAACCTTTTTAATATGAGTTTCAAATCAGCAATTTACTTTATGCTAATTGCAAAATTTATTCTTTTAGCACCGCACTGCTTCTCTCAAAGAGTCTCTTCAAACTCTGAAAAACACAAGATTGGTTTTTCAATTGGATATGGAGATCAGGAAATGAATTTGATTGCATTAGGAGTCGATCTTCAGGTTGATTACTCATATAAAGTTCTTTTTGCACAAGTCAATTATATTTATTCATTCTTCAACGATGATATTTGGGATATTGGATTTAATCTTCAATCAGAATATGGAATAACATCTTACAAATCGAACAGTAGAATTTTGATAGATTCAAGAAGTTTTGAATTTGGTGTAAGTGGAGGCGTAATTTTTTCATATAAATTATCGAAAGAAAAACTCAATTTGTATTTACTTCTTTCTGCTGGACCTCATTATTCAGAAAAATCTCCTGAAAGACAATTTCCTGGATTTATGTTCAATAACAACTTTGATATTGGAATTAATTATTTGATAAAAGATAATCTTCATTTTGATATGCGAACAGGGTTCAGGCATCTGTCAAACGCTGCTCTAAAATATCCTAATGGTGGACTTAACAACTGGGTGCTAATTCTTGGCTTACTTTATGAATTTGATGATGAAGCTGAAGATGAAATTTATTAAATGCCCGCTCTGATTTTTGAATAATACTTCAAACAAAAATTGAACAAATAATTATCAAATCTGCATTATAATTGTAAAAGAAGTTTTTAATATTTGAGGGAACAAATGGATGTAAAACAGATTTCCGCATTCTTAAAAAAGGTTGAATTATTCAAAGATTTGGTTGATTCAGAAATTCAACTTCTTGCAGAAAATTTCGAATTGCAAAATTTTGCACAGGGAACTCTTTTGTTTGTAGAAAACACACCGAGAAAAAATCTTTACATAATAATTGACGGCGAAGTTGAGCTGTTCAAGAAAACTCCTTTCGGTGAAGAAAAAAGGTTGTCATTTTTTACTAAGTATGACTTTTTAGGCGAAGGTGTTTTAATTGATGATTCTCCACACTCAACTAATGCACGAGCAACGTTGAATACTTCTACTTTGGTTTTATCAAAAGACAAGTTTTTTGAAATCTCAAAAACAGAAGTTCATCTGCCTGTTATGATACTTAGCAGAATGGCAAAAGTTATTTCCCGAAGAATGCAGTTTACAAATACTCGTGTTATAAATCTAGGTGCACAATATAGAAGTGGTAATACAAGAAAAGAACATGATTTACTCGGAGAGAGAGAGGTCCCAAGTGAAGTGTATTATGGGATTCAAACTTTGAGAGGATTAGAGAATTTCAATATCAGTGGAGTATCTCTTTCGTTTTATCCAGTGTTGATTGAAGCCTTAGCGATGGTGAAAATAGCTGCTGCAAATGCTAATTATGAACTTGGGCTTTTATCAAAGCCCATTCATTCAGCGATTGTTCAAGCTTGTCACGAAATTATAAGCGGCAAGTTTCACGGTCACTTTGTGATTGATATGATTCAAGGTGGAGCAGGCACATCAACGAATATGAATGCTAATGAAGTTATTGCAAATCGTGCTCTTGAAATTCTTGGTTACGAAAAAGGTGAATACAAATACTGTCATCCAAATAATCACGTTAATTTATCCCAATCAACTAACGATGTTTATCCAACTGCAATAAAAATTGCTCTGATTAATAGCAATAAGAAACTCATTGAAGTTTTAAAAAGTTTGATAGAATCATTTCATAAAAAAGCAAAAGAATTTTCTCACATTATCAAAATGGGAAGAACGCAACTTCAGGATGCAGTACCAATGACTTTAGGACAGGAATTTGAAGCTTATGCAGTTACACTTGAAGAAGAGATAAAACGACTTGAGGAAAATTCTAATCTCTTTCTTGAAGTGAATATGGGTGCAACTGCAATTGGAACAGGAATAAATGCTCCTGTCGGATATAGTGAAAAGTGTGTTCAACATCTTGCAGAAATTACGGGACTTAATATTGTTCTTGCTAAAAATCTTGTTGAAGCAACTCAAGACACAGGAGCGTTTGTAATTTATTCATCAGCAGTGAAAAGACTTGCAGTTAAGCTTTCGAAAATTTGTAATGATTTGAGATTACTTTCTTCGGGTCCGCGAACAGGAATAGGTGAGATCAATCTTCCACCAATGCAACCGGGTTCATCAATTATGCCGGGAAAAGTAAATCCCGTTATACCAGAAGTTGTAAATCAAATTGCATTCAAAGTTATCGGAAACGATTTGACTGTAACTCTTGCAGCAGAAGCAGGTCAGCTTGAACTCAATGTTTTTGAACCGATAATTGTTCAAAGTATTTTTGAATCAATAGAGATGTTGAAAAACGGAATGAACACGCTCAAATACAAATGCATTGACGGAATTACTGCAAACGAACAGAGATGCGTTGACTTAGTTAAAAATAGTATTGGAATTATCACAGCTCTGAATCCTGTTCTTGGTTATGAGGTTTCTACTCAATTAGCCAAAGAAGCATTAGAGACAAATCGAGGAGTATATGAACTTGTTCTTGAAAAAAATCTATTATCTAAAGAGCAGTTGGATAATCTTCTTGCTCCTGAAAATATGATTGGTCCACAATCCACCAAAGATTAAAAAGGAATTAAGTATGAAGCCAATTTATCTTTTTATTGCTTTAATATTTTTTAGTGTATTAAATTTCTCACAAAACAAAGAGAACAAAGTTAGATTAAGTCCAAAAGCCGAAGTGATGCAGGTGATTGGATTCACAGAAGTAAGAATAAATTATTCAAGACCTGCAGTTAAAGGAAGAGAAATTTGGGGAAAGTTAGTTCCTTACAACGTTGTCTGGCGAGCAGGAGCTAACGAAGCTACTAAATTCACTTTTTCATCAGATGTAATTATTGAAGGAAAACTAATTAAAGCTGGCTCATATAGTTTTTTTGTTATTCCGACAAAATCAGAATGGACGATTATTTTTAATAAAGTTGCAGAGCAGTGGGGAGCATTTCAGTACAACGAAGCTGAGGATGCTTTAAGAATAAAAGTCAAGCCGAAAAAATCGAATCACTTTCACGAATGGTTAACTTATGAAATTACTAAAGCTGATGAATATTCTGCTTTTATTTCATTGGCTTGGGAAAAACTTAAGGTTGAGTTCAAAGTGGAGGCAAAAAATTAAAATTTTTCTGAATCAATTTAGAAGTTTCATATTAATCGAAATCCAATTTTTACCATTAATTGATACTGCATTTTCATTTATATGACTTTTGACAAAACCCATCTTTTCATAACATTTAATTGCTGAAATATTCCATTCGAACACATTCAGATTTATGGATTTAATATGTAGTTGCTCTTGAGAAAATTCAATCATTTTTTTTACAATCAGTTTTCCCAATCCTCTTCCGCGATATTTTTCTTCACCAATTAGAATTCGACAGAAACGAGCTGAAGAATCACTTTCAAGAAAAATTTCACAATGACCTATTGATTCGTTACTTTCAATAAGAACCACTTTAAATGTATATCTACGGTTATCAGAGACATATTTTAGAAGTTGTTCTCGATTCAATGGATAAGTAAAAATAGTACCTGCGAATTGAATTAAATCTTCTTCAGATTTGATCCAGGAGATCAACTTATCAAAATCAGATTCAGTAAATTTTTGTAATTCAATCATTTTTTATTTTAAAGATATTTATGAGTGTTTTCTGATCTTCTTTTGAATTACTATCGATAGGATTAATCTTCATAAATTCAACCAATCTTCAGCTTCTTCAATTTTTGTGAAAACTTTAATAGTTAACCCTCTGTTAAGAGAGACCGTTTCCCAAAATTTTGCATCGGGAAGGTATTTAGGATTACATACTAAAGCAACTTTTGCAACCTTAGGAGCTTTTTCGGATATAAACTTTGCTGATTCGAAGGTGTCAATTGTTGAGAGATTATACTCGAGTTCTCTCTCATTACATAAAATTTTTCTACATCCAAAGGATATATCTTGATTAATAACATTCAAACCGAATTCTTTTACATCATTTAAATTTTCGTCTTTTCCTTGTGCTACTACTCGCAAAATATCTTGATCGAATTTAGTAAATACATTTATAGACATAAATCATCAAAATTAATTTCTCGATAAACTTTTTCGGGAAAATAAACTTAAAGTCAATACAAACATATAGAGTATTTACTAATATGTTATCTATTCTTTAGAGAATTTTATGATATTCTCTGCCATTCCATTGAAAACAAAATAGTGAAAAGGAAGGACAGAGTACCAATACATTCTTCCAAATAAACCTTTTGGTCGAAAAGTAGCAGTTTGTTGAAGGAAATTTTTTCCGTTCTTCTCAATAATTCTGAATTCTAACCATGCCTCACCGGGCAGTTTCATTTCAGCGTAAAGCAATAATCTTTTATTTTGTTTATCCGCAGCAAGTACACGCCAGAAATCAAGAGTGTCTCCTGTGTTGATTGAATTTACATTAGTTCTCCCTCTTCGCAAACCAACACCTCCAACGAGTTTATCAAGAAATCCTCTTATGTGCCATAGCCAGTTTGCATAGTACCATCCACGTTCTCCACCAATTGACCAGATATTTTCAAAAACCAAATCAATATTGGTTTTAATTTCTTTTTCTCTTTTGTCAATAAAACATCCATTCGTCGGAACATTTATATGTTGAAGAAGAGAATTATCATCATAGCTTGAACTGAGAGAATCTTTCCAACTTGAGATAACATTATTCTGTTCAATTTTTTGAAACGCAAGTTCCACTGCTTCTTTATACGAAATGGGAGTTATGTTCAGCATTTTTTCGAGTTGATTATTTTTTGCAATCACAGGAACTTTCATACTATCAACCAGATTAACCGCAAGTTTGAATGAAGTAGCTGTAACAAAATAAAGCCAGTAAGAAGATAGTCGCGGAGTCATAACAGGAACAGTAATAATTAATCTTTTTAATCCTCTTACTTCTGCGAATTGCAATAACATTTCTTTGTAAGTAAGTATATCCGGACCCCCAACATCAAAAGATTTGTTAAATGTTTCTGGTTTTAATAAAACTCCTGTTAAATATTCTAACACATTTCGGATGGCAATCGGATGATGTTTTGTGTTTAACCATTTTGGAGTAATCATTATGGGAAGTTTCTCAACAAGATCACGTATAATTTCGAATGAGGCACTACCGGAGCCGACAATAATTCCTGTTTTGATCGATGTTAAAGGGATGCGACTTTGAGATAAAATCTGCTCTACTCTTTTTCTTGATGTCAGATGCTTGGAAAGATTTTCCTGATTGGCAATTCCACCAAGATAGATTATTTGTTTTGCATTGGTTTGTTCAACAAGTTGTATGAAATTTTTCGCAGTCCTCTCTTCGAGCTGTTCGAAATTCTTAATATTTGAACTCATTGAGTGAATGAGATAATAAGCAACATCAACATCTTTTAAGAAAGTATCGAATTTGAATTCTTCGAGAAAATCTATTTCGAAAACGCGGACTTTTGGATGAATATAAATACCTTCAGAAGGGAAACGCTTCTTGTCACGAACACTACATATAACTTCACAACCTTTATCAATTAAAACAGGAAGAAGTCTTTTACCAATATAACCAGTAGCACCAGTTAATAATATTTTCATATTTTATTTTTAATGACTGAACAAAAAAAACGGTTGAGCAATTCAAAATAATAAAATTGAAATCAAGAAAAGTTTTAAGAAGAGTGAACAGATATTCCCTGTATCTATCTTTCAATTACATACAAAACCCATTTACGAAATCTTTCGAGTCTTTTCCACATATCTTTTATTTGAGAAGCAGAGTACAATTCGCCCAGATATGAAACTTTAGTTTTTTCTTCAATAATTCTTTTAAGTTGATTCAATGCTGAACTTTTACCTTCTATTTCTGCGGAAGCTCTTTCTAATAAAACTAAGGCATATTCATGATTTTCTCCAATGCTTCTTACTCCAGATAACTTAATACACAGAGCATCACTGAAAGCAATTGCTGAGTGAACAATCAGAACACCGGCTGCAGTCTAATATCCTAATTCCATTGCAAGCCCTGCTGCTTCAAAAAAATGATTTGCAACAGCACTATAGTCTTTGAATTTTTGCTTTGGAACAGTTTTATATTCTTTGCGTTGAACCACTAATTAATCCTTTGGGATGTTTACCTGATATAAGTATACCATCATTAACGATAGATTTAAAGAGCTTACTTTTTTTTAGTTTTTGAAATTTTGACTTTGTGAAAAAGATAGGAGCAATTTTAATCCCAAATTTTTCATAGAAATAACCCGAATGCTGATTTAAAACATCTCTTAAAATTTTTTGCTCTGTTGAAGAATTAACAATAATACAAATATCAAAATCAGATAACACGGTATCTTCTTTTCTAGCGGTACTTCCAAAAATCACAGAGCTATAAACCTGTTTGTCTAAGAGGGATTTTATTTCATTTATTATTTCATTCAAAAAGTTGTTTTCTATCTCAAATAATTTTACAATTACTCCATTATACAAGTAGTGTTTGCAATTTAAACTAAATATATGATCTCTTCCCCCGATTTGTCTTTTTACTAATCCTAAGCTCTCGAGTAATGTTAGTGCTTTAATTGCTGATCGTGGCTGCATACCTGAGAGACGAGCTACTTCATTCCCGGTATATCCTGTATTAGTGTCAATCAAGGCTCTTAATACAGCGATGTTTGACCACGTTCTAAAAACTTCGTCAAGTATTCTATAAATCTTCATACTTTATTTACTTTTTTACACAAATATATACTTTTGTACATAAAGGTTAAATGTTGTTTTATTCAGGTTTTGGAATTTTAATCAGAAAATAAATCGCAACCAAAAACGTTACAGCTGCAGTTGTCATAAACGCTACACTCGCACCAAAGTGAAACCAAATAAAACCTGTCAACGAACTCGCAAGCATTGTGCAGATGCTTTGAAATCCGGCAAAAGTTCCGATAGCTGTAGCAGTGTCTTCTTGTTTAGAAATATTTGAAATCCATGCTTTCGAAATTCCCTCGGTTGCTGCTGCATAAATTCCATAGAGAAAGAATAAAATTAAAAAGGAATAAAAATCATTATTAAAAGTCATTCCAAAGTAAACGAACGAGAATATCAAAAGCCCTGATATAAAAGTTGCTTTGAGCCCTATTTTATCAGCGATTATTCCAATAGGAAAAGAAAACAAAGCATAAATAAGATTGTAAAAAATATAAACTCCAATTACAGAAGTATCATCCAAACCCGATTCTTTTACTTTCAATAACAAAAATACATCAGAGCTATTGAACAATGTAAAAACTAAAAGACCACCAACAAGTTTTCTGTAAGCCGCAGGACTTTCTTTCCAATAGTTTAGGAATGAAAAAAATCTTTGTTTTTCTTGAGGCGAATTTTTTATTACAGTTTTCTCTTTAAGAAATAAGGAAGTAATTATCGCAAAGAGTCCGGGAATAAATGCAATGTAAAAAAGTGTCGTGTAATCATCCTTATTAAAGTATAAATATATCAGAGCGAATAGCGGACCAATCACGGCTCCCAAAGTATCCATTGAACGATGAAAACCAAATACGGTTCCTTTAGTTTGAGTTGATGCTTCATCAGAAAGGATTGCATCTCTGGCTCCTGTTCGGATTCCTTTTCCTAATCTATCAATTGTTCTTGCGAAAAAAATCCAGACGGAATTTACAAAAAACGCAATCATCGGTTTGGAAACAGCACTCAATGAATAACCTAATTGTACGAATGGAACTCTTTTGCCAGTAACATCAGATAATTTTCCAAAATATCCCTTACTCAATCCAGCAGTTGCT
>Ga0116210_1002678_pt1 | contig 10537 bp, 14 predicted proteins | sample TshhotsprinmetaG_FD_94483 | JGI IMG/M metagenome (GOLD analysis project Ga0116210, IMG submission 94483) | Hot spring microbial communities from South Africa to study Microbial Dark Matter (Phase II) - Tshipise hot spring metaG | ecosystem: Environmental > Aquatic > Thermal springs > Hot... | reverse complement strand
TTTGGGTCTGGCTGGTTTCAGATGTCCCCAACGGGGACCGGGCTTCAGCCCCGGAGAACCCGGCGCTGGCATGCCCACAGCCAGAGGAGCCTTGGCTGGCTCCGCTTGCTCATATTTTCCCGGGGAGAGATTTACACGCCCCCCAGTATCAATCAACACTCCGGCTAGGGCTCGTGCGCCCTTTTCGCCCCGGAGGGTCATATCTACTCTGACGTGCCCCAATTCTCTTTCTCTCTACTAACTTACTCACTTGTTCCCCGAATTCGACCTTTCCGGGCTCAAGTGAGAGAAAACTTCTATTCAGTAAACCTAATTTGTAGCCTGCCTCATTATCAGGCTGCCCATTTCGTGGCCGAATCCTGAATCCAGATTTCTAAATCCTAAGCGAATTGGATTTAGAGTTCAGGAATTCTGCCTAGTCCTCATGCCCGGGCCAGGCAATTTTTTGCTTCCCCTGGCGAAAGACCATCCTATTCGCTTCGGGACTTTGCCATAGGCATCACCTCCTTTCTGTACTCTAGAATATTAAATCGTTAAGGTTCTATTCTCTAACAAACAACAAAAACCACAAACCCTTGCGGGTTTATGTTAACTTCACTTTTATATATTAGACCCACTATGTTTATTTTGTCAATAGGCGAATAGAAACTCCCTATGATTTAGCTTTAATTATAGCCACAAGCTTTGTTTTGTCAATATACCGGTATGGCGGGCATGGCTGGCGAAATCTGGTGTGGCAAATACCAGGTCCCCTTCACCAGGCAGACTCTGCCCGGATTTCCCTTTTAACATGATGCTCCTTCCTATTTTCCCCTTAAGGTAAGGGGGATTAAGGGGTTATGAAAGGTCTTGCTCGTAACTCCCCCTGGCCCCCTCTTATCCTAAGAGGGGGAAAGCAGGACAGGACAAAAATGCTTTGCCGTGTTAGAACAGACGTGCTAAGTTATTTTTCACTACGGCTGTCGTTGCTGTGGGATTTACCGCCCGAGGAATTTCCTTTACCGCTGTCGCAAAAGCCGGTACAACGAGTCATCACCATGGAGGCTCCGTGATTTTTAGCTCAACAACGCCTGCTTCAATGCGTTGAGCCTGGGCGTGAAAGATGCCAGAAGTTTCTGGTGCGCTGGTTGCCACTCGGGGTCAGCCTCCACATTAGTGCCAGCGATGGCTGTACCTGAGATTCTCAGCTGGTGCAAGACTTCGCGGTGTTTATTTTCCAGTTCTTCCCGTATCTTTTGTTCAGACTGTTCGAATTCCTGAACGAGCTGGTCTATTTCTCGCGCTTCAGCCTGTAGCTCGGGCTTCAAGCTAGTGATGGCACGGATTGCTATCTTCGTCTTGTTTACGCTCTGAGACTTGGCAAGCGCGATAGCTGTTACTAAGTATTCTATAGCTGACCGCCTTACAAGGCTCCTGGCTTTTTCGTCGTATTGATTGAGCTCGGCATCTATGTCCAGCTGTTGAGGGCTATCAAGGAGCTTCTGTGCCAGTGCCCGTCCGGACTGAAGGCATTTTTCTCTCTCTTGCTGTTCTATTTCTTCAGCTGACAGCTTGCCCAGTCTATTGGCTCGCTCTTGAGCAATTTCCCAGGCGCTTTTAAGTTCGCTCATGGCGGTTGAAGCCCCAAACCTTAATCATACGCGTCCCAAACACTACAGAGGTCAGCGGTTCAGCCCTATTGCTTCTGTGTAGGGGCCTTCGCGTTGTGTTGGTACTGCATTAACACCAGCCGTGCATTTTAGCTTATAATTAGCGCAGAGTTCAACAAGAAAGCGAGTTTAAGGCATGGCTATGAGCTTGCACCGATCTGTGAAGCTGGGCGATAAAGTCTATTGCTACATATGGCAAGGTCGAGGCAATAACTGTAACTCTATCCTATTTCCCTCGGTGTTGAGGGGGGAGCGTCCACACGTACTGATTGACCCGGGGCATATCAGGGACGAATTCGGTGAGCGTTGCTTTGATTCACTGGCTCAGGCTATAGAGAAGGACGGTTTCAATGTCGCAGATATAGGTCTGGTGATCGGCACTCATAGCCATCCTGACCATATCGAAGCCACTGACTCGGTGGTCAACAAGAACGGTGCGCTATACGCTTTGTCCCGTGAGGAGGATGAATTCTATGGCACGATAGGGAAGTCATTCTTTCAAGCATTTGGCGCTAAGCCGCCGGAGGTCAAGCCCTTCTTTTACCTTCAGGAAGGAGAGTTATCCCTGGGCGCTAAAGAGAATAAGTTAGCGGTGAAAGTACTGCTTACGCCGGGGCATTCTCCTGGTTCCATTTCTCTGTATCTGGAAAAGGAGAAGATATTGCTTACCGGTGATGTAGTTTTTGCCGGCAGCATTGGGCGGACAGATTTCCCTGGCGGCAGTCCAACCGTGCTGAGGAAAAGTATTGACAGACTATCTGCTCTCGATGTGGAGTATCTTGTCCCAGGTCACAGCACGGAGATGGGCAGCATAATTGCTGGCGAGGAGAATGTGAAGCGAAATTTTTACACCGTCAAGATGTTCATTTAAAAATTTGCTTTTCTGATAACAGCGGGTTCATGTCCAGTAGATGGAAAATATGGAGTTAGACGAAAAAATTAAGTATGCTCTGGAGCACACGGAATTAGTCCGGTCGCCGCGGCAGAAGCTGGCGACCTTTGGCAGCTCCGTGATTGATTACTACGTGGTAACGGAACTGGTGGGGAATGTCAGCGTGGTGCGGGATGGAAAGGTAATTGCTGAAAGGCCCAAGGTCGTCACCCCTACGTATCTGATCAACGTGGAGGGGTTCAGCGAGCAAGCGAGACGGTATATAGCCATGCTGGCGCGGGAGCGTCCTTACGAATCGGGTATTTTCTACCGATATAAGAACGAGCCAAAGGAGATGAACGTTGTCTCCGAGCCTATTGGGCAGGTCATAGAGAAGCTTAACTATCAGATAGATAAGGAACGCAATCCTTTAACCACCATCATAAGGGGGGTTGAGGAACTGTGGGATGTGTCCTTGCTTATGTTCATCTACGAGTTAACGAACAGGTCGGTTCGCACCAATCTGGCTGAGTTCGACCGACGTGGTTTTTTGAATGTAGATGCCAGCGGTGTGCCACGGGGTGCCCGGGAGTACATTGAAGAGCTTTTCGAGCAGGTAAGTCATAACCTGGCACGAGCTCCGGAGCTGGCGATGGAGCTAAACCGCTGGGGTCTATTTGCTGAATACCAAGACCGATTCTTTGCCCTGTTCAGGAGAAGGTGAGCCTGCCTACTGCATCAAGTTAAGGTACCAGCTCAAGATATCAGCTCCCCACAGCAGCGTCACCATGGCTGTCAGTGCCAGGAAGGGACCGAAAGGAATAGCGTGCTTAAGTGCCTTTTTCTTTGTTATCATCAGGATCGCTGCCACTATGCCGCCCAGGATAGCACCCATAATGATGGCGACAAAAACCAGCGGGAATCCAGTCGCCAGACCAATCAGAGCGACTAGCTTGACATCTCCCCAGCCCATACCGCCACGCGAGACCATGGCAATCAAGAGAAATAAGACGAAGCCGATAGCTCCTCCCAAGGCGGCGCTGGCAATGCCGGGCTTTATTACTAGGGTGAGTCCAGGCTGTGGGATTAAAGCGAACAACAAAGCCACAACCATGCTGGGGTAAACCACCTTGTTCAGGATGAGTCCGTGTTCCAGGTCAATGACGAAAACAATGATGAATACGCAGGCATAGAAGATCATAATCCCCAACTGGGAACTTAGGCCGTAGTGCCAGGATAGCAGAGCAAATATCACGGCGGTAGCGAGCTCCACCCAGAATAGCCTTGGTGGAATACGGGCTTGGCAGTAGCGGCAACGCCCGCGGAGTCCCAGATAGCTGAATATCGGGATGAGGTCTTTGGCAGCTAGCTTGTGCTGACAGGCTTCGCAATGCGATGGCGGAAATACAATGGATTTATTCTGGGGCAGGCGGTCAATGCAGACATTAAGGAAGCTCCCGACCGCGGCACCCAGGATGGCGAACAGCAATATAAAAAGTATTCCCATGGCCGCTTATTGTGTATGTGCCCAGGCTCAAAGTCAATACCTATGCGGGGAATGCGGGTGTCGGTCTGACGGAACGCAGCGGGCTTGGTAAAGGCGATCGTGTTTGGCTTTGTGTTATAATTGGCGGCGATGCGCAAAGAAAGCGCTCGGCTATGGGAGCAAGCAAAAGAAGACCTCGATACTGCTGAGAAGTTGTTAGAGGTAAAGAGGTATTATGCTTCGGTATTTTTCTCCGAGCAAGCGGCGGAAAGGGTGCTCAAGGCGATGTATCTGGAGAAGAAGTGGAGGGTGGCGTTTACTCACGGCTTGATGGAAATCGCTGAAGAACTGGAGTCACCGCCGGATATATGTCGTGCTGCAGCTGAGCTGAGTCCCGACTACGTGATGACCCGGTATCCCGATGCCGCCAATTCGGTGCCAGCAAAGTTATATGATGCTGACTCCGCTGAGACCCATCTTAATTTGAGTCGCCAGGTGATACGGTGGGTGAAAAGGGAATTAAAGTTAGAGATCTAGAACAGCTAAAGAAAGTACTGCGCGATTGTCCCGTCCCTGTAGAACATGCTTTTCTTTTCGGCTCTCGTGCCCGTGATGATTATCTTGAAGAAAGTGATTGGGATATCTTGATTGTCTCTCCAGAGTTCGCCGGTATTCCTTTTCCTGAGCGGGCAACCATGTTTCTGAAAAAGATGCCTTTAAGGGGAGTGGAGTTGCTCTGCTATACGGAGGAAGAATTCCGAGAGAAGGTGCGAGAGCTGGGCATAGTTGCCGAGGCGGCTAAAGGCAAGAGGCTAATTTAAGACTCCCAGAACGAAAGTAAACTCGGAAGATTTCAGGTTGTTCAGGTGGTGTGTCGGTGGAGTACTATATCGGTTGTAGCGGGTGGCATTATGAGCACTGGCGGGGGCTTTATTATCCTGAGGAATTGCCCAGGTCAAAGTGGCTGTCATTTTACGCCCAGCAATTCAATACTGTAGAGCTTAATAATAGTTTCTATCATTTGCCTTCGGAGAAAGCTTTCAGCACCTGGCGGGAATCTACGCCGAACAACTTTGTGTTTGCTGTCAAGGTCAGCCGGTTCATCACCCACATAAAGAAACTCAGGAACTTAGGCTCAGCGGTGGACAATTTTATATCGCGTGCGAGCTGTCTAAGAGAAAAACTGGGTCCTTTGCTATATCAGCTTCCTCCCAGTATGAAGCGGAACGATGAACTGTTACAGAATTTCCTATCCTCTTTGCCGCCACAGTATCAGCATGTGGTTGAATTTCGCCACAAGTCTTGGATTGATGATGCTGTTTTCGATATTTTGCGGAGGCGCAATGTTGGTTTGTGCGTGTTTGATATGCCGGGCTTTAGGTGTCCGCTGGTGGCTACCAGCGATTTTGTTTATGTGCGTTTCCATGGCGGGGAATGGTTATATTCCAGCTCTTACTCCGATGAGGAACTTTCCCGATGGGCGAGGGGCATTGCTCAGTTGGGACAAAACATCGGAGCCTGCTACATCTATTTCAATAACGATGCCGAAGCGTTTGCCGTAAGCAACGCTATTACGCTGAGGGAGTTTCTAGAAACTCTTTGATCTTGCGCGCCAGTGTCGGAGTTATGCCTTGCGTCTGGGCGAGCTCTTCCACTGAAGCTTCTCTGATAAGCTGAAGAGAGCCAAACCTTCTTAAGAGAGCCTTTTTGCGTTTTGGTCCGATGCCCGGAAACTCATCCAGGATAGAAGTCATGGTTTCTCTACGGCGCAACTTCTTGTGATAGGTTATGGCAAAGCGATGAGCTTCGTCTCGGGCCCTTTGCAAGATATGTAGAGCTGGTGAATCCTTGGGCGGGCAAATTGGTCGTGGCTCGCCGGGTATGAATATCTCCTCATTTTGTTTTGCCAGGCTGGCTATGGGGAGGGAGTCCATGCCCAGTTCTCGTGTCACTTCGAGAGCGGCGTTGAGCTGTCCCTTGCCACCATCAATAAGGACGAGGTCCGGAATGATTGCCCAGGTATCTTGCCCTGCTGTGCCTCTCTTAAACCTGCGTCTGAGGGTCTCTTGAATCATGGCGCAGTCGTCGGCACCCGGTACAGTCTTGATGCGGAAACGGCGATAGTGAGCTGGTTTTGGTAAACCTCTCTCCAGAACCACCATGCTGCCTACGGCTGAAGTACCCTGAATATTGGAGACGTCGTAGCATTCAATTCTTACGGGCAGCTTGGGCAGGTGCAGTCGGCTTTTCAACTCTTGCAAGACGGACATCACAACCTCAGCCTTCACTTGTTTAGCTTGTGCTAGTTCCAAGCCTTTAGCGGCATTTTCTGCGGCGATATCCACCAGTTGCTTCTTGGTGCCACGCCGCGGGACCTGTATCTCAACTTTGCCGCCTCTCTGCTGTCTTAACCATTCTGAGAGCATTTCGATCTCTTCCACAGGGTGCTGGAGCAAGATTAATGGTGGAATGTAAGAAGCTGAGGCATAGTATTGTTTCACGAAGCTGGTCATTATCTGCTCAGGGGATTCACCCTGGACGCCTTCCATAATAAAGTGATCCTGCCCCACAAGCTTGCTATTGCGAATGAAGAATAGCTCCACATAAGCTACTGTTTCGTCTTGCGCCATACCAATGACATCTTTTTCCCCTTGCAACTTTATAGCAATCTTCTGTCCTTCTATGACTTTTTCTATGGCTTGAATTTGGTCTCGCAGCAAGGCTGCTTTCTCGAATTGAAGCTGCTCTGCGGCTTCCTTCATTCTGGCATTCAGTTCCCGCAGAATAAGTTCCTGTTTTCCCTGTAGGAACAAGATGACCTGGTCTATTACGTCGTAGTATTCTTGTTTTCCTACTGCGCCGATGCATGGTCCGAGACAGCGGTGGATGTGGTAATTCAGACAGGGTCGTCTGTCTTTGCCGTCAATGCGCTTGCTGCAACTGCGGAAGGGGAAGATTTTCTTTATCAGTTTTAGAGTCTTGCGGACTGAGCCAGCGCTGGCGAAAGGTCCAAAATATCTGGCTCCGTCTTTCTGAACGCGTCGTGTGATATAAACGCCGGGCCAGTCTTCGTTGATGTCTATTCTAAGATAGGGAAAGGTTTTGTTATCTTTGAGGCGCACATTGTACCGTGGGGCGTATTTCTTTATCATGTTGCATTCTAGAATCAGCGCCTCCTGCTCGGAGTTGGTGACGATGAACTCCAGGTCGTGTATTCGGGAAATCAATTGCTGGATCTTGGATGACAAACTGGAAGGGGCGCCAAAGTAACTTCTTACTCGATTGTTTAAGTTGGCAGCCTTGCCGACATAGATGACTTTACCCTCTTTATCTTTGAATAAGTAAACTCCAGGTCTGGCTGGTAAAGCTCTCAATTGCTCCAAGTTCATAGCAAATTTATTGTAGCAAGGGTCTTATAGGCAGGCAAAATAATTTGCATTATGTTATAATACACATTGCCTGTAATGGCTGGATAGAGATCCTCTCCCATCTGGGTAGAGGACTTACGGATGTCTATAGATGATTTCGAGTATAACTAACCTAGATATCAACGCTTTCCTAGAGCATCTGAGTAAGGAGAAAGGTTACTCTCAAAACACGATAGCGGCTTATCGTAATGATCTTACCCAAATGCTAGCCTTTATTGCTGAAGAGCAGGCTAAGGGCATAATTCAATCATATGATGAACTTTTAAAGAGCTATCTGTTGAAGCTACGGGAGAAGAGATACTCTGTAGCTAGTGCAGCCCGGAAAGTTGCATCAGCCAAATCGTTCTTCAAGTTTATGGTTGATTCGGGAAAAATGAAGGAGAATCCCACTCAAAATTTGCCTTCTCCTCAGGTTAGCCGACATGCCCTGAAGTTTCTATCTCCTTCAGAATACCAAAAGCTGCTGGCTGAACCTGCTAAGCTATCTACTCCTGAAGCTAAGAGAGATATGGTGATGCTGGAGTTGCTCTATGCTACTGGTCTACGTATAAGCGAATTAGTGGCTTTGAACGTAAAGGATATTGATTTGAAGCAAAATCGTGTGCATGTCAGCTCTAAAAGAGTAGTTCCTTTTGACCATCGCGTTGGTACAATCCTGGAGAACTTCCTGCGCAATGACAGATTGGATTTGTTGTATGATGAGAAGGAAGAAGCTTTGTTTCTCAACCGACGTGGTCAGAGGTTGACTCGGCAAGGATTCTGGCAAATTGTCAAAGGTTATGCCTCTAGGGCTAATTTGGGCGATAAAGTGACGCCGCAGAGTCTGCGTCATAGCTTTGCTAAGCACAAACTACAGAGTGGCATAGAACTGCGACAGCTTCAGCAACTTTTAGGTCATGCTTATGTTTCCAGTACTAAGGTTTACCAGCAATCAACGGTAGGGAGAGCATAGATGCCCAGACGGTCACGCCGCGCCAAAGCCAAGCACCGAGCCATAATAGCCAAGGCAGTGCAGGAAGGACGTTTGGCACAAGCAAAGCCAGTGTCTGCGGAGTCATGGCGGCAAACGCCAGTATTGCAAAGACCTCAAGAAGCGGCCGACCGCTATCAATATGTATTGAGCGATGTAAAGCGCATCGGCATTATTGCCGGAGCGATAATCCTGGTCATCATGATTCTATCCTTCGTTCCTTGGTAGCATCTCCAGCTGGTGAACTGTGGCGGATTTAGAGCGGGCTAGAGAGAACCTGCTTCGATACCTGGATCGTGAGATCGCCGACAAGCGTGTGGTGGAAGCTATGAGGCATGTTCCCCGGGAAGCTTTCGTAGCACCTGAGCTATATCATGCGGCTTACGATGACAGGCCTTTAAGTATCGGCTTTGGGCAAACTATCTCCCAGCCTTTCATTGTGGCTCTGATGGTGCAAGCTCTGGACCTCAAAGGGCACGAAAAGGTGCTCGAACTAGGTACAGGTAGCGGCTATGAGGCGGCAGTACTGTCAGAGCTGGCAAGAAAAGTGGTCACTGTGGAGTGTATACCGGAACTAGCGGAATCAGCCAAGAGAGTTCTGGACAAGCTGGGTTATACAAACATTGAGGTTCATGTAGCCGGCAAGACTCTGGGTTGGCCAGAAAAAGCACCCTATGATGCTATCATCGTCTCGGCAGGGGCCCCCGCTGTGCCTGAGGTTCTGTTGGAGCAATTAGCATGGAATGGGCGAATGGTAATCCCCGTGGGCTCTCGATGGCAGCAGGATTTGCTCAAGATCACCAAACTTAAAAAAGGTAACAGGATAGAGAACCTGGGTGGTTGCTACTTCGTACCTCTTATTGGTGAGGGCGCCTGGGAGGAATAAAAAGACTATCTGAATTGGGTTCGGTCTGTAGCCATGCCGGATGATTGTGGGATTAATCTTTGGGCGGTGGATGTCATCAGCATGGCTCGCGCAGTGAAGGTATCTCATGATTTCCCATGGTGCTCGGAGTGACGCAGAGGATTGTGACGAAAGGAAACGGGGAAGAGGTAAAAGTTTTGGCTGTTATGTAGGACGAATTTGGCCATTATTCTTAGTCGGGAGAAGTGGTGAAAGTTAATGGATTGTGGGTTAAAATAGCTCATTCTGAAAATAGCGAAAGGAGGGAAGGCGAAGCATGGACATCGCCGAAGCGATAAATCAAAGGAAAAGTATCCGAGCTTTCAAATCTGACCCGGTGCCCAAGAAGATTCTAAAGGAAATACTCGAGCTGGCTTTGCGAGCTCCTTCCTGGGCAAATACTCAACCGTGGCAATTTGCTGTAGTAACGGGAAAAAAGCTGGAAGAGATAAAGCAGGGTTTTGTTCAGAGAGCGGATGAAGAGCAAAATCCTGATATTGCGCGTCCTCGAGAGTTTCCGGAGCCCTATGATACCCGCAGGCGTGTATTGGGTAGGAAAGTCTTAGAACTGAAAGGAATCGGCAGGGAAGACAAAGAAAAAAGAAGGTGGTGGCTGTTGCAGGGATTGAGGCTGTTTGAGGCTCCTTGTGCTATCTATATCTATATTGACCGCTCTTTCTACCAGCAGGGCGACAGCTTAAATATCTGGCCTGTGTTTGATTGCGGTTTGGTAGCTGAGAACATCATGCTGCTGGCTATGAAATATGGTCTAGGGACTATTGCTCAAATACAGGCGGTCGCATATCCTGATGTGCTTAGAAAGGTGTTGGGAATACCGGACAGTAAGGTTATAGTGCTGGGCATAGCCATAGGTTACCCTAATTGGGATGACCCCGTGAATCGGCTATATTCCGACAGGGAGCCTTTGGACAGTGTCAGCGCTTGGTACGGTTTTGATTAGAACCTGGAGTAACGAAAGTGCCCCCAAGGGGATTCGAACCCCTGATCTCCAGCTTGAAAGGCTGATGTCCTAGGCCTCTAGACGATGGGGGCAACGTCGAGCATTTTACGGGTAAACGGGCAAATATGCAAGACCAGCTTGGCTCTTTGTCAAATCGTGTGGAAACAGCTACGAGACAGCACAAACCCAGGAGCATTTTTCTTCCACTAGGCATCGATGTTCTTCAAGCCATAAGATATGCGTTTTAACATCTTGATCTTAGCGTGGC
>Ga0116210_1002672_pt1 | contig 10552 bp, 12 predicted proteins | sample TshhotsprinmetaG_FD_94483 | JGI IMG/M metagenome (GOLD analysis project Ga0116210, IMG submission 94483) | Hot spring microbial communities from South Africa to study Microbial Dark Matter (Phase II) - Tshipise hot spring metaG | ecosystem: Environmental > Aquatic > Thermal springs > Hot... | reverse complement strand
CTCCACTTTTTGCCCGCCCGAGCGTTTCGTTTTGATTCTGCCGCGCGAAGCGCCGAGCGAGGCGGCAAATCGTGTTTGGTGGACCTGATGGGATTCGAACCCACAACCTCCTCGATGCCATCGAGGCGCGCTAACCATTGCGCCACAGGCCCAGAGCGAGACGATAAACTATAAACAATAAACTTTAAATTGTTTATTTATAATTTTAATGTTTAAAGTTGTTCGCTTGGCGAATAATGCACTATATTAAAGATAGCTCGAACATTTTTCGCCGCCGAAGGCGGCAAAAACAAACCCCCTGATTTGTGACTCGCCCGCGACTTCGTCGAGGCTCGTCGCTTTCTTTGACAATTTTCCGCCAAAGGCGGATCTGCCTGCGGCATGACAAGTTTTTCTTTAGCACGAATTCTTAAAAAATAGAATCAAGGGGGAATCAGTTTTTAAGGCCTATTTATCGACTTTTATCTTTTCCCCTCGATAATATTTAGGACATCTCGAGCAGAGTTCTCTCCAATTAACCCACTAAAAAATTTAAGTCGATCAAGTTTTCGAAGAAAAATAAGCACAAAAATAAGAAGAGATCCAAAGATACCTTTTAATAATGAGATAAAAAGTTCAAATTGAGAAGGGATAATTAAAAGATTAATAAGAATAACAAATGATAAAAAGCCGAGAATAAACCATTGTGAGTTCGGCATCCTCTCTTCATAAAGAGCTATCATATTTTTTCTAAGACCTTGGCATTCTCGAAGAGATATCATTATTTGGGTCAAAGCAGTATGCTGGAGGCTCTCTAATTTTTTTCTCCAACAACTTTCTGGCAAAACGAATGTAGATCGGTAAGGGTTGTGGTTTTGTGGGTAAATGGATAACACCAATCTTTTAATTTCAAAATAGGTGTGTAATGTTTTCTTAAAATTTCTGCAACCTCATTTTGTGCTTCACCAAAATGCCCGGAGGCTCGATAGATAAAAGACATATTTCCGTCAAACTTGGATAAAAGATCGCGTATAGCATTATATCGCGTTCCTTGGCGGGCGATGAAAAAACCACAGAAAATTGCAAAAAGAAATGTGGCGATAGTTAAAAAAAGTTTAAAGTCTACATCGCTCTTAGGTGCGGAGTTATAAAATAGCACTGAAAATAAGATAAAAAAGATAAAAATGGTAAAAATATCTCTATATTTTTGCATATTGGGAGCGTTGAATAATTACTCTTTTTACTTAAGATTTTTCTTCTGAAAACAAATCTTGTAGTCTCTCTCCTGGAAACTTGTTTTCAGGAGACAAGTTTTTGGTTGCTTCTTAGGTTTTTAAGACACTTTTAGATGATTTTGATAATATTTTGCTTTTTTGAAGAGAATAGGGAGGAAGGCTTGTTGAGGCGGGGCTAGCAGCCAAGAAACCAATCTTTTACAATTGATAACTAAAAAGGTTAAAAGAGATTGAATCCACATTTTCCATTTATCCTTCCAGCGAGCCTTACCAAGGCCGTGGTATTTCTTTGACTCAGCAAAGATTCTTTCAATAGTTTTTCTTTCTCTGGTGATTTCTTGATAATTTTGGGATTCTTTTTTAGCTAACAATTCTAGATCTTTTCGATTTTTTTGAAGATGATAAACGACTCTGATTTCTTTTCTTTAACTCTCCGATAATTTTTATTTGTGTCATATTCTTTGTCAGCAGTTAATTGAGATTTTGAAGGCAGATCCTCGATTAGATAGTCAAATTCTTGATTATCATTGATATTACCCTGGGTGACCGAGACTTTCTCAATAATCCCGGTTTGACCGTTAACCAATAAATGTTCTTTGTAGCCATAGAACTTTTTGTTTTTTGATTTCCTGCCAAATCTCGCTTCTGGATCAGGACTGGTTCTGGAGATGTAGTTTTAAGAATTAACCCCTTTTGGTTCAAGTTTTTCTGGTTATTTTTCGAGTTTTTGCTTAAATTCTTTGCTTAAACGATTAAGATCAACATTAGTCTGGGTGTGGGTTGAATCAATAATTCTTAATTTTGGATCGGTTAAGCCATGTTCAGCCGTAAGCTGGACAATCTGATTAAAGATCCTTTCAAACCTTTCTCGTCCTAATCTTTCTCGAAAAACAGTTAAGGTTGAATGATCGGGCGCTCTTTCATCAACGGCTAAACCAGAAAACCATTTAAAAAGTAGATTGAAATTGATTTGTTCTTCGATCTCTCGATCTGAGATATTATAGAGAAAAGAAAGAAAAAGAATCTTGAAAAGAAATTCTGGTTGATAAGCTTTTTGACCATTCTCAGAATTATGATAAAGATCAGAACATAATTCATTAACAAAAGAGAAGTCAACAAGCTTGGATAATTTCTTCAAAAAATGATCTTCGGGAATAATTTGATTGTAAAGAAAATTACCGAAAAAAGAATTTCGACCATTTTGATTTTTAAATTGATTTTTATTGGCTAAGATAGATTTTTGGTTCTTAAAAATTAGAATAAAAAGTGAGAAAATAGACCTTTCTATACTATTTTAGCCTAAAATCTATGTTTTGACCAGGAGATAAGTTAATTATTCAACAGTCTCATTTTATAGTTTTGATAAAAATTTTCTTTTACAGCCAGCGAAGCTGGCACAAAACCAAAAATTAAATTTTGACTGGAAAATTCCGTATAAATTGGTCGCCGAGCGAAGCGAGGCGACCCACCAATCGTTGACTTTTTCTCGCTGGTGCCCAGGGCGGGACTCGAACCCGCAAGCTGCAAATGCAGCCATGGTCCTCAGCCATGTGTGTTTACCAATTTCACCACCTGGGCCTAAAACTATAAACTTTAAACCACAAATTATTCGGGCAGATAAATTCGTAGATTGGAATTATTTTTATTCTTTTAACTTTTTTTTGTAATCTCTTAAATAATATAATTTTGCTCTCCTTGTTTTATATTTTTTTAAAACTTCTACTTTTGTAATTGTTGGTAAATGAAGGGGGTAAATTTTTTCAATCCCAATGCCATCAGCCCCGATTTTTCTAACCGTAAAAGTTGCGCCAGGATTATTTCCACCTTTTCTGGCAACAACAATTCCTTCAAAAACTTGAATTCTCTCCTTTGGATTACCTTTAGCATCAAATTCTTTTATTTTTTGATAAACTTGAATCAACATTCCTGGTTTAATTTCTGTTGTTTTTATTTCGCTCATAGATTTTTCAAAATAATATTTTTTACTTTATTAATTGTCTCTTTTAATTTGTTTTCTTTATTGACGACGATATAATCCCAATTTTTTAAAGTTTTTAATTCTTCTTTTGCTTTTTTTATTCTTCTTTTTATTACTTCTTGAGAATCTTGACCTCTTTTGATCAATCTTTTTTCTAAATTTTTTAAAGATTCAACAATCAGAAAAATTACTCTCACCCCTGACATTTTCTTTTTAATTGTCATTGCTCCTTGACAATCTACAGCTAAAATAACTGGTAATCTTTTTTCTAAAGCTCTGGCGATCTCCTTTTTAGTGTTTCCATAATAATAACCATAAACCCTTGCCCATTCTAAAAAACATTTTTTCCTTATCATCTCTCTAAAACGCTGATCTGAGACAAAATGATAAGACCTTCCTTCCCTTTCTCCCTTTCTTTTTGGTCTCGTGGTGGTAGTAATAACTCGGCTAAATTTTAACCCTTCTTTCTTTAGACCCTCGACAACCGAATCTTTGCCAGCTCCAGATAAACCGGAAATAATAAAAAATTTTATTTTTTTATTTTTCACATTTTTTTAAAAAATTCTTTAATTCAATTGGTAAATCAATTTTAAATTCCTGCCAGTGACCCTTTAAATCATAAAAGCCTAATTTATAAGCATGGAGGAAAATTCTTCCTAATGGAATAACTTTTTGACGTTTAATTTTATATTTCTCATCGCCAACAATTGGATGACCAATAGTTTTTGAATGAACCCTAATCTGATGTGTTCTGCCAGTTCTTGTTTTTATTTTTAAAAGAGAGAAATTTTTAAAATTTTTTAAAACCTCATATTCTGTCCAAGCCTCTTTTATTTTTTCTAAGTCTATTTTTTTAGCTAGAGTTATTCCCTTTTTGCTTCTGGTCAAAGGAAGAGTTATAACTCCCTTTTCTTTTGGCAGATGACCATGAACAAGGGCTAAATATTCTTTTTCTATTCTTCGATTTTTGAATTCTTTTTTAAAATGCTCAAAAGATTTTTGATTTCGAGCAATAATCATTAGACCGGAAACATCTTTGTCTAAACGATGGACAATCCCTGGTCTAAGTCTGCTAGCCGGCGGATCATCGATCTTTTTGATTTCTGGATATAAATTAATGAGAAGGCTAACCAATGTTTTCTCTTCTAAAGATTTTAGAGGGTGAACAGAAATATTTGCTGGCTTATTGATAATTAAAAAATCTTTATCTTCAAAAATTATTTTTTTATTCTTCATTTTTGATTATTTTTGCCAAATAGGATAGAGCTTCTTCTTTATTTTTTATTTTTTTTGCTAATTGTTTTTCTCTTAATTTCTCTAAAAGTTGGCCAATTTTTGGTCCTGGTTGAAGAGAAAATTTTTCTATTATCTCACGACCATTTAAAAAAGGCGGTGGTAGTTCTTTTTTTGTTTTGGAAAGACCTTTGAGTTCTTTAATTCGTTTTTGTATTTGATAAAAATTAGTAAAATTTGGTTTTCCTTCTTCTAAAATAGTAGCAGCAATATCAACAAAAGAGAGTTTTAATAAATCATCACCAGAAAATTTAGGATTAAAAAAGTATTTTTCAATGGTGCTTGGTCGCATCTTTGAGATATCACCAACAATAAGAATCATATGATTTCGAACTAACCAAGCAACTCTTTCCGGATCAATGCCAATCTCCCCTAGAGAAGAGAGTTTAAGCCTTTGGCAAATTTTTTTGGCTAATTCTGCGCCAACTAAATCATGTTCATCAAAACGAATTCTACTAACACCATTTTTTTCTGGCGTTTTTATAACATAAGGTTTACCAAGATCATGAAAAATAGCAGCTAAAATTAGTTCTAAAGAAGGAGGCTCTTTTCTAAATTGTTTTTTAAATTCTTTTGAATAAAGTTTTTCTAAAGTCAATCTGGTATGGGTCCAAACATCTCCTTCAGAATGAAATTCTTTTGGCTGTGGGCAACCTTTCATTTTTAGAAGTTCTGGTGCGATTTGTTGCCAGACATTAGCCTCATCATAAAGATCAAAAGTTTTAACTGGATTTGCCTTTAATGATTTTAAAAATTCTTTGGCGATAATTTCATAAGGAACAATTCTTTTTTCCTCTATTTCTGGCTCAAGAGTACGCCGACGTTCAATCATTTTTGTCTCTATTTCTTGGTCACCCAGATGAGAAATATTTTTTTTAATTACCTGCCAGGTTTTTTCTTCAATTTGAAAACCAAGTTCTATTGAAAATCTTATGGCTCGAAGCATTCTCGAATAGTCTTCTTTGAATCTTTCTTCTGGTTTACCAACCGCTTTTATAATTTTCTTTTTTAAATTATTTAATCCTTTAAAGGGATCAATAATTTTACCAATTTCAAGTTTCAAATTTCTAATTTCTAATTTTAAAGCCATAGCATTAATGGTAAAATCGCGTCGAGAAAGATCTTTCTTGATTGACATTTTAGGATCAGATTTTACTACCACATCTTTGTATCCACCGGTGCCAAAAGCATGTTCAGTTCTTGGCAAAGCAACATCAATTGGATTATGAATGTCCCAATTTTTCGGCACAAATTTAAAGACACCAAAGGCTTTACCAACTAAACTAACTTTACCTAAACCTGATAAGGAATTTTCTAAATCTTCAGCCCTAACATTTCTAACAACGAAATCAAAATCTTTTGTTTCTTGGTCTAAAATTAAATCCCTGACCGCTCCACCAACTAAATATATTTCTACTTTAGGAAAATTTTTGATAATTTTTTCCAACCAAGGGAAAAACCTTTCTTTGGTTAATTTCTTCTGAATTTTTTTGAAATTGATTTTCATAATTACTTGGATCTGACCGGATTTGAACCGCTGATCTCCGCAACTTGCCCGCCTAAATTTTTGGACCTAGTGAGAATCGAACTCACATTTCTGCAATGCGAATGCAGTGTATTACCATTATACTATAGGCCCAGAAAAATTTTGGCAGGTGAACGAATGCGGCGTTCTACTAACTGAACTACAGGTCCAGAGTCATGCGTTCTGGACTAGTGCCCCCGAGAGGAGTCAAACCTCTGTCTAGAGCTTAGGAGTCTCTTGTTCTATTCGTTGAACTACGAGGGCAGAGGAGAACTCTAAACCGTAAACTTTTTTTAAAGATTATTTGATTAAAACTTTCATTATCTTACTGGCGATGTTTGAAATGAAATTAGTTTGATAATCAAGTAAAGAAAGTCCGATAATAATTATAACTAATAAGCCAGTAATAATTAAGACTTTCAAGAGGTCTTTCTTTAGATAGGAATAATCTTTAATTAGCTCTTCTTTTTTCATTTTTTTATTTTACTCTTCTTTGGCAATTTTGTCAACTAATTTGACTATTTGAAAAATATCATTTAGAATATATTATCTAAGCAATTCGGTATTATTTTATAATTATATCTTATGTTTAGAGAAAATAAACCAAAACACATGACTGATTTAGAAACAATCATTGGTTCGGGTGTCAGATTAGAAGGTAATTTTGTGGCTGAGGGAAATGTGATTATCAGGGGCCAAATTAAAGGCAGCGTTGAGACTAAAAATGATTTGCGAATTGAAGCGGGGGCTTTGGTCGAAGCAGATTCTAAAGCCAAGAATATTCTTTTAGCCGGGGAAGTAAAAGGAAATCTTAAGGCAGAAGAGAAAGTTAGTTTTTTAAAGACAGGCCGTCTTTTTGGTAATGTTGAATGTAAAGTTCTTTCTATTGAAGAAGGTGCTGTTTTTAACGGACAATGTTTAACAGGAGAGAAAAAAGTTTCTGAAGAATAAAGAGTTTTCTCTCCGACGTTTCGTCGGAGCGAGAAAATCTTTACCCCCTCACTCGGGAGAATAATAATAAAATTATATTGGGTAGTGATTTATTAATTTCCCTAAATTCAAAGTCAATAAAAACAAATTTTCATTGGTTTTGAGTGAGGGGGTGGGCAAAAATCTAATAAAATTTTAAGATTTTTGGTATGTATTTATATCTTTTTGACTCTTTTCTGGCTAAGAAAAAATATAAAAAAATTCTTGATCGAATTGAAACAAGAATTACTGATTTAGAAATTTCTGGTCGAATCGTTCGTCTAACAATTTTAGAAAATATTCAGGAGATTATTAAAGATGCTCTAAAAAAGGGAATAGAGACTATTGTTGTTGTTGGAAATGATAAAACCTTTTGTCAGGCAGCTGGGGCTTTGGCTGATTCCTCAGCCACTTTAGGTTTAATTCCGATTGGTGAAGAAAATAGATTGGCGGAAATCTTAGGGATTCCTAAGGAAGAATTAGCCTGCGAAGTTCTTTCCGCTCGTTTAGTTGAGATAATTGATTTAGCTAGGGTTAATCATTATTTTTTTCTTTCTTCAATTGAGATTTCTAGTCAGCGGGTTCTTTTAAGAACAGCTGACTATAAAATTTCTCTTTCCTCTAAAATAAATAAGATTAAAATTTCTAATCTTGACTCTATTTTTAAAAAAATAAATAATCCTCGAGATGGGCTTTTAGAGATTATTCTTCAGGGGTCAATTCCTGGTTTTTTTTCTTTTTTTAAGACTTATAAGGAGGGGGTAATTGACAGCCTTTTTTTTCTTGAAAAAATAAAAATTGAATCCCTAAAAAAGAAAAAAGAAATTCCTATTCTGGTTGATAACTGGAGAATATTAAAGACTCCTTTAGAGATAGAAATAGTCCCTCATAAATTAAAAGTAATTGTTGGTAAAGAAAGGAAATTTTAGGATACTACAAATTTTTATGATTTTTATACTCGATAAGGAAAATTTTAAAAAAGAAGTTCTAGAATCAGCTAAAATAGTTTTAGTTGATTTTTATGCTGATTGGTGTTCTCCCTGTCAAGCTCTTTCTCCAATTTTAGAAGAATTAGCCAGAAAATATTCAGGAAAAATAAAAATAGCTAAATTTAATATTGAGGAAGGACAAAGCTTAGCTTTAGAATACGAAGTGATGAGTCTGCCAACCCTAATTATTTTTCAAAAAGGCAAAGAGATAAAAAGAATTGTTGGTCTTCAAAGCAAAGAAGAATTGGAAAAGATCTTAAACTCTCTCTAATTTTAAGGAAAATAAATGAGTCGTGTTATCAGTTTTCATTGTCATTCCATAGACAACATCAGCAGTTTCCATGGTTACATTGTTATGAGTGACAATAATAAATTGAATTTTTCTGGCTAAATCTTTGATAATTTCGGTAAACCTTAAGGAATTTATCTCATCTAAAGCAGCATCAACCTCATCTAAGACAACAAAAGGTGGGTTTTTTATTTTAATAATAGCAAAAATCAGAGCTAAAGAGGTTAAGGCTTTTTCTCCACCAGAAAGTGTTTCCAGGGTTTTGATTTTTTTAGCTGGCGGTCGAGCTAAAATTTCTATTATCAATTCTTCTTCTTTTTCTTCTTCGATTTCAAGAGATTCTTGTTCCTTTTTTTCTTCTAAAACTAATTTTGCTCTTCCGCCTTTGAACAAAATTTTAAAATATTTTTCAAATTCCTGATTGATTCTATTAAAGTTAGTGATAAATTCTTTTTTAATTCTCTCATCCAATTTTTCTTTAATTTTCTTTAGAGAGTTAATTGCCTTTTTTAGATCATTAGTTTGGGAAGAAAGAAAGTTGTATCTCTGAGAACATTCATCATATTCTTGAGAAATGTTAGGATCAATAGCTTCAATTGTTTCTAATTGGTGTTTTAACTTTTTAATTTTTAAAAATATTTCCTCCTCCTCTTCTGGTCTTAACAATTTATTTTCCAAGAGGCTGAGAATATTTTGGTCTAGACAATCTCTTTTTATTTCTTCTTCTAAATCTTCTTTTTTTGTTTCTAACCTCGCTAATTCTATTTCTTTTTCTTTTAGAGAAAAAGAGATTTGAGACATTTCTTCTTGTTTCTTTTGGATTTTTTCTTGTTGGCTTATTACCTCTTTTCTTTTATTTTCTTCTTCTTTAAGAATGTCTTGAAGATTGATTTCTAAATCTTTTATTTTTTGATTGATGATTTTTAAATTTTCTTCAGTCTCTTTAAGTTTTTTTGAAGAAGGATATTTTTTTTCTTGAAAAATTTCTAAGCATCTCTTTAATTTATCTGTTATTTTTATAAAATTAATTCGAATTTCTTTTAACTCTTCTAACCTTTTTATTTTTTCTAATTTGATAATTAACTCTTCTTGTTGAGTTAAAAATTCTTTGAAAGCATCCTCTATTCTTGCTAACCTCTCTCTTTCTAAAAATTTTTCTTGCTTATTTTCATTAAGAGTAGATTTTGCCTGAAGAATGGAGATAGTTTCTAATAATTTTCTCCTTTCCTCTAAAGAAATTTGATATTCTTTCTGAAGATGAGCAAATCTGATACTTCCTTTTTCATCAGAAATTTTTTTAAATTCCTCTTGGAGGAATTTAAGCTCAACTGATTTTTTATCTACTTCTTCTTTTATTTTTTCAACCTCTCTTTTTAATTTCTCACCTTCTTTTTCTAACTTAAACTTTTTAGAGCCATAATATTTTTTTTGCAATTCAAGCAATTTTCTTTCTATTTCTTGGCGTTTTGAAAGTTTTTTAATTTGTCGAGTTAGAAATCTCATTCTTGGTTCAATTTCTTTTAGAGCAATTTCTGCTTGAGCAAAATTTTCTTGACTTCTTTTTAATTTTATCATTGCCTCTTTTCTCTTTAACTGATATTTTCTAACACCAGTTGCTTCAGCAAAAAATTCTTTTCGCTCTAAAGGTGAAGAATAAAGAATTGAATCAACCATCCCTTGACCAATGACTGAATAACTTTTTGGTCCAAAATTTGCTTTAGCAATAGTCAGAAGAACATCTTGAAGTTTTACTTTGTTCTGATTAATAAAATACTCATTTTCTCCGTTTCTTAAAATTTTTCTTCCAACCATTAACTGTTGAGAAGGGGGTTGAGGGTTTTTTTCTTTGTTTTTTAAATAAAGAAAGACTTCAGCAAGATTAAGCCTTATTTGTCCTCCGGAAAAAATAATATCTTCACCCTTTTTACTTCTCAGAGTTTTTAGACTTTGTTCTCCTAAAGCCCATCTGATTGCTTCAACCAAATTAGATTTTCCTACTCCATTTGGACCGATAATACAAGTGACACCTTTTGGAAATTTTAAATTTACTCGATGACCAAAAGATTTAAAGCCAAAAATTTCTAATTCCTCGAGATACATAGACTCCTACAAATTACGAATCTATTTACGAATATACGAATATTCTAAGAGCGCAGGGTTATGTCGCTAAGAAGAGTATCCACAGTCCAACCCACAATAATTTAACTTATAAGAATAATTGACGATGGCTGGACGAGGACATAAGCGAGGTCCCGGAAAAAGACAATCTTTAACAGAAATTTAGACCGAGCGTCT
>Ga0116210_1002670_pt1 | contig 10556 bp, 7 predicted proteins | sample TshhotsprinmetaG_FD_94483 | JGI IMG/M metagenome (GOLD analysis project Ga0116210, IMG submission 94483) | Hot spring microbial communities from South Africa to study Microbial Dark Matter (Phase II) - Tshipise hot spring metaG | ecosystem: Environmental > Aquatic > Thermal springs > Hot (42-90C)... | reverse complement strand
TGCCGGCGCCTGGAGCTGGGGCGGGCCGGGCGGAGAAAGTGGCTATGACCGGTGGTCGCGGGGTTGCTGCCGAAGGCGAGGCCGAATCCGGGAGTGCTAAGGACGCCGAAGCGCTTCAGCGGAACGGCGGGGTGGTGCTCATAGATGAGGAACGCATCTTCGCAGTCTTGCGCGAAGCCACCAGTCGCGACGCCGCTTATGTGCGCAAGGTCATCGCCAAGGCTTTGCAACTCAAAGGCTTGGACGAGGAGGAGGTGGCCGCTCTTGCCCAGATCAGTGACTCCGAGCTCCTGGGGGAGCTGTTCGCCGCTGCCAGGCAGGTGAAGGAGCAGATCTACGGTGACCGGCTGGTCCTTTTCGCTCCTCTCTACATCTCTAACCTGTGCGGCAATGAGTGCCTCTACTGTGCTTTCCGCGCCCGCAACAAGGCTATCAGACGCCGGGCTCTCACCCAGGATGAGATCCGGCAGGAGGTCGAGCTCCTCATCGACCAGGGGCATAAGCGGGTCCTGCTGGTGGCGGGGGAGGCCTATCCCCGCGAAGGTTTCCCCTATGTGCTCAAGAGTATCGAGACGGTCTACTCTGTCCGCCGACCCCAAGGACGCATCCGTCGGGTGAACGTGAACATCGCGCCCCTGAGCGTGGACGAGTTCAAGGAGCTCAAAGCGGTCGGCATAGGCACCTACCAGATCTTCCAGGAGACCTACCATCGCCCGACCTACACCCGGATGCACGTGGCGGGCAAGAAGCGGGACTACGACTACCGTATAACTGCCCCCGACCGGGCTATGCAGGCGGGGGTCGACGACGTGGGCATCGGGGTGCTCTTCGGGCTTTTCGACTGGCGCTTCGAGATCCTGGCCCTCCTTCAGCACATCCGCCACCTGGAGGAGACCTATGGCGTCGGGCCGCATACCATCAGTGTACCCAGGCTCGAGCCCGCGGTAGGTTCCGACCTGGCCAGTCATCCGCCCTATCCGGTGTCTGATGTGGACTTCCGCAAGATCGTGGCTATTCTCCGGTTGGCCGTGCCGTACACAGGCATCATCATGTCGACCCGGGAGACGCCCAACATCCGCCGGGAGACGTTCGCCCTGGGGGTCTCGCAGATTTCGGCGGGGAGCCGGACCAACCCGGGCGGCTACGCTGAGGACGAGGAGTTCGATGCGGCCCAATTCCAGTTGGGCGATCACCGCAGCCTCGACGAGGTCATCAGAGACGTGGCCCAGCTCGGTTATACGCCCTCGTTCTGCACGGCTTGCTACCGGGTGGGTCGCACCGGTCAGGACTTCATGGAGCTGGCCAAGCCCGGTGATATCAAGCACATGTGCGGGCCGAACGCTCTCTCGACCTTCATGGAGTATCTCCTTGACTTCGCTACGCCCGAGACGCGCGAGGTCGGCGAAGCAAGAGTGGCGGCCGAACTCGCCCAGATGAGTCCGGCCGAAAGAAAGGTGGCGGAGCGACTTATCGAGAAGGTCCGCGCGGGGGACAGGGATGTCTACGTCTGAGTCGGCAGGCATCGCGAAGGTGAACGACCTGCGCGAGGCGGGCGCGGACCTGCGCGCGACGGACTTGCGCGCCGTGGCCGTGCAACTGGCGCAGCCCTGGCCCCGCGGCATCCGCGTCGAGCGCGATCTGCTCGGGGAGAGGGAGGTTCCGACAGAGGCTCTTTACGGGATCCACACCGTGCGGGCTCTGGAGAACTTTCCCCTGGCTGGCCGGCCGGTCCCAGCAGAGTTTGTCACTGCCTATGGTGTGGTCAAACTGGCGTGTGCTGTCACCAACCGGGGCCTCGGCGCCTGGGCTGACGACCCGGCGAAAGCGGACGCCATCGAGCGCGCTTGCCGCGAGATGGCGGAGGGGAAGTTGACGGAGCATGTCGTGGTGGACCTGCTTCAAGGCGGGGCGGGTACCAGTACTAACATGAATGTCAACGAAGTGCTTGCAAACCGGACCCTGCAACTTCTGGGCGAGCCGCCCGGCAACTACGACCGGGTCTCCCCCCTGGACGACCTCAACCTTCACCAGTCGACCAACGACACCTACCCCACTGCACTGCGGCTGGCTGCCATCCTCCAGCTACATCGCCTGGAGGACCAGCTGGTCGCCCTGCAAGAAGCCTTCCAGACTTTGGAGCAACGGTTCGCTCACGTGGTCAAGGTGGCGCGCACCGAACTGCAAGATGCTGTTCTAATCACCTTGGGCCGGGAGATGGGCGCCTACGCAGAGGCACTCAGCCGGGACCGCTGGCGGGTCTACAAGTGTGAGGAGAGACTGCGGGTGGTCAATCTTGGCGGGACAGCCGTGGGCACCGGCCTGGGGGCACCGCGCCAGTACATCTTCCGCGTGGTCGATACGCTTCGTGAGCTGACTGGCATCGGCTTTGCGCGGGCCGAGAACCTGGTGGAGGCAACCCAGAACGCAGACGTCTTTGTAGAGGTCTCGGGGATTCTCAAGGCGTGTGCCACCACCTTGCTCAAGATCAGTAACGACCTGCGGCTGCTCTCCTCCGGCCCCGAAGCCGGGTTGGGCGAGATCAGGCTGCCGGAGCGGCAGGCCGGCTCCAGTATCATGCCGGGCAAGGTCAACCCGGTCATCCCTGAGGCAGTAGCGCAAGCGGCCATGCTGGTCATGAGTCACGACCAGGCCATCGCCGCCGCGGCGGCCGCCGGTAATCTCGACCTCAATCCTTTCCTGCCCCTCATCGCCGCCTGCCTGCTTGACTCCCTGCGGCTGCTCACGAACAGTTGCGACATCCTCCGCCGCCACTGCGTGGAAGGCCTCGAGGCTGACGAGGAACGCTGCCGCGCTCATGTCGAATCTTCGACCGCCGCGGCCACCGCTCTTCTCCCCGCGCTGGGCTATGAGCGGACTTCCGCTCTCGTAGCGCGAGCGCGCCAGACCGGCAGAAGTATCCGGGAGACGGCGGTGGCAGAAGGCTTCCTTTCTCCCGAGACTGTGGACCAACTGCTGTCCCCTGAGGCGGTCACCCGACTGGGCATGCCGCAGATGTTGCCGCGGATGTCATACCAGAAGGCCCCCGGCCGGGGTGGAGCCGCTCAGCTGGGCGACACAGTGGCCGAGGGGGGAGTGGGCTCTTGTGAGCCCCCCGCCGGCCGCCAGGCGCAAGAGGCTGACCTACCCAGGATGGTGGACTCATGAGTCTTCTCGACACTCCCCGCGGGATGCGGCTGCACATCGCTTTCTTCGGTCGCCGGAATGTCGGCAAATCGAGCCTGCTCAATGCCATCACGCGGCAAGAGGTCTCTATCGTCTCCGACCAAGCGGGTACCACGACCGACCCGGTCGAGAAGCCCATGGAGCTCCTGCCTCTAGGCCCGGTACTTTTCATCGATACCGCGGGGATCGACGATGTGGGGGCCCTGGGAGAGCTGCGGGCCCGCCGCACGATGCAAGTGTTCGATCGCACCGACCTTGGCGTCATCGTAACCGAGGCCGGGGAATGGGGGGAGTTCGAGGACCAGATCCTAGAAGAGCTCAGACAGCGACAGGTACCCGCGGTGGCGGTCTTCAACAAGATCGACACCGTCGATGGCAGAGCGGCTGTGCCTCTGGCTACGGCGGAGCGTCTAGCAGGGCTCAAGGTACGCACGGTGGCCGTCTCTGCCTTGCGGCGCGAAGGTCTTCTCGATCTGCGGCGGGCGCTTTTGGAGAGCGCCCCTGAGCACTTCATCGAGAACCCCGCTATCCTCTCCGACCTGGTGGGGCCGGACGGCTTGGCTGTCCTGGTCGTCCCCGTGGACAAAGAGGCTCCTCGCGGGCGCCTCATCCTTCCCCAGGTGCAGTCTATCCGGGACTTGCTCGACGCCGATGCCATGGCCTTGGTGGTGAAAGAGCGGGAGCTCCGGACTGCTCTCGCCAAACTCAAAGAACCTCCTCGCCTGGTGGTCACCGACTCTCAAGCTTTCCTCAAAGTGGCGGCCGATACACCGAGCGGGGTGCCTCTGACCAGCTTCTCCATCCTGTTCGCCCGCTTCAAAGGTGACCTTACCACCCAAGTGGAAGGAGCTCTGGCGTTGGAGAAGCTCAAGCCGGGTGACCGGGTGCTCATTTCCGAAGCCTGCAGCCATCACCCCATCGCCGACGACATCGGCCGGGTGAAGATTCCGCGCTGGCTCAACCAGTACGTCGGGGGGAGGTTGGAGTTCGAAACGGTCCAGGGACACGATTTTCCTGAAGACCTTTCCCCCTACCAGATGGTCATCCACTGCGGGGCCTGCACCTTCAACCGTCGGGCCATGCTGACCCGCATCTTGCGCTGCAAGCAGGCCGGCGTGCCCATCACCAACTACGGACTTGCCATCGCCTACAGCCTGGGCATCTTCGAACGGGCGCTAGAGCCCTTCCCGGCGGCCTTGGAGTTGGTGCGCGGCTGGAAGACGGCGGCAACGAGCGGCGACCGGCTTGGGCTGGGGAGCCTGGCTCAGAGGCAGGAGGTGGCGGGATGAATCCGCGGTCCCCGGCGCGGGAAACGGCTGGGCTGACGGGGTGTGGCGGACTTTCCGCTGGCGGGGGTAGTAGGGGGACCGCCGCGCCGGTAGATCGTGATTCGCTGCTGGCTTGGCTCAAAGAAGACGATCCCGAGCAGCTGGAGGAGCTCTGGCGCGAGGCGGACCAGACCCGCCGCCGCCACGTGGGCGATGCTGTTCATCTGAGAGGGCTCATCGAGATTTCCAACCACTGTGTTCGGCAGTGTTGGTACTGCGGTCTGCGGGCGGAGAATCGTGTGCTCACCCGCTATCGCATGACGCAGTACGAGGTTCTCGTCTGCGCAGAGAAGGCCTTGGCCTACGGCTACGGTACGGTCGTGCTGCAGGCGGGCGAAGACTACGGACTCACCCGTGAGTGGGTAGCCGAGTTGGTGCGCAAGATCAAGGGTCGGACCGGTCTGGCGGTGACCCTCAGCTTGGGCGAGCGGCCGGAGGCCGACCTAGTGGCCTGGCGGGAGGCCGGAGCGGACCGCTACCTGTTACGCTTCGAGACCTCTGATCCGGCTCTCTATACGGCCATCCATCCACCGGGGCCGCGGCAGAGCGCCGCAGCCAGCCATCCCTCGGATCGCATCGCCCTGCTGCTTCGCTTGCGTGAGCTGGGCTACGAGATCGGAAGTGGCATCATGGTGGGCATACCCGGTCAGACTTACGCGAGCGTGGCCAATGACATCTTACTCTTCCGTGACCTCGACCTAGACATGATCGGAGTGGGTCCCTATATAGCCCATCCGAACACTCCGCTGGGAAAGACCGCCGTCATGTCTGGGGACCCCGGGGGTGCACACTCGAGCGCAAAGGAGCACAGGCGAGCGGGAGCGAACGCATCGCGGTCAGAGAAGAACGAGCAGGTGCCAGCTGACGAACTCATGGTGTACAAGGTCATCGCGCTCACCCGACTGCTCTGTCCCCAAGCCAACATTCCTAGCACCACCGCTCTTGCTACCGTTAACAAGGAGTCGGGGCGAGAGCTGGGACTTATGCGCGGGGCGAACATCGTCATGCCCAACTTGACTTCGCCGGAATACCGGGTCCTTTACGAGATCTATCCCAATAAGGCCTGCATCAACGAGACCGCGGACATGTGCCATAGCTGCCTGAGGGGGCGTATCGAGGCCATCGGTCGCATTGTGGGAACCGGTCCGGGCGGGCGTCGTCGGTAGAGCTCCCGGGCGGACGACGCTGATAGCTCCCCTTGGCAGGCGGCCGTCGCAGTGCTATCATGCCGCGCAATCGCGGACCATGAACAGTGTTCAAGAATATGTCCCCCGTTCTATTGAACATTGCGTGTTCGGAAACGAGGGACCTGAAGAAAGATGGATTCCACGGAACCCAAGGACATCATCGCCAACGATCCTCCGCGCCTGTCTCGCCGTGAACGGCGGCGTCTTCACACACGCACCGAGATCCTCGATGTGGCCCGGGAGCTGCTTCTGGAGGTGGGGCCGGAGGACCTGAGTCTCAGGCAGGTTGCGCGGCGGGCTGATTTCAGCCCCGCCGCGCTCTACACCTACTTCTCCAACCGCGACGAGCTCATAGCCGCTCTCTTTGCCGAGTGCTTCGAGCGCCTGGAGGCCTATGTGCGACGGGTGCCGACCGACCTTCCGCCTGACAAACGGGTGGCGGAGTTGGGCATGGCCTACATGGAGTTCGCGCGCGACAACCCGGTGGACCTGCGTTGCATGTTGCTCTCTACCTCTCTGGATCTGCCGCCCTCGAGCGGCAAGGCGGTAGGGCAAGGACTGGCGCGTCTTATCGGGGAGACCTTCCGGGAGGGGGTCGAGCAAGGAGTTTTCAAACCCCCCGTGCCACTTTCCACCCAGGAGATGGCTTATGGAGTATGGGCGTTGGTGCACGGGATGGTCACCATCGCCGGAGTGGATTTGTCGGAAGTAGCCGCGGAAGTCTCCGCAGACCCGCGGCGTGTACTAGAGGCCTTTGTGGAGTTGCTCACAGGCCGGAGGTAGCAGATGTTCCAAGCGTTAGGCAGATTCTCGTATCGATTCAGATGGCTGGTCATCGGTATCTGGATCATCTTGTTCGGGGTCAGCGTGGTGGCGACACCCTGGCTGGGGGAAGTGCTCCGGGGTAGCTTCGGAAATCCCGAGGCTCCCGGGCAACAAGCCGCCAGGCTGATCGCCGAGAAGTTCGACCAAGGATCGACCAACCTGCTTATAGTGTTCAAGAGCGACACTCTGGAGGCGACCAGTCCTGAGTTCCAGGCGGCTGAGAAGAAGGCTCTGGAAGATCTGACCGCGGCGCGGTTGCCGGGTTTAGAGAACGTCCTCACCTACAGCAACACGCTGAGCTCGCAGTTCATCTCTCGTGACGGCAAGAGCTCGGTAGCCGTGCTCAACTTCTCCACCCCTATGAGCGAGGTGCAGTCCCACGTGGACCAGATACGAGGACTGCTGAAGGACACCGGTCTCACCGCCTACGTGACCGGGGAGCCGGCCGTGAACGCCGATCTGACTGAATACTCCTTCCGGGACCTGCGCCGGGTGGAGCTGTACGGGCTGCCTGTGGCCCTGGTGGCCCTGCTCTTCGTCTTCGGGAGCCTGGTGTCGGCGGCGCTGCCGGTCATCACCGGGGGGTTGGCGGTCACCGTGACCTTGGGCGGCATGTATCTCTTGGGTCAAGCCACCCAGATGTCGATCTTTGCCATGAACACGGCCACCCTGCTGGGCCTGGCTGTAGCCATCGACTATGCCCTCCTCATGGTGTCGCGTTTCCGAGAGGAGTTCCACAAGGGGGCCACGGTCAAAGAGGCCGTGGTCGTGACCACCGCCCGGGCAGGACGCTCAGTGTTCTTCAGCGGGGCGGCGGTGATGGTAGGAGTGGTAGCTCTCTGCTTCTTCCCCTCGCCTGGTCTCCGTTCGCTGGGGATAGGGGGAGCGCTGGTGGTCTTCTTCTCGGTGCTTGCTACCATCACTTTCATTCCGGCACTGCTCAGCGTCCTGGGCCGTCGGGTCGACTCGTTGGCGGTCATCCGATTGCATGAAGCGAGGGAGGCCCGCAACTGGCAGCGGTGGGCCAAGCTGGTGCTGCGGCGACCCTGGATCTCCATCGTGGTAGCGGTCGTCCTCATCGGGCTACTGGCTGGACCGGCGGTGACTCTAAAGACCGAGATGACCTCGGCCACCACTCTTCCCCCCAGTGCGGAGTCACGTCAAGGTCTAGAGATACTAGACCGCGAATTCGCCCGGGAAGCTCTCTCTCCCACCTCGGTGCTGCTCACCTGGGATGATGGTCAGGGTATCGACATGGTGCGGGCAGGCACTCTGTTCTTCTATGGCCAGCAGTTGAACCAGCTGCCGGGCGTGGCCTCGGTGATCAGTCCCTTCACATTGGGTGGTCTGGAGGACTCTACGGCGTTGGCTGCTCTGTGGCCTCAGTTCGAGCAGCTTCTCAACGATCCCGATGGCTTCGTAGTGCCCCAGGAAGGCATCAGTCTTCCCAGCGGGGTTGCCATCACTGCCCAACAGCTCGAACAGTTCAAACAACTGATCAAGTCCTCGGTGACCGAAGATGCGGTGCTGTTCCGGGTGGTAAGTGACGACGTGCCGGGGTCCGATTCCAGTCAGGCTCTGGTCGAACAGCTCCTGGCTACTCCCACCCCGGGCGGCTATACGGCCTACGTGGCCGGGGAGGCCGTCTACAGATACGACTTTTTCAACGAGCTACGGGCGTACTTCCCCTGGGTGATCGTGTGGGTGGTCCTCACGACCCTGGTGGTCTTTGTGGTGCTGCTACGTAGCGTAGTCCTACCGGTGCTCGCCGTCGTGCTCAACCTGCTCACCATCGCCATGAGTTACGGCCTTCTGGTCCTCGTGTTCCAGGGCACCACCTTCGAGAAGATACTGCGCTTCACTTCCACTGGGGCCATCGACGCCATTCTGCCGGTGGTGATCCTGTGCATCCTTTTTGGCATCACCATGGACTACGCCGTCTTCATGCTGACACGCATGCATGAGAGGTGGCGGCGGTCTCGCGACAACCATGACGCCGTGACCACGGGTTTGGTGCGCACGGGTCGCATCATCGTGAGCGCTGCTCTCCTGGTGGTCATCGTGACCGGGGCCTTTGTCTTCACTAGCATCGGCGAGACCAAGATGCTCGGGCTGGGCATCGCTCTTGCCATCATCGTGGACACCTTGCTCATCCGCCTCACCCTGCTTCCGGCAGTGATGGCTTACCTGGGCAGCGTCAACTGGTGGTGGCCGGGGATGGGGCTCTTCCGCCTGAAGCGGAAGGGCGAGCCCAAGCAGCCCCCGAGCCGGGCCGCCGGCAGGATGCGAGTGGGGAAGCCGGCGCCACGCCTGCAGCAGTAAGGGCCACAAGGGCGACGAGCGCAACCAGCACCGGACCGGATGCATGCTACCGGGTTGTCGCGGCCAGCTCCCGACGGGCCCGCGATCAGCCCTGTTACTTCAGCAATCCCTAGGCCGGCAGTAGCACAGTGAAAGTGGAGCCTTCCCCTTGACGGCTGCTCACCTGCACCCGTCCGCCGGCTCGTTCGACAAGACGCTTGACGATGGCAAGGCCCAGGCCGCTGCCTTCGAGCTCTTGGGTCTCTGGACGTTTCTCGCGGAAGAACTCGGTGAAGACACGGTCCAGGTTTTCTGGGGCGATGCCCACGCCGGTGTCCTCGATGTCCAGACGCACCCACTGGTGCTGGCGATAACCGCGCAGCTTCACGGAGCCTCCTTCCCGGTTGTATTTCACCGCGTTGCCCAGCAGGTTGGCCAGGATAAGGTCGAGGTCGTCGGGCGGTAGGAGCACAGAGGGAAGATCGGGCTCCAGCTCGGCGCTCGCGCTGAGGTTGCGGGCGGCTATGGGCTCAGCCAAGGCGGCGAGAGCGGCACTCACTGCCGGCGGGATCTCGACCAGCTGGGGCTCCCCAGGGGCTTGGGCTTGTTCACTGCGGGAGAGCAGTAACAGGTCGTTGATCAGTCTCACCAGCCCGTCGATGCGTTCCTCCGCTCGACGAAGGAGGGGCAGATAAGAGTCAAGGTCGTCACCCAGGCTCTTGTCAGTGGTCACCTCGATGAGGCTGCGCACCGCGCCGAGGGGAGATTTGAGCTCATGGACCATGGTCCTGATGAAGCGCTCCTTCTCCATGGCCAGACGCCTTATCTCCGTGATGTCCGACAGGGTGAGGATGCGCCCCCGGGCTGTCCCGTCCTCTCCGCGGAAGGTCACGATGCTGGAGGCAAAGGTCCTTTCCGCCCAGAGGAGCTGGCCCACCGTGCGGTCTTTGCGCGGGGCCTCCAGGTCGGCTAAAAGCCATGCCAGAGGCGTGCCTCGCAGGATATCTCCCACGGGGCGGCGCAGCAGGGCCTCCTCGGTAGTTCCGAGGAGGTCAGTCATGGCGTCGTTGGCAAGGACGACCTCTCCCTCCCGGTTGACCACTAGGACAGCGTCCCGTAACGAAGAGATGAGTAGGCGGGTCTGCGTCTTCTCTTCGGCCAGGGCCAGGAGGTTGGCTTCATGCTCTTGGCGCAGACGCTCAGCCTCCAGCCGGGCCTGGAGACGCTGCGACAGCGTCCCGATGACCTCGAGCAGCTCGTCGGGCAAAAAGGGTTTGGCCAGGAAGAAGTCGACCCCTTGGAAGGTCGCCGCGCAAGCCAGGTCGATGTCGGCATACGCGGTGATCATGCAGGTCATGGGCTGATGACCTCGCGCCAAAATCTCCTTGTGCAGGGAAAGCCCATCAGTGTCGGGCAGACGGTGGTCAAGAAGCACGATGTCGAACTGGGCGGGCGTGGGCTGCGAGACCTGCTCCTCGGAAGGGGCCTGCTCCTCGAGAAGGGCCAGAGCCTCGGCGCCTGTGGCGGCCTCGGCCACCTCGTAGCCTTCGAGCTCCAATATCTGGCGGACGGCCGAACGCACGCCGTACTCGTCATCCACAATCAGGATACGGGCGCGACTGTTATCGGTATCAGTCACGGTCGCCCCCTGAATCCCCATCTCCCGGTTTGTCCAAGGCACTGGTCAGCTGCAGGGTCATTTCAGAGTCCTCTCCACACCGGAACGTCTGAC
>Ga0116210_1002665_pt1 | contig 10578 bp, 8 predicted proteins | sample TshhotsprinmetaG_FD_94483 | JGI IMG/M metagenome (GOLD analysis project Ga0116210, IMG submission 94483) | Hot spring microbial communities from South Africa to study Microbial Dark Matter (Phase II) - Tshipise hot spring metaG | ecosystem: Environmental > Aquatic > Thermal springs > Hot (42-90C)... | reverse complement strand
GAATATATAAATGAAAAGCAACTTAATTGTAATTGGATGTTTAGTAAAATAGATCAAAATTTAGATACTTTTTTATATCACATAAAAAGAAAATATTTATTATAAGTTTTTCCCTGATTTTATCTTTTGGATAAAACATGGAGAAAAGTGCAAAATTGTCTTTGTAGATCCCAAGAGTACAAGTTATACAGATTATCAAAGCAAAGTTGATGAGTTTGAAAGACTGTTGTTGGTGAATGGGTAAGTAAAAGTATTTAGTTATAAAAATTTCAAAATTACTTTTGATCCTAAGCCTACACAAGTGATGTGAATAATGTCAGTGATAAATATATCAGATACTGGCAAAACAAGAAGGACTTTAGTTTTCTATCAATAAAGTAACATTTTAGTATAGGTAAAGTATAATTATTTTTCTATTTCCCTATGAAGAGGTGCCGGTAAATAACATTAATATTGCCACAACTTATTAAGCTTACTATATTAAGCTTATTAAAGTAAAGTTATTAAACGAACAAAAACAAACTAGAAAATATAACAAAATCTTGCAAAAAATGTATGTAAAAGCCCAGAAAACACCTTTAGTTTCTAATATAAATTTAACAAAAACCAGCTCAAAAATCCACAGCTATAACTACTACAATCACTTCTCCTGGCATTCCCTAATAATGAGCCAGACCAAATAATATACCGGAGATAAGAACAATTTTCTCTTAAAAACAGTATTTTGCAAAAGCGGCAATAACACCGATCCTAAAAATACTTTCTTCTATAAAGGCATTGGCAATTGAAAAAAATAACCGCAAAAAGAGTATTACTAGTATTTTTATAAATCAATTAAGTCTTTACTTGTGTGTATGAAATCAATAACTCAAACCGTGATTACGGTAAATAATTAATGTGAAATCTCTATCGATTTGACTCCATACAAATAAAAGTAAAAGGCTTTTTGCGCAGCATTTTATCTGAATTACAGCAAGGGATATAAAAGGCGTGGGGAAAATATGAAAGATATTGGCTTGGGGAAAATGATTTTAGCTTTATAAGCGATGGATTCTGAAATTGTTTAAAGATAGTTTTCTTCTAAAATCAATTTCAACTTTTCAGTGTTCGGTTAGGTTTTATATTCTCATTTTTCACATAATTCGTGGTAATGCAGGAAAAATTTTGAGACAATAATTAAGGATTGATAGAAAAATTAGTTAATTTATTGAAATTCAAAAACATAAAAAATGCAGAAATAAAGTATTTTATATGGAATTATAGATAATCTTGACAATTTAAGTTTCATCATAAAGCCTGACTAATCGTCACAATTAATTCTTCGTCACAATGGCTTTAATAATTAAAAATAGAATTAAAGACCCTCTTCAACAGTCTTCAAAATCTAAAAACCTCGATGGTGTAAAGGTCGGCACCAGGACTGTATCGGACAGTGAAAAAGCACAAAAACCAAAAAAGATGAGTTTCTTAAGTTCAACCATATGTGAGCTCAAAAGGGTTGAATGGCCAACTTTTAAACAAACTATGAGTTGGGCTGCGGTGACTATTGTATTTACAATTATGATTTCTCTTACTTTAGGGTTTTTTGACCATGTTTTTGCTGCTGGAATAAATTTTATAGATTGTACTTCGCCGAGAGGAAGGGGTGAGAGCACCACTATTGCTCAGTGCGGCAGAGAGTTGGCGGATTATTTAACTTTTAGAAACTAGGTATTTATGTCAGCTACAGATATTTTTGCTTCAGATTCTCTAAAACCTAAATGGTATGTTGTGCAAACGTATGTAGGTTTTGAGGATGCCGTTAAAAAAACTTTAGAGCAAAAAATCCAAAATCTATCCCTTCAAGGGAGAATATTAGAGATTTTTATACCAACAAAAAAAGTTGTCAAATTGACTTCTAAAAACGAAAGAAAAGAAAAAGAGCAGAAGGTTTATCCGGGATATATCTATGTTTACATGATCTTAGATAGAGAGACTGGATATGTTATTCAAAATACTCAGTATGTTTCCAAAATTGCTGGTACTGGAGACCATATTGTCCCTTTAGAGGATGGGTATGTAGAAAGGCTCAAAGCTAGTTTGATTGCTGAAAGTCAAACAATTGATACTATTAGTAATATAAAATATAAAATCGGTGATCTCGTAAAAGTCACAGAAGGACCCTTTAAAGATATGCAGGGTAAAATTAGCGGCATGGATTCAGAACAGTCCAGAGTTAGTGTGCTTTTAACAATGTTTGATAGAGAAATCAATGTCGAGTTGGATGTTCTGCAAATTAAGAAAGTTATTACCTAGTTATTTGTTCGATAATTTGGCGATTTACCTATTTTCCAAGAACAAGATATAAATTCAACCAAACCTGATAAGGATGGGATTGGACGGGTTTATCTGTATTTTCTTCTAATTTCTTCTAGTTTAGACAAATCTTCTCTGGAAATGTTTTGAGGCATTTTAACCTTAATTTTAATATAATGATCTCCACAAACGGAAGTATTATTAAGCTTTGGCATACCTTTACCTTTTAGTCTAAGCTTGCTACTTGGGTCGGTCATTGGCGGAATTCTTACTTCAGTATCTCCCCAGATCGTGTACACATCAATTCTTGCACCTAAAAGTAGATCAAAATAATTGATTTCTACTGTAGAGATAATATCCATACCGTCTCGAGTAAGATATTTATGCGGTTTAATATTTACCAATAAGTATAAATCTCCCGGTTGTGAGCCTCGATAACCAGCTTCTCCTTTACCAGCTATTCTAATTTTATCACCTTCACTAACTCCGGCTGGAATGTCTACTTCTAAGTTTTCTTCAAGCTCTAAATAACCTTTTCCACCACATTTTATGCATGGTTGTTCTGGTATTCTACCAGCACCATCACAGGTAGGACAGATTGATTCTTGTTGAATTACACCAAACACTGTTTCTATTCGGCGATAAACCCGACCGCTACCTTTACATGTTGGACAAGTTTTTAGTTTACTTCCCGGTTCAGCTCCATTACCACCACATCTATCACATTTTGTTTTATGTTTATATTTAATGGTTTTTTTTATCCCTCTAGCGGCTTCTTCGAGAGTCAGATCAATTTGCATTTGAATATCTATTCCCTTATCTCTACTACTTGTAGCTTTAGTTCTGGTTTTACTGCCACCAAAGGCACTACCGAAATCCATTCCAAAAAAACTTTCAAAAACATCGCTTAAATCTTCAAAACCAGTACCTCTAAAATTATTGAAGTTAAAATCTACACCATCAAAACCATTTCCCATAGAACCAACTCCTTGAGAAAAACTGCCAAACCGATCGTAATTAGCTCTTTTTTGTGGATCACTTAAAATTTGGTAAGCATTATTTATTTCTTTGAATTTTTCCTCAGCTTTTTTGTCTCCCGGATTTTTGTCCGGGTGATATTGGTGAGCTAATTTTCGATAAGCTTTTTTAATTTCATCAAGAGTGGCATTTTTAGATACCCCTAATATTTCATATGGATCATTCATACGAAGTTACGATTATAATAAATCAAAATGAACACATTCTAGTCTGTAATAGAGACCAGACGAAAATGGTTCACTTAAAGTTCAACTTTTTGTCAACTAGATATATTAGTTGCTAGTGAGTTTGTTTAGTCTTCTTATGGATTTTTTGAAAAATTTTAATAAAATTAAACAAATTTATAGCTACTTTAAAAGTGTTTTCATCTCAAGTCATTTTTTTAAAAACTAAAAGATCAACTCTAAATTGACTCACTCTAACTAAACCAGATTACAAATCCGAAACTTATATTTTGTTAGCTAAAGATGATTTAATTAAATACCCTAGCAAGTAGGTAATTTGTAAGTTTGACAAAAAAAACAAAAACAAACAGGGTTTTTGACGGAGGTGTCGCCTAGTGGTCTATGGCGGCGGTCTTGAAAACCGCTTGAGTGAAAGCTCTCGTGGGTTCGAATCCCACCACCTCCGCCAGTTACGAAAAAAAGTTTAATTGGCTAGATAAAGTGGCTTACCAGTCGATTTTAAATGTAAAATTAAATTTTTTGTCTTTGTTTTGTGAGGTAAAATACCAAAAGCAAGCTTTTTCTTGACTTTATTAGTGTTACGGGTGGAAGAGTTATTAGCAAAAAAGATAAAAAAGTTGAGAAGTAAAGACTTGGATTAAATTAGAAAATTAGAACGATTTGGCTGAGAAAATAAATATTAAATACAACCACTCTTATGGAATTTGAGATGAGAGTGGCTAACTGATTGAGTATCCAAACAATGGCAAAAATAGCGAAAGTGTTTGAAATCAATGTTAGTGATTAATAAAGTGAAGAATTAAAATGAATAGAACTTTTTAAGTTAGTAAATACATGGTGAAATAATCGGAAAGATCAAAAAATAGCCCACAAGATTTTTCGTCTTTTTTACAAAATCAAAATAATGAAACCATTATTTATGTTTTAGAAAAACTTGGCAGACTAGAAAACGGATATGGCAAGCAACTTTTACTAAATTTACTCAGTCTTCTAATGAAAGTATTAGAGTTTTATCAATTAAAAATCTAGCAAAACTTGAGGATATTACTCTTTTACTCATTTTTATTAAATATGCAAGCACTGACGAGAGTACAATAGCAAGAAGGGAAGCTACTTTAGCCATGAATTTTTGAGAAATGAAAAATAGTTAGTTTTGTCTAAAATAAACGACTTAAATTTAAGAATTGGAAGGAATATCAGGACCTCTTGATTGATAGCTTGCGGATTATTAGCGAACGAGACAAATCCGGCTTGCATGAAGATAAAGACGATTACCACGGAAACTTTATTCCTCAAATACCAAATCAGATAACGAGAAGATTTACTAAAAAGGGTGATGTTGTTTTGGATACTTTTTTGGAGAGTGGAACAATTTTAATTGAATGTAAAACAGATTGTGATTAAAATAATTAAAATTTTTTGGCGATAAATATAAAGTTAAGGAGTACTTATGATATTGATAATTTTGGGTTGGTAGTTACGGATTTGATGTTTATAACGAAGACAACTATTTTCTGTGTTATTTTATTGGTAGTAACATAGATAAATTAGAGAATACATTAAAACGAATTTTTATAAAAATTATAAAAACACATATCCCCATAACAAATAGGGAAACATTTCCGGTTTGTAGGGACAAATTGTTTTGGGGTGTTGGTATTCCTGATGTACCAACTGATTTTTAAAAGTGGGTTAGTCTTAAAAATTCAAGAAAGTCATTTTTAAAAATGTTGGTTGATACGCTAAACGTCAATGTTGGCAATTTAGTTTTTCTCTACGAAAGACAGGCAGGTTTCCACGGAGTTTATAAAATTAAAAGTAAGTTGTTTTTTAATACTTCTAGAGTTAGCAACAAGGACAGTTTCTTTGTAAGAAAATAATTGTCATTAAGAATTTTACTTGAAAATGTCTATTATTTCCCAAAACCTGTTAACGAAGATTTACTTTTCTCTACTCCAAAATATGAAAATATATTTTGGATATAGGCCTACAGAAGAAGCCAAGGGGCTCGTGGTTGTAATGCAATAACTTCAGAAGTCGCCGGAGCTCTTATTGAATTGTTAGTAAAAGTGAATGGAAGCGACGAAAAATATCCTAACTTTAATCCATATAAACCAGAAAAATTACAAAAAGTTAAATTTTCTTTTCTAAATGAAAATGGCAAACCTCTTTTAGAGGGTTATTTAAGAGGTTGTATCACAAGCAAGATAATAACCGACAAAGAATTTGGAAAATTTTTAGAAAAACTTGACGATATTGAATGGTAGCTAATAATGTTCCTTATTACATTACACAGAAAAACAGAAAAATATCGATATTTTTTCATAAAAATTTCTGTTACACTAACGTACCCTCGCGGTATAAATACTCTGTGAGATAACTCAGAAAAGATATGTTAAACTGAACAATGTAAGCTATTTAGTTGGATATGTTCAGTGATAAGTGGCGGGTTAGTAAATGGTGAAGTAGAAATGATATAGCACATACTAATTGGATGGGATTTTTCCGAAGGTGAATAAAGAAGTCCAAAAACCCTCATTTTAATGAGAAAGGAATTACTTTAGTAAAATATAAAGCAATAAACGATGAAAAATGAGTTTGACGTTATTTGTTCTACACTTTATGATTTTGGCGAGCAGAAATTAATTTTTAGAAAAAAGCTGGAAACTTAAAAGAGATTTTGATTTTGTATTTAACGAAATTGATAAATTTTTTGATAAAGTCATTGTCTCAATAGAAGATAAAATTGTTTTCAGTTTTTTAAAAACTTATACAACAATTTCTGTAAAATTGTAGTTATTACAGGGTGAAAAGCAAAGAAAGATATTAAATTTTCTCTGTTGTTGTTTGTCTCCAAAATATTGAGTGTGTTATTAATGGCAAGAAACAATGATAGTGGGTTGCCTTGATTTTGAAGACGAAAGTCTTATGGATGGTAGAGTAATTAATCTCTGTTGAATATATACAAAAAACAAGGAGAAGTTGTTGGAGAATTTTAAAGTGAATAAACTGACTTTGAAAGAGAAATTTATTTTTTCTTAACCGAAGGCAAGAATTAATATAAATTATGAAGTTAACTAATGAGTCAAGGTAGTTCGGAAAGTGCGGATGCTGTAATGCAAGAGATAGTAAAGTATTTGTAACCGATAAACTTTCTGAAACAAACAAAAGACAACTTGATAGTTTGGGGGTAGGATGGGTTGAGTTAAGAACTAATAGAGGGTTTCAAAGATTCGAAACAGTTTTAAAACATTTAAAGATTCCTTATAAAGGATTACCACAAAATATCGATCAAAATTAGAGAAAATTTTTGATAAGATATTTAAATGAAGGAAAATAATTATGCCTATACCAGTTAATCAATAATGCTTCCACTCTTAAAGCATACTTCTGGCAAAAAAGAGCATTCAATCAAGTGGACTATCGAATCTCTAGTCGAGCTTTTTAAGCTGAGAGAGGAAGAGAGTAAAGAAGTTTCGCCGAGTGGTCAGCAGTATTCCTTTGATAATTATGTTGATTGGGCAAGGACTCATTTAAAGAAACCGGGCTTATTTGAATCTACTAGGAGGTCTTTCTTTAGAATAACTGATTTAGGATTAGATGTTTTGAGTAAGAGCCCGAAAGAAATTAATGTTAAATTTTTAGAAAAATTTCTTCAATTCATTAAGTTCAGACATTTAAGACGAGAAAAAATTGAAGAAGAACAAAAAGAAGAATCTGAACAAACACCACAAGAATAATAGAATATGGTTATCAAAGAATTAAGAGAAAATTGAGCACAAAAATTATTAGAGCAAGTTAAACAAATCACCACCTAGATTTTTTAAAACTAGTAGCTGATTTATTGATTAAAACCAGCTACGGCGGAGCATTAAGGAATGCTGGAAAAGCAATAAGTCAGAGTGGTGACGGAGGCATAGACGGGATAATCAAAGAAGATAAGCTCGATCTGGATATTATTTCTTATATTCAGCAAAAAGATGGGATAATGTAGTTGGTTCAAAAGAGACAAGAAATTTCGTTAGCAGTTTGGTTTGGCAATAGGCGAATAAAGAAGTGTTTATTGCGCGTTTAGTTTTACGAAAGATGTAGTAGATATGTTAAAACTATATCTCATAAGGTTATCTTAATTAATGATGAAATGCTGACTCAATTGATGATCGAAAATGACTTGGGAGTCACGAAAGTGAATGCTCATTTAGATTATTTTGAAGAGGAATAAATAATAAAAAGAATTTTACTTAAACTAAGTAAAGTTGAGCAGTCTGTAAAAGCTAGATTAAAAAAATTTACAATCACCCCTTCCGACCGTACTTTGAATAGATGGTCTATAGAGCGTTTATTAAAAACTTTTTATCAAATTTATTAATAGATTTGATCTGGATTTTTCAAATATGCACACTACTGCCGGGACAGTATTGAATATAGCTTAATGATTATATAACTTTTTCGTTCTTAAGGAAATTTGTTAAATTTAAACTATTTGTATGCTTGGACTTAGAGTAGTTGCTAAGTGCATACTTATGATATACTTTTTCTTTACAGCTTCTGGTTTGGCTTTCTCTAAGGCATCAATAGCTGCTTTTACATTTTCTACCAACTTGGTTTTATCAAAGTTAGAATTTATTTTGCCACAAACAATATGTACATTACCAGTTTTATCGTTTTTAAAATCAACCCTTCCAGCTTTGATAGTCTGAATCATTTCCTCTATATTTGTACCAACCGTACCGGTTCTTGGATTAGGCATAACTTTAGCCACACCCAAAATTCTGGCGATCACAGCAAGTTTTTTCATAACATCAGGTTCGGCTATGGCGATATCAAAATCAACTTTTCCAGAATTTTTGATTTGTTCGATCAGATCATCACAACCAACGATTTCAGCACCCGCTTTTTTGGCAATTTCAAAATTTTCTGGATTAACAAAAGCGGCGATTTTAACTTTTTTTCCTGTCCCGTGAGGTAAAGACACACTTCCACGAACTAGTTGATCACTTTTAGTTGGATTGATGTTTAATTTTGCATGAAATTCCAAAGTTGGACCATCTTTATAGTTCGGCTGATCTAGACTCATCAAAAGCTCTACAGCTTCCTCTACGGAAAGAACTTTAGTCTTTTTTTCAGATAAAAGTTTATTTATTTTTTTCAAATTAGAAAGGTATTTTTTAGAACCTTTTTTACTAACTACTTGATTATTTGACATATAAAACTTGGTAAATAACGATTAAAAAATCTCCCAACTTAAATTTAAAGTATCTTATGGTGCTTGTGTCATTTTTTATCAAGAAATCAGAAAGTTAGACCTTTTTGAAATAACTGATTAATTCAGATTTAATGACAATTTAAACTCTGTGGCAGCGCTACGGGGAATCGAACCCCGGTTACAAGAATGAAAATCTTGTGTCCTAACCACTAGACGATAGCGCCGTTTTGGGCTAAAAAGCCGTTCCAGATAATTTGATAATTTGATTTTTGTCAAGATTTAATTATAACCACAGGTTTTTATTAGAGAATCTGAAGCTGCCTTGGGGTAAGTTGATTGTAAACTAATATGGTCGCTAGATATTTTGAGTAGACCAGTTGTAATGCTTTCTTTATAGTGTTTTTGTATCGAAGTACTTAAATCACAAAGACTAAAAACTGTACGTCAAGACAAAAGAATAAAATAAAAACCTATCTTTTTGACTAACTGGCAAAAATATTCAAGTCTTAAATAGACTTGTAAAACATTCAAAATATGAAAATATGTCACTTACTACCAAAATAATTGAAGATAGAGAAGTATGGCAAGATTTTTTAAAAAAAAGTGAATTTGATTATTTTTTGCAGTCTTGGCAGTGGGGTGAGTTTCAGTCATTAGGCTTAGGGAAAAAAATTTTTCGATTAGGTTTTTATGATCAAGATTTATTGGTTGGTGTGTGTTTAGCGATCACAGAGAAAACTAGATTTGGTGAATTTATTTACATTCCTAGAGGGCCGATTTTTGATTGGAAAGACTTAAACTTGGTAGGTCGGATTATATCCAGTCTAGCTAGTTTTTTCAACAACCAAAATTATTTTCAACTTAGAATAGAACCGCTTATATTAGCCGATAATTTAAAAGTTTTAGGAAAATTTGCTAATACTGGCTTTGTCAGTGCGGTCAAGGCTATTCAGGTAGAACTAGCTTGGGTTTTGGAATTGCAGAATTTTACTGAGGAAGAACTTTTAAGGAATATGAGAAAAAACACTCGCTATTATATTAAAAAAGGACAGAAAAGTGGTTTAAAAGTTGATTTTTCTACCTCTGACACAAGTTTAAACGAATTTCTTAGTTTGCTGGAGAAAACTAGTGCTAGAAAAAAGTTTTTGGTGGCTAGTAAAGATTATTTGCGGAAAGAGTTCGAATTTCTCAAAAATGGCATATTGCAGGTAGCTACTGCCAAGTTTGAAGGAAAAACGGTGGCAGCTGCCTTGATAGCTTTTTATGGAAAAGAGGCAAGCTATTTATATGCAGCAACTGCAGAAGACCTTCTTAAATTAGAGCCTTCTTACTATTTACAGTGGGAATGTATTCGCTATGCGAAGTCTTTGGGGCTTAGTCAGTATAATTTTTGGGGGGTGGTGAGTGAGCAAAATTACCACAAAAATCATCCCGGTTATGGTTATAGTAATTTTAAGAGAGGTTTTGGTGGGGGATTAAGGACTTACCTCAAACCTCAAGATTTGGTTTATAAAAAAATTCCTTACCAACTGTTTAGACTACAGGAATGGTACCGCCAAAAACGAGATAAAGTAATTTAATCAAAATAAAATCTACAACTTTTATACTTTTAAAAGTAAATTTACACATAGTCGCTAATTTTGAGTTTTGATTTTTTGGGATAGTTAGAGGTATCGTTAACCTTTCAGTTTTAAGGCGATTTTTAATTTTAAATTTTAAAATAAGATTATACTTAAAATTAAAATATCACAAAATACTTACTTTCCTTCCTATATAAGCAAGACTACAAGCTTTACATATATTGATTTTTCGACAAATCAGTCAAAAAGAATGGGATTATTGGTAAGACAAAAT
>Ga0116210_1002660_pt1 | contig 10592 bp, 8 predicted proteins | sample TshhotsprinmetaG_FD_94483 | JGI IMG/M metagenome (GOLD analysis project Ga0116210, IMG submission 94483) | Hot spring microbial communities from South Africa to study Microbial Dark Matter (Phase II) - Tshipise hot spring metaG | ecosystem: Environmental > Aquatic > Thermal springs > Hot (42-90C)... | reverse complement strand
GTGTTCTATTGCTTCACTAGTAATGCATCGCCGTTCGAGCCCAACCAAGCCTACTCGCCGTTTCGCGTGTATGCCCTGCTGGAGCACGGCGGCGATTTCGCGGTCGCAGCGTCCGCGTTGCGCGCCGCAGGCTTCGGTGGCGATGTGTCTCAAACCGCGGACCTGTCGGGATTGATCGATCCACCGCCTCCGGCGGAGCCGCTCACGTCCGACCCTGGGCCCATGCCGGATGACCTGCTGGACGTGCCCGGCTTCATCCGGCAGGTCGTCGACTACACGCTGGCCGTCTCGCCCTATCCCCAACCAGTCCTCGCGTTCGCCGCAGCGCTTGTACTGCAAGCCTTCCTGGCCGGACGCAAGGTCCGCGACGCGGCCGATAACCGCACCAATCTCTATGTGCTGGCCCTGGCCAATAGCGGCGCGGGCAAGAACGAGCCCCGCAAGGTCAACCAGCGGATCTGTGTCGAAGCCGGGCTCCAGGACTGCTTGGGGGACGCCTTCGCCTCCGGGGAAGGCATCGAGGACCGCATGTTCCTCACGCCGTCCGTCCTGTTCCAGACCGACGAGATCGATGGCCTGATGAACGCCATCAACCAAGCTTCTGACGCCCGCCATGAGGGCATCACGAACGTGCTCTTGAAGATGTACACGTCCAGCAGCGCGATCTACCCGATGCGGGTCAAGGCCGGCGGCCGATCGCCCGGGGTGATCGACCAGCCGTCGCTGTGCATGCTCGGCACCGCCGTGCCCAAGTACTACTACGAGGCCTTGAGCGTCCGCATGCTCAACAACGGCTTCTTCGCCCGCTTGATCATCCTGGAGGCCGGCAAACGCGGCCGGGGCCAGACGCCGGTGGCGCGACCCATTCCCGAGGCTATTCTCCGCACGGCACGCTGGTGGGCCGATTTCCGGCCCGGCGAGGGCAACCTCCAGAATTGGCACCCTATCCCCGTCTGTGTGGAGGCCACGCCGGAAGCCGAAGCGGCGCTTGAAGAATTCCGCACGCTGGCCGACGACCGCTACGCCGAGGCTGAGGATCGGGACGACCCGGCGGGTATGGCCATCTGGGCGAGGGCGTATGAGAAAACACGCAAACTGGCGCTTGTCTACGCGGCCAGTGAGAACCATCTTGAAATGCGCATCAACGAGCGGGCCGTCCGTTGGGCGTGGCGATTCGTGGACTACCAGACGCGGCGAATGCTCTTCATGGCCAGCCAGCACGTGGCCGAGGGCGAGTTCGATGCCCGCTGTAAGCGGATGCTCGAGGTGCTAGGCAATTGGCGCATGCGGCGTGGCGATGCCTGGATGCCGCATTGGTATCTGTCGCGGCGATTGGGCTGGAGCGACCGGGATATCGAGGAAGTACAAAACACGCTACTGAGCCAGCGGCGGATCGCATATGAAATCGGGTCAACGCCAGACAGAGGGCGTATCGGGCAACGTTATCGGTTACTCGATTGAGCGCTAATTACCGCCTTGAAGTCGGGAATTAACAAATGGCACCGCTAATTACCGACGAAACCGCCTAATTACCGCCTGTACGAAGGCGGGAATTAGAATCGACGGAAATGATAAAAATATACATATACTTACGTCTTCTTCTTCTCTAGTTACCGCCTACGGCGCCCGCCCCCGCACACGCGCGCGAAATACGCCCGTGCGCGCGTATACGCGCGCGAGGCGGCGACGTCGGCGGTGGATTAGGTACTTCCCGGACTATCCCCCCTAATGGGGCGTGCGGGAACGGGGCCGAAACCGGCCAGAGTTTGTTTGCGTGGTCCGGACGTCAAGGAGCAGATGAGGCATGAAGATCGAGCTTTGGGAACTCAGTCGCATCAAGCCCTACGACAAGAACCCCCGGCAGAACGACCAGGCCGTGGAGGCCGTGGCCCGGTCGATCCGGGAGTGGGGATTCCGCGTGCCCCTGGTTGTGGATGCCGAAGGGGTCATCATCTGTGGCCACACCCGCTGGAAGGCCGCCCAGAGGCTGGGCCTGGAAAAGCTCCCCGTCCACGTGGCCACCGACCTTTCGCCCGAGCAGGTCAAGGCCTACCGCATCGCCGACAACAAGACCGCCGAGCTGGCCGAGTGGAACTACGAGCTCTTGCCCATCGAGCTGGGCGAGCTTGCCGGGATGGACTACGACCTCACCTTGCTGGGCTTCTCCGAAGAGGAATTGGCCCGGCTGCTCGACCCCGGCGTCAAACAGGGCCTATGCGATCCGGACGAGGTGCCCGAGCCGCCCGATGAGCCGATCACCAAGCCCGGGGACCTGTGGATTCTGGGCGAGCACCGGCTGCTCCGTGGGGATGCGGGCAAGGCGGAGGACGTGGACCGCCTGTTGGATGGCCACCCGGTGCACCTGGTCAACACCGACCCGCCGTACAACGTCAAGGTCGAGCCCCGAAGCAACAACGCCATCGCCGCCGGGCTGAGTTCGTATCCTTCGGCCGAAGAGCTCCAGGGGCGGCGGCGTGGGCACCACCAGGCGATGGACATGGCCCGCCACCCCGAGAAGGCCCGCGCCACGCACCGCAAGCTGCGGGCCAAGGATCGGCCGCTGGAGAACGACTTCGTCTCGGACGAGGAGTTCCACCGGCTGCTCGACGCCTGGTTCGGCCAGGTGGCCCGGGTGCTCCTGCCCGGGCACGCCTTCTACATCTGGGGCGGCTACGCCAACCTGGGCAACTACCCGCCGGTGCTGGCGGCCCACAAGCTCTACTTCTCGCAGGGCATCGTCTGGGACAAACAGCATCCCGTGTTGACGCGCAAAGACAGGATGGGTAGGCGTGTGGAGCGGGTAGGGTTCCATTGGCGACTAGGTGTGGTAGAATAACCGGCAAAGGGAGGCCAACGGGCTTGTACGAGGTTAGAAGGGTGACGGCAGAGGTTGGCATTCTCGGAATCGCCGAAACCGCTCGGCGCGAGATTAACGGCAAGATTGCCGACACGCGGGCAGCACTTGGGCAGTTCATGACGCCCGCTCCGGTTGCTTCGTTCATGGCCGGGCTGTTTCGGACACGGCGCAGCCACGTGCGCATCCTCGACCCGGGCGCAGGAGTCGGGTCGTTGACAGCGGCGCTTTTGGACAGGCTAGTCCGACGGAGCAAGCCACCTACCGAGGTTGTGGTCACATGCTACGAGGTCGACCTTCGTCTCGTTGAGGCGCTACGTCGAACCTTGGAGACCTGCCGCCAATTATGCGCGGATCATGGGGTTGCATTGACATACGAAGTGCGCCATGAGGACTACATCGAGGCGCGGACGATGGCCAGTCGTGGCCTGTTTCGGGAGGATGCCGAGCCGTACCACTGTGTGATCATGAACCCACCCTACCGGAAGATCAACAGCAACTCAGACACCAGGCTACAACTCCGGTCCATCGGCATTGAGACGACAAACCTCTACTCCGCTTTCATGTTGCTGGGTGCCCGGCAGTTAGCCGAGGGTGGGGAGTTCGTGTCGATCAGTCCTCGAAGCTTTTGTAATGGTCCGTACTTTCGCCTCTTCCGCCAGGAGCTTTTGCGGCTGCTCGATCTGAGACACTTGCATGTGTTCGAGTCCCGAACTGATATCTTCCGTGAGGATGATGTTCTCCAGGAAAATGTCATCCTGTACGGGATTCGCAGGGCTGGCCAAAGTGCCACTGTTGAGGTATCCATTACGGGGCGCGATGCTCGTGTGTCTCGGTGGACAGTCAGCTGGGACCAGGTGGTCTGGCCCGCGGACCGCGAGGCGATCATCCACATAGTTGCGGACACGGACGCTAACGAACTGGTCCGGAAGCTGGCACACCTGCCCGGGCGGCTTGATACGCTCGGTCTCAGCGTATCCACGGGTCGGGTGGTCGACTTCCGAGCGCGCGAGTACTTACGTTCAGAGGCGGGCGACGACACGGTACCGCTCATTTACTCGGCGCACTTCCACAAGGGGCACATCCTCTGGCCGAATAGGAGTACTCGCAAGGCAAACGCTATCGTTGCTTGCGACGCGACGGCCAGCCTGCTGGTCCCCAACGGGTTCTACGTCCTCACCAAGCGATTTTCAGCGAAGGAGGAGCGGCGCCGCATTGTGGCGGCACTCCACAACCCGCGAGATATCCTAGCCAACCAGGTTGGATTCGACAACAAGACCAACTACTTCCACGCAAATGGGTCGGGGCTCGACGAGTGCCTCGCCCGCGGACTGGTTCTGTACCTCAACTCGACCATCGTAGACCGGTACTTCCGACTGTTCTCAGGGCACACGCAAGTCAACGCCGCTGATCTCCAGCGGATGCCGTATCCAAACGCCGAACAGTTGCGGTACCTAGGTGAAGATGCTGCCGACCTCGGCGACCAAGACGCCATCGACGCGGCTGTCGAACGCTTGTTCTAGTCAGTCTTGGTCTTGTACAGGAGCGGGATGCGCTCGCGACGATATTGCTCCACAAGCGCGAGCTTGCCGCTTGTATCAAACAGGGCCCCGGCAAGTGTGTCTATATGTTGGAAGGCCGTCGTCTGGAAGTATGCGACCTTTCGCCGTTCGTCGCGGCGCATGCGCACGTCGCGGAAGGCGTCAGCCATGCGGTAGATATCGGTCCACCACAGTCCGATGGTCTCGAAACCCATTGTCGGCGGCTTCCATCGCTCGAGCACCTGTGCGTGGACGAGGTAGCACGGGATGTCGAGCGCCCGCACATTTTGCAGGATCGAATCACAGTCCGACACATCCAACTGAAATGCGCTCATCTCCTCGATGGAACTTCGTCCCGTCTTGTTCTCGATCCCGAGGATTACTTTGCCACTCTTCTTATCACGTATCAGAAAGTCAAGTGGGCCTTTGCCGGAAATGTCGTCGTCGCGTCGCGGGCGCAGTGCTGAGACATCGTTTTGTTGGATGACCAGTTCCGGGTTGTTCGGCTCAATGTGCCCGCGCCACCAATCGAGGATGGCTTGCTCTGCAACGTGGTTTCGTCCGATCGAACCGGCAACTCGCCAGCATATGTCGCAAAGGAACCATGTGCGGAGGCGAACCGTTTTCTCGTCGTTGCGGAGATGGCAGTATCCCTCGACGTCCATGCCATCCCAAAGCGAGGCGTTGCCATCAAATGCCTCTGCGGTCCACTTTTCGGCACAGGCATCGCACATGAAATAGTACCGCAAGCGCACGTCCTTACGCGGCTTGAGATGGCGAACACAAACTGGGTACTCGATCTTGGGCGCTCTGTTGTTGCTACGTCGCTTGGCCATTCTCGTGCGGCAATGCCAGTCTGATGAGTACAGAGATAAATGACTGCTTCCTCAGTTCCCCCTGCCCTTGTATGGATTAGTTTAGCAGAGGCCTGCATAGCTGCCTAGGAGGCCGCATGACGGACGAAACCCGAGTGGGGGAAGGCCCGCCGCGTTCGCCAGGGCGAGATTGCCGGGCGGCGATGGGGTATTCAGCCACCTGTGGCGTGCTGTAAGTGGTGGTCTGGTAGCCGGTTACGAAAAACGCCGCCCCGCGTTTACGAATCCGGCCCCTTTCGGGAAATAAGTGGGATAAGAGGGGCGAGCGTCGGGCTCGCCCATGGTGGTGCCTGTTTTGATGAAAGGACGCCGAAACATGCGAATTGGATTGACGTTCGGCGAGTACGTAGAACTGTCGTTGATGCCGCTGGCCGGGGCAGACGCTGCATTCCGACAGGCGGCCGAGATGGAGCGGGAAACGCTTTTCCCGATGACCACTGCCCAGGCAGCCGAGCATCTCCGCTCGCGGGGCTACGAATGCAAGCCGCAGATGTTGGAGCTGCTGGTGGAAAACGGCGTGGTGCGGCCTTCGCAGCCGGACGCCTGGACGCAGGCGGACGTCGATGCCGCGGCAGACTACCTCGAGGACGCGGAAATCTTCACTCCCTACGCTGCGATGTGCCAGACGCTCGGCTGCGGCTACGCCGATTTCCTGCGGGCGCTGCGCGAAGCGGCCGAGCGGGAATCGCAGAAGTACGGGCGCCGCATCCCGGCCGACGACCAGTACTTCGTGATGCACCGGGTGCCGCCGCGCGACGACCGGCCCGCGGTGATTTCTTTCACCCTGTGCGAGGACATCCGCGAGCGGCTGGAGCGGAGGCAGGAGGTGTGAGCGTGGATGAGAAGCAAGAGCTGCAACTTACCGATGAACTGCTCGAGTTCGCCAAGGCGCGTGCCCTTCACGAAGCCGGTAGGCACTGCCCTCCGTGGGTAGACCGGCAGGACGTGGTTCAGCAGGTAATGCTTGGCCTGCTTGCCAAGCCGCCCAAGTACGATTTGTCCAAGGGGGTTTCGGAGAAGACGCTCATCCACACCGTCGTCCGGCGGATCGTGCTCAAATACGTGGCCCGCGAGAAGAAGCGGGCCGGCCGCTTCATGCAGCCGCCGTGGCGGAAGACCGCAGGCAAGCTGGATGAAGATGAGACCCCCGAATACGAACTGCCCGTCGAACTCAGCCGGGGCGGGCCCCCGGCGGAAAAGAAGAGCATCAACCGGCGGGTGGAACTATTGAGCAAGTCGTCGACGACGGACGACGTTCTGGAGTTCATCGACAATGAAGAGAGCAGGGCCCTGTGCCGGCTGGTGATCGAGTGCGGGGGCAACGTGAGCGAGGCGGCCAGGCGGCTGGGGCTTTCCGAGGGCACGGTCCGCTACCGGCTGCGGCTATTGGCCCCGAAGCTTCGGGCGGCCGGTTTTCGGCCCTTTCCGGACGAGGAGGATGCATGACGGAGCAACTGCTTCTGTCTCCCGGCCAGGTGGAGATTCAGGCCGCAGGCGACAGGCCGCCGCGGGTGCGGATCGTGGCCTACAGCGGGGGACTGATGAGCGTGCCCGGCTGGGGCCCGGTGGTCATCGACCTGGCGGGCCTGGAACTGCCGGCAGAGCAGGTGGGCATCCTGGCGGACCACGACGCCACATTGCGGGGCATCGTGGGGCACGGGCGGGCGAGCGTCGCCGGGGGCAAGCTGGTGGTGGAGGGCACCTTGGCCCTGGCCACCGAGTCCGCCCGGCAGATTCTGGAGCTTGCCCGCAGCGGCTACCGCTTCCAGGCGTCGGTGGGCGTGCTGCCCGCCGAGCACGCCCGGATGAAGGAGCCGCTTGCGGTCAACGGGCGCACCGTGGAGGGCCCGGCCGGCGGGTACACACTGGTGCGGAAATCGGTTCTCAAGGAAGTGAGCATCGTGGCGATCGGTGCCGACGCGCACACGTCGGTGGCCATCGCCGCCCAAGGCAAGGAGAACGCTGTGAACGGAGAGGAAGGCAACCTGACGACGGCCGAGGAGATTCGCGCGGCCGCCGTGGCGGAATCGAAGCGAATCGCATCCATCCGCGAGCTATGCGGCGGGCGGTTCGGCAAGCTCGAGGCGCAGGCCATCGAAGCGGGCTGGGACGCGGAGCGGACGAAGCTCGAAGTGCTGCGGGCGTCTCGGCCCGCGGTTCCGGCCATCCACGGCCGGCACGAGCCGCCGACGCAGGCGGTGCTTACTGCGGCCGTCCTGGCCCACATGGGCTGCGAGGGCCTGGCCGAGAAGCACTTGGGGGCCGAGGCGGCCCAGCGTGCCCGCGACTTGCGGGCCACGAGCCTGGTGGACCTGTGCCGGGCGGCCCTGGAACTGGAAGGCGTCGATGCCCCGCATGGGCGCGACGGTTTGATTCGGGCGGCCTTGAGCACCATGAGCCTGCCGGTGGCCCTGGGGGACGCGGCCAGCAAGCTGCTGTTGGAGTCCTACACGGAATCGCCGGCCACCTGGCAATCGTTCGCCGCGGTGAAGTCGGCCGGGGACTTCAAACAGCACACGGGCATCCGGCCCACGCAGACGGGCGAACTCGAGCAGGTGGCCCCAGGGGGCGAGTTGAAGTATGGCTCCATCAAGGAAGCCACCTACCAGTTCCAGGTGAACACGTTCGGCAAGGTCATCGGCATCGACCGGCGGGACATCATCAACGACGATTTGAGCCTGTTCGACGATACGGCCCGCAGCCTGGGCCGCTCGGCCATGCGGGCCGTGAGCGACCTGGTGTACCGGGTGCTGTTGGCGGGCGCGGGAGAGTTCTTCTCGGCCGGGCACGGCAACTACGCCGTGGGGGCGGACACGGCGTTGAGCCTGGCCGCCCTGGACGCGGGCATCACCAAGATGATGTCGCAGCGGGACGACGAGGGCCGGGACTTGGACATCCGCCCCAAGGTGCTCCTGGTGCCGCCGGAACTGACGCAGACGGCCAAGGAGCTTCTCACGTCGGACTTCATCCAGCGGGCCAACAGCGACCTGCCCACGGGCAACGCCCTGAAGAACGTGGTGTCGCTGGAAGTGGAGCCCCGGTTGTCCAACAGCCTGCGGTTCAGCGGAACCAGCCCCAAGGCCTGGTATCTGTTCGCCGGGCCGCAGGATGCGGCAGTCATCGTGGCGTTCTTGCAGGGCAAGCAGTCGCCCACGGTGGAGTTCTTCGGGTTCGACGCCGACCCGAACGTGCTGGCCGCCCATTGGCGGGTGTATTTCGATTTCGGCTGCGCCTTGGCCGACTATCGGGCGGCCTATAAGGCCAAAGGGGAAGCGTGAGCTTGCCCCTGGGGGACGCGGAGTTGGCTTGCTTGGCCGCGTCCCCCGTTCTTTTTTCTTCCAAGGAACGTGAGAAGCACGTCTTGGACACCTTGAGGGAACGGATTGGACAGTTCGAGTTCTCGCTTGCAGTCTGCGAGCCTGGGCGCACGGAAGACCGCGTGACGGCCCTGCTGGCCTGGCTTCTGGCCCGATGGGAGCGCCAGTAACCTGAAGGCACCAAGGAGCCGGAAGATGAGCACTGCCTGTGTCATTACGGGCAAGCGTACTCGCGCCTGTACAACGACACGGGCGACATGCCGCCACAGCCGGAGGTGGAGCGGGCCTTCCGCGACGCCTTCCTAGCCGCCGCGCGGGAAGCGGCCGCATGGGACTTCCCCGACGTGGACGCCATCGAGCACGCGTGGCAAGAGCGGCGGGAAGCACGCCGGCGGGCGGAAATGACGGTCACCTCGGCGCAGCTTTTCGGCGATCCATCATTCGACGGGTTCGAGCCGCCGGGCACGCACGTCGTCTACCGCCCGGGCCACGAAGTGGAAGCAGCCCGCACGCGGGGGCGGGTGCATGCCTTCGAGCGGGCCAAGCAGGATTGGTGGGACTTGGCCAATTTGGGCTTCGATGACGACGACGAGATTCGGCAGGTATTCATGGGACCCTGGCTCGATGCGGTGGCCGCCTGGGCTTCCGGGCGGCTTGAAACGGGTATGCCCCCGCCACGGCCGCTCGATGCCTTCTCGCCCCCGCAGTGGCGATTGCTGCTCTCGAAGCAGCAGGGCCGGGAACGCAGCTTGGATTCCGTCGAGCACGCCGAAGTCTACTTGCGAGAGCGCGATGGACCTCCGACGGAAGTCTGGGACTGCCGGGACGGAGGAGGACAGATACTTGGGCGTGTGTTCCGCTGGCGGCGGCCGGCAGGCGACATGGTTCGCCTTGCGGTCAGGCAGGGCCAGCGCTGGGCGGTGTATGAGGATGCCCCGGTGACGCCCCACGCAATCGCAAGGAGGCTGGTAGCCGTGACGCGAGAGCAGTTGGACTGGCTGTGGCCCGGACGGGTGCCGCTGGGCAAACTCACCTTGCTGGCGGGCGACCCTGGCCTGGGCAAGAGCTTCGTCACCCTGGACATGGCGGCCCGCGTGTCTCGGGGCCAGCCGTGGCCCGACGTGCCCCTGCTGCCGCAGGCGGCCGGCGACGTGGTGCTCTTGAACGCCGAGGACGACTTGGCCGACACCATCGCCCCACGGCTCGACAGGGCCGGGGCCGACGACACCCGCATCGTGGCCATCGAAGGCGTTGCCGGGCCGACGGGCCGCAGGCACTTCTCGCTCAAGACGGACTTGCTTCGGCTGGAAGAGGTGCTCCAATCCAATCCCCACACGCGGCTGGTAGTCATCGACCCCATCGACGCCTACTGCGACCACGTGGATTCGCACAAAAGCACCGAGGTTCGAGGCCTATTGGCCCCGCTGGCCGAACTGGCCGGCAGGCATCGGGTGGCCATCGTGGCGGTGACGCACCTATCGAAGACGGGCGGCACCAAGGCTATCTACCGGGCGATGGGCTCGCTGGCCTTCGCAGCCGCCGCTCGTAGCGTGTGGATGATTGTCAAGGGCGACGCCCGACGCCGGCTACTGCTGCCGGCCAAGCTGAATGTTGGCGACGAGCCTGATGGGCTGGCCTACGCAATCGAAGAGGGCCGGGTGGCGTGGGAGCCATCCCCGGTGCGGATGCACGCCGACGACGCCTTCGCAGCGGAAGCGGCGGCCAACGAACCGGGCCGCGGTGCCGAGCGGCGGGAAGCCATCGCGTGGTTGCGGGAGCAGTTGGCCGGTGGGCCCAGGCCGGCAAGCGACGTGATCGAGCTCGGGGGCCAACTCGGATTCAACGAGCGGACGCTCCAGCGGGCGTTCAAACTCTTGGAGGGTGTGCGCAAACGGGAAGGCTTCTGTGGCCGCTGGACGTGGGAACTGCCCCACGTAGGCGACACGAATCGAGCGTCATTCTGAATTGTCGTCTACGACGCCTACGAGAGAAAACTGTCGCCTAC
>Ga0116210_1002659_pt1 | contig 10598 bp, 10 predicted proteins | sample TshhotsprinmetaG_FD_94483 | JGI IMG/M metagenome (GOLD analysis project Ga0116210, IMG submission 94483) | Hot spring microbial communities from South Africa to study Microbial Dark Matter (Phase II) - Tshipise hot spring metaG | ecosystem: Environmental > Aquatic > Thermal springs > Hot... | reverse complement strand
GCCAACCTCCCGTTCATGATGGCAATATAGGAGACAAGGGCATTCCCTGCTTGCAGAACCTCGGCAAAGGGTATGGACTGGAACAGACTGAACGTAAGGGTCACCGTAACCCCAATTCCCTTGGAGGTGAGCTTTCGAGCCGCTTCTAAACCCGCAGCCGTGGATGGTACCTTGATCACCACATTGGGTACCCCTCCTAGCCGCTTCTCCAACTCTTTGTACATGAAGACTGCTTCTTTCACCATTTTATCGCTGTCCGAGTGGGCCTTGGGATTCACCTGAAGACTCACGTAGCCCTGCTTCCCTTCGCTCCATAGAAATATGGGCCGCAGTAGCCGACAGTTCCTCTCGACCACAGAAGCAGTAACTAAGGCATTTATCCGTTCAATCGCATCGGATAGCTCTTGTTTCGATCCTTCCAAAAGGGATGCGAGTTTCTTCTTCGAATAGCTAGCACGAATTACCTGGTCAACCCGTTGGTTCCAGTAAGTGGGATCGATGTCCCATGCAAGTTTGATCAAGACTGGATTGGTGGTAACGAAGGTGCCTCCGATCCGGATCATCGAATCTAGAAACTCTGCGTAATCATTTCCAATCTCTGTGTGGAGAGTACCCGCTAATGCCGATCTAGCTGCGAGGCGAAGATTCGATTTACCGGACTCATGAATGAGGTTTTCAACATACTCCTGGATCCCCTTTCCCCATAGAGCATCCACTAATCGAGACACTTCCCCTTCGTCTGCGACTCCTTCTGCTTTCAATCTGGCACGGGTGGTTTTTTTAAGTTCTTCCGTGAATGCAGTAGCCTCTTCCGGAAAGGTGTCCATGAGGGAGTCGAGAGACTGAAGGACTCGTTGAGTATAGGATTGTATCCCCCCTTCGCCCAATATAGAAAGGAGCCTCCTTTCTGCAGGGAAGGTGCGAAGATCCAATGCAAGGTTCAAGAGGAAGCGCAACAAGACTGTCCGATCGATTTCAGTGCTCTTAAGGGCTTTCCCCATGTATTTTTTCTCAAGAAAGTCGAACCGTTTTCTGAAGGGTTCACTGGAAGAGAAGTATAGAAGTGTCCCCCGCACAGCCTCCTCGCGACCTTGAACAAGGGAGTTCCACAATTCTTCTAGCTTTGCTTTCTCCCACCGCTTTTTCTCTTCCAGAATTCGTTCTCTAAGGTTCACTTTCATAGGATTCTCCTTTATTCATGAATAAATCCTTCCAACTTCAATACTGCATCCCGGGATGCCAGAATATGAGCAGACATGACCTGTTCTATTTTTTCTTCATCCTGGGAGAGGAGGGCTTGAATGATGGCGATGTGTTCCTCGTTGGTGGATTCGATCCGTTTGGGGAGTCTTCCAGCAAGAATTCGCATCCGTTGGTTCTGATCCATCACCACTCGGTACATTTCGATCAGGTGTTTATTGTGACTACACTCCACGATGTAATCGTGTAGATCCCGGTCGTACTGAAACCAATCCTTAAATGAGATGCTTCCCATATCCACGGTAGTGAATAGGTGTAGGAATCGGTTTAGTACTTCTCGTTCCATCCTTCTACTGGAAATCCGGGCGATCCTAGGCTCCAACAGCAGGCGTATCTGGTAGATCTCGTAAATATCCTGCAGGGAAATGGGGGAAACGAACGTACCTTGTCTGGGATAGATATCGATGAGATGTTCTCGTTGGAGTCGAAGCAAGGCTTCCCTAATGGGAGTTCGGGAAGTACCGAACTCCGAAGCCAATAGTTCCTCTGAAACTACCGACCCTGGAAGCATCTCGCAGGTAATGATCCGTTCCTTGATTCTACGATACACCTGTTCCTGGAGGGCTTCCTTCTTCATGGTTGAATTCCCGATCGGCGTTCCCATCATTCCTTTGGATCCAGTACGATCTTCAAGCCCTTCTTCGCTTCGAATAGATCGAACGCTTTCTTCCATTCTCCGAGGGGTAGGATGTCGGATACAAGGGGTTTCAACTGTACTTGCCCCTCAGCCACCATTTGCAATGCTCGTTCCCAGGAAGTCCACCGGGAGCCGAGGGATCCCGTAACTTTCACCTCTTTGTAGCAAATCCGCTCGAAATCTAACGTTATGGGCTTTCCAAACAATCCGATCTGAGTCAACTGTCCCCGTTTCCTCACGGAAAGAAGAGCGTCCTGGAGAGCTTTTTCGCTTCCCGAACACTCCAATACCACGTCTACCCCCACTCCCTGGGTGATTTCTTCGACCACTTCACCTAGACTTCGTTTTGTGACATCTAGGGTCAAATCCGCCCCAAGATCTTTCGCTTTCTCCAACCTTTCCGCATCTACAGGAGTTCCCGTGATCAATACGCGAGCACCATGCGCCTTTGCTACCTGCAATGTGGCCAAACCAATGGCTCCCGGTCCCGAGACGAGAACCGTATCACCCGCTTGGATATGGGTAAGCTCCACTACCGCATGCACGATACAGGCCAAAGGTTCCATCAGCGCTCCCTCCAGGAAGGAAATGGAGTCGGGTAGAGGATGAAGACGGGCAGCCGGAACAATTGTATACGGAGCGAAGGCACCGTTGTACCAGTAACCGAGAGTCTTCCGTTGATTACAGAGGTTGTAAAAACCTTCCCTGCAATGGATACATACTCCGCAGTACGAATAGGCTGTTTCCGAAACAACCCGATCCCCCGGCTTCCAGTGTTCTACACCTATCCCTACTTCGACAATAGTTCCACTGAACTCATGCCCCGTTACAACAGGAGGACGTACAGGAATGGCGATGTCGCTATGATAGATATGGAGGTCCGAACCACAAATTCCTGTGTACTGAACGGCAATCTTTACCTCTCCCGGACCTGGTTTTGGCTCGGCAATCTCTCGGATTTCCATGTTTCCAGGTCCAGCCGCATACTTCACTAACCCTTTCATCCCTTCGCTCCTTTCTTTTTCAAAACCTCCTCCGCTGCCTTCACGATGTGCTGGGAAGTCAACCCATACTTTTCCAGTAGAGCCTGATAGTCCCCTGACTCGGCAAAGGTGTCCCGTACTCCCACAAACTCGATCGGCACTGGATACAGACGACCTATCGCTTCCGCTACCGCTCCTCCCAAACCTCCGTGGATCGAGTGTTCCTCTGCCACGACGATTCCTCCGGTTTCCTTCGCACAGTCTCGGAGAAGGTTCGTATCGAGGGGTTTGATGGTATGGATATTTACCACCCGGGCCGAAATCCCCTGTTGTTGAAGTTTCAGGGCAGCCTCCATCGCTCGGTGCACCATATACCCTGTGGCAATCAGAGTGATATCCCGTCCATCTCTTAGAACCTTCCCTTTTCCCAAAGTAAAAGGTTGGGTGTCATTTTCCGGAATGTCGGGACATTCGTTTCTGTGGATTCTCAGGTAAACAGGGCCTTTATACTGAACCGCTGCCTCTGTTGCGGCCTTCATATCGGCAGCGTCCGCTGGACTTAGTACTACCATATTGGGAAGAGCCCGCATGAAGGCGATATCCAAAATGGAGTGATGACTAGCTCCATCGTAGGAATCGGAAAGCCCCGCGTAGGTTCCTGCCAGCTTCACGTTAAGCTTCGTATAGGCTACGAGACTGCGGATAGGATCCCCACAGCGAAGAACCATAAAGCAAGCAAAGGTATTCACGAACGGGATCATCCCTGTGGTAGAAATACCCGCTGCCATGGCTGCCATGTTCATTTCGGCAATCCCCACATCGAAAAATCGGTCAGGGTAGGATTCCCCAAACAGGATGGTCCGGGTGGAGTTGGCAACATCGGCATCGAACACTACGATATTTGGATAGGTTTTCCCCAGTTCGACGAGAGTTTCGCCGTACACTTGCCTCATGGCTTTACCTGCTGCTCCTGCCATTATCTTCCCCCTTCCAATTCTTTGATCGCTGCTTCATACTCCGCTTTGCTGATGGGCTTGCCGTGCCATGCATGTTTTCCTTCCATAAAGGATACTCCCTTTCCCTTTACCGTGTGAGCAATGATGATCGTAGGTTTCCCTTTCACCCGATGGGCTTCTTGAATAGCATCGTAGATTTCTTCCACCTTGTGCCCATTCACTTCTAGGGTATTCCAGCCAAAGGAGTTCCACTTGGCTCGCACGTCACCGAGGGGCATGATCTGATCTACGGGTCCATCCAGCTGCACTCCATTCTTGTCCAGGATGGCTACCACATTATCTATCCCATATTTCGCCCCAGCCATCGCTGCTTCCCACACGATCCCTTCCTGGATCTCTCCATCCCCGAGGAGAACATAGGTATGGAACTGTTTCCCTTGGATTCTTGCCCCCAAACCCATACCAAGAGCTGCCGAGAGACCTAGGCCCAGAGGACCCGTGGAAAGTTCTACGCCAGGGGTTTTCAGGGCGCATGGATGTCCCTGTAATCTACTATTGAGTTGTCTCAGGGTTTTTAGTTCTTCCTTAGGAAAGAAACCCTTTTCTGCCAAGGCAATGTAAAGCATAGGGGCCGCATGTCCCTTGGCCAGTACGAATCTGTCCCTGTCTTCCCAAGATGGATTCTTGGGATCTACCTTCATTACTTCAAAGTATAGAGTAGTGATGATTTCAGTAGCGGAGAGAGATCCGCCCGGATGTCCGGTTTGTACAGAATAGAGGGTGTCTAGGAGAGTTCTACGGAATTGCTTGCAGAGCCCCTCCAGGACGGCTTTCCGTTCCTTGGTTAATCCCATGGTGCCTCCTGCAGTGTTTTGACTTCTATCCAACCATACGGAGATGCTCGAATGAGGCAAGTTAATACGCGTATGGTCGAGCATCTTGTATAAGATAGATATATCAGATTCTATCCGATGCTTCTTCCCCTGTCAAGGTTGTCCAGAAGAAAGAGCCTTCAAGGCTGACTCTACATCCTTCAGTCCATTCCCCGTTAAAAGTACGACTAGAGGTCCATCTTGAAAACCTCTTCCTTCCCCCTCATCCAACGACACCCGTAAATCTTTCAGATAACCCGCAAAGGCGGTAGCCCCTGCAGGTTCCGAGAAGAGACCCGTCCAGCTGGCAAGTCTTTTCTGCGCTTCTAGAATTTCCCGATCTGAAACCAGGATTACCCTTCCGTTGTATCCTTTTAGTTTCTCAATGGCAAAATATCCATTTCGAGGAATGTCCACCGAGATGGAATCCGCCACGGTATGGGCCCCTATCCTTTTCTCGAAGAATCCTTTCTCGAGGGCCCGAGCAATGGCAGAGGAACCGTCTGCTTGTACCGCCACGATCTCTGGTATCTTTTCGATCATCCCGAGTCTAAAGAGATCCTCGAATCCCCGATAAACACCAGCAAGTATCACTCCATCCCCAACAGATAGGTAAACCCTTTTAGGGGCTTTCCCCAAGTCTTGATAGATCTCCAACGCAACGGTCTTCTTCCCCTCGATGGTGAGGGGCTGCTGAGCTGTATTCCTTGAAAGAACCTCTCGATGGGATAGGCAGTATTCCAGGGAAGCATCGTACGCGTCATCGTAAGTCCCTTCCACCAAAGTTACCTCTGCCCCGTACAGGAGGGACTGGACCCGTTTGGCTAGAGGAGCAGACTTTGGCATGAAGATCCGTACCTTCAATCCCGCGGCAGCCCCCACCCCCGCCATAGAGGATGCAGCATTCCCCGTAGAGGCTACCGCAACAGCGGAACGTCCAACCTTTCTGGCAAAGGCAGCCACAAGAAAGGAAGCCCTGTCCTTCAACGATCCGGTAGGATTGGCTCCATCGTCCTTCAGGTATAGGCCCTCTACTCCCAATTGTTTCCACAATCCTATCGGCTTCCAAAGGGGGGTATTCCCAACCGGAATAGGTGGAAAGAACTCTCTCTCTACGGGAAGGAGATCAAACACATCCCATTTCCCTCCCTTCCCGTCGAGCCGTTGTCGCAGGCTCGGATAATCCCAATAAACCTCCAATACCCCGCGGAGAGGTTCCTTGGGATCTTGAGTAGCGTGGCAAGCCGGACATACGAGTAGTTCGGGGGAAGGATCGTACTCCCTTCCGCAAAGGTGACATCGATACCGAAAAAGGTGTTCTATCCTAGCCATGGATTTGTTCCAGTGCATACGGAAGGTACGCGTAGAAGGCGCTAGCCATCTGAAGATCCTTCACCCGAGTCACTTCATTGGGAGCGTGAGCTTGAGCTTCGTCTCCCGGGCCAAAACCGATAGTGGGAATCCGATACCGTCCGCATACGGCGGTTCCATTGGTGGAAAATGTCCACTTGTCCACTAGGGGTTCTGAGTTAAAAAGCCGCTGATAGGTACGGATACCCCCTTGCACAAGAGGATGATCCAACGGGAGTTTCCAGGTGGGAAAGTACAGTTCCTGGCCATAGGGGGTTTTCTTCCATCCAGGCTTAGCGTAGTAGGGAACCACTACTTCTTCTGCAAGACCTTTCAAGGCATCTTTCACTTGCTGTATTGCCAGTTCCTTCGTCTCTCCCCAGGTTAGTCTTCGGTCGATATAGAGGGAAGCCACATCGGGGACAGCGCATTGAGAAGGTCCAAAAGCCTTTAACTGGGATACTACGATGGTTCCCTTCCCGAGAAATCGATCCTCATCGGGCTGTAATCCTTCGTTCAACTGTTCGAGTGCCAGAGCGGCTCGGGCTGCCTTATAGGCGGCATTCACTCCTCGTTCTGGCGCCGAACCATGGGCAGAAACCCCCTTGATATGGACCTCCATCTCCATCCGTCCCCGATGTCCTCGATACAACCGACAACTTGTGGGCTCGGTACTGACAAAGTAATCGGGAATGAACTTTTCTTCTTCTATCAGGTACTTCCAACACATTCCATCGCAATCTTCCTCAAGAACCGTAAAGGTAAAATACACAGAGTACTGGCCCCGATAATCCAGATCCTTCAGGATACGACCCGCTGTAAGCATGGCTGCGGCCCCTCCTTTCTGGTCCGAGGCCCCTCGGCCATACACCAACCCATCCCGAATACTTCCGGAAAAGGGATCTTCCTTCCATTGGCTTCGATCCCCTACCCCTACGGTATCGATATGGGCATCGATCACGAGCTTCTTTTGCCCAGACCCGATACGGGCAATGAGGCTCCCCAGTCCATCGATCCTTACCTCATCGAACTCTAAAGTACGGCAGAGGTGTTCCAATTCCCGAATAACCCTCTCTTCCTCCCCTGAATAGGATGGAATCCGGATGATCCGAGAAAGATTTTCTGCCGTCATGGGGGTGTACTGCTCTGCTAGTTTCTGGACTTTTTCAGGACTCATGATTTTTCTCCTCTCTCCTCTTCCCATCTTTGATCCGCATATCGGGCCAACACATATAGATAATCGGACAGGCGATTCAAATACCGTTGGCAGGGGGCGAGTTCCTGTAACCCTCTGCTTCGTATGAGAGCCACAAGGGACCGTTCCGTCCTCCTGCAAATAGTTCTACAAATGTCTAGCTTGGCCGATCGGGAGCACCCTCCGGGCAGTACGAACGTCTCGGGAGCCTCAATCGATTCCAGCACCTTTTTCTCGATTGCTTCCAGAATCGTAATATCCTGATCCGTCACTAGATCGAGGGAATGAAAGCGGGGATCCGTGGGAGGAGTGGCAACCTCGGCTCCAATCCGAAAAAGGTTCAACTGAAGGGTCTCCAGATCCTGTAAGAAGGGTAAATTCTTATCTTCCGCTTTTACCCATCCAAGGAATGAGGACAACTCATCCAGATCTCCTAGCACCTGAAATACAAGATCGTCTTTGGATCTCCGCTCCCCGTTATAGAGGGTAGAATATCCTTCATCCCCCGCCCGTGTGGTGATACGATCGAACGGAATTTTTCTAGATGGCATTCACAGAACCCCATCTCACAGTACCCTGAAATAAAGAAAAAAGCAATTTCCTTCCTCTTTACTCATCTTCCCTTTCTATATTACAAAAGGGTATCTGATATTAAGATAAAAAGGAAATTGATATGAACGAAACAACCATACCAAAGCTATTGAAAGATCTGGAAGCCCTTCCTTTCGATATGAGGGAGAAGGACTTTCTTCTGACCTGGGAATTGAGTAAAGAGAACCTCCTTGCCATCCTGAAGACTGGACTCCTGTTGAAGGAACTTCACAGAACCGGACGTTCCATGCGGGTTTTCGATACCGGGTTAGCGGTTTCTATCTTTCGAGACAACTCTACCCGAACTCGCTTCAGCTTTGCCTCCGCGGTGAATGCTCTAGGCTTAACCTTACAGGAATTGGATGAACGGACGTCCCAGATCGCCCATGGAGAAACCGAACGGGAAACAGCGGTGATGATCTCCTTTCTCACCCAAGCCGTGGGGATCCGGGACGATATCTTCCTTGGAGAAGGTGATCGGTACCAGCGGAACTTCATCCAGGCCATAAAGGAAGCATATCAGGAGGGAATCCTCCATCAACGCCCTGTCCTGGTAAACCTACAGTCCGACATCGATCATCCGACTCAAAGCATGTCAGACCTCGCAAAACTGATCGATTATTTTGGAGGAATAGAAAACTTGAAGGGAAAGAAGATTGCCGTTACCTGGGCCTATTCTCCTTCCTATGGGAAACCCCTTTCGGTGCCTCAGGGGGTCATAGGATTAGTTACCCGCTTCGGCATGGAAGTTACCCTGGCCCACCCTCAAGGGTATGAACTATTACCCGATGTGGCGAATTTAGCAAAGAAGCAGGCCGAGGCAAGCGGAGGCTCCTTCTCCGTAACGGAAAACATGGAAGAAGCTTTCAAAAATGCCGACGCCGTGTATCCCAAATCCTGGGCCCCCTACCAGGTAATGGTTCGCCGTACAGAACTCCTAAAGTCGGGGAACACGGCTTCCCTCAAAGATCTGGAAAAAGAATGTTTGGCCAACAATGCAAAGTACAAGAACTGGGAATGCACGGAAGAAATGATGAAACTCACTAGGGCTGGAAAAGGTCTATACATGCATTGCCTACCGGCAGATATCAGCGGAGTGAGTTGCAAAGAAGGGGAAGTATCAGCCTCCGTGTTCGATGCGTACCGAAAAGACCTGTACCATCAAGCGAGTTACAAACCCTTCCTCATCGCGGCAATAATTCTCCTTTCCCGCATGAAAGATCCTCTCTCCACCTTGAAAAAACTCTCTCAACATGAAAAGAGTCTAATCCTTTAGTTAAAAAATAGGGGGGCCTTCTGGCCCCCCTGTTCCCCCTTTCGTGGGGTGTTACCTTTGGGGAAAGGGGCTTAACCTTCCCGAACGGGAATGGATTTCGGCTGTGCAGAGGCGAGCTTCTTCATATCCAAGGTAAGCAGCCCGTTCTTGAACTGAGCGGTGATGTTCTCCTTATCCACATCGTTGGGCAGCACGAAGCTCCTCTGGAAGGAAGAAACCCTCCGCTCTCGGATCAGATACCCATTCCGTTTCTCCTCCCTACTCTCGTCCTTCTTGGAAGAGATGGTGAGGAGATTGTCTTCTACCTTTACCTCAACATCCTTATCCGTTAAACCGGGCAATTCTGCCTCAAGCACATACCGATCCTTCTCTTCCCGTACATCCACCGCGGGAATCCGGGCTTCCCAAATGGGAGTATCGGAAAAGATCCGATCAATCATCCTGTCAAAATCGCCCCACACATCCCCAAGGGTAAAGGGTTTGTAAGTTACCAAGCTCTTCATAGGCATCACCTCCTCATCTACTGAAGATTTGTTTTACTTTTTTCAATTACAAGTCAGCAATATATGTGCCAACCCAGCACGCACTATTACCCAAAAACATTCTAAATAAAATTTAATATATTTTATTACAATATAAGGAATTGCTAAAGTTAAAAAATTGTATTTTATCGCACTGCCTTGAAATTAACCAGCTTAATCCCCGCGTGTTATCGGTTGAACATTCAGGGCAAATGTGTCAATATGATACACCTAAAATGACAATATGATACGGTTGGTTATTTTGACACAGTGGTGGGCAGGATACAAAGTATTTTTGTACTCTCTGAACCAAGGAAAAGAAGTGAACCTATCCTTGTGAGGGTAATCGATGCCTCCTTGTCACCCACAACCGAACTTCCTTCTTCCTTCGGTACAACGAGAGATTCTAACTCTTTAATCAAGTTCAAAGCCACAGGTTCCCCTTTGGGATCCGGATAAGCAGTATAGAGGTACGAATAAAGCAAAGAGCGTTCCACGGTAAAGTTCTTCCCCTCTTCCCATTTTCCCTTAAATTGATACACGTAGTGCCCAGGAGCCTTAAAAGAAATAGAATACGTACCCAACACCTTTGTTTCCTGTACTAACACTACCTGTACTCCTTCCTTAGATGGGGGTACTAGATGGAGAATCAGGAGCAGGATCCGAAGTAATACCGGATTCATGAACGGGTTCATGGGTATATAGTATATAGTTTACGATCCACCTAGGGAATCCCTTGACAGGGTCTTCGGCTGCTGCATAGTATGCAAAGTAACACTGTTTTCATGTAGGAGTGATTTATGATTTCCTATAAAGAATTAGGGCTGGTGAACACCAAAGAACTGTTCGCTAAAGCAATGAAGGGTGGTTATGCCATACCTGCGTATAATTTCAACAATATGGAACAACTACAGGCTATCATCGCCGCTTGCGTAGAAACAAAGTCGCCAGTAATTC
>Ga0116210_1002655_pt1 | contig 10615 bp, 8 predicted proteins | sample TshhotsprinmetaG_FD_94483 | JGI IMG/M metagenome (GOLD analysis project Ga0116210, IMG submission 94483) | Hot spring microbial communities from South Africa to study Microbial Dark Matter (Phase II) - Tshipise hot spring metaG | ecosystem: Environmental > Aquatic > Thermal springs > Hot (42-90C)... | reverse complement strand
CGAAGGGAGGGACCCTACGGAGGCCGAGGCAATTTTGGGACAGGTGCTGGCAAGGCGCGGGCTGACGCGACGAGGGGAATTGGTGGCGCAAATCGCAGGGTATGAGGAAGCAAAACAGCGCTATGAGCAGTTAGTCAAAAGAGGGCGCAATGAGCTTGAACGAGAACTGGCCAAATTATGCGAGGAGAAGGCAATTATTCATAGAGCGCTGGATGATACCAGTGGTGCTTTGCAAGAGTATGACTATGCGATTGCGATTTGGGAAACTCTCGTGGAGCGGGGAGGTCAGAGCGATTTTTCAAATAACCTGGCATCTGCTTACACAAATAAAGCGAACCTTCTTCAGAGTTTGGGCAATATACAGGAAGCAGTCGTTCTATATGACCGAGCAATTGCAATTCGCGCGCCCTTGGTTGAATATGAGGGACGACACGACTTGGCTCCCGCTCTGGCAGCATCTTATGCTAATAGGGCCAATGCCGCCGTTCGCGCGGGCGACCTGCACGGAGCGTTGAATTGGTACGACCAAACAATTAAACTTCTCGGATGTGCGGTTGAACATGGGCAACAGGATGTGGCGAATGATTTGGCTTTGGCCTATACGAGTAAAGCGATTGTCTTGCGACGTATCGGTGATGTACAGGGAGCATTGACGTTCTATGATCAGGCAATTGCGATTCGAGAGCGGCTGGTCAGCGAAGGGCGGCGTGAATGGTCAACCGACCTGGCGCTTTCTTACACAAATAAAGCGGCTACGCTTTCTGTTTTAGGCAAACACCAGGAGGCTATGGATCTCTGCGATCGAGCGATCGAGCTTTTGGAATGTCTGGTGGATAAGGAAGGGCGGCATGAACTCGCAAACTACCTGGCGACAGTGTATGCGAACAAATCTGCTATCGCATCTAGATTGGGGGATTTGCACAGTGCAATGGAATTATGTGACCGGGCGATTGCTCTGTTTGAACATTTGGTGGAACGCGAGGGGCGCAGTGAACTATCCAACGAACTGGCCTCAGTTTATCTTGGAAAAGCCGCTGTCCAACGAGAATTGGGATCTTTGCACGATGCGATCGAGTTTTCCGACCGAGCAATTGCAATTCGTGAACGTCTTGTTGACAGGGAAGAGCGATACGAACTATCTGGTGATTTGGCATTTGCTTATATGAGCAAGGCTGTTGTTCTCACCATTCTGGGTAATGTGGGTGAATCTGTAAAACTCTATGATTGTGCTATTTCACTCCTGGAACGCCTGATTGAAGAGAAGGGCCAGCGCGAGCGAGAAAATGATTTAGCAGTAGCTTACCTGAACAAAGCACGGGCTCTTGCCCAAGCCGGCACCTTGCGTGACGCAGTCGGTTTGCTTGAACATGCGATCACCCTTTTGGAGCGTCTGGTAGAAGAAGGACGAAGCGAATTAACAAGCGATCTGGCCATGGCATATATGAATAAGGGGATGGCTCTTCAGGCTTTGGGCGACTTGCATAAGGCCGTCAGCCTATATGATCAGGCGTTCAATCTCCTGACACAACTGGTGGAAGACAAAAAACGGCGTGATTTGAGCAATGATCTTGCCAAAGTTTGCGCCAACAAAGCAGTCGTCCTTATGACTTTGGGCAATTTGCGGGAAGCTGTAAGATTTTACGATCGTGCAATTTCGCTCTTTGAGCACCTGGTAAACAAAGAGGGTCGTCGCGAACTCTCTCATGAACTAGCTATAGTTCATATGAATAAAGCGCTGGCTCTTCAGGCTTTGGGAAACCTAGGCGAGTCCTTGGTTTTGTATGATCGGACGATCGCCATATTAGAGCCTCTGGCCGAACGCCAGGAACGGCCTGATCTGGAAAACGATTTGGCCAAAGCTTATACAAACAAGGCGAACCTCCTGGGGATGCTTGGCAACTTGCGTGAGGCAGCAAGTTTATATGATCGGGCGATTGCAATTTGGGAGCGTTTGATCCGGGAAGGACGGTCAGGAATAGAGAACGATTTGGCTGGGGCCTATGTCAACAAATCCGACACACTCAGGGATGGGGGCGATCTGCGCGGGGCGTTGGAATGCTCTGAACGAGCCATCGCTATCCGCGAACGCCTCGTGCAAAGAGAGGGCCGGCATGAGCTGATGGATGGCCTGGCCAGGGCTTATATAGTAAAGGCACTTGCTCTGAGAGGAATGGGAGATTTACGTGAAGCAGTAAAACTATACGATCGCGCGGTGGCAATCTTGGCACCTCTGGTTGAGCGAGGAGGAAGACAAGACTTGGCGAACGATTTGGCCAAGGTTTACGTGAACAAAGCTGCGGTTCTCGGGCTTTCGGGTGATTTGCAAGGGGCCAAAAAATTGTATGACCAGGCCATAGCAATCCGACAACGCTTGGTTGAGCAGGAAGGACGAAGAGAACTTGTCGGCGATCTTGTCAAGGTACAAGCGGCCCGTGCGGTTGCTTTGATCAACATGGGGCAACGATTCCAGGGAGTGAAAGAGCTAGAAAAGGCAGCAAAATCTCTGCAGGCAGAGATCGCCCGTACTGGACGAGCCGATCTGCAGCACGTGCTCAACGAGTGCCTGATGATACTCCGCCAGGTTTCGTAGAGAGTCGCGTTTTGATACTTGAGGCACTTATGAAAAAAGAATTCAACCACTCAGATGTCTTTCTTATCCCTATTGTTGAGCCATACGATTTGATCTATGCTCCCCTGCAGGGAGTACGAGCCGTGGTCAATCGGGCAGAAAGCCGAAGAATCGCTGAATTTCTCTCGGGAGAAGCACGGGATGGGAAAACAGATACATTATGTGAGTATCTATCTGAGCCCCCTCACATCCTCCATGTTGTGTCTGAAGGACCGATCACGCGTCCTCTTTTTCTGGGGTTAATTCCAACGCGGGATTGCAATTTGAGTTGCCGCTATTGCAATTTTACAACTTCTGAGAAACACAAAGTGATTATGTCTCTAGATTTGGTGATGCGGTCAATTGATGCCTATCTGGGACTCTTAAGTCAAAATGGAAACAGTAGGGCTGACTTGCATTTTTTCGGAGGCGAACCTTTTTATGCCAAGACAGTTGTTGTTTCTGCTGTGGAATATGCTTTGTTCAAGGCGCTTAAAATGGGCATTGATGTGTACCTCGAAGCAACAACAAATGGCGTATATGACAGTGAGCTTTGCCACTGGATTGCTGATAGTTTTGACACGATTATCCTCTCTTTGGACGGCCCAAAAGAAATCCAGGATAAACAGCGGCCATCTCTTAGCGGGGCTTCAACTTTTGAAACCGTGCATCGCAATGCCAAAATCTTCTCCGAAGGCTCGGCTGAACTGGTTCTTCGTAGCTGTGTCACTGGCCAAACAACAGCGCAAATGAAAGAGATTGCAAGGTGGATGACGCAAGAATACCTTCCTGCTGCAATTTGTTTCGAGCCTCTAACTTCTACGTCGCGTGCGCAGATGGCGGGTTTATTTCCCCCTGAGCCATGGGATTTTGCCAGAGAGTTCTGTAAGATATTAGAAATGCTTGCGCCAACAGGAATTGATGTAATCTGCTCCACAGTTGACATCTACAAGGTTCAGAATACCCCGTGCGCTCTAGGAAAAGACGCCTTGATTGTTGCTGCCGACGGGAGTGTTTATGCTTGTTATCTGCTGCCTGATGAATGGAAACAGCGCGGGCTAAATCTAAAAATCGGTTCTGTCCGTGAGGATGGTTTTGAGTTTGATATGGGAGCGGTCGAAGGAGTACGCAAGCTTGCTAATCAGAAAAGAACGATCTGTACAGGTTGTTTATGCCTTTACCACTGTGCGGGCGGCTGTCGTGTTCACCACGAGATAAATCATCGGTTTTATGATGATTTGTGCATCTATACGCGTATTATTACGATTTACAAATTACTTATGGATCTAGGACAAAATGACTTGGCGAACTTCTGGTTGAGCAACCACGATCTTGTGAAAAAGACAACTCTGCAGCCAACAGACCGATTAGAGGAGCAGGAGTTATGAAAGAAATCCGCCTGGTATGTCCTGCTGGCACACGCTGGTTACGAGACAAGATAGGCATAATTTTGGTCAATGAAGAGAAAAACAGCCAGTGGCTTCTTCAGGATTTTGATGCTATGCTTTGGATCTATCTGGTTTGCGGTTATCATCCTGCGGAACTCGCGAACATTCTCCGCCCTGTTTTTGGGATAGATGCGGACGGAATGAAAAAACGTATTTTTGACATGCTATCCAATTGGCAAGCAATTGGGCTGTTACAAGAGGAAGAGTTTATCCATGGCGAATCTGATCATCAGTCGGGTCTGTAATATAGATTGTGATTACTGCTTTGCCAGAGAGGCGTTGAGGCCTTCTCCAAACAGTAGTGAAAATTATGTCGCGCCAGACACCTTTGAGACCTGGTTGGATTTTCTTGATCGTTCGAACATTGACGAGATTCGCCTGCTCGGAGGTGAACCCACTCATCATCCTCAATTTGGTTTGCTGTTGGAACGCTCTTTAGAACGAGGTAAAAAGATATTGTTGTTCTCGCATGGCGGTTTCTCTGAAGAGATTCTTGGCCTTTTGGAAAGTTTGCCAGACGAGCGTCTTAGAGTCATGGTGAACATCAGCGCCCGCTCTTCCCGTGGAAACCGGCTTCAAAAGCGACGGCGGATAACTCTAAAGCGCCTGGGTTCTCGCGTGATACTCGGTTATACAATTGCACATACCGATTTGCACTTGGAAAGTCTTTTGAAATTGATTGACAGATTTTCCCTTTGTAGAGTTATTCGATTGGGACTGGCTCAGCCTGTTTGGGAAGGCTCAAATACGTATCTTCACCCCAAACAGTACCCGATCATAGGGCGTAAGATCATTGAGTTTGGAAAAATGGCAAAGGATATGGACATCAAGATTGAGTTTGATTGTGGTTTTGTGCCCTGTATGTTTTCTTCCCAGGACAGGGAATGGCTTGAGCAAGCTTTTCCAAATTTAGGTTGGCATTGTAACCCAGTGCTCGATTTGAATATAGATGGCCGGAGTTTTCATTGTTTCCCTCTGGCGCAAAAGAGCTTCGTATATTTCCAAGATGGACAAAAGGCCGATCAAATTCGGGCACAGATGACCGAAAGTTTGAGGCTATATCGTATCGCTGGCATATATCCCGAGTGCTCACACTGTTCTCTAAAAGCCAAAGGGAATTGTCCGGGAGGGTGTATGTCATTAACACTTTGTCGCTATCGTGAGACAGATCTCGCAATTCGGTGTTCTGTTTGATCATTTTTTCAATTCCATGATAGAAAGGAGCAGCCATGAAAAAGAAAAAAGGTTTTCCAAAAGGCCCTGCGCCCAGCGAGGTCCCTGAAATCTTTGCGGTTCGCAAAGATAATGATCGAGTTAGATTTAGTCGTCGCGACTTTCTAAAAGTAGCCGCAGCGGCAACATCTGCAGCAGCGCTCAGCGGCTGTGTTGCACCTCTAATAGACATGACTGCCAGGGTAAAAGTCGATTCCGCATCAATTTATTCTGAGCCAGGTGATAATTATGAATTGGTTGCCAGAGCTGCTAGAAATGACTTTTTCCGTATTATAGCTCGTAGCGAGGACGGGTTTTGGATTAAGATAACGGATGCGACCGGCCAATCTGGCTGGATTTCACTCGAGTCTGTAACGATCAGTCATCCTATCGAAAGCATCCCTCTTCCATCTTCCACGCCATCTCCTACATCAACCCCCACGAGAACCCCCACGCCAACCCGTACTCCAATAAGAACCCCCACGCCAACCCGCACACCGACAAAAACCCCCACACCCGTACCAACAGGATTGCCGGGCAGAGTTCCAGCAGGCACGGAGGGGATTGAATATTCAACCCAAGATGGTAGTATTTTTCATCTTCCTTGTGGTGCTCCCATCCCTCCTGGTGCTGTTTGTGTCTGCAACTGTGTGAGCGTCCCGTCCTGCTCGTGTGTTGGGTATACGTATTGTTCCTGTGATGCTGTGTGTACTTGTGAACAGGTTTGTACCTGCCAGGGTGTCTATCACTACTGGTATCCTAATTGACAAACATTAAGACCATGCTCACTTACCTTATCCCGGTAGACGAAAATGCTCTCGACGACAAATTCATAATTTATCGTCCTTTACTTGGATTAGCCTTTGTGGGAAATCGGGGTATGGCAGACCTAGCCAAGGCCTGTTCCCGTCCCGACTTTTCTGTAAGGGAGAGAGAACCTCACCTGGCGAAGGCTTACCACTTTCTAGAGAGCATAGGCTTCCTTCTCCCTGATCCTCCCGCCCCTGCCATGCCCGATGAAGAATTTTCTCCCACTATGGCCGTTCTTCTGTTGACAAATCAGTGCCAACTGCGCTGTCGTTATTGCTATGCGGTCGCAGGTGAGAAGCCGCCCAGGCAAATGTCACCTGATATTGCTCAAATAGCAATTGACTATGTCTCCAACATTGCATTACAGCGCAACCGCTCGCATTTTGAAGTTTCGTTTCATGGAGGAGGTGAACCAACGCTGGTATGGAAAACCCTTAAGGAAATTAGCGCCTATGCCCATAGCAGGCCCGTTCCTGCAAAAATTTCTCTGACGTCAAACGGGGTATGGTCAAGAGAATTGTGCGAATGGATTGTCAACAATATTGAAGGATTGACAATTTCTATTGATGGTGCTCCCGATGCCCAAAATCGTCTACGTCCTTTTGCTTCCGGCAAGGGTTCGTTTGATCGCGTGATGCGTTCAATTTCAGAACTTGATCGCCGCTCTTATCCGTATGGTATTCGCATGACCGCAGTAGAACCATGGGATGAATTGCCCAGAAATGTAGAATTTCTTTGTGATGAGACCGGTTGCCAGGCGATTCAAGTTGAACCAACCTTTAACACTATGCGTGGCGGACACGGAGAGGCCTCAGAGCAGGATGGTCTCAATTTTGCCAAGGCGTTTATTGAGGCATGGGAAATCGCTGAGCGAAAGGGAAGGCCATTTTTCTATTCAGGTGCCCGCCCCGGGGTCCAGATCGGAACATTCTGTTCAGCGCCCTTTCAATCCTTAATCGTCACCACTGATGGTACACTGGTCACCTGTTATGAAATAACCGATGCGTCTCATCCGTTGTATCAAATATCAAAAATCGGACAAATAGATGGGGGAACAAAACGGGTTATATATAACGGGAAAGCCCATAGAAGACTACTCGATATGATCAGAGAGCGACGCGATAACTGTAAAACGTGTTTCTGCTATTGGAGTTGCGCAGGAGATTGTTATGCGCGCGCCTTTGCTAAAGAGCAGCATCTGCTTCAGGGTCCGCGTTGCGTTCTTAATCGTTATCTTACTAAACAAATGCTTTTGCTTTTGATTGCGAAACACGGAGGCGTGTGGCGCAAAGAAGCGCGCCTTTCCAAGTTTACCCCAGATCAAGGGAAACCATAGAAAGGAGAATTTTGGTGAATATGGGAAGAGACGACAACTATGATTTCGAACGACTGCCTCGAGGGCGGCTCAACTTCTCAGTTAGCCGTAGGCAATTTTTTCCTGCTCTGCTCCAAGAATTTCTTGCATACTGCGATAGCATAGAAGGACGGCCTGCCCATAATCTCGCCGAGTTGGGGCTATGGGCGGACGAGGATTTATATAGACTTTGTCCGCGTATAGCGCCAGAGTGTAAAATCCATGTCCAGGATGGCCTTGTTTGGGCTCAACATCCAACCAGCAAGCAGCCTATCAAGCTGTTCCCGATAGATTCTCCCGCTAGAGTTGCCTTTAATGAAATGAATGGGTTGAAATCGCTTCGTGAAATCGCCCAACAAGTTCAGTCCATTACCGACTGGGATGAACAACGCAGCTTTGCGTATGTGCGAGGCTTGTTTCTCTGGTTAGTCTTTACCAAAGTTTGTCGGCCGGATAATGCGTGAAATGAAGTTGGGCTTTTATCCCATTTCAGATTCTCTATCGATATTTCGCAAACAGCAGGATGAAGATGCTGTATTGTTTTACGCCCCTGGCTATTTAGCCATTGTCAGACAGAACTTGGCAGGGCAATTTGAGCGGGCTTTATTGCGGAGTGGAGGAGAGTGGCGCATCGCCGATGAGGTACGTCGACACGCGCTCTTCGCTCAACAAAAGTGGCGAGAACTGATGTCCCAAGACTTTTGTCCCACCTGCCTAACTCTATACCCAGGAGAAACTTGTGCTCTTAATTGCATCTATTGCTTCTCAGCTCAGCGAATTTCTGCTTCTTACAAGCCCGATTTCAGCATAGAAGCCGTTAGATCTGCCGCGCGTCTTATTGCGCACAATTGTCGCCAAAGCCAACAGCAATTTACGGTTGTTTTTCATGGTGGGGGCGAACCGGCCTTGAATATAAACCTTGTTAGGGATCTTCTTGAAATTGTTGAAAATGAAGCAAAACGGTTCTCTGTTCCAATTTTTCGATATATTGCTACTGGGGCCGGCATCACCTTAGGCGCAATGCATTGGATAGCTGATCATTTCGACATGGTTGGCCTTTCCTGCGACGGTCCGCCCGATATACAGGCAAAACAACGTCCCTGGCGAAACGGCAAAAACAGTTCGGGCGATGTGGAAAGAATGGCCCAAATTGTACACCAAGCCCGAAAGCCCCTACAAGTTCGTGTGACAATTACCTCCTCTACCACACAGCGTCAGCCCGAGATTGCAGATTACATTAGTCGTCGCTTGCGTCCGCAAACGATCCATGTCGAGCCCGTTTACTACGGTGGGAGAACATTGGACAACTCTCATTTGTCTCTGAAAGATGCAGATGAATTTATAACTTACTTTTTTGAAGCACAAGAGATCGCTTCCTCATTTGGGATACAGTGGAAATCTTCAGGGAGTCGGCTGGCAGAAATCCACGGGACATACTGTCATATTTGTCGGAATGTTTTGCATCTTGTACCTGGAAATGCGGTTACGGCTTGCTTTAAGACAACAAACTCTTCATTGGCCCAAAAAGACGATTTGCTGATTGGCAGGTATGATTGTGAAAACAACCAGTATTACCTTGATACGGATAAGATATATCGAATGCAAACAATCTTAGCAAACTCATTGAATGCCTCTTGTACCGAGTGTTTCAACCAGTTTCACTGTGCCCGGCTTTGTCCGGACCATTGCTTTTTCAAACGCACGGAAGACAACCGCCAAACTCGTTGCTTAATTAACGCAGGGCTTGCCGCTCAAACACTGCAACGAATTGCAGAGCGACTAAAGAAGTATGCTCTCGATACTGGCTGTGCTGGAGAAGAAATTTTATGATCTCTCAAGAGCAGGCTTTTCAAACCTTTTTCTCAGAAGCGGCGCCGTTTATTGATGTGCAGAAAATCTATACATCTTGGCTCCAGCATGCTGAATACTATGATGTCAACCATTGGCTTTTACCTCTCCCCCCATGGGCGCAACGTCCATACGACGAAACAGGTTTGCAGGCATGGCAAACGTTACAAAAAGACCCTTTAGTTGTGGACTCATTGCGCCCCATGTGTATCTATATGCATATCCCGTTCTGTGATAGCAAATGCGGATTTTGTGATAGTTACTCGTTTCAAATCAAAGCGCATGGGGAGGAGCATGTCCGAACTTATGTCAATTTGTTGTGTAAGGAGCTAATGCTTTGGAGTGAAAAATGTCATCTCGGTCGCTGTCCTGTGACAACAGTTCATCTTGGAGGAGGAACACCGGGGTTCCTTGATGAGCGCTCCTTCGCCCAACTCGTTCAAACCGTTGAGAAGTACTTTTCGGTCTCCGAGCAAACCGAATGGGCTCTCGAGACAACGGTATCTTCTTTAACGCCATCGCTCATTTCTGAGCTCCACGCTATGGGCTTCCGAAGATTGCATTTGGGAGTGCAGACACTGGAAGATGAGAGCCGCAGGGCAATAGGAAGGCGGTGTTCGTCTCCGCAGGTCCTGTCCAAGATTTGCCAAATGCGCTCTCTCGGCTGGGTTGTCAGCGTAGACTTGATCTGTGGACTTCCGTTTCAGACTGTGAGCGGCCTTTTGGAGGGTATCAAAATGTTGATAGGCGCGGGGACAAACGGCTTCTCTTTGTACGAATTGCTCATCTATCCCCAAAACCGAAAATGGGCTGAACGACATGGGCTCATTCATCGCGATCACTTGTTCAACTATCTAATGTTCCAGGCAGGAGCAAAGCTCTTATCGGATTATGGCTATCAAAAGAACCTGTTTAACCACTGGGCCGACGATCAAGATAAAAATATCTATTTCACCTTTCCAGTGCGCGGAGAAGATTGTTTAGCAGTTGGCGCTATTGCAGACGGAGTATTCGGGAATTATCACTATCGGCATCCCAAATATGCAGAATACAGACGATTAACAAGAGATGATTTTCCCGGACTGGAGGGCGGGTTACGTCGTACCCCATGGGAAGAGAAAAAACACCCTCGGATTGTGGATATCTTATCAGCCCACTTTTCTCCTGATGGCTTTGAACAAATAAATAACAGACTTATTCCACGCTGGCTTCAGTGTAAATTGATTGAGAGGCAACCGAACGGTGATTTCAAATTAACCGATTCGGGCTCATGGTTTGCCGGTAATATGGTTGCAGAGTTAGACAATCCCCCTGATACTTGAGGGTTACTCCTTT
>Ga0116210_1002654_pt1 | contig 10623 bp, 10 predicted proteins | sample TshhotsprinmetaG_FD_94483 | JGI IMG/M metagenome (GOLD analysis project Ga0116210, IMG submission 94483) | Hot spring microbial communities from South Africa to study Microbial Dark Matter (Phase II) - Tshipise hot spring metaG | ecosystem: Environmental > Aquatic > Thermal springs > Hot... | reverse complement strand
GTTCACAATCACCAGCCCAAGTCCCGCAGCGAGCACGGTGGTGCTGAGGTAGTAGGTGAGCGTGATGCTCCCCAAGCGCCCCAAGTACCGCGTGTCCAGCCCTGCGGCGGCACTAATCAGCGAGGTCATCACAAGGGGCACAATCACCATTCGCAGAAGACGAATGAACAGGTCGCCCAGAAGCACTACGACTTCAAAAAAGGGCAGGTCGGTGCCGCCTGCGCGGTTCATCCACAGACCTGCCAAGATTCCAATGACAATCCCTGCGAAGACCCAACGGATTGAAACGAACTCGCGTGCTTTCTCCATCCTTAGACCAGTACCATCCTTAGACGATTTCAAAGCGTTCAATCGGGCTGTTATCGCCTCGGAACGCCTCGACAACCAAACTTCCACGCACGGGCACTTTCACCTGCAAGTAGCAGTAGGTGCGCTCGCGCTTGGCGGTCCACGGCGTGGGTTGGGGCATCAGGTTGTAGAGCGAGACGCCTCCTCCGCCACAGGTGATGTAGATGGTACCTTTGCCTTTCGGATAGCGATTGCCCGATTTGATGGGTGCATCACCCCCTCGCATCGGGTACATCCGCTCGTACAGGTGGTCGTGCCCGCAGATGACCAAATCAACGCGATGCTTGTCGAGGAGTGGCACAAAGGTTCGGATGATGCGCTCGTTGTTCCCGCGCCGTTCGGTCGAGCCATAAGGTGGATGATGCATAAACACAATCACCCAGCGATTGTTGGGGTTTCGGCGCGCCTCGGCAAGTGTCTTATCGATCCATTCCAGTTGTTCGGTATCGTTTGGCTCGTTAGTATTGAAAGCGACGAACTGGGTGTTGCTAATTCGGTAGGTGTAGTAATATTTTCCATCGTTAGGCATCGGGAAGCGCGTTAACGAGGCGATGTAGCCGATACGCTGGTCGCCGATGCGCTCGTTTTCGTGGTTGCCGAAACAGACCATCGTCGGCACACGCGACGCCAGCACTTCCAGTTGCTGGAGGTAGGTATCCCAAATCGGCTGGCGTCCGTTTGCGTAGGAGAGGTCTCCCGCGATGAAGTGGAAGGTGGGCTGGAGCGACGCCACATTTCGGCTATTCTGGACGCTGGCAGGGGTCGTACCGTGGTCAGCAAACGCGGTGAAGTGGAAATCGTGGGGGCGGTTGAGGGGCATTCGGAACGAGTAGGCTCGGCTGAAGCCCCCTTTCGCGCTCCCCACCCGATAGTAGTACCGCTCGCCGGGCTTGAGGTTCACCAATCGTGCGTGATAGATGATGCCGGTTTCGTAGGGGTAGGTACGACGCTGGGCAGGGACACGCATTCCTAACTGGGCAGTCGGACCGTACTCTACCACAGGGTCCTCCAAAGCGCTTTGAACTTGCCAAGTGATGTTCATTTGCGTGGTCGGCTCATCGCCGAACGCAAGGCGCACCTGAGTGGGCTGGGTACTCATAATGGTCTATTAGTTCGTGTTCTTGTGTCAAATCCCTGCGAGGGTGTTTGACCAGCCCGCACACATTTTGACGCTCCCTCACCACTTGTTGTCATTCTGAGCGAATGAGGCTCTTCGCCTTCGGCTCAGAGTGACAAGACCCTTCGCTGACGCTCAGGGTGACAGGATGGGAGTGCCATTCTGGTGCCCCCCCTCTGTCATTCTGAGCGAAGCGAAGAATCTCGGTGCCACCCGAAGTAGAGACCCTTCGCTGGCAATCAAGGTGACATTGGGGGGATTGTCATTCTGAGCGAAGCGAAGAATCTCAACGAAACCCAACCCCAGACCCTTCGTTAACGCTCAGGAGAACAGGATGGGCTTTTTGGGTGGAGGGGTGGGTGAGGGTTCAGGCGCCCTCATCCATGACCCCTCTTCTAACACCTGCGTCTGAATGTGAGGGCAAACTACTTGACTTCCACTTTGGCGCCGACCTCTTCCAGCTTCTTCTTGAGGTCGTCGGCTTCCTCTTTGCTGACGCCCTGCTTGACTGGCTGTGGTGCGCCCTCGACGAGGTCCTTCGCCTCCTTCAGTCCCAGTCCCGTCAGCTCGCGCACGACCTTGATGACCTGCAGCTTCTGGTCGCCTGCGGCGGCGAGGATAACATCAAACGAGGTCTTCTCCTCGGCAGCGGGTGCCTCTGCGGCGCCAGCGCCAGCGGGCATCATTCCGGGCATAGCGACCGCCATCGGTGCGGCGGCAGAGACGCCATACTTCTCTTGCAGTGCCTTGACGAGCTCGTTGAGCTCCATCACGGTCATCTCATCAATCGCTTGAATCATCTCCTCAATTGCGATTTTTGCCATTTTCTGTTCCTCCTTAGGCTTGAGTTTCGGCTTTTTTGTCGGCTACAGCCTGTAGTGTGCGCACAAACTGTCCAATCAGTTCAGACAGCGTGCCGACCAGCCCACTGATTGGGGACTGGAGTGCGCCCAGCACTTGCGCGAGCATGACCTCGCGCGGGGGCAGTTTCGCCAAATCTTCCACCATGCTGGCAGGATAGACACGGTTGCCCAGCACAAGTACCTTCACTTCCGATTTCTTCGCCTGTTTGATGTACTCGGTGAGGGCTTTGGCTGCGGCAGCTTGGTCGCCCATCACGAACGCCACGGCGGTCATCCCGTTCAGGTACGGGTCTAACCCGTCGGGCATATCGCCGTTGAACGCTCGGCGATAGAGTGTGTTCTTGACCATGTGAAGTTCGGCGCCTACGGAGCGGAGCTGCTTGCGCATTTCACTCAGCTCGCGCACTGACAGCCCACGAGGGTCGACCAGGATTTGCGCGCTGGACTGCGACAGCCACGCGCGTAACTGTTCAACCTGTTCCACCTTCTTCGGGTTCGGCGCCTTCGGTGTATAGGACATCGGTGATTTCACCTCCTGTTTTAAAATACGAAAAGCGAGCCACGCAGACACGCAGGCTCGCACGCGATGCGCCCAGAAGGCGCGTGTGCAACCGTTCCTTGCCTCAACCTCGGCAGGTGTCCGCCGTGCGGATTATGCCCTCTTCTGGGCACCTGCTGTCTGCGGTATGGCACGCAAAGTATACCCGATTTTTGTTCAAAGTCAAGTCGTGGGGGAGGGTGTTCAAAAAATCACGGAGATCGCGGGCGTCCCGCCCGCATCCGTGGCATGGGCATCCCTCACCAAGCGGTTCTCAACGACAATGCAGGCGAGACGCCTGCGCTCCCAGCGGACCCATTCTGCCATGACCTACCCGATTTTTCACGGGCAGGATGCCCGTGCTACGATTTTTCAAACACCCTCAGTCGTGGGGAGGGTGTTAGGTATACTCATCCCAGATGGCGTGGGTCTACCTGGTGATTGCGGGCATGCTGGAGATTGTCTGGGCAGTTGCGCTCAAGTTCTCCGACAGTTTCACACGCCTCGTGCCCAGCATTGTGGTGATTGTGGCGGGTTTGGCGAGCCTCTGGTTCCTCTCGCTGGCACAGCGCGAAATCCCTATCGGCACCGCTTACGCCGTCTGGGTTGGAATTGGGGCGGTGGGCGTGGCAATTTTTGGAATCTTTTGGTTTAGAGAGTCGACCGATTTCTGGAGGCTTTTCTTCATCGGGCTGATTGTAGCGGGCGTGATTGGCTTGCGTTTTGTTTCCCCCGAAAGTGATGGACACTGAGCCGAACCGCCAGAGCGCTGGGTACAGTTGGGCGCGCGCCTCGTTCGTGATGATGAGCGCTATCTTCGCCAGCCGACTGCTGGGGATGCTCCGAGATACGGTCATCGCCTACCGCTTCGGACAAAACGAGTTCACCGACGCCTACCGCGCCGCATTCCAACTGCCGGATTTGCTGTTTTTCATGGTGGCGGGAGGTGCGCTCTCCTCAGCGCTGATGCCCGTGTTCACTCATCACCTTGAGCAGGGCAAACGGGAGGAGGCATGGCATATCTTCTCCTCCTTGGCGACTTTTATGGTGAGCTTGACCGTGGGGTTGGTCATCCTGCTGGAAATCGCCACTCCGCTCGCTATCGCCCTGATGTTTCCCGGTTTTGACCCTGCCCGAGCCGAGATGACCGTTCTGCTCACAAGGATTGTACTGCCCACCCAGATTTTCTTTTTGATGGGCGGGCTGATGATGTCTACGCTGTATGCGCGCAAGCATTTCACGGTGCCCGCGCTCGGTCCGAATATTTACAATCTGGGCATTATCTTCGGTGGGGTGGTGTTGGCGATACCGCTTGGGGTGGCGGGGCTTGCGTGGGGGGCGGTGCTGGGTTCACTGATTGGAAGTGTGCTGTTGCCGATGCTTGCGATGGCGCGTTTGGGCAGTGCCTACCGCCCTGTGCTTGACCTACAGCATCCCGGCGTGCGCGAGGTGTTCCGCTTGATGTTGCCCGTGATGTTTGGCTTATCGCTTCCGGGCATCTACATGCTGATTTTGCGTGTTTTTGGCTCGTGGCTTCCTGTGGGCACAATTTCGGCTTTGGACAACGCCAACCGCCAGATGCAGGCGCCGCTGGGAATCGTGGGACAAGGGGTGGCGTTGGCGATTTTCCCTGCGCTGACCTCGCTCGCCGCGAACGCCCGCTGGACAGAACTGCGTGCCACACTCTATCAAGGGCTGAAGCTGGTCTGGTTCCTGACCGTGCCCGCCACGATGTTGCTCCTCGTCTTGGCGGAAGACATTAGTCGGGCGCTTTTGCAATACGGTAAGTTCACCGCAAGCGACACCGCGCTGGTCGCCAGTGCGCTTCGGGCGTTCTCTCTGGGGCTGTTCGCTTGGTCGGGTCAGGCGCTAATTGCTCGCGCCTTCTTTGCAATGCGCAACTCGCTGACCCCTGTGCTGGTTGGTTCGGCGACCACGCTCCTGTTCGTTCCGCTCTGTTTCCTCTTGGTATGGCGGTTTGGGATGGGGCATGTGGGGCTGGCGCTCGCCACTTCGGTTGCTGCCACGCTCCAGATGCTTTGGATGTTGGCGATTCTCAATCGTCGGCTTCCAGCGCAGTCTGCCTCAGGACTATGGCACACCGTGTGGGGTTCGGGCGTCTCGGCGGGCATCGTGGGCTTAATCCTATGGCTGGTGCATCGTCAGGTCGTGCAATTCGTGGAGAGCTATCAACTCCAACCGAACCTGAGCGCTATCGTGGTCATCCTATTGATGACGGCGTCGGGGATGATGCTCTACTTAGGCTTGTGCCGACTGCTGAAGGTGCGCGAGGTGGACTATGTGCGCAGGGTTCTGATGCGTCGGGGGTATAATTCTAATTGATGGCAAGCAGAGCGACACTGGGCTGTCCTGTAGAGGCGGACCTGCCCGTAGGTTCGCGCCTGCTATGTCATCTTCCGCATGCTCTTGTTTTTGAGCGACGGTTCTACTCGGACGACCCGCTCCAAGCGCAGGAGTTCTCTAACCCGACGGGCTGGGTTGAGTTCGTGTTGAGCCTGCGCCCGCCCGACCCTGAGCATTTGACCTGTCCGCGCACCTTCCGAACCGATGTGCGCTACCTGCACCATCATTTGGTAGTGCGCTTAGAACCCACCTCTCTGCGTGCCCTGCTCTTGCCCGATGCCGAGCGCGTGTTGCCCGAGATGAAGCCGTTTCTTTCGGGTGCAGACGCCCCCGACACGCTCTACCTGATGGTCAGCAACCCACTCTTGGGCGGAGTTGTGGAGGCGCTGTTGATGCCCCCGCCAGTGGGGAGTTTGCGCCTGTTTTACGAGGCGAAACTGCGCGAACTGGTGGCTTACCTATGCTTTGCCCAGCCAGAGGTTCAAACAGCCCCCGACGAGGCACGCCTGCGAGAGGCGTTAGCCTACCTCCAAGCCCACCTGAGTGACCCTGATGCGCTCCACAAGATGACCGAGCAGGTGGGGGTCGGGGCGCGCCAGTGTCAGCGCCTGTTCCGTGTGGCGGTCGGGTGTTCCCCTTCAGAATACTTGACCGAGCTCCGCTTGCGCAAAGCGGCGATTCTGCTCACCACAACCGACCTGACCATCTCCGAAATAGCACTGGAGGTGGGCTACCTGAGCCTGAGCCATTTCTCGCGGATGTTTAGCCAGCGCTTTGGCAAGACCCCGCGCGCCTTTCGGGCGAACCCCAGCCCGCTCACTGAAGAGGGCGGGTTGAAATAACTCCAGAAGCCTAACACCCGCTCTCGAAGTTGAACAACACTATCAACAAGTCGGCGTCGTCCACATACCCACTCCCATCCGCATCGCCGTTGGTGGGGAGGCAGGCAGGTGATTGCGATTCAGGGCGCGCCGATCACAACTACACCCGAAGTGCCTCCGCGCTCAATCACCATCGGTCGCCAGAACAGCAGGCGCTCGTTGTAGTTGCCGGGCTGGACAATCACCGTGCCTCCCGTCGGCACACACACGATGCCCTCGTACAGCGTGTTGAAGGGGGTGAGGCTACCGCCTTGCTCGGTCGTTCCCTCGTTGTTCGGGTCGCCCGCCACCGAGCGGTCAACATAGGTCGGGTTCGCCGGGTTGAATAGATACCAGCGTACCGTGGGGAAGGCGGTGTCCAGACGCCCGTGGAGCACGACAGCGTTCGGGTCAGGGGCGCAACACTTGGCACCCTGCAAGAGACACGAACTGGCGCAGGTAGCCGTGCCCCGCACGCGACGGTCACTATCCAGCACGGGCGACCCCGAAGACCCGCCGAGAATGCTCCCTTGACTCAGGCGCACCAGCCAAGTGCTGGCCCCGATACAACTGGATGTTCCCGTGCGTGTGGCGAAACTGATGCGCTTGAACTGTCCGCCCGGATGCGAGATGAGCGTCGCTGGAGCGTTCAGCGCCCAACTGGCGGACGAGTTCCATCCCAGATAGAAACTGGAGCGGAGCGCCTCGCGCGTCCCCAACAGCGTCCAGTCAGCATTCGTGATGGTCTTCAGTACCGTCACCCCAGAGTTTCGTGGAAGCGTGTTGGGGTTGGGGGGTGTCCCGTTGCAGGTGGCGGTCTGATAGTTCCAGACCAACAAGGTGCCCGAAGAGGAACTGCTCACACAGTGGCGCGCGGTCATCGCAATCGGGGCATAGTAGGGGTCAGAATCCACAGGATTCCGCGCCAGCGCCGCACCGGAGCAGAAGCCCGAAACATTCCCCCCTGAGATGGTGGCGACCATACACACTGCCGCTTGATGGTCTGCCCAATCGGGATAGCAAGTCACATCCAGCAGGGGGCACCCGCTGGCAGGGGCATAGTCCGAAACGCTCCACCCACGGAAGTGGTAAGCGATGGCACTAATCTCAGGGAGCTCCGAAACCTTCACAGTGTCGGGGATGAACACCTCTATGCCGATGGTGTCGCCGAAGATAATCGTCGTCCACCAGTTGCCGTCCTCATCCCATTCGGGGCGCAAAGGTCCGAAAGCCACTTTGACTTGGGGGTCAAAGATGCGGATTTCGGCTCGCGGGTGCCAGTTCTTCCCGCTGAGGCGCAGGCGGAGCGCCTTAGCATTCGGCGAGCGCAAGTGCATCACGCCCAACCGCCCCGACACATCACCGTGTTGGAACGGTGTCCAGCGACAGCTGCGCCACAGGTCAGGCGGCGCAGGAGCCACATAGCCCGCCACCGTGAAAGGATGGTTGTAGCCCTCCCAGTCGTTCGGGGGCACTTCGGTGGGAGGCAGGTACACCAGCGTGAAAGGTGCCTTCTGCCACAGGCGAGTCTCAAAGGGGCTTAGCAGAGGCAACCGCTCAGAGGCTTTGACCCCGTCCGCAACAGGGTCTGAGCCATGCCCAAGGTCTATCTGAGCGTGCCCTACCGCTAACCCAATCGCCACAAGCCAAACTGCTATCCGTGCCGACATTGTCTATCCCCCGCCTATTGCAAGTTGACCAACACCAGCACGAAGCCTGTCTCGCCTTTTTTCAGTCCTATCATCGCCTTGCCGAGGATGGCACCCTGCGCCTTCGCCAGGTCGCTCACCGCCACTGCGTAGCCCGGTCGGGTAGAGGAGGTCAGGAAATCGCCCGGCTCAATCGCTCGCTCGGTGGCGTCGGCATACACCCACACGCGTCCGCTCATCGCAATCGGCAGATGCGCCTCGCTGTTGGGTAGGTTGCCCAGAACGACGCCCGTGCTTAGCCCGTTCGCGCCCGCCACGATACCTGCCACGCGCTTGCTGTAAGCGGAGCGTGCTACGCGCAGGTGTCCGGGATTGTCGGGGTCAATCTAGACGACCATGCCTGGCTCCACTTTCTCGGTGGTGGGGAACTTCTCGGCGAGGTCTGCGCCTGTGATTTCCAAGACGCGGATGGCGACCCTGCCGTCCCCACGCAGAGCCATAATCTCGCCTTGACCGCCCTGATGCCAGAAGCTCAGGCGGTCGTTGGTGGCGGTTCCGCTAATGAATCCGCGCATCTGCCATTTACGGGCGGTGTTGTTGTTCGTGAACTCCAATCGTGCCGAGTCGGCTGTGTTGGGTTCGTGCAAGCGTAAGGTTGCGTTGGTGTCGGAGCTGTCAAATTCCAGATGCAGGCGTGCCGTGGGCGAGTTCGTGCCTATCCCGACATTCCCTGCGTTGTAGAAGATATTCGTGCCGATTTGCGACCAGATTTCGTTGGAGGGTGCCCACGCAGAGCCGTCCCACTTGAGTACCTGCCCTGTGCTGGGGGCGGTACTTGCCACTGAACGCCCCTGTAGCCTGGCAACCATCGGGTTGGGGTAGTTCCCGCTCAGGTCGCCCCCTGCACTTCCCGTCGGATTTGCGCTGCCCGCCGTGTTCGCACGCAGGGCATAAGGGGTCGGATTGATTTTCACACGGGGCGCAAGCGTCGTGGTACCTACTTGGATTTCCAGCCAACGGTCGGCACCTGTCCACACCGCTCCAAAGTTCAGCTCCACCGTGAACAACCCGTTCGCAACGGGCACATTCGTCAGCGAGACTGTTCCTAACAGACTCCCGCCTGTTGCAGAGTCGTACAGGCGGAAGGTCAAGTTGAAGTTACCATCGGCAGGGGTACCGTTCTGGCGAAGGAAACCCTGATAAGTAAACGACTGCGCGTTGATAGCACTGAGCAGACCTGCCAACAAAACGACCAAAATTAGTAAGCGCCCTGAGGCGCGAAATATCGGTATGTTCCGTCTCATCTTTACCTCCAGCAGTGTATGAGTAGCATCGCACCGCCCAAACTGCTTCAAGGGGGCGGGCATGCCGAGCGTATTATAGCCCGTTTTCCGTGGGATGAGGAAAATACGATGTGCAACATCCCTAAATCGCTCGGCTTTCGGGTATGCTATTGTCAATCCTGTACAACAGGTGAGACTATGGAGAACCCTTCCTATCCGTACGACGGTGTCGTAATCGGAGCTGGTTTAGCTGGTCTGTATTCTGCTTATCTGCTCTCCCGATCGTCCCAGTCTGTCTGCCTTTTAGAGGCGCGCTCGCGCGTTGGAGGGCGTGTGAACACCTGGCGCGAGGCGAAAGGCGGACAGTATGCCGAACTCGGTCCTGAGTTCATCGACTCGAACCATTCTCGTTTAATCCGACTCGCCAAACAGTTCAACCTGAAACTCTGTACTCGTGAAGCGTTTTGGGGTCATTCCCCTCAACCTGGTATACAACCCGAACACCGCAGAGCGTGGCGTGCCTTCTGGCGCCAGATTGACGAAATAGCCAACCGAATCCCCAAGCCTGTTCAACCTGAGACCCTTCCTGCCGACCTGAAACCACTGGATGCTCAGAACCTGCAGGAATGGCTGACAGCCTTGGGGATTTGGCATCACGCCTATCCGATGCTGGTGCGCTATGCCCGCAATATGGAAGCGACCGAGCCGGAACGGCTCTCGGTGTTGAGCGTCGCTGCTCAAGAGGCATTTTACGGCAAGGGCGTGGAAGCAGGCGTCTACCACCTGCCAGAGGGAACCGACCAACTGCCCAAAGCGCTGGCGCGCGCCTTCGTGGAACATAAAGGCACCCTCCACCTGGGCGCAGTGGTGGAATCGGTGGAGCAAGACGAGGCAGGCGTGCGCATCCACTATCGTCAAAACGGTCAACTGAAGACCGTGTCCGCCCGCTACGCGATTGTCGCCTTACCCTTCCCTATGATCAACACGATTGAGTGGCGCCCGAACCTATCCGCCCAGCGCCGAGAGGCACTTCGGCTGGCGGGCAGGGGAAATGTGGTGCGCACGCTCATCCAGTTCCGAACCCGCTTCTGGCTCACACGCCGTCCCAAGCCGCTCCCCCACCCCTCCGAAATCGCCACCCTCTGGGAAGAGACCGATGACCAACCGGGCGAGGCGGGCATCCTCTCCTGCTGGACAGCAGGCGCGATTGCGGAGCAGTGGGCAGACTTGAACGAGCAAGAGCACATCGAGCGGTGCCTCCAAGTGCTGGAGACGCTCTATCCCGGCTGTCGTGGGCAAGTACTCTCAGCACGGAGCCACCACTGGGGCTGCGACCCGTTCAGCCAGCACGCCTACATCTATCATCGCCCGGGCTATCTCACAGAGGGTTTGCCCATCCTGCGTCGCCCCGAAGGTCGCCTGATGTTCGCAGGCGACTACCTGAGCCTGTTTGTGGGCTACATGGAGGGCGCGCTGGAATCGGCGGAGCGGGCAGTGAACTGGGTGAAGACGCTGGTGCGCTCCTGAGTCAACCTGACTCGGCAAGCTGTAGAGATAAGCATTAGCCACATTAGGGGCGTAGGCAAGAGGGTCATAACACC
>Ga0116210_1002650_pt1 | contig 10637 bp, 9 predicted proteins | sample TshhotsprinmetaG_FD_94483 | JGI IMG/M metagenome (GOLD analysis project Ga0116210, IMG submission 94483) | Hot spring microbial communities from South Africa to study Microbial Dark Matter (Phase II) - Tshipise hot spring metaG | ecosystem: Environmental > Aquatic > Thermal springs > Hot (42-90C)... | reverse complement strand
GGAGGCAACCCCCTCGCCCTCCGCCTGGTCGTCGGCCAGCTCCACATCCTGCCGCTGGCCCAGGTGCTGGACAATCTGCGCGCCGCGCGCGGCAAGCGCATAGAGGAACTCTACACGTTCATCTACTGGCACGCCTGGCAAAGGCTGCCGGCTGCTGCCCGCGAAGTGCTCGCACTTATGCCCCTGTTTGCCCAGGACGGCGCCGACCTGGCCGCGCTGCGCCGGGTCAGCGACCTGCCCGAGGACGAACTGGTGGCGGCTCTGGCACACCTCGCCAAGCTGTCGTTGGTCAACCTGAGCGGCGACCTCCATACACGGCGCTATAGCATCCACCACCTGACCGAGTCCTTCTTGCTCAAAGAGGTCATCAAGTGGCGCGGGCAAGATGAGGTGACTGCATGATCCCTGCCCGCGCGATCACATCCGATTACCAGGAACGCTTTCGGCGCAGCATTGCCCGCAATGCGGCTGGCTGGCTGGCCTTCCTCAAAAAACACGAGCATGACCCGACGGCGCTGGCGCAAGAGCTGCCCAACCTGATGCGGGCTGTCAGCCAGGCCCTGCTGGAACCACAAGCAGTTGCCGCCGGCATTGACCTGATCGTGGCATTATGGCCGCTTGTCGAGCGTTACGGACATTGGCTCAGCTGGCAACGGGCCCTCCTGACAGCATCCACCCTCTGTCAGCGCATCGCGAAGTCGAACCGCTTTTCCGCCGTCTCGGAGATCGGCCCTGGCTGGCCAGAGTCCTCAACAACGAGAGGGTCTTTCTGGCCGCCCTGGGACGACCGGCCGAGGCCGCGCTGGCTTACGAAGAGGCGGCCGCTCTGCACCTGGCCAACGCGGACCCGGTCATGGCAGCCAGCACACTGCACCGCCGCGTGCGCCTTCGATGATCAGAAGTTCAGTATTCTGGGACCAGATAGCTGCCATCAGGGCGTGTTCCTTCCTATCTATCGTTGCAACCACGGAGCCGACGCAAGTTTATCCGGTCTCATGTCGGCAGTGTGAGCTCACCCTGTTCGTCGCGCTTCAGCCAGACGCGCAGCAGGCCCCTGGCCGTGTCCCGGGCGAGCCGCAATACAGGACGCGCTGTGGCCTGCTCCCAGGGCAGAAGGCCTGTCACGTCCCAGACCGTGACCTCGGCGTCAATAGCAGTTTCACGCAATGAGCGCGCGACCGAGAGACGATGATGGCCGTCCGCGACGAAGTAGCGGTCTCCGATCTGCCCAAGCCTGATCGCGGGCATGGGAACGTTCTGGCAGCGAGCCATGGCGACGCTCACCCACCGGTTCCGCTGACGATCGTTCATGGGATGGAAGTACCGGTCGAAATCGCCGGTGTGGCCCACGCTGCCCACGATCTGGTTGATGTTGACGCAGCGGATGCCTGCATAGTGTCGGCCACGCACCTGGCCGGCAGAAATGGCGTTCAGGTTCAGTAGCTGCCATGCGCGGCCCAGGAGCGTATCCATAGTGTATCCTGCGCGCGGCCTGCGCGCATCAGCCACAAGGGGAGTCGCGGCCTGACCAGATGGACAGGGCGAAGCAAGACGACCGGGGTTGCGTGCGTCACGTGACCGCCGAGATGACCTTCGGCACTGTGCAAAGTGACCGGATGGGCATATGATGTCGGGTGTAGTTTGTAGAGACGTTGCATGCAACGTCTCTACAAACCCGCAATATCCAAACCTTTGCACACGTGGGAGGTCAACATGAAGCGTAAGAATCGTATCGTCGTCTTGCTGAGCCTGTTCATCCTGGCGCTGCTGGTCATCGTCCCGGCGGCATCGGCCGGCGAGGGCCGCGGGGGCGACACCGTGGTGATCGGCAGGGACGAGGTCATCAACGATGACCTGTTCGCAGCCGGGGGTACCGTGATCGTGGACGGCACCATCAACGGCGACCTGGCCGCGGCGGGCGAGACCGTGATCGTCAACGGCAAGGTGACCGGCAACGTGATGGTAGCCGCCTCGAGCGTCGCCGTGAACGGCGAGGTGGGCCATGATTTGTTTGCGGCAGCTGCGGCGATCACCATTGGGCCTGACGCACGAATCGGGTATAATGCCTACACCGCAGGCGCCAGCGTGCAGAGCCAGGCCGGCAGCCGGATCGGCGGCTCGTTGATCATCGGCGCTGGCCAGGGCCTGGTCTCCGGCCAGATCGCCAAAGACCTGCTGGCAGGGACCGGCCGCCTGCGGCTGGAAGGCACGGTGGGACGAAACGCGAAGATCGCAGTGGACGCCTCGAGCACCACGCCTTCGCTCGGCTACATGTACGGGCCCAATATGCCGGCCATGCCCGTGGTTCCGCCCGGCCTGACCTTCGGCGAGGACGCGCGCGTGGTCGGCAGGCTGGAATATATCAGCAGCAAAGCCTTCGAGGATGCCGGCCGTGTCTCTTCCCAGGTCACGCACAACCTGCCGCCGCAGGATCAACAGCTGTCCCGGGAGCTGGCGCGACAGCAAAGCGCTTCGTCCTACGTGTTCGATGCGGTACGCCGCCTGGTCGCTCTGCTGCTCATCGGCCTGCTCCTGGCGTGGTTGGCCCCGCGGTGGGTCACAATCCCGGCCGAAAAGCTGCTCGCCAGGCCGCTGCCCAGCCTGGGGATCGGCCTGGTGGGGCTGGTGGCGACGCCGCTGGGTTGGCTGGTGGCGCTGGGCGTGGTCATCGTGATCGCTGTGATCTTCGGCCTGTTGAGCCTGGGCGCGCTGACCTGGCTGACCCTGCTGGCCGGCCTGCCGGCCCTGGGCCTGGCGTTCGTCGCCATCCTGTTCGTCGTGAGCTACCTGTGCCAGGCCATCGTCGCCTACCTGGGCGGCCGCTGGATCGTGGAGCGCATCCGACCCGCATGGAACGACCAGCCCTATGCGTCGCTGCTGATCGGCCTGTTCATCCTGGGCCTGCTTATCGCCGTGCCGTTTGTCGGCGGCTTGCTCCAGTTCCTGGTCGTCCTGGCCGGCCTGGGCGCCATCATCCTGGTGATCTTCCAGAGCCGTTCGACGGCACAGGTGGTTGCCGGATAGCGCCAGGCGCGCCGGGCACCTGAAGGATGCCCGGCGCGTGAGGTCAGACGTGCCGGGCATCTTCCAGAGTGCCCGGCGCGTTGGCACGTGGAAAAAAGGCCCATGAAACGCTTCTCCCGTCTCGACCAGCTGTCGCTCGTCGCCTACGTCACCCTGGCCGGGATCACCGCCGCAGCGCTGTGGCAGATGGACCGCATCCTGCTGCGCTGGCTGGCGCTGGCCCTCCTGGTGGGCTTCGGCCTGCTCCAGAGCCGCCTGCCGGCCTACGGGCCGGGCTGCCAGGTTTCGGAAAGCTGGCAACCCTCTCCAGGCAGCCGGCGCCTGGCCAACCTTATCATCGCCGTGCAAACCGGGCTGGTCGTCGCGCTGATCGAAACCACCGGCGCCAGCTTCCCGCTGATCTTCCTCTTCTTCATCCTCAGCGTCACCGCGATGCTCTACAACCCGCTGCGCGGGGGGCTGCTGTGGCTGGCCGGTTTCACCCTGCTCACCGGCTGGTTCTTCTTCGAACAGGAGGGGCTGAGCGGCGGGCTGCGGGCGATGGCGATCTATGCCGGCGGCTACTTGTTCTTCGGCGTGATCACCAACGCGCTGACCCAGGCGCGGCTGGCCCAAAGCCGCAACGCCCTGCTGCTGGCCGAGCTGCAAGCCAAGAACCGCCTGCTCGAGGCGTATGCCGCGCAGGTGGAGACGCTGGCGGCGGTCGAGGAACGCAACCGCCTGGCGCGGGAGATGCACGACACCATCGGCCACCGGCTGACGGCCGCGGCCGTGCAACTGGAAGGGGCCGAGCGCCTGGCGATTCAACAACCTGAGCGGGCCGCGGCGCTGATCGGCGCCGGCCGCCAGCAGGTGCGCGACGCGCTGCAAGACCTGCGCGCCACGGTGGGCCGGCTGCGCGAGCCGGTCGAAGTGGAGCTCCCGCTGCCGCAGGCGCTCCAGCGCCTGGCTGCCGGCTTCGGGGAAGCGACCGGCCTCGTCGTCCACCTGGAATTGCCCGAAACGCCCTGCGCGATGACTGCGGCCCAGCGCCTGGCCCTCTACCGCACCGCGCAGGAGGGGCTGACCAACGTCCAGCGCCATGCCGGCGCGCGGCAGGCCTGGCTGCGGCTGGAGTGCACGGCCGACCGGCTGGCGCTGCACGTGAGCGACGATGGCCGCGGCCTGGGCATCAGGCCCCCCGCCGACGGTTTCGGCCTGCGTGGCCTGCGCGAGCGAGCGGCGCGGCTGGGCGGCACGGTCACCCTGGCCCACCGACCGGGCGGCGGCGCGATCCTAACCATCCAACTCCCGATTGAGAAGGATTGAGGCATGGCACCGATCCGCATCCTGATTGTTGACGACCAGCGCCTGATGCGCGAGGGGCTGCGCACGCTGCTGGAGCTGGAAAACGACCTGGAGGTCGTGGCCGAGGCGGAGGACGGCCAGGCCGCGCTGGAGCAGTACGAAGCGCTGCGGCCCGACGTCGTGCTGATGGACATCCGCATGCCGCGGCTGGATGGTGTGGAGGCCACGCGGCGCCTGCGCGGGCGCTGGCCCCAGGCCCGCGTGATCATCCTGACGACCTTCGACGACGACGCGTACGTGTTCGACGGGCTGCGCGCCGGCGCGCTGGGTTACCTGCTCAAGGACGTCTCGGGCCGCGAGCTGGCCGACGCCATCCGCAAAGTAGCCGCCGGCGGCGCGCTGATCGAGCCCTCGGTGGCGCGCAAGGTGCTGGCCGAGTTCGCGCGCCTGGCCGAGCCGGCCCGGCCGGCGGCCGAACAGCTCCCCGAGCCCCTTTCCGAGCGCGAGGTGGAGATCTTGCGCCTCCTGGCGTCCGGCGCCAGCAACCGCCAGATCGCGAGCCAGCTCTTCCTGGCCGAGGGCACGGTTAAGAACTACATCTCGGCCATCCTGGACAAACTGGGCGTGCAGGATCGCACCCAGGCCGCGCTGCGTGCCCGCGAGCTGGGGCTGTTGGCGTCAGACTGATGGGGCAAACTGACAGATTCCTGGGAGGTGATCGTCATTCTTGGCCTGAGCGGCCGTGGCACAATGCTCGTAGCCATGCAGTCAAAGATCACATCAGGGGGAACTCCGCATGAACACTACCAACCTGCCAGCCAGGCCGACCCTGGCGCCGGTCCAGCAGGCCGAGCGCATCCAGATCGTAGACATCCTGCGCGGCTTCGCGCTGTTCGGCATCCTGCTCGTCAACATGGCACTCTTCAGCCATCCGTTTCAGAGCCTGCTCTTTCCGCCGGATCCCGCCATGCCCTGGTACGACCGCGGCGCGAAGTGGCTGATCCATTTCCTCGGCGAGGGCAAGTTCTACTCGTTGTTCTCGCTCCTGTTCGGCCTGGGCCTGATCTTGCTGATGGCGCGCATCGAGGGCCGCGGCGGCCGGTTCGTCCCGCTCTACCTGCGCCGGCTGCTCGTCCTGCTCGGCATCGGCGCGATCCACGCGTTCCTGATCTGGATGGGCGACATCCTGATCCTATACGCGCTGCTCGGCTTCCTGCTCATCTTGTTCCGCAAGGCCCGGCCGCGCACCCTGCTGATCTGGGCCGTGATCCTGATCGCGGGCCCGATCCTGTTCAACGCCGTCGCAACAGGCCTCGTTGCGCTGGGGCGCTCGGTGCCGGAAGGGGCGGAGCAGATCAATCAGATCTTTGCCCAGGTGGAGGCGGGCTACGTTGCGGATCTCGAGCGCGCCAATCGGGTGTATGCGACCGGGAACTTCCTGGAGATCACCGCGCAGCGCGCCTACGACTACTCGAGCATGGGGATGATATCGTTCTTCGTGCTGGGCTTCAACGTGTTGGCCATGTTCCTGATCGGTGTGTGGTTTGGCAAACGTCAGATGTTCCAGGATCTTGAGGCCAACCGCTCTCGCTTCCGCAAGCTGTTGCTGTGGGGGCTGGGTCTGGGCATCGTTGGCAATGTGACCTATGCCACCCTGATCATGACGCTCCCGCGCTTCGAGCCGAGCTGGCCCTTGTTGCTCGCCATCGCGGCACAGGGCGTCGGCGCGCCGCTGCTGTGCCTGGCGTATGTGTCGGCGCTCTGTCTGCTGGCGCTCCGGCCGGCCTGGACCGCGCGGCTCAAGGTGCTGGCGCCCGTCGGCCAGATGGCGCTGACCAACTATCTGATGCAGTCTGTCATCTGCACGCTGATCTTTTACGGCTACGGGCTGGGGCTGTTCGGCCAGGTCGGTCCGGCGTTGGGCATCCTCCTGACCGTGGTGATCTACCTGGTCCAGATCCCCATCAGCCACTGGTGGATGAAGCGCTTCCGGTATGGGCCGGCGGAATGGCTGTGGCGCTCGCTGACCTACTTGAAAGCGCAGCCGATGCGAAGGCCGTCCACTTCGTGACACCGGAGATTTTTCCTCGTGGGGGCGGGCCGAGCTGTTCGCCGGCCGGCGCTATCACATGCTGACCGACGCGCCTTCTTCGTCGTAGTCGTGTCGTTCCTCCCGCTGCTCGGTCTCGTGGCGCTGGAGGTTGTCGGCAGCCGATGACGCCGCCTCATGGTCCTCCTGAGACGCCCCCAACCGCCAGGCGCAGCAGGAGTTCCGGCACCCAGAGGCGGCCCACACCCAGAAAGGCCAGGACGGTCGAAACGAGGAAGAGGGCAACGGCAGCGGCAATGAGGATCTTGTCGGCCCGGCGATAGGTCAGCTGGTGTACCCAGGTGCGCGGCCCTACACCGAACGCGCGCAGGTCCATAGCGTCTATGATGTCTTCCGAGCTGACGATGGCATTCACCGTGACCGGCACCAACAACGGCGCCAGCCGGCGGATCTGCGCCACCAGGCCGCCCGACAGCTTCTCCACCTCGTAGCCCCGGGCCCGCTGCGCATCCATGGTGATGCCGAAGTCGCGGGCCAGGGTCGGCACGAAGCGGAACGCCAGGTCCATGGCGTAGGCGAATTTATCGGGCAGGCCCAACCCCCGAAAGGTAACGCCGTAGAGGCTGGGGTCTATGGTGTAGGGGATGACGATGGCCATGGCGGTGATGGCGTACATGCGGGCCAACTGGCTGACCGCAAAGATGGTCTTTTCGGCCGTGATGTCGAGGTGCAGCCGCCAGCCGACCATCGGCACCACCAGCGGCCCCAGCCGCCGGATCAGGTGCTCTTCGTGATACGCGAACGCGACACCCCCGCGACCGGTGAGAAAGGTCAGGACCGTCATGAACAGGATGATGAAGCTCATGACGATCCACACCCGTCGCGTCTCGCGCCAGGTGAGCCGGGCCAGCCGGTACTGGAGCAGCGCCATGCCCAGGAACAGGAGCATGATACGCAGATCCCAGAACTGGATGATGGAGAAGAGCGCGGCCAGCATGAAGATGAGCCGCGCCCTCGGGTCCAAACGTTGGATGACGGTATCGCGCTCGCGATAACGCCAGGCGATCAGCATCTTGTCACCTCTTCGCTCTCCCCATGTGTCAGGCACCCTTTCAGGTGCCTGACACGTAGAGCGCTCCGCCTGGTTGTTGGCAGCGGTCTCCCGACCGCCGCATGACGGCTCGATGCCGACACCTCTCCCTGCGTTACCGGCCGATCCGCCCCTGCACCGCCCGGTAGGCGGCCAGCAAGATCGGGGTCAGGATCATCGAGTTCAGGATGTTGGGGCCGGCAGCCGGCGCAAACTCGCCGATCATCGCCGTGGCCAGGCTGTAGCCGTTGATCCAGATGTCGGCGATGGAGGCAAAGCCGATGCCGATGATGATACCGAGCGTGCCCCACAGGTTCACGGCCGCCAGGTCTACGCTGGCCCGCTGCAGCAGGAAACGGCCGGCGATCACCACGATGCCACCGATGATGAAGGCCCAGGCCCAGAAGGAGAAGTCCTGGATCTCGCCTGTCCACGGGCCCTTCACCTTCGGGTTGAGGAAGACCACGATCGCGGCCAGCGCGATCAGCACGCCGACCACGATCGTCAGGAAGTTCAGGCTACGCCTCTTGTCGGCAAAGAGCAGCACCAGGCCGGGCACCAGCCCCATCAGGCCGTTGCCGATGTCCCAGGCCGGGAACACCCCCCAGCCGGTGAGGAAGTCGCCCAGGATGTTGCCCACTGCACCAGTGAAGAAGCCGACCACCGGGCCGAACGCGAAGCCGAAGAAGATAGGAATGCAGACCGAGGGGCGCAGCGCCACCTGGCTGACCGACGGCATCGGGATAGTGTTGAAGATATAATTGAAGACGCCGTACAGAGCCGCGCCGATGGCCATGTAAACCACCTGACGAGTGCCGACCTGCCAGGCATCACTTTTCGCGGTGAGCAGATAAAGAGCAAAGACGAGGATCAGGCCGATGGCGGTGACGCCCAGGGGGGCAATCCCACGGATCTTCTCGCCACCAGTGAAGATGCTGGCCAACGCCAATAACAAGACGAAGACGACGAGCACGACGAGCCACGACAGCGCGCGGTTCTGGCTGAGTTTCCCGATAGTCATGTATGCCCCCTTTCTTTATGACGATAGTGTTCAATGACGATAGTGTTCACCTGCAGCGACCCTTGACCGGCAACCGCCCTGGCGTGGCAGGCCGGAACGAGCCCAGCGGCTCTGACGATCACCGGAGTCCTGCACCAACTGCCGTCTGTCTCTAACCTGACATCACCTCCCTTTCAGCCAAGATGTGTCCCAACGCCTCGGCCGGCAGGAAACGGCCCGTTTGGGCCAAGAGCTCCAGATTGGCCGCCAGCAACGACGTGGGCACCATGCGACACCGCTGCAACAAAGCCAGGTCGGCCAGCACTTCGGCCGGCGGGCCGTCGCCGGCGATCTGCCCTTCGTACATCAAGATCACCCGATTGGCGTAGCAGACCGCCAGATCCAGGTCGTGCGTGATGAACAGGATCGCCGCGAAGCCGGGCATCTGAAGGATGGCTTCCATGAAGGCCCGATAGTTCCAGTAGTCCTGGCCGGCGGTCGGCTCATCCATCACCAGGATCTTGGAGCGCATGGCCAGCACTGCAGCGATGCTCACCCGCTTCTGCTGGCCGAAGGAAAGCGACAGGGGCGGGTACTCTTCCAGCCCATTCAGGTTGACGATCTCGGTCGCCCGCGCCACCCCCTCGGCGATCGTCTTCTGGTCGTAACCCAGGTTCTTGGGGCCGAAGGCCAGCTCCTCTCGCACGGTAGGCGCGAAGAGCATATGGCTGGGGCTCTGGAAGACGTAGCCCAGAGTGTGGGCGATCTGGGCCACGCTCAGCTCGCGCGTGTCACGGCCCTCCACCAGCACCCGGCCCCGCTTGGGCTTCAGCAAGCCGATAGCGTGCTTGACCAGGGTGGTCTTCCCCGCGGCGTTCGGCCCCAATACCGCCACTACGTCGCCCCGGCGGATGGTCAGATTAACGCCACGGATAACGTTCAGGCCGCCGGCCTCGTAGGAAAACGAAACATCCTCAAAGGTGACCAGGGGCTCCCCGCCATCGGGCTGGAGCGCAGGTTGGAAAACAGGCAGCGGGTCGGCGGCCGCACGGCGGATGACGACTGGCGCAGGAAGCTTGACCTGCCGGTAGTCCACCACGTCGGCCAGGCCGTCCAACGGGCCGGCATAGCTGATGCGGCCATCGCGCATGAAGATCACCCGGTCGGGGCGGATGCTCATGGCGTCTTCGACACGGTGCTCCACCAGAATGATGCTGACCCCCTCGTCGGCCAGGCGGCGGAAGAGGGCCAGCGCCTCCTGCGCGCTGGCGGGATCGAGGCTGGCCAGCGGCTCGTCCAGCAGGAGGATCCCGGGACGCATGGCCAGCACTCCGGCCAGCGCCACCTTCTGCTTTTCGCCGCCGGAGAGATAGAAGGTCTCGCGGTTGCGCAGGTGTGCGATGCCCAGGTAGTGCAACGTCTCGTCCACCCGCTGGCGGATTTCCGCGCGCGGCAGGCCCAGGTTCTCCAGCCCAAAGGCCACCTCGGTGAAGACGTGCGCGCCCAGGATCTGTCGTTCGGGGTCTTGCAGCACCGTGCCGACCATCTGCGAGATGCGGGAGAGGGGCAGCCCGGCCATCTCCTGGCCGTAGAGGAGCACTCGGCCGGTGAGCTCCCCCTTGTAGCTGCGAGGGATCAGGCCGTTGATGCAGCGGATGAGGGTGGTCTTGCCGCAGCCGCTGGCGCCCGCGATGAGCAACAGCTCCCCGCGCGCCAGCGTGAGCGACACGTCGTAGAGCGCCTGCTCAGGACGGGACTGGTAACGAAAGTTCAGCCCCTCGACGATCAACGGGGGCACAGAATCCGGTCGGTCGGTCAAGTAAGCTGCCTCCGAGAGAGACTGGCTTTGACAAAGTGCGCACGCCGAAAAATGCAGAGTGCAATGGGGTTCCACCTACCCGCGTTGTTACCCGGAGTCAATGATACAACATTTTGGCATGGGACGCAATCGGGCTATGAACATGCGGGCGTGCGCCACATGCTGCACCTCCGACCTGAGACATTATCATGCCGGCCTTTACCCCGGCCGGCGGGGCTTTCAGTATCCTCGGAGTTCGGATCGTCGGTATTGTACCTTGACATTGCGGATAAATGCATCTGGTCTTGCAGCAGGCTGGTAGGGCTGGAAGATAGTTGGACCTTCCCTGACAGGCCAAAAAAGTACTCCCTACAGCGGGTTTCTGAGC
>Ga0116210_1002639_pt1 | contig 10667 bp, 11 predicted proteins | sample TshhotsprinmetaG_FD_94483 | JGI IMG/M metagenome (GOLD analysis project Ga0116210, IMG submission 94483) | Hot spring microbial communities from South Africa to study Microbial Dark Matter (Phase II) - Tshipise hot spring metaG | ecosystem: Environmental > Aquatic > Thermal springs > Hot... | reverse complement strand
TTCGGCAGTATCGTTCACTTCGGCAAGCCTAAACGATACTACCGAAATGCTTTTCTACTCCCTTCGGTCGGCTTGAATCCTTCACCTCTGACTGCGTCCAACGGTGAAGGATTCAAGCGAAAACGGTATGAGTGGCTCAATGTTTGTGAAGAGCGCTCTATACGGCGTCAAGGCCCGAGATCGGGGAAGCCATACTGCAAAACCCGCAGTTTGCTGGGAGCATCGGAGTCTTCCAGAATTACAAACACCCAATCGAAAGAGTTGCTAGCATACTCCAAAAGGGGAGCATTGCCGCACTGCAACTTGAGGAAAGGAAGCCTATTACTGTTATAACGGGGCATATACGTAAATCGGTAGAAACCCCTCCACTCTTCTTGCGGCGGCAGCGGGAGGTCGAGAACTTCCTCCCGCAAGGGGCTGGTGGCAGGCCGGTTCATCTGGAACCGAACCGCCGAATAGCCTCCCTCAACTCTTGGGTCAGGCTCCCATTCAGCAGGAACCTCCTCTTCGTTGTGCTCCCGGTAGTTTCCCGGATTGAACAAAAGGATGCGAGAAAAAAGGTAACCATTATCCCCCGGCGCCACACGCACCTCGATCTGGATGCCCTCCGGGCACAGGGTCGGGTTTTCCGGAAAGTAGAACAGAACTGGTGCAATTGGTGCGGGAGCAGGGAATGGACAGCCGGAGAGCAGCGGCAGGAGTACCAGTAGGGCTAATTTGAGCAATCTCATATACTCACCTCAGTCACGCGGCCCGTCCCCAGGAGGTGGGGTTGGGTTATCGCCAGGGTTAGAAGCTGTTGGGTTGTAAAGCCGATAGGCCGCAAAGGACATATCGTAGTAGTCGCTCAGAAAAACAACGTTGCTGTTATTCCAGTAATCCACATCACCGGTGCGGGCGTGGTATGGGAGGTCGGTTCTATTACTGATATTGACAACGGCATAGTTCGCCGACCAGTCCCAGTACTCCAGAATTTTGAACTTTTTGGCCAGCGCAAAGTGGCCGTTTCCGAAGCGAACGCCGTTCACAATAAGCGGAATTGAGTTATCGGTCTGATAGCCCACAATGGCCGGCATCTCACTGCCCTGAGGTGCGCCAATAGAGGCCTTGAGGATACCATTCACCCCCCAGGTAGCCTGTGACCAGGACACAAAATTCAGAATTGGCGGCAGGATTATAGAAAGGCTGAGAAAGTCAATGTCCCGCGACCACACCCCGGTCAGTCGCTCGGGCCAGTTGTTGTCGGCCAGCCAAGCATTTCCTCCGTTAAGTAGTCCTGAAAAGCTGGTGCTGGTCTGACCTGCAAAGTGCGAGGAGCCCATTTTCTCCGGCAGCCAGGCCGCATATACATCCCGTGTAACTCCATTGATGTATTTTTCACCCACTCGAATCGGCCAAAAGACCATCTGCATGAATTTTTCTTGCTCGGATTTGGTTGCGGCACTACTTACCGTTACTGTAGCCCCGTGTGGGGTTAGGTTGTTGTTTGGAAGGCGAATCTCACGGCTGTTCCCAAGTTTGCCCGCGGCCCTGCTCCAGTCCAACAAGCGGGCCACCGACATGGCCCCACAGCCCACAAGGTATTGTCCACCCGCATACTGGTCACCCGTGATCAGGCCCCGGGAAACTGGGCTGGGGTAGTCGTAGTCACCCCACACGCCCGTCCCTTGCTGGCTGGGCGCGGCCAGCGGGTTGCTGTAGTTCTGGTTTGGATTTTCCCGCCAACCAATATACGAACTTATCCACTGGTAGTTTCCGAAGTCGAGATCCCTAAGTAAATTCAGCTCACCTTCTACGACCCTAACAGTACATGACCATAAAAACCAGCTCACGCATTCGTTTCTGGTTGTGACCTGGCTACTAACGCCGTCTTTGAAAAACTGGCTACCAATGTGCATGGCAGGGTCATTGGTCGCACTCGAGGTCGTAGGCCAGGGCACGCCGTTGGGTGACTCGTCCAATAGTCGCTTCCAGCGTTTCGCCATTTCTCTTTGGAATATCCCCTTGCTCAACGCTGCTGGCAATCGCCGCAAAATTCTTTTTAATTGCGTCGGTTTCACTCGCGGAGAGGCGGTTTCCTTTAGCGTCCAACCATTCCTGGCCCCTGACCGCATACAGGCCATTCCCGTACTTAACCAACCGGCACTCACCACAGGTTTGATGAACAGATTTGAAGACCTCGACTGGAAAAAGGCTGCTATGGAAGGTTCGATTGGTTGCAGCGCCGGTCAAGTAAACCAAACTGTCATTTTTTGCGTTGCTTACAGATTGCCAAAAGCTGCTGGGGCGCTCACCGTCCACTATCAAATTGGCCCAGAAAGCCGGACGCATAAGCGGATCATGAATAAGGGTAGACACAATCCATTTGTTCTGAACAGTTTGGGGGGTCAAATTTAGATCGTCTTTCGAAGCATTTACAGCGAGTGCTTGCCCGATGTATGCCGGAACCGCTTCATAGGTCAAAGTATCCTGTACACAGCTTGCTTGTTGAGACCCACACGCCACCAGCAACAAAACTAGCCCAACGACCAACGACCAAAAGACGAAACACACATGGCTGAATGCACCTCCATAGTCCAGGCTACATTTTGGGGTAGCCAGAATCATCGTAGGTTAGTGCTTTGAGTTGAGTCAATAGCAAATATTTTATTTACATTAAGTACAAATTTATTGCTCCCTAGTCCAAGCCGTAATGCAGTACTACGGTCATTAGTGCCAGACGCTCTCTGACACTGCTACGACAGCATCCTTTACTCTTCCTGGGCTTTCCCCAAGGTTGGTGGCTTCTGCCCTCAGATGTCTGGCCTCGGCAACTGCACACATAACCCAAACGGTTCAAAAGCCCAGCCTCTTTTGGTACGCTATGCGCCAACCATGACCGCCACCATACGGCCCCCGGCCACGGGGGAGTCCCTTTCCATACAGAACGTGGTCAAAAAATTCGGCGACTTTACCGCGCTGGGCGGGGTGAGCCTCGAGGTGCCTGCGGGCCAGTTCTTCACCCTTTTGGGGCCCTCGGGCTGCGGCAAAACCACCCTGCTGCGGATTATCGCCGGCCTCGAGGTGCCCACCGAGGGCCGGGTGGTGCTGATGGGCCAGGATCTCACCCCCCTCCCGGCCAACCGGCGCCCGGTCAACACCGTGTTTCAGAGCTACGCCCTGTTCCCGCACCTTACCGTGCGGGAAAACATCGCCTTTGGCCTCAAGAGCCGCCGCATGGACAGGCTCGAGGTGGAACGGCGGGTAAGGTACGGGCTGGAGATGCTCCAGCTCGAGCCCTTCGCCGAGCGGCTGCCGCACCAGCTCTCGGGGGGGCAGCGTCAGCGGGTGGCCCTGGCCCGGGCCCTGGTCAACGAACCGCAGGTGCTCCTGCTGGACGAGCCCATGAGTGCCCTCGACGCCAAACTCAGGGCCGAGGTGCAGGTGCAGCTCCGGCGGCTCCAGCAGCAGTTGGGCCTGACCTTTATCCTGGTCACCCACGACCAGGACGAGGCCATGGCGGTCTCGGATCGCATCGCCCTCATGCGGATGGGCCACCTCGAGCAGGTCGGTACCCCCGACGAGGTCTACGAGCGGCCCCGCACCCGCTACGCCGCCGAGTTCCTGGGGGCGGCCAACCTGATCCAGGGCAAGCGGCTCCCCATGGGCTTCGAGGCCCCCTTTGGCAAGCTGGCCCTGGGCCAGACCCCACCCTGGGACGAGGGCTATGTGGCCATCCGGCCCGAACGGGTGCGGCTATCCGAGGTAGAACCCCGGCAGAACTGCCTCCGGGTGCGGGTGCGCGAGGCGGTCTACCGCGGGGCTTATCAGGAAGCCTGGCTCGAGCCCTGCGATATCCGGGTGCGCACCGCCCCCCACCCCACCCTGCAGGCCGGGCAGGAACTCTGGGCCGAGCTACCTGTAGATGCCTTGGTGGTGCTGGATGAATAGGCGCATGGTCTGGTTCGGCGAGCTGACCACCCCGGCCCAGCTCTACCGCCGGGGGCTGTGGTTCTTGCTGCCCGCCGCCATCTGGATTCTGGGCTTGCTGGTAATTCCGGGCCTCTCGCTGGTGGCCCTCTCCTTTGCCGAGCGGGGGCCGTACGGCGAGGTGGTCTGGAACTTCAGCCTGGAAAACTACCGCCGCCTTCTGGGCTATGGCATCTTCGGCTGGAGCCCCGACACCATCCTGATTCTGCTGCGAAGCCTCTGGGTGGCCTTGGTGACCACCCTTATCTGCATCGTGCTGGCCTACCCCCTGGCCTTCTTCATTGCCAGCCGCCCCCCCCGCACCCGCTATCTCTGGCTGGCCCTGGTCATCATCCCCTTCTGGACCAACCTGGTCATCCGCACCTACGCCTGGCAGATGCTCCTGGCCCCCGATTTTCCCTTCGCCAAACTGGCCCAGGCCCTGGGCCTGCTGGCCCCCGACAGCGGCCTCTACCCCAGCCCACTGGCGGTTTATATTGGCATGATTACGGCTTTTTTACCCTTTGTGGTGATGCCGCTCTTCTCCAGCGTGGAGCGGCTGGACTGGAGCCTGGTGGAGGCCGCCCAGGACCTCTACGCCAGCCGCATCCGCACCTTCTTCCAGGCCATCTGGCCCCAGACCCTGCCGGGCCTCACGGTGGGCATCATCCTGACCTTTATCCCGGCCATGGGCATGTTCGTGATCCCCGACCTGCTGGGCGGGGCCAAGTACCTGCTGGTGGGCAACCTGATCCAGCAGCAGTTTTACGCCAGCCGCGACTGGCCCTATGGGGCCGCGGTCAGCCTGGGCCTGATGGTCATGACCCTGATTGGGCTGGCCATCTACCGCCGCCGGGGAAAGGACGTGGACCTGGTATGACCCCGGCGCGCGCCGCACCCCCAAACCGACCTGGCTTGCAAAGGCACGGGAGGGCTTCATGCGCCTGAACCCCCTCATCAGCAGCGCGGCCCTGGCCACCCTGGCCTTTCTGTACCTGCCCATGCTGGCGGTGGCGGTGCTCTCGTTTAACAAAACCCGCTACGGCCTGCAGTGGTCGGGCTTTACCTGGGACTGGTATGCGCGGCTCTTCAGCAACCCGGACATCCTCGAGGCCGCCCGCAACACCTTCGTGCTGGCGCTGGTCTCTACCCTCATCGCCACGGTGCTGGGCACGCTTTTTGCCATCGCCCTGGAGCGCTACCCCTGGCCCCGGCGCAGCCAGGGCTTCCTGGAGAACCTGCTCTACCTGCCGGTGGTCACCCCCGACATCATCTTCGCGGTGGCCCTGGTGGTGGCCTTTGGGGCCTTCCGGGCGGTCTCGAGCCTCTTCGAGCCCGGCCTCTTCACCATGGTGCTGGGCCACGTCACCTTCCAGATTGCTTTTGTGGCCCTCACGGTGCGCAGCCGCCTCAAAAGCCTGGGCCACGAGCTCGACGAGGCCGCCCGCGACCTCTACGCCAGCTACGGCTACTACGTGCGCCGCGTCCTGCTGCCCCTGCTCACCCCTGGCATCGTGGCCGGGGCCATGCTGGCCTTCACCCTCTCCCTCGACGACTTCGTGATTAGCTTCTTCACCGCCGGCCCCACCTCGCAAACCCTGCCCCTGCTCATCTACGCCTCGGTGCGGCGGGGCGTCACCCCCGAGATTCACGCCCTCTCCACCCTGATTTTCCTGGTTACGGTGCTCCTGGTGCTGGCCTCCGAGCGCCTTACACGGCGCTGAAAACTACGGTAAACTAGCGCCAACCGGGAGGAAGCATGAAACGCCTGTTTGCCCTCTGCCTGCTGGCTCTGTCCTTGGCCCTAGCCCAGCCCCGCGAGATGCGGCTTTTTATCTGGTCGGAGTACATGGACCCGGCCATCATCAAAGCTTTTGAGCAAAAGTTCAACCTGCGGGTGCGCATTGACCTCTACGAGTCCAACGAGGACATGCTGGCCAAGCTCCAGGCCGGGGGGGTCTCGCAGTACGACGTCATCGTACCGGGCGACTACATCATCCCCACCCTGATCCAGCTCAAGCTGATCCAGCCTCTCGACAAGAGCAAAATCCCCAACCTGAAAAACCTCGACCCCAAGTTTGCCAACCCGCCCTTCGACCCCGGCAACCGCTACAGCGCGGCCTACCAGTGGGGCATGTCGGGCATCATGTACCGCAAAGACCGCGTCCCCACCCCCACCAGTTGGGGCGTGATTCTGGGGCCCGGGGCCGATAAGCCCTTTGTGCTGATGGACTCCATCCGCGAGATGCTGGGGGCGGCGCTGCGCTTCCAGGGCAAGTCCATCAACACCCGGAACCCCGCCGAGGTGCGGGCCGCCGGCCAGGTGCTTCTCTCTGCCAAGAAAAACCCCCGCTTCCTGGGCTTTGAAGGCGGCGTGGGGGCCAAGAACCGCCTGGTCGCCGGTACGGCCACCTACGCGGTGGTCTACAACGGCGACGCCCTCAAGGCCGCCGACGAGAACAAGAACGTGGGCTTTGTGGTGCCCAGGGAAGGGGCCGCGTTATTCCTGGACAACATGGCCATCCCCGCCCGTGCCTCCAACCCCGAGGCCGCCCACCAGTTCATCAACTTTATTCTGGACGCCAAAATTGGGGCCCAACTCTCCAACTACAACCGCTACGCCACCCCCAACAAGGCCGCCCTGCCCTTCATCAACCCCGCAGACCGCAAGAACCCGGCCATCTACCCCGATGCCGCCACCATGCAGAAGCTCGAGTTCGTGCTCGACCTGGGCAAAGACACCCGCCTCTACGATGAGGTCTGGACGGCCGTCAAGAGCCGGTGAAACCCGCTCCCTGACCAAGGGGCTCGCTCACCGTTAGACCTGCACCATCGGAGCCCCTACCGGGTGGGTTGTCCTCCCCTGAAGACGGATTCATCCATCACTTCCGGGGGGTCGAAGACCAGCTCGAGCATCTCCGACCGAACCATGGTTTTGCTTCCCACCACCCCACGGTAGTAGAGTAGCAACCCCGATTCCATATCTATCGCCAGCTCATAGTAATCGCACACCAGCCACCAGTCGTCCGGCGCACCCCACCAGTCCACCCAGAGCATCTCATCCTGTTCCTCAATGGTGCGGGGCACACCCCGAACCAGCACCGCAGGCCGACCCAGGTGGCTACACTCTCCAAGAACCTCGAGCTTCAAATCCAGGGCCAAGGGCCTCAGATAGTGGTGCTCGTTGACAATGGTCAGGTTAGGGTGTCGGGCCCGCACATTTACCGGGTCGCAGTAAAAGGCATCCACCCCGTCCTTGCTCTCACAGCGGCTAAGATTCTTGAGATTTACAGCACTCTGAGGCAACGTATATACCACATCAAGAACAGGTTGGAGTATGCGATCCACTGCCTCTCGAGTACGCTCATCCCATGCGGCTGTTTCTTCTCCAGTGCCCGGTCGCGTTCCCCCTGACCTAATCGCCGCCAGTAGCTTCTCTATTTCAGATAATTTTGCTTCTAGAATAAGCTCTTCCCTGCGTTTATGAACTTCCTTCTTCCTCGGATAGCCCTGCTCATCAAAATACCTTTGCAGATCTTTGTAGAATGCCTCGTCTATATCGCGTTGTAAACCTGGGTCATAGGTTGCATACGACCGGGATTTTGTCCGGTAGCCCACCTTTGGCTTCCACCAGAACTGGCTCTCTATCACAAGATTACCTTGTGGCTTAAGAAAAAACTCGAGCTTCCCAACCCCCTCTTCTGCCCGGTACGGCGTGATCTTGTCGTGATCCCTGGGCAGCCGGGCCTTGGTAACCGCCCACAGGCCCACGTCCTGCTCCCAGCGAATCTTGTAGTACACACCGCTGGCTCTGTTGAGCGGAGGGGTGATCATCCGGAGGAGCACGTCCTGAAGCGTGAACTTGGTCATCGTATTTATCTGGACTGATTGCCTAGCGTAGAAATCGAATCATCTGGTGGTGGATCTACAGGTGGGGGGCTTGGCGGTTCAGACACCTTCTCGCAGCTGTCAACTTTGAGTGTCGTAAAGTTTTCCGGATAAATAGGTATGGGCCAATTGAATATTTTTGGCGCCTTTCGGTATACATATCCGACAGCAAGGTATCTAGAGCGGGGTATGCAATTCGCAAAAACATAGGCCGTTGAGCGACTCCAAGTAGCAATCTGTTCTCCTCCTGAGATGTTACCCGGTCGTATATGTTCCGTCTCAGCAACCTTTACCCACTGGTTGAAGATTCTGGGCGGATTATCAATCCTATACAGCTGCAAAACTAAACGATACTGCATCCCCGGCACTGGCGGTGTGGTTACACACGAACCCCCAGCCTTGGCTTTGATAACGGTATTCGAGTCAATTGTTGTTATGTGAGGATGATCCAATTTCAACTCAGAACAATCCGTTCTAGCGCGAACAACTTGTTGGGTTTCCACCTGGTCTTCAACATTGAGCAGAATCTCCTCTCCAATAAGAGAGCCGGCGCCTTCATCAACCACTATCCTGCTGTCTTCGTGATTGGAATCAGGTGCGGAATCATTTCTTCCGCACGCCGCCAGCAACAGAACTAGCCCAACGACCAACGACCAAAAAATAAATCACGCATAGCTGAATACACCTCCATAGTCCAGGCTACATTTTGGCAGCCTGGTTTAGTTTAGGTCGGAGCGGTGTTTTTTGGCAATCTACTAAGCACTAAATATACTTGGTTTATTTTGTAATGAACCCCTTGACTTTTGTTTGAGACAGTGCAGTTTCAGAAAATGACCTGAGCCCTCCACGGTTGTTCAACGGGCAAGTCTGCCCTGACGGGGCTTGCAGGTTTGAGAGAGGGTGGTTTGTGGGCAGTTGGGTTCCCAACACCCTCCCGAGCTTCGTCCCGAACCATCAGAGCCCCTACCGGGTGGGTTGTCCTCCCCTAAACGAAGACTCCTTCTCGTCGTTACACCCTCGAGCCCGCAGGCAAACACACCAGGCCCTCGTCTCGTGCAGCCTGCCGCAGCCGCTCATCGTAGGCAGTAGAGCACAGCCACGCTTTTCCCTTTGGCCTTTGCAACGGGTTTGCGGGCTCTGAGCTTGCGGCCAGACCAGGCCAGAAGACCCAGTTCGGACAGGCTCTTCTAGGCTTCCCTGGGTTCCTCTGGCATGAGAAGCAGACGGGCTACGGGGTGTCCTCGATCGGTAATCTCGAGAGCGGCACCCTCCGCAACTTCGCGCAGGTAACGGCTTAGATGGGCTTTTAGAACTCGGATGCCCACCGTTTTAGTGCGGGACATGGCCCTCTGCATGAGCCATAATATTCAGTAAAGTAACCACAATGACCGGCATCGGCGATGTTTGCAAAAAGCCCTCTACATCCTCGTAAAATCAGGGTCAGTGGCGCTCGAGGACACCCACCAACGCCTGCAATCGCTGCTCAAAGACCCCCTGCGCGCCCTGCCCAGCTTGCAGGTGGCGGTGATCCGGGCCGGGGAGGTGGTCTATGCCCGGTCGTTTGGCTACCGCTACCTTGACCCCGACCCCGGCCAGTGCCTACCCGTCAACAACCAGACCCGCTTCCGGGTGGCCTCCATCTCCAAGCTGGTGGTGGCGCTGGGGGCCATGCGGCTGGTGGAGCAGGGGAAGCTCGACCTCGAGGCCGATGTAAGCCAGTACCTGGGCTTTCCCCTGCGCAACCCGGCGTTTCCGCAGGCGCCCATCCGGGTTTGGCACCTGCTCTCGCACACCTCCTCGTTGCGCGACGGCTCGTGCTACGCCATTCCCAGCCCCTACACGCTTCAGGACTTTTTTCATCCCCAGGGGCGTTTTTTTGAGGCCGGGGCCCACTTCGACCCGGCCCACCCGCCCGGCAGTTACGCCTGCTATGCCAACCTCAACACCGGCGTGCTGGGCACCCTGCTGGAGTGCGTGTCGGGCCAGCGCTTCGACCTGTTCATGGAGAACGAGGTGCTGCGCCCGCTGGGCCTGGGGGGTGGGTTCAACCTGAGCCGCTTCACCCCGGAAGCTATGGGCAACCTAGCGGTGCTCTACCGCAAGCAAACCGGCGGGGTGTGGAACCCGGCTGGCCCCTGGGTGGCCCAGGTGGACGACCACCGCGGGGTGGTTCCGGCCGGCCCCCTCGTCCCCGATCCCAGCCGGCCCGACGGGGGGTTTGTCACCGTGGATTTGCGCACCTACCGGCCTGGCACCAACGCCACCTTCTTCTCGCCGCAAGGGGGCTTGCGGGCCTCGGCCCTCGAGCTGGCCCGGATAGCCCAGCTTTTTTTGCACCGAGGCCGGGTGGGGGGCGTACAGTGGCTCGAGCCAAAGACGCTCGAGCAGATGTGCGCACCCCAGTGGACCTACAACGGCCACAACGGCGACACCCTGGAAGGCCAGGCCCTAAGCTGGGGGCTGGGGGTCTGGCGTTTTACCAACCAGCCGGGCCAGGACTGCCCGGTGCAGGGCCACCCCCGGCCCTGGTTCGGCCACTTAGGCGATGCCTATGGCCTTCTGAGCGGCCTGCTGTTCGACCCGGAGGCCGCTCACGCGCTGGTGTACATCCTGGGGGGCCAGGGCTGTGACCCCGCTCAGCACAGGGGCCTTTACTCGGCCTACACCCGCTGGGAGGAGCAGGTTCTAAGTGCGCTGTACGGTCTGCTAAGCTAGAATCTACAAACCACCTTACCCAAATCAGGCACTGCAGTTATGTTTAGAGCATGAACCGCCGTGCTTACCCATCGGACGTCCGTGATGAGGAATGGGCTCTGGTGCTGCCCTATTTG
>Ga0116210_1002637_pt1 | contig 10688 bp, 8 predicted proteins | sample TshhotsprinmetaG_FD_94483 | JGI IMG/M metagenome (GOLD analysis project Ga0116210, IMG submission 94483) | Hot spring microbial communities from South Africa to study Microbial Dark Matter (Phase II) - Tshipise hot spring metaG | ecosystem: Environmental > Aquatic > Thermal springs > Hot (42-90C)... | reverse complement strand
AGCTCATATTTTTTCAAAAATTTGCTGGCGTAGCTCAGTTGGTAGAGCAGCTGACTTGTAATCAGCAGGTCGGGGGTTCAAATCCCTTCGCCAGCTCTAATCCTTAAAGCCTCAAGGATACTTGAGGCTTTTTATTTATGTAGTTTTAGTTAATAGTATGTCTTAGCCCGCTTGTATTTATGCAAATCTTAAATTTTTATGTTGTGTTTTAAAAGTTTCAAAGTTTATGTTTCTCATTAACCCTTAGTTCTAAGAAGTGATACTATTACGTAATTATATTTTCTTATTTAGTCTATTATTCAGCATTTTTGTAAATAAACTTAAATTATAACGAAAAATTTATCGGATTTAGCTATTAAAACAATTGCTACTTCGTTTATAAAGCAAGCTCAAAAGTATGGTTTCAAATTATATGATTATGTAAAGTTTACTAACTACTTATTGGAAGAAGCTTTCAATTCATCTACACTCAAACAAAATCAAGCTACTATCAAATATTCTGATCCTCGTAAATTACAAATTCAGCTTTTAACTGAAAGGTTGAACATTAAAAAAGCAAGAAAAAAGGTTTACATTTAGTAAGACATTGGTTGAAAGTTAAAGAAGGAAAATCCCTTCTACTTTCGCATTTTGTCAATTCAAATGAATCAATTGAAGAAATTTTTGAATATGATGATACTGTTCCTGGAATAATATGTCTTAAAAATAAAACTCTTATTGGTTTGATTGCTTGAACATCGATTCATATGCAAAGAAGCTGTATCACATAAACAAATTGGTGATAAAAAAGGATGAGGGATAGGATATGGTACTGAAGCAACAAAAATCTGGATTGAATTAGGTTTGTTTTCTATGAATCCGGGAAATATTTATCTTACAACGACGAATACTAATATAAAAAATGTTCGAATTAATTAAGCACCTGGATTTAGAATTTAATGACTGCCAATTAATGAATTATTAATTGATGGTGATTATTTTGACTTATTACAAATGAGTCTATTAAAAAATTGGTTTATTAACAAACAATTAACTTAATATGAAAATTGGAATTACATGTTATCCAACATATGGTGGAAGTGGAGTAATTGCAACTGAACTGGGCAAAGCTCTTGCTGAAAGAAAGCATGAAATTCATTTCATTTCTTACAGGATGCCAATGCGATTAACTCATCTTCAAGAAAATATTTTTTATCACGAAGTAGAAGTAAGTAATTATCCACTATTTGAGTTCCCTCTTTATTCACTTGCACTGACAAGTAAGCTGGTGGAAGTTTATGAATTTGAAAAACTAGATTTAATTCATGTTCATTATGCAATTCCACACTCGGTAAGTGCTTATCTAGCCAAGCAAATTCTGAGTGAGAATAAAGAGAATGTAAAAATCGTTACAACACTTCACGGTACCGATATTACACTTGTTGGACTTGAGCCATCATTTTTACCTCTTATAAAATTCTCAATTGAAAAAAGTGATGGTGTAACAGCTGTTTCAAGGTTTCTAAAAGATAAAACTCTTACAACTTATAATGTTAATCGTGAAATTGAAGTTATTCCAAATTTTGTTGATGTAGAAGTTTATAAACCTCAAGAGAATTGTGCGTTTAAACAACACTTTGCTCCAAATAACGAAAAAATATTAGTACACATATCTAACTTCAGGCCAGTAAAAAGAGTTACTGATGTTATAAAAGTTTTTGAAATAGTTAGAAATAAAATTCCATCTAAATTAATTTTAGCAGGAGATGGTCCTGATAGAACTGAATGTGAAAAATTGGTTAGAGAGCTTAAAATTAAGAATGATGTGTATTTCCTTGGTAAACAGGAAGCAGTAGTGGATATATTAAATGCAAGTGATTTGTTTTTGTTACCTAGTCAATCCGAAAGCTTTGGTCTCTCAGCATTGGAAGCTTTGGCCTGTGGATTACCTTGTATAACTACGAGTATAGGTGGGCTACCTGAACTAGTGATACACAATGAGACAGGTTATCTAGCAGAAATTGGTGATGTAGAAAGGATGGCAAAGTATGCTATTGATCTTTTAACTAATTCAAATAAATATAAAAAGTTTTCTGAGAATGCTCGTAAGAGGGCAGTTGAATTTTTTAATAAAGAAAAAATAGTTTCGATATATGAGGAGTATTATAAAAGAATATTAAGCATATGAGGAAAATAATTTACTGTGCAGGACCAATAAGCGGTGATATAACATATCAAGATTATTACAAAAAGATAATAGAAATAGTTAAAAAATCAGGTAATTTACCACTCCACGAACCAGATTTGATACCAAACTATGTTTTGAGCGAAAGCGAAATTTTTAAGCGAGATATTAACTGGTTAACAATTGCTGATGGAATTATTGCGGAAATCTCGGGACCAAGTTTGGGTGTAGGATTCGAAATTGCTTATGCTCTCTACGTGCTAAAAAAACCAGTGCTTGCACTGTGCCATAAAAATGTTTCACGACTTTCTGCAATAATTATGGGGTGCGATTCAAGTTTATTGTCAGTTCAAACTTACAAAGATGAAATTGATTTAAATAAATTCATTCAGCTATATTTAGATATGATAATAAAATAGGAAATCATGAAATCAACGGATATTATTCACTGGTTCGTGTTTTACACAAAACCTAGATTTGAAAAACGAGTTCATGAGAAACTTTTAATGAAAGGTTTGCAGAGTTTTCTTCCAACGGTTAAAATGAGAAGGAAGTGGTCAGACCGTTACAAAATTATCGAGGAGCCTTTGTTTCCTTCTTATATCTTTGCTCATGTGAATGAAAAAGGTAGATTAGAGGTTCTTAAAACTGATGGAATAGTTAGATGTATTTCGTTTAATGGTAAATTTGCTACAATCTCAGATGGAGAGATTGGATATTTAAAACGTATAGTTCAACATAAACAAAATAATATTCAAGTTTCTAAAGGTTTAGTCAGGGGCGCAAGGGTCAAAGTATTAACAGGTTCATTAAAAGGAATGGAAGGTGTAATAGAATATGTACAGGATGAAAGATGGGTTGTTTTTAACGTGGATATCATAAATCACTCGATTAAAATTAAACTTAGTGTCGATGAGGTAATTAAAATTATGGATCCTGAATCAACTAAAGATGAATTAAGATCTAACTATTCTTACTTTAATATTAAGGTTTAATTTATTTTCAGCTTCATCATTTTATTTATAAAAATCAATCTTTCACACTATTATAATTAGACCTTCAGGAAGAGATACTAACAATTTTTATCCTAAGCGTTCAGGTTCAAATCTGAAAAATTCCTTAAAGTAAAGATGATTTTAAATGTGATTGTCATAAGTTTAATTGAAGATTATAAAAAACAATTACTTTATAAAATTCACTTTTTGATTTTTCAGCAAGGGCAATATGAATTTTTCAAAAATATTTCTATCGATTACTCTATACATAGGTTTATAATTTCGTTTGTACTCTAAAGAATGGCTAAAAACAAACTTATTTTGATTCAAATTATGAGTAATACGAGTTTTATCATTTTCAAAATCTTTTATAGGTAATTTATTTTTTTCTATTTCGCTACAAATTTTTCTCCAATCTTCTTTCCATTTTTCGTGTTGAAGTGAATCGTGGTAGGTAGCACTTTGATAAAAAGCAGTAAAAAATAGCTCAATTGGAATGATTTTTCTTTTGATCAATTTTAAATCAACTCTTACATATTTGTTTTCTGGCATAATGTATTCAATCAAAGCAGAATCGGAGTTTGAGTCAATAATTATGTTCAATTCATTTCGTAAAAATTCTAATGCGATTAGTGAGTCACGAATTAAATGTTCAGGACCAAATCTTCCTTGATGAAAATACTTATAAACATCAACCAGACGAGATTCTGGATATCTTTTTAATAAATTTTTAGCAGTGGTAATATAATTGTTTAAGTTAATTTTATGTTGATTCTGTGATTCAGACAAAAGAAAAATTATCAACAAAAGAGAGTATGTTTTAATCATTTAACAATGACCATCTTTTTGGTCGAAATATAATTATCAGCAAATATCCTATAAAAGTATGCTCCACTCGTTAAATTTTGGGGATCGAATTGAAAAGCGTGTTCACCTCTCTCGCATTCGTTATTAAAAAGTGTCCGAATTTCATTTCCAATTATATCATAAAGTTTAATAATCACATAAGATTTGTGTGGAACCTTAAATCTAATAGTGGTTTGAGAATTAAATGGATTGGGGTAATTCTGATACAAGTGAAAGGAATTTAATATTCGTGAGTCTGGAACTTCCAGTGAAATATCTCGAGTTATCTGTTTTAGTATGTAATTCTTAGGATCGACTATTACATTAGTTGGCTGCGATGAAAAAGTAAAACTAATCACCTGTTCTCGTTGATAATTAAGGAATTTAATTGTTGTATCTCCATTAGTGAAAGTAATCCTTAATTCAATAGGCATTTTATAGACATCATAATGAGGTTGATTTTGTTTTATGTAAAAATTCAAAGTCCATTGATCTCCGAGTTGTGTTTTATTCCAGTTATAAATGTAAATAGGATGATTAGGTTGATAAATCCATTGATTGAAAAAGTAAGAGTAATCTTCGTTTGTTGTTTGGTTTACTACATTCTTAAAATCCTCTGTAACAGCAGTTGAGTAAATAAATTGTTCACGATAATTTTTTAGTGTCAAGAAAAATAGGGAATCACCAAGAACATATCGTAACATATTTAATACTAGAGCAGCTTTGTAATAAGTTATTGCTGCGTTAAAAATATATTGAGGATTATAAATAGCATAACCTGGATTGTAATTATGGTAGTAATTAGCTTTGGCATTCATGCTAGAGAAGTATGCGTCTTTTCCTTGAGTGTACTCACGATAAAGATCTTCAGAAAATGTAGCAAAACCTTCGTTTAGCCAAATATCTTTCCAAGTAGCACAAGTAACCATGTCTCCCCACCACATATGAGCAAGTTCATGAGCAATTCCACTCTGTGCATCCGATACTAACCAAGCACGATGCAAAGTTGAAATAGTTTGATGTTCCATTCCGCCATAAGCAAAAGGCGAGACAAAACTATGTCCATATTTTACAAATGGATATTTTCCATAATAGGTTTCAAAACAATCTAACATAATACCGATATTTCTTGCTACGTACACACTTCTTACAGAATCACTTTGCCATTGATAGTGTTGAATTTCGAAAGTTTCATAAGGCGGATATTTGCTTGTATAGTATTGATTAAATTGACTGTAAATTGATGCAGTAACTGCAATTAGATACGATGCAATTGGTTTTGGTTCGAACCAGGTAAATATAACACTATCTCCATAAATCATTTTCGAAGTTAAAAGTCCATTACCTGTAGCTACATAACCTTTAGGCACAATGATAGTTAATCTTACTGAATCTGCTTTATCATTTGGAAAGTCATAACATGGAAACCAATATCTTGCATCGGATGGTTGTGACATTGTATAAGCAAGGTTTTCAAGTGTTTGTGTTCCCTTGGGATAGTAATAAAATCCAAGATTATCTGTGCGCGTACGTCTGAAGTAAATTTCGAGTTCGAAGGTTTCGTTTTTAAAGTACGTACGGTCAAGATTAATTGTGAGGATATCGGAACTCCATGAGAAGTTTAGTTTGGAATTATTTTGGATAACACTATCAACACTTAAACCACAATTGAGATAAATTCTTGTTAGAGTTTGAGGTGTATCCACCTTTGCAGTAATCTTGACTTTTCCATTATAATTTCGATTTGAGTTTTTTAACACATTGTACCAATTCAAAGTTATGTCATAAAATTTTACATCATAATCGTGCTGAATTTTAGAAAAACTTTCTTGTTTTTTAAGGAATGCATCTTTGACGCAATAAAATTCCTGCGCATCTAAATAGTTTAATATGAATAATAAAATAAATCCGAATGCTGCAAAGTTAATTTTACGCATATTCATCCTGGTTTAATTTTTTGGAAAATAGAAAATAAAGGTTTAGTTTTTCAAACATTTTAAATAAAGAATAAGTAAAATGATCAGAATAACAAAAAACTTTAATTATAATGGTTTGAAATAGAAACAATTAGCGTGCGTAATATAAGAATTCATTTTTAATACTTCATTATTATTTAAATTGCATTTTGAATCCAATGAAATATTAACTGAAAATAATATGAGAGTGTTATATGGAAGAGCGAAGAAACCAGAGAAGAATATTTTATGCCTCCCGTTTGAAAAAGAAATTCTTTTCTCCACCGCTTAAAAAGAAAGAAAGTATTAAAAAAGTTTCTGTAGTGGTTCCGGCCTACAATGAAGAAGAAAGTTTAATACCGCTTTCATTTGAGTTGAGAAACGTTTTTAATGAACTGAAACAATTCGAATTTGAAGTTATAATTATTGATGATGGTAGTACTGATAATACAGTTAAAGTGCTCAATGAAATTCGGCGAGAAGATAATCGATTCAAGTTTATATCGTTTCAGAAAAATTATGGGAAATCAGCGGCACTATCGGTGGGATTTAAACACGCCTCTGGGGATGTAATTATTACTTTAGACGCCGATTTACAAGATAATCCGCACGAAATACCGAATCTAATCAGAAAAATCGAGGAAGGTTATGACCTAGTTTCAGGCTGGAAAAAAGTGAGATTTGATCCTTTTACTAAAAAGTATTCTTCTCGTTTATTCAATTTTGTAACATCACTTTTGACTGGTATAAAAATTCATGATTTTAATTGTGGGCTTAAAATATATCGACGCGAGGTAGCTCAAAGCATAAAAGTATATGGTGAGATGCATCGTTATTTACCTGTATTGGCTCATTGGCATGGTTTCAAAGTTGGTGAAATTGTGGTACGTCATCATCCCAGAAGGTATGGAAAGACAAAATTTGGTGCGAGTCGTTTTCTGAAAGGTTTTTTGGATTTAATTACAGTTCTTTTTACTACTCGTTACCTTCGACGCCCCTTACATTTATTTGGTACAATTGGATTTGTACTTTTTCTAATAGGTTTTATTATTGATACGTATTTGACCATTGAGTGGGCATTTTTTGGTGAGTATTTGACAAACAGACCGATGCTATGGTTGGGAATCTTGCTTATTATACTGGGCATGCAAACAATTGCCATAGGATTGATTGGTGAAATGATAGCCCATCATGCCCAAAGAGTTGAAGATTATCATATTAAACACATTAAATTATAATCTCGTATGAAATCGAAAGCTAAATTAAAGGAGAGTAAAAAGTCAGCAAAATCCGTAGAGTATAAATCGGATTTCTTTAAAATAAAAAGTGAGAAAGTTTATAGTAATTTTCCTTTCGTAATTATTGGACTTTATTTTTTTATTGTTTTAATAGCAGCATTATCTTATCACAGAATTGGTGACTACGGTGTCGAGACCGATTTTTACGAAGGTATGGTTTATGAAGCCAAAGAATTTTTGAAAGGTAATTTAATTGTTGAAGGTTACAAAGGGCCACTTTATCCGATAGCTTTAGCGGTGTTAAGTTTTTTGTTCGGTGATTTTTTCAGAGTCGGGGTGATAATATGTATTGTCTCAGGTGCTATATTTTTATTTTTTGTTTTTAAAACTCTTAGTAAAATTTTTTCTTATGAAGTTGCAGTAGGTAGTGTTTTACTTATATCATCAAATTCAATTTTTATTCAGTACTCATATTCAGCAGGTACTGATTTATTTTTCTGCATGCTTGCGATTATTTCGATTTATTATCTTGTGAAAGGTGAGAGATTAAAAAGTTCCTACATATTTTTAGCTGGTTTAGTCGCCGCCTTGGCTTTTCTTACCAGAACAAATGGTCTTTTTTTACCTGCTGCTGCTTTAACTGGATTTTTAATTTTTAAGTTTTCTTCTAAAAAATATTCTACATTATTAATTCATTCTGTTATTTATAGTGCGGGGTTTATATTACTGAACATTCCTTGGTCTATTTATAAATATATAAAAACTGGTGACCCATTTTATGACAGGAATTTTACGAATACTGCTTGGGAACTTTATGGTAAGGGTAAAATGAGTTGGGATTACTGGCAATCAGTAGAATCGCTGAAATTTAATTCTTTTACCGATGTAATATTACGGGATCCGGGTTTGTTTGTTCAAGAAATTTTAATAAAGAATTTTTACGAACATTTCGTTTCCGATCTTGATAAACTTCTATCATTACCATTTGCAATCGCACTAGTTATTGGTATAATATTTTTGTTCATAAGAAAATACGTAAAAAAAGAAGTTATGTTTTTTGTCAATATATTTTTTGCTTTTTTAGTTTTGTTACCAGCTTTTTATAGTGAAAGATTTTCCTTGTTTTTATTAGTCGGATACTCAACTGTGGTAATGCTGTTTCTAGTTCATTCAACTCTAAGTAAAATAAGATTCGGTAGTGTTAGTTTAGGACAGATTTTATTTTCTATTATATTCATCTATTCAATGTATGAATCTATTAATTATAATTCTAAACAAATTGATATAGGTCCAAAAGAAGTTTTGCAGATTGCTCAACAAGTTGATAGTAAAATTAAAAATGAATCTAATCTGGTCGTAGCTCGTAAACCACATATCGCTTATTATCTTAATATGCGTTATCACAAATTCCCATATATCACTAGTTACGATAGTTTAATCAATTGGATGAAAAGTAAAAACGCCAGGTATTTCTTCGTAAGTACTTTTGAAGTTGGAACACTTATCAATTATACTAACAGTAGAGCTGAAAAAGAAAAATTTTATAATTTAATCGATCCAACAGTAAATAAAACTGATCTGCAACTAATTGCCTACACATTTGAACCACCTTCTGTACTTTATGAAATAAAATATTAAATTAAGTATTTATGAAAAACAAAGGGTTATTATTAATATTAATAATTGGATTTTCAATTCGGGTAATTATTTCTTTTTCAAATGAGTATGCAATTAATCATGGAATATCATCAGATGATAGTTACTATTACTATAGAATAGCTCAAAATATTTCCAATGGATATGGCTCAACTTTTGACCAAATTAATTTTACTAATGGATATCAACCATTAGTGTTGTTATTTCTCGTTTTGATTTTTTCATTTTTTGATAAGGACTTGCTTTTACCTGTCGTCATTAGTCAAATTATTTTTTCACTTATCTCAACTATTGCAGCATACTTTACATTCGTGCTTGTAAGAAAGCTTACGAATAAAACTTTTCCTGCTCTTTTGTCCACATTTCTACTCTTTCTAAATCCGGTGATAATTGCATTTAATTTTAAAGCTCTTGAAACAAATTTTTACTGGCTCTTTCTTATATTGACGGTTTTATTTTATAGTAAATTTGTACATAATCAAAATAATTTAAGTTATAGATTTTTATTTGGAATTCTAATAGCAATTTCAGCTCTCTCCCGTCTAGATGGAGCATTTTATATTGTAGCATTTGTCATTTATTTAATATTTTCTTTTAGAATGAATCTCTTGATGCGAATAAAATCAGTAGTCGCTTCTGGACTTGGATTTTGTGTTCTTTTTATTCCGTATTTGGTTTATAATTTTTTAACATTTGATCATGTTATACCTATTAGTGGACGTGCAAAAGTATTTCATAATCATAAGTTAGTTCTTAGTCAGGTGGGTGATTATTGGACATTAGATTTCATTTTGTACGAATTAAAAAGATTTTTTTATCCATTTAATTTCGATTTGTTTGCCAATCGAGGATTTGGCTTATTTGAACAAATTTTCGCTTACGTTATTTTCATACTTTTGCTAATTGGGTTTATCTACTTTATTAAAAAGAAATACTTTATAAGAACATTGAATTATTTCAAAGGTTATGGATTTTTAATTTTATTTCTTTTTATACATTATTCTTATTACACTTTATACTTTTGGGAGTATCGTTTTTATTATTACTTTCCTGAAATCATAACTTTAATAGTACTCTTCTCGATATCACTAAATGAAATAATTACAGACAAGATAAATTCAAAGAGAATTTATTCAATAATCTATAATGTCAAATTCATATTTGCAGTTTTTACTGTTTTATTTGTTATTGGTGGATATAAAATTTTTACTGCAAATCATGGACAAATACTTCAATTAAAAACGAGCAAATGGATTAAACAGAACATTCCAGAGAATAAAATTTTAGCATCTGCGAACGCTGGAATTTTATCATATTATTCTCAGAGAAAAATTATTAATCTCGATGGTATGGTTAACAACGACGAATTATTAAATGCATACAAAGAAGGTGAGCTTGCTTTCTTAAAATATCTAAAAGAGAAAAATATAGAATATATTGTTGACTATTTTCTATCGCCTGAACCGGAGAATAAATATCAATTTCCCCAAGTATTGAACGACAAGTACCAAGTTATTCATATAGTTACGGACCCAAGATTAAAGTATCAAAAACTAAATCATATGCTTGTTATCAAATTAAATTTATGAAGAAGAAAATTTGTTTAATAGGACCGGCATATCCTTACCGCGGTGGTAATGCCTTGTTTGTAGCCCATGTTTACGAAATACTTTCGCATAAGCACGAAGTTACAGTAATAAACTTTACTCGTTTATATCCACAGATTCTCTTCCCTGGGACAAGACAAGAAGATATAAGTAAACAACCAGTAAAGGTTCATCCATCTGTTCGTTTGATTGATTCATTAAATCCTTTTACTTGGATTAAAACTGTT
>Ga0116210_1002627_pt1 | contig 10722 bp, 11 predicted proteins | sample TshhotsprinmetaG_FD_94483 | JGI IMG/M metagenome (GOLD analysis project Ga0116210, IMG submission 94483) | Hot spring microbial communities from South Africa to study Microbial Dark Matter (Phase II) - Tshipise hot spring metaG | ecosystem: Environmental > Aquatic > Thermal springs > Hot... | reverse complement strand
CCTGGCAGTAACTTTCCATGATGATAGGGTCCCGAGTGATGTACTGCGGGCCGACGATACCCTCAAGCACTTTGTGTTCTTCTTCACTCAGAGCCATGGCGATACTTCTCCGCCTCTGCCTACTCGCTGCCCCCCACCGCCCGCTCCACCAGTTCCACAAGGTCGAAGATCCCTATCCTGTCTTTGGTAATTGCTGCCGTGTCGAGGAAGTTCCTCTTGCACCAAGGACAGGCGCTCACAATGGCTTCGGCTCCCACCTCGTGGGCTTCCTCCAGTCTTTCCGCAGCCGTCCACTGAGCGAAGTCCGGGTAGGCGTCGATCACACCGCCGCCGGCTCCGCAGCACCAGGCATACTCGCGCGTCCGGTACATCTCCACCAACTCCAGCCCGGGAATGCTCTTGAGAACGTTGCGCGGGGGCTCGTAGACCCCATGGGTGCCGCGACGGAATCTCTTGGGTGGGTCATGTAGCCAGATCTGCGTCCCCACTGGCTTGTACTCCCGGCCTTGCCAATGGATCCACGGTTCGCCCAGACGACCGAGGTGGCAGGGGTCGTGGTAGGTGATGTTGAGGTCAAGGGACTTGCGAGGCCGTAAGCGGCCTTCCTGGATGAGCCGCTCCAGGTACTGCGTAATGTGACAAACCTCCACGTCGCTCTTCTTGCCGATCTTGTCATACAGAACTTTGAAGGTGCTGTAACAGTCGGAACAGGCAGTGACCAGAGTGTGGACCCCCGCCGTCCTGGCCACCGTGGCCAGAGTGTCCCGCTGGTGCTCAGCGAACTTCATGAGCTCGCCTTCGTATCCCAGCTCGTAGGCCCGCCCCGCGCAACAGGCCTCATCTGCCCCCAGTATGCCGACATCCACTCCCGCCCGCTGCAGAAGATGCACCGCCGCTCTTGCCACCGGCCAGAGGTCTTGGTCGTAGGAGTAGCGGCACCCAGCGAAAAAGACTACCTCGGCCTTGTCGCTCGTGACCCGTTTGACTTCCAGCCCCTCGGCCCAGTACCCGCGCTCCTCCCGGCGCCTTAACAACATGTTGTCCTCTGCCCGCAGGCTCCGCAGATAGGGCTGGTGCTGAGGAAGGAGATACCCTCGAGCGACGCACTCCACCCGAAACTCCTGCATGTGCTGCAGGGGTTCTAGATCTTGCTGAACCTTGCAGGCTATGTCACAAGAGCCGTCCATCAGACACTTATAGACCACCTCCAACAAACTGTCGTTGATGTCAATGGCCCCCTGCAGGAGGCTATACGCCAGATTGAACTTCCCGCCCGCCGCATAGGCATGCCAGTGATAACGAGCTGCTGAGGGGCAACCTTCGCTGAACCTGAAGTTTCGTATCAATCGCCAGGGTATGTACTTGCAGTACGAGCAGCGCGTGCATCGCTGCATGTCATGTATGAAGTCTTGCCAGGTCATCTCTCAGTCTTGCCTCCCGCTGCCGGGCGGGAAGCACAGCTTGCCCGGATTGAGCACCCAGTTCGGGTCAAAGATGGCTTTGACCTTTCTCTGCATAGCCGCGGTGTCGGGGTACCCCCTGTAGGCCGCCTCCGCCCAACCTGGATAGGGCCGGGCAAAGAAAGCCCCCTCTCTCTCCAGCCGGTCGACCGCGGCCGCCTCCAGACGACGCAACCGTTTCACGCCGGTCAGATCGGTAGGATCGAAGTACAGGTTGAACTCCAAGTGGCAGCTCGTCCCCTGCACCACCGGCTGCATGTACATACCCAGTTGCTGCGTCGGAAAGCCAAACCGACGCGCCAGTTTTCGCATCCTCTTGGCAAAGTAGGGCGTCTTGTCCTGGGTGGTGATGAAGAACACATCGCGAAAACCGCCGTGCGACCGAAGCTTCCAATAAGGTTGCGAAGAAGGCCCTAGAAGGAGCCGGTACAAGGCCTCCCCCGGCAACCCAGCAAGATCGGTCACCGGCTCTAGGCCGTAGGAGGAAGCTGATTCCCGCAGGTCCTCTTCCAAGTACTTCAGCTTCTCTTCCGGAAGCAGGCCATACCCCTCGTACGCCACGAACAGCACCCAGTTGGGAAGAGCGCACTGCAGGCCATGAATCTCTCGGGGAGTCCTCTGGGCCATGCGGGCCAAGTTCACTCTGTCCAGCAAGAGAATCGTCCCGGTGTAACGGATACGGCAGAGGTGGTAGCTGAGCTCGACAAGCGCATCCAGATCCTCGCTCGGCAGGAAGAACGCACGCGCCTCATCCGAACGCTGGCGGCACTTCAGAGAGACCCAAGTCACGATGCCTATGGTGCCCTGAGCCCCCGAGACCAGCCTCTGGGGATCCATCTGAGTGGGCCCGAAGGGGCTGATCTGGGCCTTGCCGATCTCCCACTGTTCCTCCAGAGTGTCTGGCCCGGCCGCCTCGCCCGTGCGCATGCGATCTCCCGTGCCGAAGACTATCTCTGCACAAAGCAGGGGATCGGTGCTGTCAAAATGAACGCTCGGCATCAGGATGGGCTCCCGCTCAAGCACGCTTGCCAGCACCGATTTTGTGGGACGAGGCAAGAGAGGCAGGTAGGCCGAAAGCCCCTGCCGGGCCAGCTCGGTCTGCAAGTGCCCGAAAGTCACTCCCGGCTGCACTATGACCACCCGGTTGTTCTTATCGACGCGGATGACCTTGTCCATCCGCCGCAGGTCGACGACCACCGCTCCCTCCACGCTCGGTGTAGATCCACCGTGTATATGGGGTGGACCTGAGCTCACCGGAACCAGCAGCGCGCGAGTGTCGTTGGCCCACTCCACAATGCGTTGGACCTCCTCGGTACTAGCTGGCCTTACCAAGGCCCGGGGAACGCACCCGCCTTTGCCCTCGCAGTACTCCTGGAGGGCAGCCGGGTTTTTCGTGAAGTTAGCCTCCCCCACGATACGGCCGAGATCGTCTAACGCCATATACCTTCGGTCTCCTTGTCCGTCCGGGCGCGCAAGCAGGAAAGGAGAGCCGGCACGACTGCTTTCCAATCGTCCGCAATGCCATAGTCGACGACGTGGAAAATGTTGGCCTCTGGATCCTTGTTTATGGCGACGATCACTTTCGCCGCGGAACAGCCGGCCAGGTGCTGGCTCGCCCCCGAAAGCGCCACAGCAATGTACAGCTCGGGGCCAACTATTCTGCCGGTAATGCCGATCTGCTGGCTTTCCTTAGCCCACTTGGCGTCACAGGGCGGGCGAGTGGCTCCCACGGCGCCGCCGAGAAGACCGGCCAGCTCTTCTAACTGCTTGAAGCCTGAGGCACTACCTATGCCTCGCCCCCCAGCGACGACCACCCGGGCCTCCTCCAGCTTGACCCTTGTCCCCGGCTCCGCCTTCCTCTCCAGGACCTTCACCCGCGGAGCCGGCAGTCGTCCCCCCGCCTTGAGTTCCACGACCTGGCCGTACCGGCCGTGGTCTTTTACTGCCGGGGCCATCGTCTTCGCCCTGACAGTGGCGACCTGAGGGTCGCCCATCGACACCTGCACGGCCTGGGCGTTACCTCCATAGACGGGGCGGGTCATCAGGAGACGCTTGGTATGGGGGTCTATCTCCAACGCGACACAGTCCATCGAGGCGACCACACCCCGTCGGAAGGCCGTCCAGGGAGCAAGCTCCCGTCCTACCAGCGTGTGTCCGAAGAGGAGGATAGCTGGCTGGGCCTGCTCGATTGCCTCCTCCACGACTGGAAGATAAAGTTCCAAAACGTACTCGCAGAGCAAGCCCGCCTCGCCCACATACACCTTGTCCGCTCCGTGGACGATGACTTCCGAGGCCAACGGTGCGACCCCCTCTCCGATAAGAACAGCGCCCAGCTCTTGGCCCAAAGCAGAAGCCAGACGACGCCCCACTCCCAAGACCTCAAGCGCGAGGGGAGCCAGCCTCCCACCCTCGACCTCACAGTAGACTAGAACGCCTCGCCCATCCGCCGGAGGCACCATGTGGTCGCTTCCCCCTCCTCAGCACACCCTAGATCACTTTCGCCTGCTGCAGCCGGCTGACCAGCTGCTCCGCCTTGGCCTGCACACTCTCGCCCTCCAAGATCTCGCAACGGCTCGCCCGCACGGGGACTTCCATGCGCAGGATCTCGGTCCTGCCACCAGCCATACCTGCCTGCTCCAGCTCTAGGTCGGCAGCAGTCCAGACAATGACGGGCTTGGCGCTGGCCGACATGAAGGCTTCCACGCCCGGCTCGCGCAGGGAGCCCACCTCATAGGTCACCGTCACCACAGCCGGACAGGGAGCCTCGAGCACCTCGTACCCATACGCCAGCGACCGCGCGACTACCACGCTCTCCTCTTTGAGTCGAACCTCTCGCGCGCCGGTCAGGCAGGTCACGCCCAACAGGCAGGCTATACCGATGGGAACCAGACCGGCGTTGGTGTCCGCTGCTTGCAGTCCACAGAGAACAAGGTCGTACGGTCCCCTCTTTCTGATTGCAGCCGCCAGCGCGGAAGCGGTCAGGAAGGGGTCAAACTCATTGAACGAAGCGTCCTCCAGGAGCAAGAGCTCATCGGCCCCTGCCGCCAGTGAGGCAGTCACCACCGCCCGCACCAGTCTCCTCCCTAAGGTGATGACAGTGACTTTAGCCTTCTCGTCGTCCTTGATGCGCAGGGCCGCTTCGAGAGCGTTTTCATCGAAGGGACTAAGCACAGGCGGGGCACCCCTCGCAGGTAGGGCTGACTTGGTTTCCGGGTCAATGCGAAAAAGTGACAAGGGCATCTCCGGATCCAGCACCTGCTTCATGCACACCGCAATGTTCTTCACCGGCGAACCTTCCCTCCCCAGTGAGGAAGCCGCTACCCCGCCTAGGCGCTGCCCCACCCTTGGCGAGACGCGCCCGGAGACTTGCTCCACATGGTCTGGACCAGGCCGAGCCTCAGGGTTATTCTTAATACTACCTAATCAGTAGTCCAAGTTAATTTTTATCAGGCTTTAGACTGGAAACGCAACCCCTGGAGGTCACGTTGGGCTTCGGAGCGATGGGAAAGATCCTGTGGGTGGACCTCTCCATCGGGAACTTCAGAGAAGAACAATTTGACGAACCCACGGCCCGCAGATGCTTAGGCGGGTACGGATTGGGCGCCCGCATCTTGTGGGACCGCCAGAAAGCGGGCGTGGACCCGCTGGGCCCGGACGCGATTCTGGGCTTTGTCACCGGCATCCTGACTGGTACAGATGCAGTAGGAGGTTCCCGCTACACAGTGGTCGGCAAGTCACCACTCACGGGCGGCTGGGGAGATGCGAACTCCGGCGGGAGCTTCGGCCCGCGATTGAAAACGGCCGGTTACGACGCGGTCTTTTTCACCGGCCGGTCCGAACGACCGGTATACCTCCACATCGGGGGCGGTTCAGCTGAGCTTCGCTGGGCCTGTCCCCTATGGGGCAAAGATACGGTCGAAACCGAGGACATCTTGAGAGGGCAGCATGGCAAGGATCTAGAGATCGCTTGCATCGGGCCCGCCGGGGAGAAGCTTGCCCTCATCGCTGCTGTGATCAACAACAAGGGACGAGCGGCAGGTCGCTCCGGTTTGGGCGCCGTCATGGGGTCGAAGAGACTCAAAGCTGTCGCAGTGCAGGGGGATCTGCCGGTGCCCGTGGCAGAGCCGGAACTGATGCGGGAGCTGCGCAAGAAGCACGTCGCCAGCTTGACCGGTCACGCCGAACAGCTCCACGCCACCGGCACGCCCGGCATCTATGAGATGTGCTGTGCGATCGACGACGCCCCGGCCAAGAACTGGGCGGGCGTGGCAGCCGTGGACTTGCCCACCTACGCCTCCTGTGGTGGAGAGGCCGTGTTAGCCAAGCAGAAACGTCGCTTCGCTTGCTGGCGCTGCCCCATCGCTTGCGGCGGACACATGCACGCCGGCGACGGGGAATACCGATACCGAGAGGGCACCCACAAACCCGAGTACGAAACGCTGGCCATGTTCGATAGCAACTGCCTCAACGACAACCTCGACTCCATCATCGTCGCCAACGAGCTGTGCAACCGCTATGGGCTCGACACCATCTCTGCCGGGGCTTGCATAGCGTTCACGATGGAGTGTTACGAGCGGGGCATCCTTACTAAGGAAGACACCGACGGACTGGAAATGACCTGGGGCAACCATCAGGCGCTTGTGGCTATGACCGAGAAGATCGGGAGACGGGAGGGCTTCGGCGATATTCTGGCTGACGGTCTTAAACGAGCGGCCGCACGGGTGGGCCGTGACGCCGATCGGTACGCCATGCATATCGGCGGGCAGGAAATCGCCGGCCACGACCCGCGTGGGGGCTGGAGCTTCGCAATCGGGTACGGGTGCGATCCCACTCCAGGGCGCCACAACCAGGGCGGGGGGCTCCACCCACCAGCGCTCGGAGTGCCCGAAGTTCCCCCAGACCAGAAGACCGGTCGCGGTCCCTACCATAAGGCGAGCACCAACTTCATGCACGCCGTGAGCGCGCTGGGCCTGTGCCATTTCGTCGCCGGCGCCTATCCCAGCGCGGACCAGCTGGTGGAGGCTCTACACGCCGTGACCGGCTGGCAAGACCTCACCAAGGAGGAGCTGCTCGTCACGGGTGAGCGGATCACCAACATGCGGCAAGCGTTCAACATACGAGAGGGACTACAGACACCCTTCCTCCACCCCGACCGCATGAGGGGGGTTCCTCCCAAGACCGAGGGGCCAAGAGCAGGTATCAGTTTCACCCACGAAGAGATCTACGACCAGTATCTGGTCGAGATGGACTGGGACACGAAGACTGGCAAGCCGAGCAAGGCGAAGCTGCTCGAACTGGGCCTGGACGACGTGGCTCAGGTGTTGTGGCCATGAAGTACATCTGCACAAGTCTGCAAAAAGAACACCTGCTCCCCGGCCCCACTCCTGAAGAGCGCCGAGAGCTTGCAGCCCAGGGCAAGAGATTGGGACTTGAGCATGTGCACTGGATCGACCGGGACGTTATCCCGGGCGCCTACTACGGCGAGACCACTTGGATGTGGCCTTCTTATTTCCCCAACCAGGTAACCTGGGACGAACTAGCAAGCGCCGGCAAGCGCCTTCCCATCCTCAACCCTCACGCCCACGATTTCCCCGAGCTCCTCTCTTGGTGGAGCGTGGACCCGAATCGTCCCGAGGACATCGATCCCATGTTCATGCAGATCGAAGACGAGGTCATACCCCTCACCTCCAGTTGGGTCGCTTATGTGCCGGCGGGGCTGTCGCATATGCCCATCCTGGCAGGAAAGCACGGGCCGACGGTCACTCGGCCCACCCTGCACTGGACCGCGGGCCCCGGTGGCGTGTACACGCGGGAGCACGGTCAGCAGACCAGCGGCGGTAGCGAGCACCCCTCAGCCACGCCAACGGTGGCCGACGGCCTGACGCCGAGGGAAGCACGCCTGGTAGAGCAGGAGCAGGCCAAGTATAGTCGCTACATTCTGTATGGCAACACCCCCGACGTGAGCCGGCCGGAGTTCCTTTCGCCCCCTGATCCGGACCACTGTCGTCCGCTGGTGTTCGTTGACCAGACTGTCATCCCGGATGCCGAGTTCGGCTGCGACACTCGCTGGTACCTTCCCGGCGGTTGGTCACGGTCGGGCCACCTGATCATGGACACTCACAGCGAACCGCACGGCACTTCCCTCGCCCTGATAGCCTACGACTACAACAACCTCGCCGCACTGGGCGCAGAAGCCGAGCTTTGGATCAGCGGGGAGAAACACCTGATCACCGAGAGCTTCTGGGCCTACATACCGCCCCACGTTTCCCAGGGACCCCTTATCATTAGGAGTGTGACCAAGCAGCTCTTCTTCAAGATCTCGTATCCTATCGGAGAGGGAGTGAGCAAGTATCCGGGTAGAAGTTAGAGCAACGGTGAAGTCTTCGGTCGCGGGGAAAGCGCGACCCTTCGCCACGGTAGAGCTGGCTGCCCACTTACTCCTAAACGGGCTCCGCTATCGATTGCTGCGCCTGGGTAGACGGCCAGGACGATTACAGGCGCTCAGTCTAGAAGTCACTCACCGCTGTGTGTGCCGCTGCCTCATGTGCAACATCTGGAAGATCCCGGCTTCCGTCCCCGACCTCAGCCTGGAAGAGTGGAAGCGGATCCTCGCTTCGGAGCTGCTGACCGACCTTCGCGAACTCGACCTGACCGGCGGCGAGCCGTTTCTGCGCGACGACCTCCCGGAGCTCATTGAATATGCTTGCCTGCTCAGGCAGAAGACGCTCCGCCGCTTGCGCTCCCTCGCCATCACTACCAACGGAGTCCTCAGCCAACGGGTACTGGATACCGTGGAACGCCTGGTGGCGCCGACGCGCAAGGCCGGTCTGGAGTTGGTGCTGGTCTGCGCTTTGGACGCCGTCGGTGAGGAGCACGACCGCATACGCCGCTACCCCGGCGCTTGGGGGGCTGCCGACCGCACCATCGCAGGACTGATCGAGCTGCGGCGACATGCTCCCCACCTCATACTTGGCCTCAAGACCACGGTCCTGCCTCAGAACCTCGACCAGCTCGAAAGTCTCTGTGCCTACGCCGCCGAGCGCGGACTTTTCACCATCGTCTCACCCGCTATCGTCACAGCCGGTCGGTATTTGAACCTGGACTTAGCCTCCCAGCTCAGCCTTTCGCCCGTCCAGCGCGAGGCCCTGGCCTGTTTCTATGAAACGCACACCGCGGACTGGAGTTTCCACGCGGAGAGTCTGACCCAGTTTCTGCGCACCGGGCGCATGCGCAGACCTTGTACTTGCGGTTACAACTACGTCTTTGTGCGGAGCAACGGCGAGGTGTACCTCTGTCCGCTCCTAGCTCAATCTGTCGGCAATGCCTCCAGCGCCTTCCTGACAGCCTGTCTCTTTTCGGAGCAGGCCAAGCGGCTGCGCGGCCAGACCGGTCGCCGTCCGGAGTGCGCCACCTGCACCGAGCCCGGCCTCGAGCGCTACGCGCTGCCGTACGAAGGGTTCGCGTACTTGCGCTTCTTGTTCCGCCACGGCGGCCAGTCTATCTTGAGCCTCCATCGCCACTTGGGCCTGGACAAGTACGTATGAGCGAGCACGGCCACCCGGCGGCCTTACCTCGCAGCCGCGGCCAGGCTCCGAACACGCAGGCGGCTGCAAACGTCATGACCGCAGCGAACGATTCCCCAGTTCTGCCCTACTTCGTCACGCTGGCGCCCGTGGCGCCCCATATCCCCCGCTCCTCGGCCCTAGCTTCTTCCTGGGCCCGTCGTAACTCCTCCACATACGCCACGTTGGGAGGCACCGTGTAAAGAACGGCCAGCCCCGCCCGCAACAGCTCAAGGTTGGCCATGGCGAGGCCAGCGCCCCCGCCCGCGCCCTTGCTGCCCGGGTCAGAGCCACCCTGCGGGCGCGAAACGGCCACATCCCCGGTCGGGCGCGAACCAGGCACCCAGACGTAGGCAAGAAGCCGGCCGTACTTGTCCCGCTTTTCTAGGTCAAACTCTAGGAAGACCGGCCCCCGCCCCACTATCCTGGCGAGCTCCTGCGTGGCGAGAGCGGCAAGAGGCTCTCCCCACTCCGGTGCGTCCACCCCGATCAGCCGCACGCGCTCGCTAGAACCACCGCGGAGTCGGACCTTGATAGTGTCGCCGTCTATCACCGAGACCAACTCGGCTTCTAGGCAAGGAGTACGCGGCCCAAGGGTCACAGGCCCCGGTACGGTCGTCGTTGTCTGACTGGTCGTCGTTGTCTGGCCGGTCGTCGTTGTCTGGCCGGTCGTCGTTGTCTGGCCGGTCGTCGTTGTCTGGCCGGCTTTCCCGTCGGACGTGAGGCCTTCGGTCGTGGAGCCGGGCTGGACGGCTGACCCGCTTAGGCCCGGCAACCCGCCCGACCCACAACCCCATAAGGCCGCCGCCACAAGGAAAGCCAGTCCGAGAGTTACTCCCAGCGCGGCGATCGCTCGGTAGGCCAAGGCACCCCTCTACTCCACGCCTTGCGGAAAGATCTTCTCGCAGCACTTCGGACAGAGACCGTGACTCACGAGCCGCCCAGAGCCCTCGGTCAGGTATTCCTCTACAGTGAGCCACTGGTCTTCTCCGACCCTGACCGCCTTGCAGCCAGCACGGATAGGCACAATCGAGCCGAACACCTGCATGGGCCGATCGAGCATGTTGCGCATCACAATACGGAACATACTTGCGTAGGCCAGGAACTTGAAGACATGGCCGAGCGCGTTGAATGTGCCGTAGACGCTCACATAACGGGTGAAAGAAAGCTCGGCCAGGACCGTAAACGCCAAAGCGAAGCCAAGCCACCAGATGGTCCAAGAACTGAGGAATCGCCGCTTGCGCCAAATAATCGCCATGGCTAGCAACACCATCCGACTGGCGAGCCGAGATCCAAAGCTGAGTGGGAAGATTGGCCGTGTAGCTGGGAAATACGCCCATGCCCTTGCAGGCCAAGGTGTGGACCAAGTCGATAACTCCTGAGAAGAAGAAGCCCGTCGCCAGCAAGAACAAGAAATCATGCCCAGCCCGTCGCAGCATGACTGCGGCGAAACCCTGCCGTTGGTAGGCGAGCACCCAAGCGTGAACGTGTGTCCGCCGCCCTTTGTCCCCTATAGCTGGCAAATGGCCTCGTTGCCGCCCGCGCCACCATACACCGATATCGCCGACCGCTGACCGAACTCATTCTGATGCACTCCGGGCAGCAAGGTCAAGCACCCACCTAGCCCGTCTTTGCCAGCGTGAACAGCACTAAGTTCCCAGCCGAGGCGCCGGGGGCGGGTCCGCACGACAGATCACGGG
>Ga0116210_1002623_pt1 | contig 10762 bp, 11 predicted proteins | sample TshhotsprinmetaG_FD_94483 | JGI IMG/M metagenome (GOLD analysis project Ga0116210, IMG submission 94483) | Hot spring microbial communities from South Africa to study Microbial Dark Matter (Phase II) - Tshipise hot spring metaG | ecosystem: Environmental > Aquatic > Thermal springs > Hot... | reverse complement strand
TTTAACTGTTGACTATATTTAACACTTATACCATTTTAGTCAATATTTTATTTTTAATATATTCTTATATTATCATAACAATCTATAATTTATGCCAAAGTTAGGATAACCGAGTCGGTTGTATATGTGGCAAGATAGGATGTTAGAAGTCTAGAGCGGGTGAGCGGAATCGAACCGCCTACTACTCCTTGGAAGGGAGTCGTTTTGCCGGTAAACTACACCCGCAATCTTAAATTTATATTAAATAAATAATATCAATTTTTTAAAAAATATCAACTTGAAGGTAATTTTTGATACTCTTCTAAGGCAAGAAAAAATCCCAAAACAAAAATAACTAAAAAACTGATAAATATAGTGATTATTACTCCATTTATTTTTAAAATAGGGATTGTTAAATAACAACCAATAGTCATAATAAAAAAATAAATAATATTGACAATTAAGATCTTATTTGGTTTTTTAAAAGTATAGAGAAGAAAAAGTAGGGGGATATGGGAGTAAGGATAGATAAGATAACTTAAAGCTATTAAGTGAGTAATAATGGTTGTTGAAGAGTATTTTTCAGTAAAAAATAAGTTAAAAACCCAACCTGGCAAAATTGATAAAATTAAAAAAAGGATTGTAGGTAAAGATAAATAAATCAAGCTTTGTTTAACCATTTTTTTTACTTCTTTTTTATTATTTATTTTTGAATATGAAGGAGATAGAACTTGAGTGACAGCGACAATAGCAGCGATAATAGTAAGAATAATCTTCTGAGCTAATCCGTAATAACCTAACTCTGGTGATTTAGGCAAAAAATAAGATAAAAGAAAAAGATCAACTCTTTGACCTAAATTAAAAAATTGTGAGGCAATAAAAAAAATTAAAGTATATTTAATGCGAAACTCTTCTTTTTTAACCGGAGATTTTAGTATTTGGATAATCTTTGATTTTTTTTCAAGGATAACTAATAAAAAGACTATTAGAGGACCAAGGATACCCAAGGAAAAAATTATTAATCCAATATTAACTTTTCCTAAAAATATAAGAAGAACAATAAAAATTGTTTTAATAACATTAGCGAAATTTAAATAGAGATTTGATTTTAAGAAATTTTTTGTTGCATTATAAACATTGAAAATAAAATTCTGCCAAATAAAAAATATGATTGAAAAAAAAGTTATATAGAGTTCAATAAGAGAGATATTAGTTTTAAAAAAGACTTTATCGAGATAAGGAAAACTAAGTAAAAAAACTATCATTATAAAAATAACAAATACTGATTGGAAAAAGAAAATTGTTTTTAAATAAGAAAATATATGTGAGGATTTTTTTTCAAAAATTGTTGGCAAGTAAGAATAAATACTAGCAGTGGTTCCGAAGTCTAAGATATTAGCTAAGACATAGATAATTCCGAAGATAACACTTAATGTCCCATATTCAACAGGAGTCATTATTCTTACTAATAAAAAAGCAAAAAAAGCAGTGAAAAAAACATTTAAATATTGGCCTAAGGTATTGATTATGATATTTTTTGAGGTGGGTTTTTTGATAAAATAAAGAATTTTTTCTTTCATAAGGATAATTTTAGCATATCAAAAAGTTGAGTTATCTTGATAAAAAAAATTTTAATAAGTTGATTTTTTTTATTTATGTTATAATTTACTTTTAATATGTCAAAAATAGCTTTGATTACTGGTATCTTAGGTCAAGATGGTGCTTATTTGGCAAGATTGCTTTTGGAAAAAGGTTATAGGGTCTATGGATTAATGAGACGTTATTCTAACCCCAATTATTCTAATCTTGACTACCTTGGAGTTACTCATGATGTTGATTTTGTTGAGGGTGATATGGCTGATGAGTCTTCTCTTCTTAACTTAATAAGAACGTTAAGACCTAACGAGGTTTATAATTTAGCGGCTCAGTCTTTTGTTGGTTCATCTTTTGAGCAGGCAAAATTAACAACAGAGGTTAACTCAATGGGAGTTTTATATCTTTTAAATGCGATTAAGTATTTTTCACCAATAACTAAGTTTTATCAGGCGTCAACTAGCGAAATGTTTGGTCTTCAACATAATAATGGTTATCAAGATGAAAAAACTCCTTTTCATCCACGCTCACCCTACGGAGTGTCAAAAGTTTATGCTTACTGGATAACGGTTAATTATCGAGAAGCTTATGGACTTTTTACCTGTAATGGGATTTTATTTAATCATGAATCGCCAATTAGGGGTATTCAGTTTGTGACCAGAAAGATCTCTGATGGAGTAGCAAGAATTGAATTAGATTTAGCTAAAGAGTTGAGATTAGGTAATTTAGAGGCAAAAAGAGATTGGGGGTTTGCTGGTGATTATGTTGAGGCAATGTATTTAATGCTTCAACAAGAGAATCCTGATGATTATGTTGTTGGCACTGGTGAAAGTCATTCAGTAAAAGAGTTCGTTGAGGAGGCTTTTAAAGTAGTGGGAATAAAAAATTGGCAAAAATATGTGGTGATTGATCCTCAGTTTAAAAGACCAGCTGAAGTTCCTAATCTTAAAGCTAGACCAGATAAGGCGAAAAAAATCTTAGGTTGGCAACCAAAAGTATCGTTTAAAAAGTTGGTGAAGATGATGGTTGAAGCTGATTTAAAAAGACTTAAGAAGAGTAAATAAAGTTTTTACTTCGATCATCTTTTAACCAGTCTTCTAATAATATTCCCTGCTTATCTTTTTCAGAAATAATTGCCTGAGATAAATTTTCTTTTAAAATTTTTTTTAAATTTTCATCAGTTAGACTCCAATCAATAGTTTTTGACAACGGATTAATTGAGGCTTCGGATTGAAGATCCCAGCTACTATTGCAATAATACTCAATAATTGATTCTTCTAAAAAATAAACGCCGTGAGCAAAACCAATAGGAAGAAAAATCGCTTCAAAAAAATCAATGTTTTCATTTGATTTTATTTGATAAACAATGGCTTTTCCATAAGTAGGAGATTTTAATCTAATATCTAAACCAATATCAATAATTACTCCTTTAATCACTCGAATAAACTTTGCCATATAAGGATTCCATTGAAAATGAAGACCACGAAAAACTCTTTTTTTAGAATAACTTTCATTAATCTGAATAACTTTGAAATTAGGAATAACTTTTTCTAAATCTTGTTGACGAAAAGTTTCGGTGAAATAACCACGAAAATCAGAAAATCTTTGAATTTTAAAAACTTTAATCTGAGGAATTGCCAACTTTTTAACTTCTAAAATTTTCATATTATTTTTTATTATATAACACCTTTGAAATAATTTCTTATTTTAGTTGAATATTGAAAGGCTTTTTTGTGACGAAAAATAACCTCCTTTGGTAGATTTAAAAACTGACCAACTTTTCGGGAAAGGTACTTTTCATAAAAAATATTATTTAATTGATTAATTTTCAATTCAGGAGGAACTGATAAACAGAAATTTATAAATTTATTTGTTAGATAAGGATTCTCTAATTTAATATTAAAATAATCAGCTACTGCTTGATCTCTTTTTTTATCAATTTCAATTAAATATAGATCATCTTTAATTTTTTGATTCAAAAATGTTGAAGGTAATTGATGATATTTTTTATAACCAGCCAGAAGAACATCTGGCCCTTGACCAGTAAAAACAGTATCAATTTGTTGGTTTTTAATCTTTTTTAATAATAAAAAAAATCCTGTAGCTAAAGATAGATAAGTTGGGTTAACATCAACTTCATTTTTAATTAAGATTTTTTTAACTATTTGAGAAACTGTATTGATGTTTTTTTGATTAAAATTAACGATCTGTAACTTTTGCTTTAAAAATTGACTGATTATTTTTGAAAATTTAAGATCTGTGGCAGTTGGTGAATTAAGAGTAAAAAAAATTACTGAACTAAAATATTTTACAGTAAAATATCCAATAATTGATGAGTCAATACCGCCCGATATTAAAACAGCAATTTTTTTGTTTTGATAAATATTGATTACATCTTTAAAATATTTATCAATAATATCAATAAATTTTTTTATATAATAAGTTTCCATTTTATAAAAAGTATGTACTTTCCAAAGAATTATTTTAAAGAAAATGAACCGATATTAAAAGACCTTTTTTTATATTTAATTAATCAAAAAATTAATAAAAGAGAAAATTTAAATAAATTTATTAAAAAATATTTAAAAGATAAAAAACTAAAAAATAATTATCTTCCAAAATTATGGCAGTTAAGATTTATTTATCATCGGTATTTTTCAAATCTTAAGATAGATAAAAAATTTTTAGAACTACTTAAGGTAGTTTCAATTAGATCTTTGTCAGGAATTGTTCCTTTGTCAGTTTTTACCTCACCAAAAAACTCCTGCCCTTTTAATTGTCTTTATTGTTCATTAAATGATAATGCGCCAAAAAGTTATTTTCCTGATGAGGCAGCGGTGATGAGAGCGATTAGAGGAAAATATCAGCCATTTTGGCAGACTTTTGATCGTTTAGCTCAGTTTTATTTATCAGGACACCCAATTGATAAAGTCGAGGTGATTATTCAAGGAGGAACATTTTCATTTTATGAAAAAAAGTATCGCCGGTGGTTTGTAAAAAAAATTTTGGATGGTTTAAATACCGATGTTGAAAATATTATCAAAACTGGTCAAGAAAGTTATTTTAATTCTAAAAATCTAAATCAAGCAATTAAGAAAAATCAAATAGCTAAATCTCGAATGGTTGGTTTAACAATTGAGACAAGACCAGATTTTATTAATGAGGAGGAAATTTTGTTTTTAAGAAATTTAGGAGTAACAAGAGTTGAGATTGGGGTTCAAACAATTGATAATAAAATTTTAAAATTAGTTAATCGAGGTCATACAGTGGAAGCAATTATCAAAGCAACCAAACTTCTTCGAGAGGCTGGATTTAAAATTACCTATCATTTAATGCCGGGTTTACCGGGAACCAATTTTGAAAAAGATGTTTGGGTATTAAAAGAAGTTTTTAAAAATAATAATTTTAAACCAGACAATCTAAAATTTTACCCAACTCAATTGGTTAAAAATAGTCCTTTAGTTGAATGGTATTATCAAGGAAAATTTAAACCAATAGATGAAAACTATTTGATTCGTTTGACAGAGATATTTAAAAAAGAAATTGTTCCTCATTGGGTGAGAATTAATCGGTTAGTAAGAGACTTAACAAGAAATGACTTAGTAATTGAAAATTTTCCTTCAAATTTTCGTCAAGAGATAAAAGAATATTTAAAAAGAAAAGATATTCACTGTCCCTGTATTCGTTGCCGAGAGATATTTGATCAAAAAATAGCCTATCCAACTAATATAAAAATTACCCAGTATCAAGCTAATAATGGCGAAGAATTTTTTATTGAGATTATTGATAAGAAAAATAAACTTTTAGGATATCTAAGATTGCGAATTCCGGAATTTGTTTTGAAAAAAAAGAATTTTTTTATTAAAAGTTTATTAGGTTGCAGCATTATAAGAGAGATTCATATTTTAGGTCAGTTGGTTCCTTTTTCTAAAAAAGAGGCCGTTCAACATCATGGTTTGGGAAGACAGTTGATTGAAAAAGCGATTGAGATTAGTCAAAAATTTAATCTAAAAAAAATAGCGGTAATTTCGGCAATTGGAACCAGAGGATATTATCAAAGACTTGGTTTTTCCCTTACTGATTATGGTTATATGGTTAAAAATATTTAGATTTTAGTATAATTGAAAAATGTTTCCTTTGCGTGATTCTCATCCTAGTCGAAGATTTCCTGTCATTAATTATCTTTTAATTTTATTTACTTGTTTAGTTTTTTTTATTCAGTTGATACCTCCAGACTTTAAAGAGTTTGTTTATCAGTATGGGTTTGTTCCCGCTAATTTTAATTTTTTTAACTTCGAAAGTTATAAAAATATTTTTTACTCAATTTTTTTACATGGTGGACTTTTTCACTTATTTTCTAATATGTGGTTTTTGCATATTTTTGGTGATAATGTTGAGGATAGATTAGGTCATTTAAGATATTTATTTTTTTATTTAGCAGGTGGAGTAGCAGCGGTTTTTTCTCAGTATATTTTTAATACTGACTCTATAATTCCAATGATTGGCGCTTCGGGAGCAGTCTCAGCAGTAGCGGGATTATATTTTGCTAGTTTTAAAAGAGCAAGAATTGAGGCATTAGTGGTGGGTTTTTTTGGTTTATGGCATAAAATTGAATTGCCGGCTTGGTTTTTTTTAGGATACTGGTTTTTAACTCAGATTTATTCAGGATTAGGTGCTTTAGCAACTTTTAATTCTTCATCGGGTGGTATTGCTTGGTTTGCCCATATTGGTGGTTTTGTTTTTGGTTATATAGTGGCGAAATTGATTTAAATTTAAGGCAGGTTCGTCCTCAGAAAAATATAACTAATAGTTAGATTGTTAAGAATTTTTCGGCGGCGTTTTGCCAAGAGAATTTTTCTTTAATTTTCAAAAAGTTAATTTTTGGTGGAGTAAAAATTAATTGAGTCATTTTTTCTAATATCTTTTCCCTATTTTTGATATCAACTAAAAACTGTTTATCTAAAGTTTCTTTCATACTCGAATTATTACCAGCTAAGACCGGTGTATCACAGGCTAATGACTCAAGCGGTGGTAAACCAAAACCTTCGTAGGAAGAAAGATAGAGGGTTAGTTTTGCACCAGAGTAAAAATATGGTAAATCATCATCATCAACAAAGCCTAAAAAATGAACTCGATTTTCTAGTTTTAGGTTTTTAACTAATTGAAAAATCTTTTCATTTTTCCAGCCAGCTCGACCAATAATGAAAAAATGCCAATCATTATTTAACCTGTCAGGTTTTTTTGTTAATCTGACAGGTTGTTTATGTTTTGGGGAAATGAATTGATTAAAGACTTCAATTGCCAGGTCAAGATTTTTTCTTGGTTCAATAGCGCCAACATACAATATGAAGCTTGAAACATGAAACTTAAAACTTTTGAGATATTTTTTAATCACCTCTTCGATTTTTTTTTGATTTTTGATTGGTTTAAAAGCTTCACTTATTCCCGGATAGATAACATGGACTTTTTGATTATTAATCTGCGGGTAAAGCCTGAGTAAATCTTTTTTAGTATTTTCTGAGTCAACAATAATTTCATCACTATATTTAATGGTTTTTTCTAATTTTTTTTCATGAGCAGAGATGACAGTTTTTGTGTGATATTCAGGGAAAAGCTTCCAGGTTAAGTCATGAATAGTGGTGATCGTTTTGGTTTTTGAGGGAGAGCGAAGATAGTCGTTGGCATAGATTAAATCGCATTTACCAATCAGTCTGTCAACAGGAATAAGATTATTTTTTTGCCATAAAAATTCAAGTAACTTAAATGGGATTTTATAATGATAAATTTTCGCTCCGAGATTTTTGAATTCTTCTAAAAATGGATAATAGTTTTTATTTTTTAATGAAGCAAAAAAAAGTTTGTATTGATTTTTTTTGTCAATTTTAAGGAGATTTTTTACTAATTGATAAGTATAGTTGGCAACTCCAGTTCCCCAAAATAAAAGAGGGGTGATGTCGATTCCGATGGTCATAAGATTAATTATACACTTGAATCGGTTGAATCAGTAATCAGTTGAATCAGTCAAAATCAATTAAAATCAGAGCCTTGTGCCAAGCCGTGGGTGAACCTATCAGGTTCATTTTCGATTAAGATTAAAATAAAAATCCTAAATCCCAAATCACAAATAAATCATAAATAATTAAAAAATTAAATATCAAAGAATATCTAAAATGAAATAAGAAAAAACCTGTTATTCTGTCTTCATTTCACTTGTAAATATATTTACGATTTTGTATAATAATTACACAAAATCAGAAATATATGAAAATCAATCAATTAAAACAATTAGAAGATCTATTGATTATCACTAAAGACGGATTTCGTCTTTATGAAAAAAATGAGAATAATTTGAGTTCGAATCTAAAATATTGGGTAAAAAAAGGAGAATTAATTAGATTAAAAAAAGGTCGTTATATATTAAAATCTCGTTGGCAAAATGAATACAGAAAAGAAGATTATTTAGAATTTCTTGCTAATAAGATATATGAGCCTTCTTATCTTTCTTGTGAGTATGTTATGAATAAATATAATCTTTTAACTGAATCTGTCTATTCAGTAACTAGTATTACGACAAAAAAAACAAAAGTATTTAAAAATCAATTAGCTACTTATGTATATTATTCAATTACCCCCAATTTATTTTTTGATTTTTATTTAAAAAAATCTGACTTGGCACCAATTTTAATCGCTAAAAAATCAAAAGCAGTTTTTGATTTTTTGTATTTAAGATTTCTTAAAAATACCCCGATCAATAAAAAAGTGATTATTGAGTTAAGAATAAATTGGGAAAACATTAATAAAAAGGAGTTTTTGGAAATTAAAAGATATGCCGATAAGTCGAAAAATAAAAGAGTAATTCAAGTTATTAATTTAATATCTAAAATTTATTATGCTTGAAGAAGTTTTAAGAGAGATTATAAAAAATAGAAAACAATTATCAGCTTCTCCTTTATTGATAAGAAACTATTTAAAAGAGTATCTTCAATATCTAATTTTGTCTTTAATTTATAATCAAAAGAACTTTAATCAACTGATTTTTAAAGGTGGTTCATGTTTAAGGATTATTTATAATTTGCCAAGATTATCAGAAGATTTAGACTTTGATTATAATGGAAAAAAAATAAAGACGAGTTTAATTGAGTATCTTAATGAATATTTAGAAAATCAAATTAAAAACAAATATTATCAAAAGCTGGAAACAAAAATTCAAAAAAAATTTAGGATCTATTTAAAATTTCCTATTTTAAAAAGTATTGGTTTTTCAGAAAATAATCAAACAGATAAGTTATTTATTAAAATTGAGTTATCAGATTCAATTAATCCTTATGCTGGTTTTAATTTGACGCCAATTTCTAAATACGGATTAAATTTTATTATAAAGAGTTATGATCTACCAACTCTTATGGCAGGAAAAATTAATGCTTTTTTGCATAGAATCTGGTACAAAGGTAAGAAAAGTGAGATTGATATTAAAGGAAGAGATTTTTATGATTTGTTTTGGTTTTTTCAAAATAAAATTGAGCCTAATTGGAAAACTTTAGCAAAGTTAACAGGAATTAAAAATATGCCTCAATTGAAAAAAGTAATTAAAGAAAGAATCATTAAAAGTGTTACTCCGAGTAAATTAATATATGATTTAAGTAATTTTATTGAGGATAGAAGTTTTGTTGAGAATTTTTCAAAAAACTACTTTCAAATAATGAAGAAATATTTATAATTAAAATCAATTAAAATCAGAGCCTTGTGCCAAGCCGTGGGTGAACTATCAGGTTCATTTGGGCCTACAAGAAACATATGATGCCTAACATTAAACATTTAACTTCTAATTTCTAACTTTCAATAATAAAAGTATGGCAATCGGTTTAGTTTTTTAATAAAAGTTTTTCAATAATAAAAATGCAGTTAATTAGTTAACTATATTTGAAAAATAAAGATTGACAGGTTTATTTGGAGTTTATAATTTTACTGAGTTGATAATATTATCTCGATAGTAGTAAAACTAAATAGTAAAACTGATTGCTGATAGAGGAAGTTTATTTTATAATTTATCAGTAAAATGAAAAAAAAGACTTATATTGTTATTCCGGCTTTTAATGAAGAAAAAGTGATTGGTCAGGTAATTGATGAAATAAAAAAAGAAGGATTTAAAAATATTATTGTTGTTGATGATGGCTCAACAGATAATACTTTTTTAGTTGCCAAAAAAAAGAGAGTTAAAGTCTTAAGACATATAATTAACCGAGGTAAAGGTGGAGCTGTGAAAACCGGATTAGAATATGCCAAATTAATTAATTTAGACTATATAGTCACTATTGATGGTGATGGCCAACATAATCCAGCTGATTTAAAAAAATTTGTTGATTTTATGAATAAGGGTTATGATGTAGTTTTAGGGTCAAGACTTTTAAATAAAAAAAATAAAATTCCTCTTTTTAATTTAATTGCTAATTATTTTGCTAATTTGATTACATATTTAGTTTGTGATATATATGTTAGCGATAGTCAGTCGGGTTTTCGCGGTTATAATAAAAAAGCATTAAAATATATTGAAACTAGTTTTGATCAATATGAGATAGAGACAGAGATTTTAGGTGAAATAAAAAAACGTCAGCTAAAATATAAAGAAATTCCAATTGATGTTTTTTATACTGAGTATTCTAAATCAAAAAAGCGAAAACAAAATTTAATTAATGGTTTGAAAACTTTTTTTAATTTAGTTAATAATTAATAAATCAATATGATTTTAGGAATATCAGTAATTCGGTGGATATTAATTTTAATGTCAGTTATTATCATTGCTCAAAATTTTATCGCTTATTTTAAAAAAGAAGTTGGAAAAAGTTTGCTTAAGTTAATTTTAACATTATTAATCTGGGGAGTGATACTGATGATTTCTCTATTTCCTGATTTTGCTTATTATATCTCGGAAAAATTAGGAATGGGAAAAAATCTTAACACATTAATTTTTTTTGGATTTGTTGTAGTTTTTTTAATTTTATTTAGAATTTTATCTTTAATTGAAAAAATAGAAAAACAAATCACCAAAATTATCCGCGAAATGGCGATTAAAGAAGGAAAAAAATAAGTATGAAAAACCAGCCTTTAGTATCAATTATTACTCCATCATATAATCAAGGTCAATTTATTGAAGAAACTTTAGCAAGCGTCCAAAATCAAACCTACCGTAATT